>JGI12627J18819_10000660_pt1 | contig 11361 bp, 6 predicted proteins | sample TexAe_OM1H0_M2_FD_18819 | JGI IMG/M metagenome (IMG submission 18819)
AAGCTGCCGGTCTCGTTTCTCGCCGCGGGCGCCCTGCTGCTGGTGTTCGTCGGCGTCACATCGCTGCTTCCCCGGCGCGCAGAAACAATTCCTGCCCGGCTTGCATTCACGGAATTTCCCTTGCAGCTGGCAAGCTGGCGCGGCCATCAGCAGCTGCTGGACGGCGTGTACTCGGACGCTCTCAAGCTCGATGACTACCTCCTGGCGGATTACGTCGGCGAACATGCCGCGGTGAATGTCTACATCGCGTACTACAACTCGCAGCGAAAGGGCGAGGCGGTGCATTCGCCCCGCTCCTGCCTGCCCGGCGGCGGTTGGCAGTTGCGGAATTTCGAGCAACGCAACCTGCCGGGCATCGAAATCGACGGGAGGCCGTTGCGCGTGAACCGCACACTGATAGAGCTCGGCAATCAGCGCCAGCTGGTGTACTACTGGTTTCAGCAACGCGGCCGCGTGATCACCAACGAGTTTGCCGTCAAGTGGTACCTGTTCTGGGATGCCTTGACGCGCAATCGCACAGACGGCGCGTTGGTGCGGTTGATTGTCAGCGTGCCCCGGGATTCGGACGAAGGCGAGGCTGACCGCGCGCTCACAGACATCGCATCGCGAATCGCGCCGACGCTGACCCGTTACGTGCCCGACTAGCATGATGCCGTTTTTCATGCCGTTCCTGCTCGCCATGGTGATCACCATTGCATTGCTGCCGATCTTCGGCCGTTTCGCCGCCAGGTGGCGCGTGGTCGATCAGCCCGGATACCGCAAGGTCCACTCGATGCCGGTGCCGCGCATCGGCGGTGTGGCAATGGCGATCGGTGTGTGCATCGCGGCCTTCGTCGGCGTGTCGCTCGAGGCGGCGGACCGCTATTTCCTGCTTGCTGCGGGCATCTTGACGCTTTTCGGAGCGATGGATGACAGGTTTGATCTCGATTACCGCGTGAAGCTGCTGGGTCAGGTGTTGGCGGCGGCAATCGTCGTGTTCGCGGGCGATACGCAGATTCGCGCCCTGACGCTCGACGATCGCATTTTTCTGCCGGAGTGGCTGTCTGTTCCGTTGACGGTGATATTTCTCGTCGGCGTGACCAACGCCATCAACCTTGCCGACGGGCTGGATGGGCTGGCAGGCGGCACGACTTTCCTTTGCTTGTGTGCGCTCGCGATGCTCGCCTGGAGCGGCGGCCAGGGGTCCAGTGCNTCACTGTCCCTCGCGTTTGCCGGCGCCGTGCTTGGATTTTTGCGATTCAACACGTTCCCGGCGACGATTTTCATGGGCGACGCCGGCAGCCAGTTCTTGGGGTTCGCGGTCGGCGTGCTCAGCTTGCGCGCGACGCAAAACGGCATCGGCATCTTCAGCGCCGCAACGCCGATCTTATTGCTGGCTCTTCCCATCCTGGATACTTTGAGCGTCATGGTGCAGCGGGTAGGCGAGGGACGCTCGCCATTCAGTGCGGACAAGAATCACATACACCATAAACTCTTGGCCCTGGGATTCGACCATCACGAAGCTGTCATGCTCATCTACGGCATCCAGGCTGGATTGTTCCTGCTGGCCTATTGGATGCGCTTCGAATCGGATCTGACGATCCTGGCTACGGTCACGGTGTTTTTCGTCGCAGCCATAGCTCTGCTTCAGTACACATCCCGCCGAGGGTGGCGCCTGCGTTCGCGCAAAGTTGCCGTCGCGGGTTCCCCGCTGACACGTCTCATAACGCGTCTGCGCGATCCGCAGCGCCTGCCGCGCTGGTCCTACCTCGCGGTTTGCGCGGCCACCTGGGTGTACGCCACTTTGGTTACCGTGGAAACGGCGCGCGTAAGCATGGACGTCCGTCTGCTGTTGATGGCCCTGCTTGCCATTACCGTCGTGTGGTTCGCGTTTCTCGGGGGCAGGCCGTTGAGCACCATAGAAAAGGCGGCGCTGTATATCACTGCCGCCGTACTCGTGTATCTGGATTCAGTGGTCTTGCACGACCACCACTCGATGGCAATGTTCACGTGGGGCGCGATCGCAGTCATGGCGCTCGCCACCATCCTACGGTTGCGCATGTCGGCCGATCGGCGCTTCGAACTCACGCCGCTCGACATCATCGTCCTGTTCGTGGCCCTGGTGGTCCCAAACCTGACAGGCGGCTTCGGACTTCCCGACGGCGGTGCGGCGGGGATTGCCAAACTGGTGATCCTGTTCTATGCGATCGAGGTGTTGGTGAGTCGCCGCGAGTTGCCGGTGGCATGGCTGCGCTTCGCAGCCGCAGCTCTCCTCGCAGGCCTCATCGTCAGGCCGTTGCTGTAGCAGTCCGTCACACGAACGTCATCTCGGGTTCGTAGGCTGTCGCTCCATCCCACGTCTTGGAAAATATGCATGTCGACGCACGCTTTGCCGAGACTCATTGCCTTGCCGCTGTTGGCCCTCGCGGTTCTATCGTCGGTGGGGTGCGGCGGCGCCGAGGCGCGCAAGAGCAGTCACATCGAAAAGGGCCAGGCGTACTTGGTTGCGGGAAACGTCGAAAAGGCGCGCGTCGAATTTCAGAATGCGTTGCAGATTGCGCCGAAGGACGCCCAGGCGCGATTCGAGATGGGCGTAATCGAAGAGAAGCTGGCCAAGCCGCGCGAGGCGGCGCAGTTTTACCAGGGCGCGATCGACATCGACCCCGACCATCAAGGCGCGCGCACCAATCTCGCCCGCTTGTATTTATTCGCGAGGCAGCCGGATCGCGCGCTCGAACTCGCCGGGCCAGCTCTGGCAAAGCACCCCGACGACGCCGAGCTTCTGACAGTGCGTGCCGCGGCCCGGCTGCAGCTGAAAGACTCATCGGGAGCGGAACAGGATGCGCGCCGCGCGGTCGACCTGGCGCCGACCAATGCGGATGCCGTTGCTGTGCTTGCAGGGATCTACAGCTCGGCCGGCGCGGGCGATAAGGCGCAGACGCTGCTCGAGCAAACCATCCAAAGAGTTCCGGGCAACATAGATCTGAGGTTGGCGCTGGCGCAGATTTATTCGCAAAATCACCGCACCGCCGAGCTCGAGGCGTTGCTGCTCAAAATCATCGAACTTGACCCAAAGGAGCGGGCGCACCGAATGCGGCTGGCGCAGTTCTATGCCGCATCCGGCCAGATCGATGCGGCCGAACGGACGCTACGTCAAGGAATCGCGGCGTTGCCGGATGATCATCCCATCAAGCTCTCGCTGATCGATTTTCTCTCGGCGCGCCGCGGACGAGAGGTTGCAGAAAAGGAATTGAAGGGCATGGTTGCGGCGGCGCCTTCCGATCACGAACTGCAGTTCGCCCTGGCGAAATTCTACGGAAACGAGAAAGAGACGCCGCAGGCGGAGGCGGTTTATAGGAGCATCATCAAGCAGGCCAAGCTCGAGCCTTCCGGGCTCGAGGCGCGTGACCGCTTGGCGCAATCGCTGGCGGCGCGCAACGATTTGGACGGGGCTTCGGCACTGATCAACGAAGTGTTGGCCAAAAGTCCGAGGGACGATGATGCTTTGTTCCTGCGCGGCAATATCGCGTTGGCGAGGCAGGAACCGCGGGCGGCGATCGCCGATCTTCGGGCCGTCCTGCGCGATCAGCCGAATTCAGTGGGATTGCTGCGCGCACTGGCGCGTGCCCACGTTGCGAATGGCGAGCCCGCGATCGCCGAGGAAACTCTGCGGCACGCAGTGGATGGCGATCCGAACAATGCCGCGTTGATCTTGGAATTCGCCCAGTTGCTCATGCAGCTCAACAAGGCCGATCAAGCGAAGCCGCTATTGGCCAAATTGGTGCAGGCGCAACCAGACAATACCAGCGCAATTGAAGCTCAGTTTCAGGTGGCGCTTGCGACCAAGGACTACGCAACGGCTCGATCCGCAGCCGATGCGCTGGTGACGCTGCGGCCCAAGCTCGCCGCCGGATACTTGCTACAGGGCAGAGCAGCGGAAGCGCAGAATCGTATCGAGGAAGCGCTGCGTTTCTACGCGACGGCAGCGGAGACCCAGCCTGAAATGGCAGAGGGTCTGCAGGCACAAGTACGCTTGCTTGCCGGCGCGAAGCGTTCTGACGAGGCTTTGCAGCGTGCGCGCGCCTATTCGAAGCGCTACCCCAACAATGCCTTGGGCCCCGATCTGGAAGGTGAATTGCTGCTGCTGAAGGGCAAGAACCCCGAAGCACAAGCGGCTTTCAAGGAAGCGATCGTGCGTCAGCCAAAATGGTGGGTACCTTACCGCGGCTTAGCCGGAGCCCAATTTGCGGCCAACGATTCCAGCGCAGCGATCGCGACGCTGCGCGATGCCGAGCCTGTTGTCGAACCAAAGGACGGCATCGGCGTGGATCTGGCGGCATTGCTGGAGCGCGACGGCAAGTCTGACGAAGCGGCAGCGGAGTATGAAAAGGTATTGAGCCAAAATCCGCGAGCCGATGCCGCTGCCAACAACCTTGCCATGTTGCTCGTGACGCATAGGACGGATCGTCAGAGCCTGGAACATGCCAAGGCCTTGTCGATTCGATTTGCCGGCTCAGACAATCCTGCCTTGCTGGACACCTACGGTTGGGTGCTGTTCAAGTCTGGAGAGGCGGCGGCGGCCGCGCCCGTGCTACAACGAGTCGTCGCCCAGGTGCCCAAGGAACCTCTGGCTCGCTACCATTTGGGAATGGTCGAGTCGCAACTCGGCAGCAGCAGCGAAGCCCGCGATAATCTCAGGTTGGCCGTGAGCTCCGGAACAAATTTCCCGGGGCTGGATGAAGCCAAGGCGGCGCTTCAAAAGCTCGCGGCCGCGCCGCAGTCCGGCAGCACCGGCGCGCCGACCACCTGACGTTCGACGTGCCGCCAGGGAGAAAATGAAAATGATCCGTATCCTATCGTGCGCTTTGCTCGCGACGCTATTGGCCCAGAGCGCGGCCGCTCAGTTGCAGAACGCCGTGCCATTGCCCCCGGAGACCCGGATCGTATCCACGAGCGGCGCGCCGTTGCCGACGCAGCAGACGTTTACCGTAGCCAGCGCGCAAGATCTGGTGGTCACGTTTACCGATCTGCAAGTGCCTGCGGCGCTCAGCGGCGCCAATGTGGTGATCACACAGGGCGCCGCTACGGTCGGAACTGCGAGCCTCGCTCCTCCCGCAACTACCGCGACCGTGAATCTTCCGGGCGCCGTCGGCACTTACACGCTGTATGTGTTCGGCGCGCCGAATTCTTCCGTGAGCGTCGGAACCTTCACCGTATGCGTGGCACCNCAGGCGAGTCCCTCGGCCTGCATCCAAGATGCGTCTCTCGCCGGAAACATTTCCGCCCCNTCCGCTGCAGCGAATCCNGCAATCTCTACTCAGGACGTCACGTTCACCGTGGCGACCTCGGGTGCCTATACGGTCACTTACGCGGATGATCGATTTCCAGTGCCGTTGGCGAGTGCGCCGAACCTCGCGATCTTTCAGGGCAGCGCAATCGTCGGAACCGGCATCGCTTCGGGCTCTACGTTCAACCTCTCACCCGGCACCTACACACTTCTAGCGATTGCGCAGGCGGATGCGACGGTCAAGGCGGGTCTGTACGCGATCAACATATCGGGGCCGGCGGGCACGAGCCCTCCGCTCAGCGACAGCTTTCCGGTGGGGTCCTTGGCTGCTGCGGTCGTCGAAAATAATCCCAGCGCGCAATCGCTGACGCTCAAGGTTGTCGATTTTGCGTTTCCGGCCGCGCTGGCGAGCGCTGTCAGCGTGGTCACAGCGGGCGGCAGCAACCTGGGTACAGCAGCATCGGGCGCGGCTGCGTCGACTTTCCCGGCACCGGCCGGGCCTCTCAAGGTGTGGACGTATGCTGCCGCCGGGTCGGACGCCGGCACCTACGAGGTAATCCTCAGTTCCGCCGCAGCGAATCTGCTCGAGCTGCCGCTGGGCGTAAATGGCGCCAGTTCGCAAGCCTTTGCCTTTTTGACGCCGGTGCTTGCTGCGGGATCCTACCAAGCGAGTGCCACGGACTTTCAATTTCCAGCGGCGCTGCAGGCGCTGCAATTCGCCGCGGCCCAAGGCGGGACAATTCTTGCCACGGAATCGAAGCAGGGTACGGTGAATTTCAGCACCACTGCCGCCGGCTCATTGGTGCTGTTGGTGGATGCGACGCCGACCACCAGCGCCGGCGCGGTCGCCAATGGAAACGGNCTGGTGGATGTCAATGTACAAAGCACCGGCGCCTCGCCGCAGTTGCTCTACGACATGACCCAAGGGGTCAGCCAATCAGGACTGCTGGATTCTCAGACGATTCAACTCGGCGTGAGCGCGGACTTTGAAGTGACGCTCACCGATTTGAAATTCCCCGATCCCTTTTCAAACTTGGCATTGGTTATTTCCAACGGCGGTTCCGTGCTGGGTAAGATATTCGGCGGCGGCACGTTCTCATTCTCGGCCGCACCGGGTCCGTACAAAGTCACTTTCATCGCCACTCCGGCGGCGGGCCAGCAGTATGGCCTGTATGGCCTGCAGATTGTCTATACCCCTCCCACCGCAATGTTGACGGCGACGCCGACCACCGTCACGGTGGGCGCGACGACGACACTCAACTGGAGCAGCACTGACGCCACGACCTGCACAGGTTCCGGCACAGGCTTTGCCGGCCCGCAATCGGCGAGCGCATCAAGCCTCGCCGTGCAAGTAAGCCAGACCACCACGTACTCGCTCACGTGCGCGGGACCCGGCGGCAATGCCACGCAATCCGTCACAGTGACTGCCAACCCTGCGCCCGGCTCCGGCGGGGGCGGCGGCAGTATGGAAGGCAACCTAATCTTCGCGCTGCTTTTGCTGACGTTGGCGGCGCGAAGCGGCGCACGCGCAAGGACCTGCGTCTCAATCTAATTTCGCGCAGTTACGACGAGTTCAATAATTCGTCACGCGCTTGTTATATGTCGTGCCTAACCTCCTCCCATCGCGACAACAAGCCTTCAGGGTTCTGTGTCACGGAAGATGACCAAATTACCGGGGGCAACCACTTTTTCGCTGTGTGATCCGGCCAGGTGACCGAACGCACGAAGATTTCGATTTATTTTTCAACCATTTGGGAGATTTCTGCATGAACGTTTCCGTCAAACTCGCCGTCGGCGCCGCGCTGACGCTCGCTTCGGTTGGCGCTTTCGCCGTTTCGCTTCCCACCACCGGCGACGGTTCGCTGGTCCTGACTCTGTTCTCTGAGAATGATTCCACGCCGTTTTCCTATGCCTTCGACACCGGCACGACGTTCAGCCAGAACGGCGTTGCAGCGTTGAGTGCTCCGGGCACGAAGATTGTCTACAACCTCGCTGGGTTGGCAGCAGACCTCGCGGCGAATCCGGCGGCTGTCAGCGGCGGACTCGTATTCGATGTCACGGCTGCTTCCACCACCGGCTCTATCGCCAAAGCAGGTTCGTTCTCGCTCGAGACCACGTTTGACCCCTCCGTCGGTCTCGCGAACGTGGCTTCGATCCAGAGCGGCGGCATCAGCCAGGCCAATGGCCACAACAACATCTTCCTAGGTTCCTTCACAAGCAATCCGAGCTTCACCACCAATCCGACGGACAGCAACTACGCCAACGCCATCTACGACAACGGTCTGGAAACGTTTGTGTTCAGCGCGGCCGGAAGCACCGATAGCGCGTTGCCGTTCTATCTCATGGTGAGCGGCAAAGGCACCACCAGTGCGACTACGACCACGCAATATGCCGGCACCTGGTCGATCGACCTGAGCAAGGACACCCTGACCTACACGGTCGCCGGTGGCGCTGCCCCGGTTCCGCTCCCCGCGAGCGTGTGGTTGATGATTTCCGGGCTCGCCGGTGTCGCGGTCCTCGGCCGCCGCCGCAAAGGTTCCGCGATGGATTTCACGGGCGCTGCCGCCTGAATCCGTTGATCACACCAATTTTGATTTAGGAGACGACTCAAATGACTCTCGGAACATCGATCAAAATCGCCCTCTTCGGCGCGGCGCTGTTGCCCGCGGCCGGTGCGTGGGCGCTCACGCCGACGCAAGTCAATGCGCTCACGGCCGCAAACATTATTTATGTTTCCGGTTCAACCGCGACCGACCCGGCGATTCAGGCCTTCTTCAAACTGGACCCCGCTGTCGACGCGAACGCGCCCTGCAAGGCCGGAACCTACGACTTGTATAAGACCTCAACCGGCTATGTCGTGACCTGCACGGCCGGTCCGGTTTTCGGCTCGTTTGCCAACACGAACTTCGCTTTCGTCAAGCAGACGCTGGGCGGCTCAGCAACGGGCATTCATAACGTCAATGCCGGGATCGCCCCGGGCGGCTTTCCTGACCTGACGAACCCGACGGCGTTCACGGCGACCTGCGGCGCAGGCGCCGGCACCGGTGCCTCGAATCCTTTCCAAGCATTCAACACATTCACCTGCACCTTGGCTGAGTCCGCCACGATCGTTCCCAATGCCGGTATCTCGGATGAAGATCCCACCACTTTCGTCGGGACGGGCGGCGTGACCAATGCGGACGCCACAGCATTGAAGGCTCTTCATGCGGTCACGGTGCCGTTCGCGGCCGTCGTGAGCGTGCCGCTCCGCAATGCGCTGCAAAGCGCGGAAGGATTGACCTCGGGATCGGAAGCCCTGGCTGATGTGCCGAGCCTGAGTTCGGCGCAGCTGCGCGCCATTTACTCCGGTCAAATGACCTCGTTGTCCGATCTGTGGGTATTCAATTCCGCGGGCGTGGCGACACAGGTGGACCCGTCGGGTTCGACAGTGCACATCTGCCGTCGCGGCGACACCTCGGGTAGTCAGTTCGCAACCAACATCTATTTCTTTGGAGCGGGTTGCTCCAAGGGCAAGGGTGTGGGTTCCGTAGCCACGCCGGATAACCCCGGCACGCAGGCAAACGGCGAGACCTGGACAGGCTCATCGACGCAAGTCGGCGACTTCGTCTTCGCCGGTGCCGGCACCGGCGACGTGCGCAGCTGCGTTGCTTCGGCAAAGGATCCGGGAGATACCGTCAACTACCGCATCGGCTTCACGAGCACCGATCAGGCGATTGTCGCGGCGACTGGATTCCGCTTCATTGCGCTCAACGGCGTCGCGCCGACCATCTGGAACATCCAGAAGGGTCAGTATGACTGGCTCACGGAAGACACGTTCAACTCTACGACGGCATCGCTCACACGCAACGGGACCTCATCCGCCAGCGCCAACGCGATTTTCAATACGCTCAATACCAACCTCAGCAACGTGAACGGCCTGGCGGGACTCAACGCCTCGAGCCGAAACTCCGCAGCTCCCGGAGATACGACGGGCGCAGCGGACACCGGCATTGTTACGGTCGGCAACAGCGTGCTCTTCGGCACCAGCAATCCGCACGGCCCGTCGGCGCCCGCCTGGCCGGGGGCGATCCGTGCCATCGCAACCGCGGGTCAAGGTCCGAACAGCCCGCTGACCAAGACTTTCCCCGGCGGCAGTCTCAATAATTGCAATGGGTCCTTCCAAGGCGACCCGACGGGTTGAGCAATTGCGCTCGAGAGTTTCGAAAAGCATTCGAATATAAAGAAAAATGCGAAGGAACGGCGGCGCTGCACGGGCAGCGCCGCTTTTTTTTCGAGGGATAACTGGTGTATGGCGGACGGCGGTGCGCGCTGGCAGCGGAGGTGCTTGATGATTGCAATACTCTGCCGCGCGTTTTCCGCGCTGCCGGCGCAAGGCGCCGAGCCCACCCGCCAACAGGATGCGGTGCCGCAGAAGGACGAGTACTTCGACATCGCGGAATTTCGCGTGCTCGGCAATTCGGTGCTTCCGGTCAAGAGCATCGAGCGGGCGGTGTATCCGTTTGCCGGCCCGCACAAGAGCATTCAAGACGTTCAAGCGGCGCGCGGCGCCCTCGAATCTGCGTATCACGAAGCAGGCTATGCGACCGTGTTCGTCGATATCCCCGAACAGGACGTGAGCGAGGGGATCGTGCGCTTGCGGGCCACCGAGGGGCACCTCGACCGGATTCGCGTCAGCGGCATCCGCTATTTCTCCGCTCGCAAGATATTGGCGGGGCTGCCGGAAGTCAAAGCCGGCGCAGTGCCCCGGCTGCCTGCGCTGCAAGCGGAATTGGCAACCGTGGGCGCGGAGAGCGCGGATCGCGCTGTAACGCCTGTGCTCAAGGCCGGCCGCACACCGGGTACCGTCGATTTGGACTTGCAGGTCAATGACGCTTTGCCGCTGCACGGCGGGGTCGCGGTCAACGATCGGTATACCCCCGACACCAGCAAGCTGCGCTCCACGGTCGACTTGTCATATGGAAATCTATTTCAAGATCTTCAAAGCATCGCCTTTGAATACCAAACAGCGCCGGAGAGGATTTCCGACGAAAAGGTGTATTCGCTCACCTATGTCGCGCCGCTCTGGTTCGGTCACAACTTATTGGCGGCGTACGCGATCGACACCAACAGCAACGTGGCCGCGGTGGGCGCGTTATCGCTGCTGGGGGTCGGTCAGGTTTATGGACTGCACCTGATTCATCCGTTGCCGGCGACCGGATCGCTCTCGCAAAACGTAAATTTTGGCGCGGATTTCAAGGTCTTTTCTCAAACCGTAAACGTCGCGGGTGCACCGCCGGACAACACGCCCATCCGCTACATCAACTGGTCGCTTGCTTACTCGCTCAGCGAGCACACGCAGCAACATGACACGTCGATGAGCCTCACCGGCAATTTTGGAATTCGCGGCCTTGCCAATGATCCCGCCGAGTTCGACTTCAAGCGCTTCGCCGCGCAGGCGGACTATTTCTATTTGCGCGGCGCCGCCGAGCGCCGCGACACCTTGCCCTGGTTCGGATTCTCCACCGACGTGCGCGTGGCCTACCAGGTCGCGGACGGACCGCTGATCAGCAACGAGCAATTCGGTCTGGGCGGGGTGGACACGGTGCGTGGCTACATAGAGTCCATCGAACTTGGCGACAACGCGATCACCGTGCAAGTGGAGTTGCGAGGACCGACTTGGACCTTCGGCGGCGATCCGTTGCGCAATCATTTCGGCCTGTATGCCTTTTACGATGCCGGCGTCGCGTCGATCCTGAAGCCGCTGCCGGATCAGCAGTCGAGTTTCACGCTGCAAAGCTTCGGTGCAGGTCTTCGGCTGATCGCGTTTCGCAGAATCGACGGAACGCTCGATTGGGCATATCCGCTGCGAAGCGCCGGCACGGTGACGCGCGGCCACTCGCGCGTCGAATTCCAGCTGCACTTCGGCTTCTAAGGGGAGATCTCATGACGGAACGCGCACGAAGAGCACGGCGAACGAGCAATGCGAAGTGGCTGCCTGCGTCCGGCCTCACCTTGCTGGCGACGACGCTTTGCTCAGCCGCTCCCCCTCCGACTCTGCCCGTCCCCTGCATCGCCGGCGCGTGCGGCGCGAGCGTCACCAGCTTCAGCGGCGGCGG
>JGI12627J18819_10000661_pt1 | contig 11360 bp, 8 predicted proteins | sample TexAe_OM1H0_M2_FD_18819 | JGI IMG/M metagenome (IMG submission 18819)
TAGACAGGCCATGAACAAGGAAATACAAATGAACTCAAGAAAACGTAATTTGTTTGCACCGAAAGCCCTTGCGGGCTTGTTGATGTTTGCCTCCTGTGCGCTGGTACTGCTCTCTTCTTCCCTCTCCTTATCACAACAGAAAGCGCCGGAGACTCCGCAGCAAGCCCAGAAAACTTTCGCAACTCCGAAAGAGGCTGCCGACGCATTCATTCAGGCGACGGCGAGCTTTGATGTGGCGGCTCTGACGCAGATTCTTGGGCCACAAGGTGAAGACTTAGTGGCTTCGGAAGACAACGTTCAAGACAAGAACATCGCAACCGCATTTGTTGCAAAAGCGCACGAAAAAAACTCAATCGCGGTCGATCCCAAAAATCCCAACCGTGCCGTGTTAGTGGTTGGAAATAACGACTGGCCGATGCCAATCCCAATCGTGAAGCGGAATGGAAAGTGGTTTTTCGATACCAAAGCTGGCCGTGAAGAGATGCTCTACAGGCGGATCGGGGCGAACGAGTTGGATGCCATCCAGATTTGCCGAGGCTACGTAGAAGCGCAGCACGAATACGCTCTGGAAAAGCATGACGGCTCGGAAGTGAACCAATACGCTCAGCGAGTGATCAGTACGCCGGGAAAACATGACGGACTCGTATGGAGGAATCCGGATGGTAGCCTGGGCGGACCAATCTCTGAAGGTATCGCGGATGCCTTGGCAGAGGGCTATACGGATAAAGCCAAGCCCTATCACGGGTATTTCTTCAAGATCCTCAAAGGGCAGGGCCCTGCGGCGCCGCTCGGCAAAATGAACTTTGTGGTCGAGGGCGCCATGATCGGCGGCTTCGCTCTCGCCGCTGCGCCGGCGGACTACCGTGTCACCGGCGTAAAAACATTCATCGTCAGTTATGAGGGCGTGGTCTATCAGAAAGACTTGGGCCCAGAGACGCTGAAGATTTTCAAGGAAATGGAACTGTACAACCCGGACAAATCCTGGCTGCCCACACACGATAGTTGGCCGGCAGACACGTCCGGTGCGTCGGCTTCGGCGGCGCTAGATTGAATTGTTGCGTCCCAGGTGTGGCACCTTTCGATCCGACATTTGGTTCAGCGAGGTTGGTTACTGGTTGCGCTGGCGGACAGCGAGCAGGGCAGCGGGCAGTGATCGTCAGCTCAACCAAGACGCGCTAGCCGTAGGACGTCTGTGGCTTCCATCAAGCACCGAGTTTGTGAGCGAAGGTTCCCCGGCTTCGAGTCAGATCCTAGGAGGAATTGACGGAGGACTGCAGCGTGCTTTGATGCGCCTTCGGGTTGATGCGATGTTCTGTTCGCGATGGAGGAGCTGCTCCCAATGCCCAAACAAGATGCGTCGCAGGAAGAAAAATCCCTAAAACGGAAGAAATACGACAAAGAGCTGGGTCGGCTTCAGGCCGAGCTTTGTAAATTGCAGGACTGGGTGAAATACAAAGGACTGCGCGCCATCGTTGTCTTTGAGGGACGCGACGCCGCCGGTAAGGGCGGCACAATCCGCGCGATTACCGAGCGGGTTAGCCCGCGTGTATTCCGACTAGTGGCGCTGCCCGCGCCATCTGATCGCGAGAAAACCCAGATGTATATTCAGCGCTACATGCAGCATTTTCCGGCCGCAGGCGAAATCGTGATCTTCGACCGGAGTTGGTACAACCGCGCCGGCGTCGAGCACGTGATGAGCTATTGCACTGAAGAACAATATCGGCAGTTTCTCGAGATCTGCCCCGAGTTCGAGAAATACATCGTGGATGCTGGGATTATTCTCATCAAATACTGGCTCGAGGTTGGAATGAAGGAGCAACAACGCCGTTTCGAGGCTCGTATTAAGGACCCCCTTCGCCAATGGAAGCTTAGTCCCATGGATCTGGAGTCTTTCCGCCGCTGGTATGAATACTCCCGGGCCCGTGACAAAATGCTCGAGGCTACGGACTCCCAGCATGCACGATGGTACCTCATTCGCTCAGATGATAAACGCAAGGCCCGCCTGAATTGCATCTCTCATTTTTTGAGCATGATTCCATACAAAAAGGTGCCCCGGGAGAAAGTGAAATTGCCGAAGCGTTCCGAAAAACATGGCTACGACGATCAAAAATCCCTTAAGCGGAGTAGGTTCATTCCGGAGAGATACTAACCGGATTTCTTCTTAATAAGAGATTTCGCTAGTTGTCGGACCGATACCGTACGCGTAAGAACCTGTGTGGAGATAGGCCCTTGACCTATGGAATGAGTGAAGAGCCCCCCGCGCCGACTCAAAAGGCCGCACATAAATGTCTAAATGGGTTCGTTATCCAAATCTCTACGAGGTCAATACTTGGGTGTGGGTTTCAGAGCTGCAGGCAAAGTTCGGCANGAATATTACGCTTGGATCAGTTCCGGCTACGGAGTGGGATGCCATAGGGGACATTGGCTTCGATGCCGTGTGGCTCATGGGCGTCTGGGAACGCAGCCCCGCAGGTGTCGCAATCGCCAATCGAAACGACCAATTGGTGCAGGCTTTCAGGCGTGCACTCCCCGACTTTCGCCCGGACGACAACGTTGGCTCTCCCTATTGCGTGCGCCAGTACATAGTCGATCCACATCTTGGAGGCGCCGGGGGTTTGGCGAGCGCACGGCAACAACTTGCCAAGCGAGGAATGAAACTGATACTCGATTTCGTCCCGAATCATGTTGCCCCGGATCATCCCTGGGTAGCTCGTCACCCAGACTATTTCATTCGGGGAAACCTGAACGATCTGAGAGATGCTCCGGCCTCTTACCTGGAAGTCTCAGGAAATGTTTGCGCTTGCGGACGCGATCCCTATTTTCCGGCGTGGCCCGATGTTCTTCAGTTGAACGCGTTCAATCACGACCTTCGAAACGCGGCCATCGAGACGCTTTCTAGCATTGCCAGTCAGTCTGACGGTGTGCGCTGCGACATGGCGATGCTGATGATAAATTCCGTATTCGAACGCACGTGGGGCGCCCGCGGCGGGCAACGGCCCGTGACCGATTATTGGCGGGAGGTGATTCCCGCAGTGAAAAAAACTTATCCCGACTTCTACTTCCTGGCTGAAGCCTACTGGGACTTGGAGTGGGAACTCCAGCAGCAGGGTTTCGATTTCTGCTACGACAAGAGGCTCTATGACCGCCTGGAACGTGAGAACGCCGAGAATGTCCGACTTCATCTTTGTGCAGAACTGGGGTATCAGGAAAAGTTGCTTCGTTTCTTGGAGAACCATGACGAACCACGTGCTGCCGAAGTCTTCTTTCAGGAAAAGGAACAAGCGGCGGCGCTTGTGATGGCAACGCTTCCTGGGGCACGGCTCTTCCACGAAGGCCAATTCGAGGGGCGAAAGGTAAGGTTGCCCGTGTTTCTGGGGAGACGCCCAGAAGAGCCTGTCAACGAGGGCCTGCAGCGCTTTTACAAGGAGCTCCTTAAGGCCATTCATCGGCCCCTGTTTCGCGAAGGAACCTGGAGTTTGGGTGAGCCCGAAGGCTGGCCAGACAACACCAGCTTTCAGAATCTCCTCACCTGGAGTTGGCGCAAGAATCCTGAGCGCTGCCTCATCGCCGTTAATTTCAGCGATTATCCCGTTCAGGCGCGAGTCCACGTTAATTGGCCGGACCTTGGTGGCGGCATCTGGCGACTGACGGATATGTTCTCCGGTGAGCAGTACGAGCGCCAGGGAGACGAATTGGCTCGATCCGGACTTTACGTTGGACTTGGTCCCTGGGGCTATCACTTTTTGTGCTGCAGCAGGCGGCAAGGCGTATGACGCCGGTCACTGCTTTGTGCAGGCCGAAGTGGTATGAGATAGAAGACCGTGAGTTGCTCGTGAATTTTAGAGTTTATGGAACACCTTGGGCAGTCCCGCAGGCAGAAGGAGTCGGTCATGAACACATCGGACCAGAAGTCTACGCGAGTGTCGCTTCTGGAATGCACAGAGCAGAAGCGACTAAACGATGCCCGCGACCTCGGAATTCCCTGGAAGAAGTGGGGACCCTATCTCAGTGAGCGGCAGTGGGGCACAGTCCGCGAGGACTATAGCCAGGACGGGAATGCTTGGGATTACTTTAGCCATGACCAAGCACGATCTCGAGCCTACCGCTGGGGAGAAGACGGAATCGCAGGGATCTCAGACGACAAACAACAATTGTGCTTTGCTGTTGCCCTATGGAACGGACGCGATCCGATTCTGAAGGAGCGTCTGTTCGGGTTGACGAACAGCGAAGGAAATCACGGAGAGGATGTGAAGGAATGCTACTTCTACGTCGACTGCACTCCAACGCACTCCTATATGAAATTTCTTTATAAGTACCCGCAGCGAGAATTCCCGTATCAGGACCTAGTGGAGAAGAATCGGCGGCGCTCGCGTGATGAATTCGAGTATGAATTGCTCGATACCGGGGTATTCGATGATGACCGCTACTTCGATGTATTCGTGGAATATGCAAAAAACGAGCCCGAAGATTTGTTGATTCGCATTACGGTGCACAACCGGGGACCGGAGACAGCGGTTCTGCATCTGCTTCCCACACTGTGGTTCCGCAATACGTGGTCGTGGGGCGCGAAGGAACCCAAGCCTGTACTTCAACAGGCGGCAGAAGGAGCGATTCAGGCCTCGCATCCACAACTTGGGGTTCGCACGTTTTACTGCGAGGGCGCACCGGAGCTGCTCTTCACGGAGAACGAATCCAATGCCGAGCGTTTGTGGGGCCAGCTCAATCCCTCTCCCCATGTAAAGGACGCGTTTCATCAGTACGTAGTTAATGGCAAACGCGAAGCTGTTAACCCCGCCAGAACGGGCACCAAATCCGCGGCGCACCATGTCCTCGAAGTGCCGGCCGGTGGTTCCAAGAGCGTGCGTCTGCGGCTGAACGTCCGCCCTGTCTCCAATCCTTTCGACGAGTTCGACCAGGTATTTTCCGCGCGTTTGGCCGACGCGGATGAGCTTTACGACAAAATTTCCCCAGGTGCCCTCGGCGAAGACGAACGGAGGGTTCACCGGCAGGCTCTCGCCGGCATGCTGTGGACCAAGCAGTATTACTACTTCGATCTGGATAAGTGGCTCGACGAACACGATGCCCATCCTCTTATGGGATCTGGCCACCGCGACGTAAGAAATGCTGAGTGGTTTCACATGCTCAACAACGACATCATCTCCATGCCGGACAAATGGGAATACCCTTGGTACGCGGCATGGGACCTGGCCTTCCATACGCTCTCGCTCTCGCTGGTGGATTTCGATTTCGCTAAAGATCAACTCTTGCTCATGCTAAGAAACCTGTATGCGCATCCGAACGGACAAATTCCCGCCTACGAGTGGAATTTCAGCGACGTCAATCCGCCCGTACATGCCTGGGCCACACTGTTTCTCTACAACATTGAGAAGGAGTTGGGTCGCGCCGACTTGCGCTTCCTCGAGCGGTCGTTCCAAGGACTAATGCTGAATTTCAACTGGTGGGTCAACCGCAAGGACCCAGAGGGGCGCAATGTCTTCGCTGGTGGTTTTCTGGGGCTGGACAATATCGGGGTATTTGACCGCAGTGCGCAACTGCCGACCGGCGGACACCTGGATCAAGCGGATGGCACTGCATGGATGGCCTTCTATTGTCAGAACATGTTAGAGATCGCACTCATCTTGACGGAAACAGATCCAATGTATGAGGAAATCGCTTTTCGCTTTCTGGAGCATTTCCTGTGGATCACCTATGCCATGGATCGCATCGGTGTCAACCATGACGAAATGTGGGACACCCCGGATGGCTTCTTCTACGACCTGCTGCACATGCCAAATGGAGACGTCGTACGATTGAAGGTTCGATCCATGGTGGGTTTGCTCCCCCTATGCGCGTCCACCGTTTTCGAACAGGGCACCGCGCAGCGCCATTCCCGGCTTTGGGAACTGATCGCTTTGTTCCGGGAACGCCACCCCGAGTTGATAAAGCACATTGCACCGGCCGACGAGTCTTTCTCTGGGTACAAGGGACGTCGGATTATGTCGGTCTGCAGTAAGGACAAGATTGGGAAAATCCTGACTTATATGCTGGATGAGAACGAATTTTTCGGGCCCTTCGGCATCCGTTCTCTTTCGCGTTATCACCTCGATCATCCTTTCGTCTTTCATGTGGGGCATGAGGAATATAAGGTCCAATATTTGCCGGCAGAGTCGAATAGCGGAATGTTTGGAGGTAACTCCAACTGGCGCGGACCGGTCTGGATGCCGGTAAATGTCTTGCTCATTCGCGGATTGGTCAATCTTTACCAGTTCTATGGCGATGATTTCAAAGTGGAATGCCCGACTGGTTCGGGTAACCGCCTAACGCTGTTCGAGGTGGCCAGAGAGATTGCACGCAGGCTGGCAAGTATTTTCCTCCGCGATTCAACTGGAAGACGTCCAGTTTACGGAGGCAGTCAGAAGTTCCAAGAAGACCCCCATTGGAAAGACTACATTCTCTTCTACGAGTACTTTCATGGCGACAAGGGCGCTGGTCTTGGCGCCAGCCATCAAACCGGATGGACTGGGGTCATTGCCAGAACCCTCGACCTCTTCGCCAGAATAACCCCGGAGGATGCGCTTCAGACCTCCAAGGATGAGCTCGCGGCCCGCATGACACGTGAGCAGGTAGCCGGGAGATGAGGCTTTCGGGTAGTGCCCCCACCTTATTTCCCGGGATCAATTGGAGTCTCAATTGTTGTCGATTGAGAGACTCGCAAACCTTCTCGTGCTGGTTCTGCTCGTCGAGATGATGGTGACAGCTGGACTTAACGTGTCCGTAAGTGAGCTCGTCGAGGTGGTTGGAAATGTTCCCCTTCTTTTCCGCGCGGGACTGGCCAATTATGTGCTAGTTCCCGCAATGGCCATCCTGCTCTTGTACATATTTCAAGCCAGGCCCTTGGTGGCTGCGGGATTCCTTCTCGTGGCCGTGTGCCCTGCTGCTCCCCCACTGACAGCGATGGCCAAAGGCAACGTCCCAGTTTCCGTGGGATTGATGGTGGTTTTGGCTGGCTCTTCCGCGATTCTTGCTCCGCTCCTGCTGACTATCCTCCTGCCCCTTGTGGCTCGCGGTGCCAGCTTGAAATTCGATGCGGTTAAGATTGCGACTACGCTTCTGATGACACAACTACTGCGACTGGGCGTCGGCCTTTTGGTTCGCTTCAAGCTTTCGCAGGTTGCGGAACGATTGCGGAGACCCGCGAACTTTTTGACTGCATTTCTCAGCGTCGTCGTATTTGCATTACTTGTCACACTGCAATACCCGACTCTGTCGGAAATCCGATGGAAGAGTTTTGCGGGTATCTGCGTTCTCGTACTGCTTTGTCTGGCAGCGGGTTGGATCGTCGGGGGACGAGTGACCGCGATTCGAAGGGCGGTTGGTATGACTACGTCTGCCCGGAACATCGGAGTTGCGCTGGTTATCGCAACCGCAAGTTTTCCCGAAAGTGCCACCGTCACGACGGTCATCTTGTTTGCAATTTTTCAAACGATTGGCTTGCTGGCCATTGCGTTGTGGATAGGCCGATCCCGCTTGACGCCTCAAGCGGCATTCACTGACGGAGAAATCCAATGAAGACGCATCTGGGTATTGCAGTTGTCGCGCTGTTGGGAGCCTCCCTTTTTCTCGGCTGGAGGCTCTTCGGGCAAATCCATAATCAGGACTCATCTCACCAGCAATTGACAGTTCAGGGGATGTCCCTGCAGGACTTGCAAATGATGAGGCACGACATCCAGAAACAAAAGCAGAAATTGATTGCAGAGAATCTGCCTATGGTCGAACCGGAGGCCATCAAGTTCTGGGCTGTTTATCAAAAATACTCGGCCGAATTGAAACAGATCAATGATGAGAAATTCGCGATGATCCATGCCTATTCACGGAGCTGGAAGTCGATGTCTGACGATGACGCGCTGATTTTCACGCGCCGCTGGCTTGAGCTAGATGAAAGCGTGGTTCAATTGCGCTCCAAGTACCTGCCCCTGGTAAGGGATGCCTTGCCAGGTAAGAAGGCAGCCACCTTTTTTCAATTGGACCAGCGAATAACCATGATGATTGATCTGCAGTTTGCCTCCCAATTGCCGCTGCTGCACGGCGTACACGGCCAAGCACAAACCCCGGCGCCCGTGCAGTAGTTAGCTGCTAGAACACCGTTGAGCCGGCGCCCTTGCAATAAGAGGCCGGGCGTTTTCTGGTTCCACCTAGGGAATTCCCTAGTTTATGGCCGGCTGGATTCGTACTGGACTTAATCTCTCAAGGAGACACAAGATGAATGCTCGAAGGTGCCTTCTAGGCGCGGTCATTCTGGTCGCGTGGCCGGCAACTGCCAGAGAGAAAACGGATGTACTTGTGATGCGCAATGGTGACCGATTGACTTGTGAGATCAAGGGTCTTAGTGCGGATGCTCTGTATATCAGTCTCGATTATGCGTTGGGCACGGTGTCGATCAACTGGTTCAAGGTCGATCATCTCGAAAGCAAACAACTGTTTTTGGTCAAAACCCAGGACGGTGAGGTCTATTCGGGCACGCTTTCGATGCCCAAGACGGAAGGTGCNCGGCCCGTCTCGATTGAGGTGACTGAACCAGATGGTGGAAGCGTTGAACTTGAACGGNACCAGGTTGCAANAATGGACCAGTCGTTCGAAAACTTCTGGCATAGGTTCAATGGTGATGTAGGCCTCGGAGCGATCTATAGCAAAGGAAATCAGTCAACACAATACAGNCTCGCGACGGACTTGGACTATCCACGAGACCGTTGGGCCGCATCCGTGAGTTACAATTCAACTCTATCCTCTAACAAAGGGGCTTCAACATCATCACGCAACCAGATCGATGCTTCCGCCTACCACCTGCTCCCATGGAACAACTGGTACTACACTGGCCTGTGTAGCTTCCTCCAAAGCACCGAGCAGGGCATCGCCCTGCAATCCACCTTTGCCGGTGGAATTGGCCGCTATCTAAAGAATAGCAATCGGGCCAAGATCACGCTGGCCGGGGGATTTGCCTTTCAGCGGATCAATTACCAACAAAAGGTGCTGGTAGCCCCGAACGAGGATGTAACGTCCGGATGGCTTAGTGCGCAAATGAAGCTATTCCGATTCGACAGAACGAACCTGAACGTGACGGCAAGTTTATTGCCTGCTCTGTCAGACCCGGGGCGGGTGCATTTCAATCTGAATACTTCCTATTACATCAAAATCTGGGGAAAATTTAACTTCAATATATCCCTCTACGGTAACTGGGATACGCAACCTCCCCTTGGCTTCTCAGGGAGCGACTACGGTACGAGCGTCGGAGTAAATTGGGATTTTGGCAACCGCTAACATCGTTGCCACAGTCAGCTAGGGATTTCCCTAGTTGCCGCTTTCGCGCCCTCTTTCCAAGATAACGTATGAGCGTCTCCGCCGGGTTATGGCGGAAGTCGCCTGCCGATTGCTGCCTTCACGAGGACATCCATGAAATGGATAGGATCCCACCTTGCGGTCCTCTTTATGTTGTGTGCGGTTGTTTCCGTCAACGCACAACAGAACCCTAGAACAGAGCGCGATCTTCTCGGGGAAAAACAAGTGCCCGCCGATGCCTACTACGGCATCCAGACCGCGCGTGCCCTTGAAAACTTTCAAATTTCCGGTGTGCAAATCAATCACTACCCCGGATTTGTGGAAGCGTGGGCGATCGTCAAGTTGGCAGCCGCCAGGGCCAATACCGATGTCGGTGCAATGAGCAAAGAAAAGCTTGCCGCGATTGAGAAAGCCTGCAATGCAGTCCTCAGTGGCAAATACCACGATCAATTCCAGGTCGACTGGTATCAAGGCGGCGCCGGCACCTCCACGAACATGAATGCCAACGAAGTATTGGCTAACATCGCCCTCGAACTGTCGGGCCACAAAAAGGGCGAGTACCAGTTCGTGGACCCTCACGACGATTTGAACATGTCGCAATCCACGAATGACTCCTATCCGACTGCGATCAAGGTTGCCTTCCTGTTGCGCAATGACAAGCTGATCGAAGAACTGCAGAAGCTTGTCGCGTCGTTTCGCGCGCAGGGAGGGGCCTACCTCGAGATCTTGAAGATGGGCAGAACGGAAATGCAGGACGCGGTGCCCATGACAGTTGGACAGGAGTTTTACGGGTACGCCGATGCGTTGGAAGGTGAAATCCGCTTGCTAAGTGATTCAGAGAAGTACCTCTATCCCGTCAACATGGGTGCGACAGCAATCGGCACCGGCATCAACGTGCCCAAGGGGTATCCCGAGAAATGCGCCGCGCATCTCGCTGAACTGACCGGCAAGCCCATTACACCAGCCTCAGACATGATTGCAGCAACCTGGGATCAGCAAGGGTTTGTAGTTTATTCCGCTGCCCTGAAGAGTCTGGCGATCAAGCTTTCAAAAATCTCCAGCGATCTTATCCTGCTAACTTCCGGCCCCCGCGCCGGACTTTTCGAAATCAATTTGCCGGCGGTGCAGCCCGGATCCTCAATCATGCCGGGAAAGGTCAACCCGGTAATCCCGGAATTGATGAACCTCGTCACGTTTCGGGTCATGGCAAATGACTTTGGCGTGGGCCTTGCGGCACACTCCGGCCAATTAGAGTTGAACGCCTATGAGCCACTCGAGGGCTTGAGCGTGATCGAATCGCAGAGTCTTCTCTTCCACACCTCCCAAACATTTCGCACCAAGTGCGTTGATGGCATTTCGGTGAACGAGAAGGTGCTGGAGCACTACATGGAAACAACCGTGGGCATTGTTACTGCCCTCAATCCGATCGTCGGTTACGAGAAAGCCACGGAATTGGCCGCTGAAGCGTACAAGAGCGGCAAAGGGATCCTGGAAGTTATCCGCGAAAAGAAAATTCTATCGGAAGACCAGATGAAACAATTACTGGACCCCGTCAAGCTAACCGGGCTGGATAAGAGCAAATACCAATACAAGTAACAACTACGGCGCCGGGGTCGTCGTAGAAGATTCGAGGAACCGGCTGAGCACAGAAAGGCGAAAGGACCTATTCATGAACCCAAGGCATCGAATTTTCATTCTCTTTACAATTCTTGTGCTTCTGGGCCGCTGTCAATTCGTTTTTGCTCAGGAGAAGAAATTACCGAATATTGTCATCCTGGCCACGGGGGGAACAATTGCCGGCGCTGCGGCGACCGGCACCCAGGCCGGGTACACGTCCGGCGCGGTGACGATCGACGCGATGCTTGCTGCCGTTCCGGGGATTAAGGACCTTGCCACCATCAAGGGCGAGCAAATTTCCAACGTCGGCTCGCAAGACATGACCTTCGACATCATGCTTACCGTCGCGAAGCGTTGTAATGTGCTTCTTGCCGGCAATTCCGTCGACGGGGTCGTCATCACTCACGGCA
>JGI12627J18819_10000662_pt1 | contig 11359 bp, 10 predicted proteins | sample TexAe_OM1H0_M2_FD_18819 | JGI IMG/M metagenome (IMG submission 18819)
CGCGAGCATCTACGGCTCGCGGCCCGGTAGTCAGGTTGGACGGGATTGCTCAAGATAGGTTGCCAGATTCCAAGGACACCTGGATCGAGGTCGGTTATGGCCTGCCGGGTGGATGATCCGGAAATCGCGGCAAAGCTCGGAAAGTACTCCCGCGTCCTCGCCGACAGCGTGCTGCTGATGGCCGACTGCTTCGATGTGGCGCTCGATGAAGTGAAGGTCGGCTACGAGCTGCGTGCGTGCACCAAGGACGTGGACCTGGGCTGGTACACGCTGCCCAAGGGTTCGCTGGGCGGTAACTACATCAAGTACCAGGGCATGGTGGACGGGATTCCGCGGGTGGAGACGCATCTGGAGTGGCAGATGACGCCTCACACCGACCCGAGCTGAACATCAACGACCGCTAAATCACGCAGATCACCAGCGCTGACCTGCCGTTACGCGGGTTCGCGGGGCGTTTCAAGCGGTAGATCTCGACACCTGCTCACCCCCTCACGCAGTCACCGGTGGTGCGCGGAGATTCAGCAGGTGCCAGACTAGGGGGTTAGTGCTGCGGTCTTGAATGCGACAGGGAAGCTGATAGACGAACTGTTGAGTGGGTAGACACATGGCTATGACGTGGGCATCGCCGTGGCTGCAGCGCCACGACGCGACAGAACCGGCGCCATGACCGCCATCGATCCGGCAGAGAACCATCCCGAGGCAATCACGCTTGGCCTGCACGATGCGTCCCCGCAGCACATGGTCGACGCGATGGCCAAAGATGTCGAGCTCGAATTGGGTTGGGGCAAATTAATTTTCGGCCAGACCTTCGCCGATGCCGCCACGCTGACCGAGGCACTGCGACGGGAGGTGGCCGGGCGCCGCGACATCTGTATCTACGCGCGCGAGTCTCACGTCGTGGTCGCCGGAGCCCCGAATGAGCTTTTCATCGATCCCAGTCACACCTATCGACTGCGTTTCACCGATGACGACACTCAGGAGAGCCTGGCTCCGCCGCCGATCGGTGTCACCGTGCGGACATTGAACGATCCGGCCGATGCCGACGCGATGAATCGCGTCTTCGTTCGCTGCGGAATGGTGCCGTCACCGATCGAGACGATCTGGGACAACCACCTGCATGCCGACTCGGTGACCTACCTGATCGCGGTGCGCGACCACGACAACGCCGTGGTGGGCACCGTGACCGGCGTCGACCATCTAGTGCTCTTCAACGACCCTGAGCACGGATCCAGCCTGTGGACGTTGGCGGTCGACCCCGCCGCTTCCCTTCCCGGAATCGGGGAAGCGCTGACCCGGGCACTGGCCGAGCACTTCCGCGGTGCGGGCCGCGCCTATCTTGACCTTTCCGTCGCGCACGACAACGCCGCGGCTATCGGCCTCTACGAAAAGCTGGGCTTTCGCCGCGTTCCGGTGCTGGCGATCAAACGCAAGAACGCGATCAACGAGCCGCTGTTCGCCCCGCCCCCGGAGACCGTCGACGACCTCAATCCTTACGCGCGGATCATCGCCGACGAGGCGATGCGCCGCGGAATCTGGGTCGAGGTGCTGGATGCCGGAGCCGGTGAGATGCGACTGACCCACGGTGGCCGCAGCGTCCTCACCCGTGAGTCGTTGTCCGAGTTCACCTCCGCGATCGCCATGTGCCGGTGCGACGACAAACGCTTGACCCGGCGCCTGGTCTCCGAGGCAGGCATCGTCGTGCCTCGTGCCCGCCTGGCGACCCGCGACGATGACGACTATGCCTTCCTGAAGGAAGTCGGCGAGGTCGTGGTCAAACCAACCCGCGGTGAGCAGGGCAAAGGCATCACCGTGGGCGTGCTCGCCGACCAGGGTCCCGACGAGCTCGCCGCTGCCGTGGCACGCGCGCGCGAGCAGCACCCGGAGGTGCTCATCGAGCAGCGGGTCGCCGGCAGCGACCTCCGGTTGGTGGTGATCGACGGTCGGGTAGTGGCCGCCGCGCTGAGGATGCCCCCGGAGATCATCGGCACCGGTGAGCACAGCGTCCGGGACCTGATCGCGGCCGAAAGCCGACGGCGCGCCGCGGCGACCGGTGGTGAGTCTCGCATCCCCCTCGACGAGCTCACGGAGGCTACGGTCGCGGAAGCCGGCTGGACACTGGATGACGTCTTGCCGCGAGGAACTCGGCTGCGCGTCCGGCACACCGCCAACTTGCACCAGGGCGGCACGATCCACGACGTCACCTCTGAGGTGAATCAGGAACTCTGTGAGGTTGCGGTCGCTGCCGCCGACGCGATCGGTATCCGAGTGACGGGGATCGACCTGCTCGTGCCAGACATCACCGGCTCGGAATACGCCTTCATCGAGGCCAACGAGCGACCGGGATTGGCTAATCACGAACCGCAACCGACCGCGGCGGCTTTCATCGACTATCTATTCCCCGGCCATCCCGGCCAGCCGCTGGCCTGGACTCCCGAGGAGTCGCGACCTTAACCGGGCAAAATTTTGCCGCCATCAGAGTTTGACAGCTGTGTAACATTTCCGCCATCGATGGTCCTTATTGTCGGCGCAGCAAACAACCGACAACCCGATGCAATGCATCGCAGCGATAGGAACTCCATTGAGCGGCAACACAGTGCGCCTGCAGGCAATCACCAACGTCGAGGCGTATGTGCCGCCAGCGATCAGTTTCGACCCGGGCGAGGAGCCGGGTGAGATCTTCGGATCGAATGTCTTCACCAAAGCGGAGATGCAGGCGCGGCTGCCGAAGTCGGTGTACAAGTCCGTCGTGGCGACGATCGACAAGGGCGTCAAGCTCGACCCTGCCGTCGCCGACGCGGTCGCGGTCGCCATGAAGGACTGGGCACTCGAGAAGGGCGCCACCCACTACGCCCACGTCTTCTACCCGATGACCGGCCTGACTGCGGAAAAGCACGACAGTTTCTTAGAGCCCATCTCCGACGGCCAGACGCTCGCCGAGTTCGCCGGCAAGACCCTCATCCAGGGCGAGCCTGACGCGTCCAGCTTCCCCTCTGGTGGATTGCGGAGCACCTTCGAGGCACGCGGTTACACCGGCTGGGATGTCACCAGCCCGGCCTACATCCTGGAGAATCCGAACGGCAACACGCTGTGCGTCCCGACGGTGTTCGTCTCGATGACCGGTGAGGCGCTGGACTACAAGACGCCGTTGCTGCGCAGCCAGCAAGCCATGGGCGCGCAAGCCGAGCGGATCCTGAAGTTGTTCGGCCACAAGGACATCAACCACGTCGTCTCGTTCTGCGGTCCCGAGCAGGAGTACTTCCTGGTCGACCGGCACTTCTTCCTGTCCCGCCCGGACCTGATCAACGCCGGACGCACGCTGTTCGGCGCCAAGCCCCCTAAGGGCCAGGAGTTCGACGACCACTACTTCGGCGCGATCCCCGAGCGGGTGCTGGGCTTCATGATGGACACCGAGCGGGAGCTGTTCAAACTCGGCATTCCCGCCAAGACCCGGCACAACGAGGTGGCCCCCGGCCAGTTTGAGATCGCGCCGATGTTCGAGCGGGCCAACATCGCCTCCGACCACCAACAGCTGCTGATGACGATTTTCAAGACGATCGCCAAGAAGCACGGTATGGAATGCCTGTTCCACGAAAAACCGTTCGCCGGCGTCAACGGTTCCGGCAAGCACGTCAACTTCTCGATGGGCAACGCCGAGCTGGGTTCGCTTCTGGTTCCGGGTGACACGCCGCACGAGAACGCCCAGTTCCTGGTGTTCTGCGCCGCGGTGATCCGCGCCGTGCACAAGTTCGCCGGGCTGCTGCGGGTGGCGGTCGCATCGGCCACCAACGACCATCGCCTGGGCGCCAACGAGGCGCCGCCGGCGATCATCTCGATCTTCCTCGGCGAACAACTTGCCGACGTGTTCGAGCAGATCGCCAAGGGTGCGGCGACCTCGTCAAAGGGCAAGGGCACCATGATCATCGGTGTCGACACCCTGCCCCCGCTGCCGACCGACGCGGGCGACCGCAACCGCACCAGCCCATTCGCGTTCACCGGCAACCGATTTGAGTTCCGCGCACCTGGCTCCGGTCAGACGGTCGCCGTGCCGATGATCATCCTCAACACGATCATGGCCGACTCCTTCGACTACATGGCCACGGCTTTGGAGAAGGCCGTTGCCGATGGGGACGACTTCGACAAGGCGGTACAGAAGCTGCTCACCGAGGTCATCACCGAACACGGCGACGTGGTGTACAACGGCGACGGCTACTCGGAAAAGTGGCAGATCGAGGCCGCAGAGCGGGGTTTGCCGAATCTCAAGACCAGCCTGGACGCCATTCCCGAGCTGATCAAGCCGGAAACGGTCGAACTCTTCGCGAAATACGGGGTGTTCAGCGAACGTGAGCTGCACAGCCGCTACGAGGTGCGCCTGGAGCAGTACGCGCTGACCATCGGCGTAGAGGCCAAGCTGGCGACGGAGGTCGGCGCGACGATAATCCTGCCGGCCGCTCTTCGTTACCAGACCGAGCTCGCGCAGAATGTCGCCGCGTTGAAGGCCGCCGGCATGGAACCGAGCACCGCTGCGCTGGAAGCGGTTTCGGCACCAATCATCGACCTCGAGGCGGGCTTGGCAAAGCTGAAGGCGGCGCTATCCAATCACTCGGCGGAATCGGCGTTCGATGAGGCCAAGCTCGCACAGGAAGAGCTGTTACCGGCGATGGCGGCGGTTCGGGCAGCAGCCGACGCGCTCGAAGGCATCGTGGCCGACGATCTGTGGCCGCTGCCTACTTACCAAGAGATGCTCTTCATCCTCTAAACCAGCGCGGCGTTAGCGAATTCGCAGCTTCTCGCGGACGGTCTCGGTGAGGAACTGCCGGGTCGAGACCGGACGGAAATTACGAGCGGCCGCGGTGAGTGCGTCGCGGGAGTCCGCGCTTAGCTCGATATCGGCTGCGGCGACGTTGAACTCGAGCTGCTCGACACTCGACGCTCCCGGAATGGCGACCACGTTGGGCAGGCTGAGCAACCAGGCCAGCGCGACCTGTGCCGGCTTGGCGTCAACCTGTGCGGCGACATCGCGCAATGTCTGCAGCAGCGGCTCGATCCGGCGCAGGTTCTCGGTGCCGAAAAGTGAGTTGATGGCGCGCACCCCGCCGGGCCGGTTATTGACGCCGTACTTGCCGCCCAAGAGTCCTTGCGCCAGCGGGCTGTAGGCGATTACGACGCGGTTCTCCCGCTCGGCGAACGGCACGAGGTTTTCGAGCGCGCGGGGGTGGGCGAGCGAGAAATGCACCTGGTTGCTGATGACCGGTCGGCCGAGCGCGGAATCGGCCTTCTGCCAACGAGATAACGAATAGTTCGAGACGCCGGCCGCGCCGATGGCACCACTGTCGAGCAGATCCCGCATGCCCGGCATGATCACCGAGTCGGGGACCACCGGGTTGGGTTGATGGACTTGGTAGAGCGGGATGCGGTCCAGCTGTAGCCGTCGAGCGCTGGCCCGCTCACGCTGTTTGATCACGGCGGGGAAAGGAGCGACCGGAAAGATCTTGCTGGCAACCGCAACCTCGGCACGCTCGTCTCCGAGCGCGTCGCCGAGAATCCGTTCGCTCTTACCCAGCCCGTATACCTCGGCGGTATCGAAGAGCGTGACGCCCAAGGCGCGAGCGCGACGAACGATGTCTCGCGCGGCTCCGGAGGCGTAACTGTCCCCGTAGCCCCACTCGCGCGAACCGAACTGCCAGGTGCCCAGCCCGATCCGGCTGACTGTTCCGACTCCGTCGACGTCCAGATACTTCATCTTGCTCACCGTAGTGAGTGGGTCACTGCCTCAGCTAGGCGGCGTCGGAGCTCGCATCAGCGGGCTTGGTGAGCACCGTGCCTTTCTAGTACCTCCAGGACCTGTCGGCTTTGCACGACGTCCTCGTTTTCGCACAGCTGGCACAGCTCACCCACCACCTCCTGCAACTGATCCAGGCGCACAGACGCTTGGGTCAGGGTGGTTAGCCAGTTGTCGTAATCGCGCTCGTCGGCTCCCATCTCCGCTACCGCGAAAGACGCCATGCCCATCCGAATCACACTCCTGAAATCCAGCCAGTCGCGCGGGGCGTGCCCCCGCCCATTGCCAGCCACTGCCAGGCGGGATTAGCCCGTAAGCGATGTGTCTAAACTCACAAAATTCCAGGTCACCGGCTATCCGGAGCAACCGTCTAACGGCTTGGACTTATCGTCCGGCAACGGCCGGGAGTTACCGACCCGAAGGGTGGCCGATACGCTGTGCCTGCAGCGGGCTCGTTACAAGAGAGGGCAAATATGTCAAGGACAGTGGTGGTCGGCGCCTCGAGTGGCCTCGGGCGTTGCATTGGCGTCGGTCTCGCCCAGCGTGGCGCTCAGGTCGCGTTGCTCGCGCGTCGTCGCGCGCGTATCGAGGCGGCTGCGAAGGAGGCGGGTTTGGACGCGGTCGCCATCGAATGCGATGTCACCGACGAGGGATCGTGTCGATCGGCGATCAACGAAGCCGCCGACGCGCTCGGCGGTATCGACAACCTGATCTACACGCCCGCGATAGGGCCACTCGTCCGAATGGTCGACACCGATGCGGACACGTGGCGGCGCGTCTTCGATACCAATGTGATCGGTGCGGCGCTGGTGACGGCGGCGGCGGTGCCGCACTTGACGGCCTCGGCGGGCAAGGCGGTCTACCTCTCTTCCGACGCGGGCCCTTTCGGACCGCCCTGGCCAGGGCTCGGCGCCTATGGCGTCAGCAAGGCAGCGCTGGAGCAACTTGTCGATGCCTGGCGATCGGAACACCCCGACATCGGCTTCACGTGCCTGATTGTGGGGGAGTGCGGTGGCGGCGAGGGCGACGCAGCGACGGGAATGAACGTCGGGTGGGATATGGACTTCGCTATGAAGGCCGTTCCGCTTTGGTCATCGCGTGGCTGTATGCCGGGCAAGTTGATGCCGGTCGACGACCTCATCGACGTGGTGGACACGATATTGCGTGTCAATGCGTCGACGTCGATGCCGGTCGTGGTTGCACGAGGGGCGCCCGCCGGCCCGGTAGCGTTTCCGGACCCCAGCTAGTCGCGGCAGAACCTCACCGATCGGCGAAACTGTTGAGCGAGCTGAACTCTTGCCGCTGGACGCGACCACGTCCTCTACAGTTGCGCTGATAACGACGAGCGAAGGAGACGCCGGATGGCGTGGTTCCTGGCCCTCCAAGGCCCATCCCACACACCCCACCAGTCGTTGGTCTACGAGCTTCAGGACGCGGTGGACGTGGACAAGATCGCGCAAGAGCTAGTCAGCTCCGCGACGCTGGATCGGGTGGTGCCCATTCCTGTGGTGCTGTCGCAGAACAAGCGTCGACACCAGAAGGTGACGCTGTATGTCCGGCCCGCCGCCTGGGGTGTGTGGGCGTTTTACGAGCTGTCCGAGGAAGACCGCAAACAGCTCATGAAGGACAACCCGGTGATCAATGCCCTCGCCCAAGCGCAGCAGCGCGGAAAGGGCAACGCGGCGGGACAACGGGGTCCGATGACGGTGCAAGTCAATCCGCTCACGGGCCAGGTGGGCCCCGCCGGGCCTGCAAGCTGACCGGAGCCAGAGACCGCAGCGCGTAGCGCTATGCGGTGTTTTCGCCAGGCCCCAAGTCGTCGCTGACTGACGCGGCCCCGAGCGTGCTCAGCATTCCCACCGCCGCGCGCTGCCACGTGAACATCTCGGCGCGGCTCCGCGCGCGGGCACGCCGGTGGTCTTCGGGCCGGCTGACGACCGCGCCGACCGCTTGCGCGATGGCCGCGGGTTCGTTGTCGGCCAGGGCGCCACTGTCAGGGGTGATGATTTCGCCGAGCGCCGACGTGCGGGAAACCACAACCGGTGTCCCACATGCCAGCGATTCCAGCGCGGCCAGCCCAAAGGTTTCGTGCGGTCCTGGCGCAAGCGCGACGTCAGCCGAGGCCAGCAACGCGGCGACGGCGTACCGATCGGAAATGAAACCGGTGAAATCGATCGGCAGTCCTGCGGCCTGCCGCTGCAACCTGGCCCGCAATGGGCCGTCGCCCACGACGACCAATCGGGCTTCAATACCCGCGGCACACAATTCCGCCACCGCATCGATGCTGCGGTCGGCCCGCTTTTCTACCGAGAGGCGGCCGCAGTGCACCAGCAGGATCTGCGACGGCGTCGCCCAGCGCTGGCGTACCAGGGGCGAGCGTCGGCACGGATGGAAGGTCTCCAGGTCCACGCCCAGTGGGACGGTGACGGTATTCGTTGCGCCGATGCGATCGAACTCTTCGCGCGCAAAGCCGGTGGTGCAAACCACGGTGTCGTAGTTGGCGGCGGTGCGGCGGTTGGCGAAGTCAGCGAACGCCCTCGCGGTTCGGCGCGGAAGTACTTGGCCCGCAAGGCGATCGAGGCGCTCATGAGAAATCATCACGGTGGTGGCGCCGTGTTCGCGTCCCCAGCGGCCCAGCGATCTCAGTGTGAGTCGATCAGAAACCTCTAAGGTGTCCGGTCCGAGCGCTTCCAGCAGTGCCCGCACTGGTCCGGGCAACACCGCGCGATAGCCTCCGGTGAACGGAATCAGCCTGGCGGGCACGGTAATTCGCGCCACGCCGGTGGGCAGCTGGATCTGCTCGGCATGCCGACCTGGGACGATCAGAAACACCTCGTGGCCCGCGGCGCAGTATTCCGCACCCAGCCGGTCCACGGCGGTCCGAAGGCCGCCGGAGCGGGGTCCGTAGAAGTTGGCGACCTGAACGACACGCATATAGTCAGCAGAACCGCTGCTTGTGTGCGGTCAACGATCTGACATCGACGGTTGGCTGAACAAGCCATGAACTCCAAGAACCGAAGAAGTCGATAAGCGCCCTCAGGCGATGGGCTTGAGCCGAAAAAGCCTGATCTCGCGTGGTGCGCAGCTGGCGCGGTAGCGCTCGTAGCCCGGGTAGAAGTCGGTGGCTGTGGCCCATGCCGAGGCGCGCGCGTCGCCAGTAAGCAGGTCGGCACGGTAATGCGCGGGCGGACCCTTGAACTCGACCGTGCATTCGGGGTGCGCCAGCATGTTGGTGCTCCAGGCCGGGTGTGGTGGGCGACCGTAGTTGGACCCGATCGCAAGAAGCCCGTCAGAGTCGTCGATCAGTGTCAGCGGTTGAGTGCGCGGCAAACCGGACTTCGCTCCGGTCGTCGTGACGAGCCCTACCCTGTCGATTCCGAGCGAGCTGAGCCGCCCGCGTGTCCAAGGGATCACCACTTTGTCGATACGCGGGGCCGCGTGGAGCAGGAAGCGGTATCCGGCCGGACTCATCAGGGCGCGCTCCATCAACGCCTCGTCGAGCCGCAGCCGCCGACCGCGAATTGGGCTTTCCCGCCGAAGGGTCACGCGTCGACGGTACCCAACGCGCGCTATGCCCATGAGCCATTTGACGATTCGTCCCCGATCACGCCGACGCGCCGTTACACATTGCGGCATGGATGTATTCCGCAAGCTATTTGCGTCTTATTTGGATTCACTGAGCGGAGTCTAAAATTGCCGTAGTTCTTCCGCGTTATCCGTCGAAGCCCGCGGTAGGCTTGGGGTTTCGGGGGAATGGGGATGAAGAAAGATGCGCCATTTAACGGCTGCCGTCGCCGTTGCCGGTATCTGCATTCTCGGCGCTGGCTGCGGCGGCGGTAGCAACCATTCCAGTGTCAAATCCACGACCACGACCACGTCGCTCATTCCGCGTCCTGTTGTCGAGCGTGAGCTCGATGCGTTGCTGCTCGCCCCGGAGCAGATCAGCCCGGTCATGGGCGCTAAAGACATGGCGATCACCAGAAGGCACGACGCGATGTCCGACGACAGCGCCACCATGAAGCCCCCGGAATGCCTGGCCATCGACGGCGCGGCGCAAGCCCAGGTCTACGCGAACAGCGGCTTCACCGCCGTGCGTGACCGGGCACTGAACGATGGCGACAATTTCACTCACTATGCCGAGCAGGCGGTGGTGCTATTTCCCACAGCAAAGCTGGCCACGGTTTTCGCGGTTGCCTCGGCGCTACGGTGGCCGGCGTGCCACGGGTATACCCATGTCCAGTCCGGAACACAGTGGACGGTCGGGCCGATATCGGATACCAACGGCACACTGAGTGTGATTGCAACGCAACAGAATGCGAGGGCCGGCGGATGGGCCTGCGGTCGGGCGCTGGCGATGAAGAACAACGTGATCGTCGACGTCAACACATGCAGCCCCGACCCGAAGAACTCGGCCATCGATCTCGCCAACCTGATCGCCGTCAAAGTACCAATGCGTTAAGGACTTTGGCGTCGTCACTCGGTGTCGGCAGGCTCGAGAAGCCGCACCTCCTCGAGATCCATCACCCCCTGCAACTCGCGCAGCACGATGTCGTCGATGCGATTTTGGTCGCGAAGCTCGATGATGGCCCGGCGCTTGTGTTCGAGGACGCCAAGCCGCACCCGTCGTAGCAGATCGTTCCGCTCGGTTACCTCACTAGAACCCTCAGCGTCGCCGCCGGCTTCAATGAGCGCCGCGTGTTCTTGGTATTCCTTCTGCAGCCGCCTCAGTAGGTCATCGCTGACGCCGATTTCACCGGCGACTATCGGCAGGGCTTCGAGAGCGGCCTGGGAGCCACGACAGCGGGCCAGTTGCAATTCATGAGCACGACTTACGTCTTCGGGCATCCGGGCCCAGCGAACAACGTCGCTTAGTGTGCTGCCTTGAACCACGACGGTCACCAGAATCACGACGCAGACCACGAAGACGATGAGGTTGCGATCCGGAAACGGGGCGCCGCTGTGCGTGGTCAGTGGGACGGCCAGCGCCGCGGCGAGCGACACTGCGCCGCGGAAGCCCGCCCAGTTGGACACCACTCGCTGGCGCCAGGCGACGCGACGGGTGCGCTGCACCGCACGCCGGTCCACCGTGCGAAGCAATACGGTGACGGCTTCCGCACAGGCAAACCGACTCACGATGACGACGCCGGTGACGGCCAGGGCCAGTAACGCGGCGTGGCCGATGCCGCCGTCGACGCCGGCAATACTGCGCACCGCGTGCGGCATCTGGACGCCGACGAACACCCATAGCGAGCCGTTGATCAGGAACGTCGCGAGATCCCAGAACGCGAAAGTCTGGAGGCGGGAACGAGCCCGGATCACGTACGGAGAGGCGTGCGCCATTACCAGGGCCGACACCAGAACAGCGACGACCCCGCTGCTATGAATTGTTTGGGCCAGCAAAAACGCGGCGAAGGGTGTGAGCAGGCTCAGGGCGCCTTCCTCCTGCGGTGCGTCGAGTCGGCGGCGCACCAGGGTCATCGCTAGGCCGACCAATAGCCCGGCGCAGATGCCGCCGACATAGGAACCGACGAAACGGGCCGTCAAGTCGAGAGGGCCGACCGGGTTACCGCCGACCGCAAC
>JGI12627J18819_10000663_pt1 | contig 11350 bp, 6 predicted proteins | sample TexAe_OM1H0_M2_FD_18819 | JGI IMG/M metagenome (IMG submission 18819)
ATGGGCATACCCGACGAGCGCGCCCCGCATATCCTCGGAGAGGTGCAATCTGTCGCGCCGCTACTTCCGCACCCCGAACTGCTTGTCGGTGCCGAAGCCACCTCCGTCAGGCTCAAGGAAAAGGGTGCCGAGAGCAGCCTGCTGCATATCGCCACGCACGGCAGTTACCGCCAGGACAATCCGATGTTCTCGGGCATTCGCCTGGGAGACGGCTACTTGAATCTCTACGATCTTTACCAGATGCGTTTTCCTGCGAAGCTTGTGACCCTGAGCGGGTGCGCCACAGGGATGAACTTTGTCTCCGCGGGCGATGAGCTGCTGGGGTTAGAGCGTGGTTTGTTTTGCGCCGGCGCCACTTCCCTGCTCCTTTCCCTGTGGGACGTTCACGATCGAAGCACCGCGAAGCTCATGCATGCTTTTTACCAGAGCTATATCGAGACCGAGGACATGTCCGGATCGTTGCAAACGGCCATGAAGCAGGTGCGCGAAGAAAATCCCCACCCCTACTTCTGGGCTCCCTTCGTCCTAATCGGCAAACTAGCGTGTCCCGAGGAACCACATCCGCCCATTTAGGCCTGTCAAGTTGGAATGGCACTGCTAGAAATAAGGACCTAAAAGCGCCGCCGGCCTATATTTTTCGCCCTACTTCTGCCCCTTATTCCACGGGTGGTGAAATGCGCACCCATCCGCTGGGGAGCGGAAGTCCACAGAATTGTGGAGAGGGATGGCGATGAAGCACTTTAAGACAGAGCAATGGGTTGATTTTGTGAATCGAACGAATACGCAAGAGCAAGCGACCACCATGCAGAAGCACTTGGCCGGCTGCCGGCAGTGCGCGGGGGAAGTTGCTCTGTGGCAAAAAGTGCGAAATTTTGCCACTGCAGAGCCNGCCTACCAGCCGCCCAAGCAAGAGGTTCGCGCTGCTGCTCGGATGTTCAGCACGGCGGGACGGGCCGGCGGTCNGAAAGAAAAAGGGACGGTCATCGAGTTGTTGTTCGACAGCCTCCTGCAGCCNGCGTTTGCGGGCGCGCGCACCGCGAGCACNGGGATAAGGCAGGTGCTTTACCGAGCNGATTCATTCCAGATCGATTTGCAGATCGAAGCAAAGCCTGGCGCCAACCGCATCGCGGTGACCGGGCAGGTGCTGGACGTTAGCCGTCCGGAAATCATCGGCAGCGGCCTCGAGGTCACACTCTCAAACCGGCGTGGTAGTATGGCCCACGCATCGACCAATGAGTTTGGCGAATTTCACGTCGAAATTCAAAATTCTGGCGACCTCGAACTGTCTCTCCGCAGCCAATCCGGAGAACCAATCGTAATCTCGCTTAAAGACACCCTCACGGACTTGCCCGGGGGTGAGCAATGATCGGCAATTTCCCCGCAGGGTTTTCAGGTCTTTACCGGATGGTACGAAGGTACCGCCGTGCGGTAGGTCTTCTCACTCAGACCGAACCCCCACCCGTACCATTTGCCCGAAAGGGTGGGTCACTGAAAATCAGTGACCATCCAGTTAGGCAAATGACGGAGTGATTTCACAGACAGGGATATTCCCCTGAAAGGAACCCCTCGATGAAACGCAGTATACATATCCTGGCGATTCTGGTTGCTCTTACCGCCCTCGGTGCCAAGCCGGCCGAGGCACAAAATCGCTATATCGTTGAGACCTCGGGCGGGCTTGGATCCGTCCTCAATCTCTGCTCCCTCCTCGGTTGTCAGGTCGAAGGATCACTCGACGGCCCTATTGGCCAAACCTTTTTGGTGACCTCGACCAATCTGATCAGCGGCGTGCTGAATTTCCTCGAAAGCCTTCTCGGCATCAAGAGCATCGAGCAAGACCGCCTTCTTCCCATCCCGATTCATCCCTTCAACACCATCCCTCCGGGCTTGTCCGATACTACCCCCGTGAATTACTACGGGAGCGTGGTCTCCCACGGCTACGCGGCACAACCCGCGGCGCAAATTATCAGGTTGAGTGACGCGCAGCGGGGTTTTGGGATCAGTGGAGCCGGCATCGTAGCTGTGATTGACACCGGGGTGGACACGACCCACCCGGTGCTTCGTCCCGTGCTCCTCGCTGGGTACGACTTCACGCGCAATCAGCCGGGCGCTTCGGAATGGCTGGACGTGCCGCTACTGAACGGTAGCACCACCAATTCCGAAGACCCCGATCCCGTGGTCGTGCAGCAATCGAGCGCCGCGATTCTCGACCAGTCTTCGGCGGCAATTTTGGACGGCGGGCCGTATTCGGCTTTCGGGCATGGCACAATGACCTGCGGTCTGGTTCACCTGGTCGCGCCCAGCACCAGGATCCTGCCCCTCAAGGCTTTTACTTCAAACGGCACTGGGTATCTGTCCAACATCATCGCGGCCTTGTATTACGCGGTGAGCCACAACGCCAACATCGTGAACATGAGTTTCGACGTGAAAACCTCTTCGGCTGCCCTGAACCAGGCGGTGTCGTACGCAAATCAAAAGGGATTGGTTCTCGTAGCTGCGGCAGGGAACGAAAGTACGAGCGCTCCTGTTTATCCGGCTGCTCTCGACGGCAAGGTGGCGGGAATCGCCTCGACGACAGATTGGGACGCTCGGTCTTCCTTTTCGAATTACGGCAATACGGATGTGTGGGTTGCAGCGCCTGGAGAATACNTCATCAGCACATTCCCAGGCGGAACCTATGGCAGCGCATCAGGCACCTCCTTCAGTTCGCCGCTGGTCGCGGGCACCGCCGCCCTGTTTCTTAGCGCGAACCCTTCCCTGAACCAGTCCCATGCCACCAGTGCTCTCTCTCACGCGATCCAGCTTACGCCGGATTTGAACCACGGCCGCCTAGATGTCTATCAGGCTGTTTCCGCTTGGGTGAATAGCTCCCACTAGGCCGAAACACATATGTTGCGAAACAACCATGGCTGACGCTATGCCAGTCCACGTTGCGACGGATTTGCTGCGAATCAAGCAGGTCGAGCAGCAGGTTTCTGCCCTTCGCACTTCCGTCATCTGCGCTTTCAATCAGTTGTTAGACCTGAAGGATCTCAACACCGGAGTTCACAGCACGCGTCTTGCGGAGTGGGGCATGCGCGTCGGACAGGAGCTCGGCCTCGGAGAGGCGGAGCTCCAGAATCTGGAAGTTGCCGCGCTCCTGCACGATCTAGGGAAGGTCGGAATTCCCGATTCCATCTTACGGAAGCCTAGCCGGCTCGACGAAGACGAATACGCCCTGATGAAAAAGCACCCCGAATATGGCTGGGCAGTGTTGCGGATGGTTCCAGGCTTTGAGCGGGCGGCGCTCGATATCCTGCACCATCACGAGAATTTTGATGGGAGAGGTTATCCAGCCGGTCTGAAAGAAACGGAGATTCCCGTCGTGTCTCGGATCGTCTCGGTGATTGACGCCTTCGACGCGATGGTTTCATCTCGTCCCTATCGCAAGGGTTTGCCGTACGAAGAGGCCGTGCGCCGGCTCGTCGAAGCGAGCGGCACGCAATTCGATCCCGTCGTCGTACAGTGCTTTCTTTCTTTCGCTCAGGCAGAAATGGCCACAGTATTTGCGGCGGCGGGCACCTCGGTTTCTACCGCTCTCTGACCCCGTTCGGACGGCAGTATCAGAATCCTACAGAGTTCTCTGTAGGTAAATCTAAGCTAACGAGTTCGGTTGCTGGCGCTCGGATAAATACCTTTGCTTTGCTTGCGCTGGGGTGAATGCCGGGCGTAGCGCGCCAAACAGCATTGAGCGAGAATGCACAATTTACACGCTCTAGTACGGAAACGGTTTACTAAACAAAACTTCCTACTGCAAATTAAGTGTCTATGCGAAAGGCTCTTGCGGAACTTTCTCACTCTGGCACGCTAACTGCTCCCGCTCGAATTGGCCCTTCTTTTTGGGCGTCTTTTGGGCTCCTTTTGGTTTTAGGCTGCCGTTGCTCCCGGCCGAGGACGCTATCAGCCTAACAACGTAGTGCTTTGGAACGAATGCTATTGGTGTGCAGAAAGGGGGATGGGCTACATCCAATGCAAGCTCAGTCAAATGATTTCTTAGAAGGCCAAGCGCTGCGCCTCGCCCAGCAAGGCAATGCCGCCGCTTTTGAATTTCTTTACCGTTTGCACCGTGAACGAGTCTATGCGCTCTGTCTCCGCATGGTGAAGGACCCCGTTCAAGCTGAGGACTTGACTCAGGAAACTTTTCTGGCCGTACTTCGAGGAATCCGCGAGTTCCGCGGGCAATCCGCGTTCTCAACCTGGCTGCATCAGGTCACCCGCAACACCGTCCTTATGGCTTTTCGCAAAAGAAAAGTCAAGGAATTGTCCCTTGAAGAAATTGCAGAGCCCGACCGCGACAGTGGCCAACAGCCGATGGAATTCGGAACAACCGATCGGCGCCTTGAGGGCACGCCGGATCGTATGACTCTCCTGCGCGCAGTTTCAAAACTGTCGCGTGGATTCCGCGCGGCGCTGCTGCTGCATGACGTCCACGGTTATGAGCACAAGGAAGTGGCCGCCATAATGGGTTACGCCCCTGGAACTTCAAAATCCCAGCTGCACAAAGCGCGCGTTCGCGTCCGCGAGTTGCTCAACAAATATTTCCGTAGCCACAGGCGCGACGACAATCCTTCCGACAATCCCCCCGGCGACGAAGCTTCTGTCCCTCCGTCGCCGCGTAGCGAAAAGTCAGGTTCCGATGCCGAGAACCGCTCCAGGCCGGACAACCTCCCACGCAAACCGCAGCGAGCCATCCCGAGCTGGTGTGAACCGATCGATGAAGAGGTACCCCGTTCAAGTAAATGATTCTTCCCTGCGGGCCGGCCTGTGCAGCTTTCGCCCTGCCTGGCCGGGCAACCGCTTCGAACGAATTTCTTCGAACTGATCGCGATCAAAGCTCAACTCGAGCTCAAGCAGGAGGCTTCCATGTGCGCGACCACAACGGTGCTTTCTCCAACGCTACACAGTCCCGAGGTGATGGAGTTTGAGGCAGCGCTTCGTTCGAGAATTATTGGCCAGCAAGAAGGCCTTCAGGCACTTGTGGATTTGTACCAGGTGCTGTCGGCCGGTCTGAATTCGCCCGGACGTCCTCTGGGCAGCCTTCTATTTCTTGGTCCGACCGGAACCGGGAAAACGCGCCTTGTGGAGGCGGCCGCCGAGATTTTATTTGGAAACCCGCGCGCCATGATCAAAGTAGACTGTGGCGAGTTCCAGCATTCCCACGAAATTGCCAAGTTAGTTGGCTCGCCGCCAGGCTATCTGGGCCACCGCGAGACACATCCGGTCCTCACGCAAGAGGCCCTGGAGCAGTTTCACACCGAGAAGCTGGCCCTTAACTTCCTGCTTTTCGACGAGATCGAGAAAGCAAGTGACGCGTTGTGGCAGTTGCTGCTCGGTATTTTGGATAAAGCCACACTCACCTTGGGAGATAACCGCCGCGTGGATCTGTCGCGAACGCTGGTTTTTCTGACCTCGAACCTCGGTGCCTCTGGCATATCCGATTTGATGTCAGGAGGGTTTGGGTTCATCGATCGGACCGACAAGCCCGCGGCAGACCTGGAACAAAAGGTGGTCCGAACCGCGGCGGAGGCGGCAAGAAGGACATTCTCGCCGGAGTTTATCAACCGGCTTGACAAAGTTGTGGTCTTCAGTCCTCTAAGCCGCGAGCAATTGCGCGAGATTCTGGAGCTCGAACTCCAACAGGTACAAATGCGCGTGTTACAGGCAGCCAAGGTGCAGTTTCTGTTTCACGTGAGGGCCGCCGGCAAAGACTTCCTGCTCGTGAAGGAACCGACCCTCGCTACGGCGCGCGGCACTTGAAGAGGGCGGTCGAGCGCTACCTGGTTTGCCCGTTGGCGAATCTGTTGGCAACCAGACAAGTCAGAACGGGCGATATGCTTTGCGTCGATTGGGACAGGCGCGCTGGCCACCTGGTATTTTGGAAGGAGGGTCGAGTCTCCGAACTCACTACATCGTTAAGAATCGGAGTTCCGGAACCTCAGGCGCAGAGCGAGTGTGGCCGCATGATTGAGTTCCCTTCTTCGGCCCCTCGCTCGGATACGGCGAACGTATAGCAAACGTTGGCTGTCCGCGGTGTCCGCCGCGGCATGATTATTGAGCCAGGTTGCCAAACACTGTTATCCTAAAGGCTCGTCCGGCTACCCTCCCAGCCACCGCACGCCTCGACCCAGAGCAAGAAGGCAACCGAACATGGACCCCGAAAAGCTCCGGAACGCTCGCGACAAATTGACGCGCGTCTTTCAATACCTGCAGGCGCTCGACCAACACCGCAATCCCCCTCGCCGGAAGATTCACGAACAGCCCTGGACTCTCAGGCTGCTCGACCTCCCGGAACACACTTCGATCAAGCGCGGCGGGGGAAGGGTACGCTCCACAAAGGCCACGGCCGCGAGCGGCCAGACTGCTGACTCCGCAAATACGAGCTTCGTCTTGAAGGCCCAGCGCCCGAAGCTGACGCTTCCTCCTGTCCCGCCACCCGAGATTACCGACTGGCTGAAGTCCGGGTGGGACGATCCTTCGAACGAAGTCCTGCTCGTAGACCCCCAGGGCGATTCCGGGCAACCGGGTGATTCTGATGCTCGCCGGCCCGAAGGCAATCCGTCGAAATTCACCGCGTTCGAGCGCTGGAAGACTCTGCGCGATGAATGGGCAAAGGACGAAAAGCCGGCACGCGCAGCGATGAAGATTTTCGAGATGCTCTACGCCCTCTATGGCCGCATCAATCGTGAGGCGGAAAGAGTTGAGCTCATCCTGGGCGATGGCATTTTGGCCTGGCGCCGGCCGGAGGGCAGTATCAACCATCCGATTCTCCTGCAACGCCTGCAACTGTCATTCGATGCTTCGGTTCCGGAATTCACTCTCGCCGAGGCTGATCATCCTGTGGAGCTCTATTCCGCCTTGTTCCAATCCATGCCGGATGTGGACGGGCGGGCGATTGGCCGGTGTCGCGAAGAACTCGAAAAGGAAGGGTTTCACCCGCTATTCAACGGGAGCACGTCGGAATTTCTCAAGCGGCTCGTGGTCCAACTATCCCCCCGCGGCGAATTTGTGGAAAACGGGCCGCCCGGACGCGAAGAGAACAACCCGTGCATCGGCCGTGATCCAATCCTCTTTTTGCGGGCGCGCACGCTCGGCTACGCTGCCGCCATTGAAGGCATCCTGGCGGATCTGCGAGCGCGCGACGATTTGCCCTGGTCTTTATTGAACATTGTGGGAGACGAATCCCCGATCCCTGAATCCGCAGAAGAGGATCAGCGAGCCGGCATCAACGACAAGCTGGCGGCGGATGTTCTTCTGAGCAAGCCCGCGAATCCCGAACAGATACGAATCGCCAGGCAGCTTGAAAGGCACGGAGGCGTCCTGGTGCAAGGCCCGCCAGGCACGGGAAAGACGCACACCATCGGCAATCTCATAGGGCATTTGCTTGCGCACGGCAAAAGCGTGCTGGTCACGAGCCATACGACGAAGGCGCTGCGCATGGTGCGCCACCACATTGTTCCGGAATTGCGGCCCCTTTGCGTCAGCGTGCTCGAAAGCGATTTGGACAGCCGCAAACAGCTCGAGAGCGCCGTCGGCTCGATCGCGGAAAAACTTTCGCGGGCCGACGCCGGCTCGCTGCAATCCGAAGCCAAATTGCTTGAGGCGCAGCGCCTAGATCTCCTTAAGAAATGCGAACAATTCCGCAACCAGCTCACCGAGGCCCGCGCGGACGAGTATCGCGACGTTGTTATGGGGGGCAAAACCTGGACGCCCTCCGACGCCGCCCGAAAGGTGGCTCAAGAGAAAGATGCCCACGGTTGGATTCCGGGCCCGGTCGCCGCAGTGGCTCCGTTGCCCCTGGCTCCCGCAGAACTGGCTGATCTGTATCGCACCAACATCTCGGTCTCTCGCGAAGACGAGAGTGAGCTTTCCGCGCAGTTGCCGGAACTCCACGATCTCCCCGGGCCCGGAGAATTCGAGGAGGCTCTCGACGGGCAAAAGCGCCTCAACGCGGAAAATCTGGACCTTCGAGCCGATCTTTGGGAGTCGGGAACTGCCGAATGCTCACCGGACGAACTTCAAGGCTTGTCCGTCAACCTGGCAAGAGCGGTTTCGCCTCTCTCCGGCACGGACAAATGGAAACTGGCGGCCGTGTACGCGGGAAAATACGGAGACGTGCATCGCGAGCCTTGGGACCGGTTAATCAGCTTCGTTCGCCGGGTGCATCGGGAAGCCGCGAGTTCGCGCGAATCTTTTCTGAAGTACGGCCCCGAACTCCCGAGCCATCTTGCGCTTGAAGATCAGGAACGTATCGCGGGCGAAATACTGGCTCATCTCGAAAGCGGGGGCAAGCTCGGGTCTCTGGCGCTCTTCACTCGCAAGGCATGGGTCCACTTCATTGAACAATCCAAAATCAATCATGAGCGCCCGCGCCTGCCTGAGCACTTCCATGCCTTGCGCCAGTTGTCGCGGCTGAAGATTCTTCGCAAAGATCTCGCGGCCCGGTGGGATCGCCAGATGGCGGAGCTGGGCGCTCCTCACGCGAGCGAAATGGGCGAGGAGATCGAAAAAACGCTCATGCAGTTTTGTGACGCTCTCGAAGATTGCCTGAACTGGCATGAACGCACGTGGCTGCCTCTCCAGCAGCAACTTCNGGACTTGGGATTCAACTGGGATGGCTTTCTCGCCGAACAGCCCGCCGTCGTCGGAGCCGAGGGAGAATTGGTGCGTATCGGCCAAACCGTGANCGGNTCNCTTCCTNCGNTTCTCGAGTCGCGCTACAAGAAGCTAAAGCTNCTGCAATTGANCCGGGAATTGCAAGAACTCGAGAGCAAACTCCGCCTGGCCTCCCGTTTGGCCAAATCTTCAAAAACGACAGCGCAAATCCTCAAAGCGGTNCGTGATAAGGACGCGGCTCACTATCGCGAGGCTTACGAGCGCCTCCTCGAACTGAAGAGCCGCCAGGCCGACCTCGAACTCCGGCGCTCACTGCTTGCCCGGCTGGAGACTGCCGCTCCGACATGGGCTGCCGCTGTTCGCAATCGCACTGGCGTGCACGGCCGCGGCGAGCCTCCGTCTGATCCAATGGCGGCGTGGACGTGGCGCCAACTGAACGATGAACTCGACCGCCGCGCCAGCACATCGCTCCAGGCCCTGGTGGGCAAAATCGAAAAGCTCCAGGAAGAGCTTCAACGCGTTACCATCGAGCTCATCGACAAGCGCGCATGGTCGGCTCAAGCGAGCAGGACATCGCCGCCGCAACGTCAGGCTCTAGTTGGCTGGCTCGACACCATTCGCCGGATNGGCAAAGGCCACGGCACGCGCGTCGCACTCTTGCGCGCGGAAGCCGCCCGAAAGATGACCCAGTGCCGCGGCGCCGTTCCGGCGTGGGTTATGCCGCTTTCGCGGGTGGTGGAAAATTTCGATCCCAGGGTCACGCGGTTTGACGTCGTAATCATCGATGAAGCCAGCCAGAGCGACATCATGGCTCTCATCGCTCTCTACCTCGGCAAGACCGTGCTGGTTGTCGGAGACCACGAACAAGTAAGCCCCTCAGCGGTGGGACAGGACCTCAGTATCATTCAGAATCTGATCTTCCAATACTTGAGCGGAATTCCCAACGCCGATTTGTACGACGGCCAAATTTCCGTTTACGATCTCGCGCGGCAATCCTTCGGCGGTACGACCTGTCTGGTCGAGCACTTTCGGTGTGTCCCGGACATCATTCAATTCAGCAACGTCATTTCCTACGACGGGCGCATCAAGCCGCTGCGCGACTCGAGCCGTGTGCATCTTCGTCCCCATACCATTGCGCAACGCGTCTCTGGTTCCAGCCGGGACGGCAAGATCAATCGACAAGAAGCCCTGACGGTGGCCTCGCTGATTGCTGCCGCGATCGAACACCCGGACTATAAGACCAATGACGCCGGCCAACCCGTGAGCTTTGGCGTTGTTTCTCTCGTCGGGGACGAGCAAGCACTCGAGATTGACTACCTTCTTCGCAAGCACATTTCACCGGAACGCTACGAGCATTACCGACTGCTCTGCGGCAACGCCGCGCAATTTCAGGGCGACGAGCGCGACGTCGTTTTCATTTCGCTCGTCGACACGGCCGAACGCGGACCTCTCTCCATGCGGGACCAGGAAATCTTCAAACAGCGTTTCAATGTGGCGGCAAGCCGCGCACGCGACCAGATGTGGGTCGTTCACTCTCTCGACCCGCATCACGACCTGAAAGCCGACGACCTTCGCCGGCAACTCATCGAACATGCGCACGACCCGAACCTCTTCCTCCGCGCGCTCGAACAGAAGGAAATTCGTCCGCAGTCGGCGTTCGAACGTGAAGTGATGAAGCGCCTCGCGGCCTCGGGCTATCGCGTTGCTCCGCAATGGCGCGTCGGCGCTTTCCGCATCGATCTGGTTGTGGAAGGAGAGACGAGAAGGCTAGCCATTGAATGCGATGGCGACCGTTATCAACCGCTCGAAAAGTTGCCGGAGGACCTGGACAGACAGGGCGTTCTCGAGCGCATGGGATGGAGCTTTGCGCGCATTCGGGGCAGCGAGTTTTTCCGCAATCCTGAGCGCGCGCTCAAGCCTGTGATTGAAAAGTTGCAGCTTCTCGAAATCTTCCCGGTCAAAAGCAAGGCNAATGCAGGGGGCAAGCTGCTGACCTCCGCCCTCCCGATTGACTCCGTAATTCGCCGCGCTGAAGAGCTTCGAAATGACTGGAACAGCCGCGAAGCAACTTCGTCGAAGCGCCAAGGCTCGCCGAAGTCGATGGAAAAGACAGCTATTTCCTGAGGAACCGGCGCCGAAGCTCCATCCTGCAGGAAAGCCGCGGGCTTCNTCCGCCGTTTTCATCCACATCGAGACGGCTTCACATCTCGGCGCGTGACCGGTTCTACCGGCTTCGGAATAAAGCCTTCAGGAATCGGTCGGAGGTTTCGTCGAGCCTACAAGCTCCCCGGTTTCTGGCTGGCTGACCGAAGAATCCGATCGCTTGCGTTTTTGTTCATACATCGCCTTGTCCGCTTGCGACATGAGTTCTCCAAGCGAAATAGGTTCCTTGGGATCGAATCGTGAAACGCCCACACTGAGCGACAGCCTGTAACGCTTCTCGGTCGCTCCCACCTTCCTCAGGTTTCTCTCGAGGCGCCGAAGCAGCAACCCCTCCACCTGACTTGATGCTTCAAGACTCATGACCACAAATTCGTCTCCCCCAATGCGGGCAATGACGTCCGCATCACGAAAGCTCTGCTCGAGCGCGTCGGCGGCCCGAATGAGTGTCAGGTCTCCTGCCTGGTGGCCGAAGGAGTCGTTGATCTGCTTCAGATTGTCGACGTCACAGAAAAACAGCAGCAACGCCTGCGTCTTGCGG
>JGI12627J18819_10000664_pt1 | contig 11349 bp, 14 predicted proteins | sample TexAe_OM1H0_M2_FD_18819 | JGI IMG/M metagenome (IMG submission 18819)
CACACTCCTTGTAGCGATCGAAAATCTTGTAGCCCGTCTTGCGGGAGATCCCAAACTCCCTGCACAGATCCGCCATTTGCTCGCCGGCTAGCCGGCGAGCAACGAACTGCAGCCTCTCATCCATGACCGAACACTCCTTCCAGGGCATCCATTTCCTCCTCAAAAAAGGAGGAAGTGTAACCCATGTGTCCGGTGCGAAATGTCACCTATGTGTCAGGCCGCTCAAAGGTTTAAAATTACCCCAACGCCTGTGGCATCTGTGCAGGCCGATAACTCCATCCAGCGGCTTCCCGCCAACTGTCACATTGTTACTTCCCGGTTCCGAACCAGGCTCAAGTTCCCTTCCCGCATGTCGCTGATTTCAAGGGCATTCGTCGCGGATGGGATTTGCGGGATACACTGTATCTAGCCGCACATCAAGGTATCGAAGCAGCCGCCGAGTTCCAGAAAATCCTTGACCATCGCGGGATTGTGCTAAACGAACCCATCGGTGCACTCGCGCGTCTTCAGATTGGCAGAGCCTACGCCATGCAAGGCGACACCCCAAGAGCCAAGGCGGCCTGTCAGGATTTCCGCACGCTCTGGAAAGACGCCGACCCCGACATTCCTATTTTCATCGCAGCCAAGGCTGAGTGCGCGAAGCTGCAATGAACACCGAACGCTCGTGCTATAAACTTGAAATGCCCAAAATCATAGAGCAATGGCTGCTTTTCAAATACGTCAATGGTGAGTTCACACCGCTGTCGAAGCCTTTCAAAACGAAGCAGCAGGCGGAAAAAGCGCGGGGGAAATACTCGGAGAAGCAGCGTAAGAGCATCGGAGTGGGTGTGATTCGAACAAAGCAGCAGCGCAAATTCGGCAACCGCCTTCGTGTATCTAACCGAAAAGAAGGGGACGCCACGGAGGCAGCGTCCCCACTGGTTCCCAGTTTGTCGCACGGGGACGCCCGCGATCGACCCGATTTTGCCCGCATCGAAAAACTCGGATTCATCGCGCTCTAGCGATAACAATGTAAGTTGTTTGTAAAATTACGTACAGGTGGCCATTGGGACACGTCACGCTCGTGCGACAATTTCTTTCTTGCGATGCGGTCCAGGCTTTGACGAGGATGGCAGGTCAAAAAAGAGCTCGCCACGGATGCATATCGAGTACGACATAACGGAGCAGGATTTCCTTCACGCCCTGCAGCTCGTCGATCGAAGAACCACGCCGAGACTAGTGCGCTGGGTTGAATTGGCTTCACCCTTTCTCGGATTTGCGTTGTTGATTTTTATAATCTATCGGATAGCGACTCAGGCCATGTCTGGGATTTCCGCTCTCGGTTTGGGGATAGCCTTATACCTTCTTTTTACTCCATCACTCAGCAAGAACAGGCAGAAGCAACTCTATCGGAACAGTGATTTCTTGCATGGAAAGCTCGTTCTCGAAGTCGATGAGGTAGGCCTCCGGTTTGGAGGAGAGACCAGGGGCTTGGAAATCAGTTGGGGGTCGCTTGGGCGGCGTATTGAGGACGATCGAGCATTTGTTGTTTTGCGAGGAAAGGGGCGAACTTTTCGGGTTGTTCCAAAGCGGTGTCTTTCCTCAACGCAGGTAAGTGAATTTCGAGAATGCTTGAGGCGGCGGTCTGTACCAGGTCGCCTGACTCATCCGGTTCTGTAGTTGGGGCAGGGGAGCACAGAAGCGAACTCAGGGAAGAGCCAGGAGTCTTTCAATGAACACCAGAAAGACCCAGGGATACATTCTGACATTCCGCTGCGTAAACTGTGGGAAGCATGAAGTATTTGCTAACTACCCTTCTGAGCAATTGCTGACTGAAGACGAAATTCGAGCACGGATATATCAGGTAAGCTGTACTTCATGTGGGTGGAGGGGCGATGCGTGCGGTCTTTCTGCCATTCACATTTCCCACCCAACTGAGCTCAAAGCCAGAATAGTGGGACAGGCGAACTAGGTGCTCACTCCGCGCCCTTTGAACGGTGCGCCATTCCTTTCCGGAGTTGCTTTAATTCCAGTTCGGGAATGACAAGCTCTGTATATCCGCAGTCCAAGCAGACCAGGATTTCCGGAGAGACGTAGCCAGTGGAAAGTTTGAGGCTTTCTATGCTCGGAAAAGCAAGCGTCAATTCTCCGGGGAAATGTTGCTGGTTTTCAGATGAGCAATCTCTACAGGTCATAGCCCCTCCTAGGACTTTCGTCCTAACTGCAGTCGAGGCTGCCCTCGCGCCACAGCCGCATTTTGCGGTCGCTACGGCAGTCTTGGGACAAGAAGCTTCACTGAAGTTGGTCGAAGTCGGCGCAAATCGAAAACGCCGAAGGTCCCGCAATGGTCACAACACAGCTTGACTGTTCCTTTAGGAAGCTTTTCTTCAACTTGCGTCCCTCGTGAATCGAGGGTGTATCGGACATCTCGATAGCCGACCATGCCGGAACATTTCTTACATCTTATGGCCCAATACAATTTGTCTGTCATCTGAACCCCCTCTATGTGAACTCAAGGGGTCGCCCGGTCGGTGAAAATGATGGGGCTGGCGAAATGGCGTGGAGTAAACGGCAACACGGGCCGGAATAGTAGGAACCTGGCAGCCCCACCAACCGCTGAGCGGAGCGTACTCCTGATTGCAGTGGCTCACAAGCAGTTTGTCTTCGTTGACTTACCTTCCCGCGCAACCTAAGATGGCCACAAATGCCCGGCACCGACGAGCTTATCGGGCAAACCATCTCGCACTGCCTGGCTGTGGTCTATAAAGCCGAAGACACGCGACCGCACCGTAATGTAGGGCTGAAGTTTCTTCCCGATAAGGTTGCGAAAGATGCGCAGGCGCTGGCGCGGTTTCAGAGAGAGACGCAAGCAGCCTCGGCGTTGAACCATCCAAACATCTGCGCCATTCATGATATCGGCGAAGAAAACGGCAGAGCGTTCATTGCAATGGAGTTTTTGGACGGCGCAACGCTGAAGCATTTGATCAATGGACAGGCAATGGAGCTCGAACGGCTGATGGATCTGGCGATTGAAGTAACGGAAGGATTGGGTGCGGCGCACAGCGAAGGAATCGTTTATCGAGATATCAAGCCAGGCGAATATTTTTGTGACGAAAAAGGGGCACGCGAAGCTTGCAGCGTGGCTCATCCCTGGTTGCCTTCAGCCGAGAACGCGTTTATGTGGTTACAAGCAGAGCAACGAGCAAGAGCTTGTGGAGCCGGAGCTCGAACTCGTACTGTTGATCCATGCGGAAACTGCCTGGTAAGCATCCAGACGCCCATGATTCAGGTCCGGGGTCAGTTGGACAGCATGCGAAAACGCGCTGGCCGCTCCCGCTTGGTGAAGCGAGGGCTTGGCTTGGAGGAGCAAAGCCGCCGTACCTGCAACCAGCGGCGAGCTGAACGACGTCCCGGAGGCGCTGGCGTAGGTCCCGCCGGGGAACGTGCTGATGACGTATTCGCCGGGAGCCGCAATCCACACGTCTGTCGAGCCGTAGTTCGAGAAAGAAGAGCGCTGGTCCCAATCCGTGGTCGAGGCGATTCCCATCACGTTGCCATTTAGGGCAGCAGGATAGACCGGCGCGCTGCTGCTTTCATTGCCCGCGGCTGCCACCAGGACGACGCCATTCTTGTTCGCATAGGCAACCGCCTGATTGAGCGCCGCGGACGGGCTCGACACATCGAAGCTCATGTTCACCACGTTGGCTTGGTGCTGAACAGCGTAATACAAGGCCGCGATGATGTTGGAGAGGTACCCCGTGCCGTTTGAAGTGAACGCTTTCAGCGGCAGAATCTTGGCTTTTGGCGCGGCCAGGTGCACCAACCCCGTGGTCATGGTTCCATGGCCGAACGCGGAATACGGTCCACCGTCCAGAATAGCAGCCGAGGATTGGTCCAGTATGGCGGCGCTCGATTGCTGCACGATTACGGGCTGCTGCGTTTCGTTGGTCTGGCTGGTGGTCCCGTTCAACAGCGGCACATCCAGCCATTCGGATGCGCCGGGTTGGTTCCGCGTGAAGTCGTAACCGGGGAGGAGTACGGCGACAAGGACCGGATGCGAAGTATCCACGCCGGTATCAATCACGGCGACGATTCCGGTTCCGCTGACCTTGAATCCGGCCTGAGCATCACCGAGGCGAATAATCTGGGCGGCCGGTTGCGCGGCGTATCCGTGCCACACCACTGTCCCGTAGTAATTCACCGGAGCGTTGTCATTCAGTCCGGGAGGTATGGTGCTCATAGTCCTCTGAGGAATCGGCAGAAGGTGATCCGCCTCGACACTTTGAATCCCCAGCAAGGACTCCACCAGATTCAAAGCAACATTCACCAGGGTGACGAGCAGGTTCTGCGTGGAGGTGACCAGAAACGTTTGGCCCACCGGGCCATCCAGCGACCCTTGCACTTGGCAGCCTGCGGACAAGCACAGATTGAGGACGGAATTCAGACCTCCGGTGGTTCGCACGATGTAGCGATTTTGCGCCGCGGCCGGTCGCGCGCCTGCGATAGCCATCAGCGCCAGGATTGCAAGGATTTGAAAACTGCGTTTCATGTAATAACCCCTTCTAGGATTCTCAGATATCCTGCCCGTGATCCACTCCGTTACCGTCAAAATAAGGATCTCCCGATAGTCTGGGGAAACCATCCTTTCTCGACTATGGTACCGGTGTGTTTTTTTTCCCAATCGATAGAGCCAATTGCCGGTAGTACTTGCGTACCGCTCGCCAAACATCGAAAAGCCGGCCTGCAGCGCGCCATTCATACTTTTTCTTCCGGCGCGTGGCGGAGCGCGTTGCGCAACGAAATTGTGATCGGCGTATCGTCACGGCCCGGAACGCTCAATTCCAAATCGCCGGAGTTGTCGATCTCGCAGCGAAATTCGCCAAATTCGTTCGTCACTGCGTGGACCAGGTTTCCGCGGTAAATTCGAGAGCGCAACCTTCACCATATTCAGAAGCAGGTGCGATTCCGGACCATCTTGGGCAAGCCCGTCGACCTGGATGCTTACCGGAGCAAGCCTGTTCCTTTGAGCCTTGTCGGATCCGTGAAGCAAAAGAGGACTCTCCGCAGGGGCTTAGTCACACTCACTACCAGCAACATTTTTTGGGATAAAAACAGGTCGGTATCAATCCTCTTTGACCCAAAGTTGGTGATCCTTTAGGAATTGTCCCTTGTTGGAAGGTGCCACTGACCTTTCTGGGTTGTATCGGTGAGTTTCAGTCAGGCGTTGGGCCGTCAGCCATATGATCTCGGTATTGTTCATCGTTGCACGGCAGTGGTATATCGATGTGGTTGAACTCCCAGCATTGTTTCAAATATCCCAGCAGGATGTCTCGTTGCTCGTAACTGATGCCAAGCTTGGAGAAGTGATGGCGTGACCAGAACAACCAGTTCAGAAATACACTCTCCCGATTAGCTGAATACTTCGCACGAAACATCGAAAGTGCTGTATTCCCAGCTTTCGTGGAGTGCAACGAACTGGGGGTATTGCGTCTCTTCCTTTTAAGCCGAAGCCGTCCGGGACGTGACCAGTGAAAGCAGTCCCGAAAAAGCCGCTTCCTAAACGGATGAGCTCAACGATGGCATTGTTGAACGAACTCAATTCTTCGGATGGAATCCAATATTCCACATGCACAGAGGAGCCTACCGTGTGTGGCTCGAACCTTGATAGATAGCTTCTGTCCACTTCAAATGTGGTCACAAATCCTGCGAATACTGATTTTTCATCCACTGTATTCCAATCGCTCGCGATCTGACGAGCGTGCTCTATATTTGCGACCGGATAGAAAATTCGCTGATGAGGCAATCGTGCTGGGAACTCGCGGCATCCCTTTGTCCCATATTAAGGCGAGTTCGTATAAGCCAACTGGACGGAACAGGGTTGTCGTCATTGCAATTCAGTTTTATATCACCGCTTTTGCCCGAGCCCTTGCCGCCTTGCCAGCGTTCCCTCCGGCCCAAGGGCAAACGCTATCCAGTGCGCATCGGGAGAGAAACTCGGCTCGCCATAATAAGAAGTGCCGGATGTCAGGCGGCTGATTTCAGGCTTTGCTCTCTTCTCAGCGGTCGGGAGAGTAACACGCCACAGGTTCGAATTATGATCCCTTCGTGTGTACGCCAGCTTAGACCCATCGGCGGAGAGTGTGAAATACTCGCTGCTTTGCAGGCCGTCGGCCGTTTGACTACATACTCGCCCACTGAACGCAAGGCTAACCGCAATCACTCTAAGCCAGACACGGGAAGGAAATGGCCTGCCCAATAGTTTCAAGCGATTGCGCACTTCGAACCTCAAACCGAGAACAAAAGAGCCAGGAGCACGCTACAATCCACTAAATTCGTCTAGCGCTCGTCTCAAGTATGGAGTACGCTCCTCTTCAATTTCGCCTGTATGCTATGCAGATTGAAAAGTTTTGGCAATGCCCTCTGTCAATTTTGACAGGCAGGTACTGTCAGAATATGAAGTAGAGTCGCACAACACCGCCACACGAGGTTGGCACGGAAGATGGGACGAAACCGCCCAATTCGTCATCGAGGTAAGGATGGCTTGGGCGAAATGGCTGCGAAACCCATTCGCTGGTCTGGTTGTTGGAACAGCGTTGTGTGTAGAGGACGCGGATGGCCCCATGCCTTGCGGCGTTCCCCTTACGTACTTGCGCCGTTTGTTCTCTGCTTCCTGTTTCAGCTTGTTTCCGACGCCGAGATCAAACCTGTCCGACGCATTCTCATTCTGAATGAAGTAGGCCCGTCGTTTCCCATTATCAATCTCATCGATCAGGGAATCCGAAGCGGTTTGGATAATGCGCCCTACAAACTGGAGTTTTACCACGAGTACTTGGAGACCTTGCTGTTCCCTGATGCCGCCGACCAGAAACAATTTCGCGAGTTTTACATTCGCAAATATGAGAATCGCAGGCCTGACCTCATCATCACGGTAGGACCAGCGCCGCTGCGGTTCATGCTTGACGCCCACAAGGAGTTCTTTCCGGGGGTCCCAGTTATTTTCTGCCTTCCTAATGGCTTAGTACCGGGCGGTCCCGCTGTGGATTCCGACTTCACGGGCGTCGACACTGATTTTGCCGCCGAGGAAACGGTACGAGCAGCTTTACGACTACAGCCGGATACGGAGCACGTGATTGTAGTGGGAGGCGTAGCGAACTATGACCGACAGCGGGAGGCCATAGTCAAACAACAACTCAAGACCTACGAAGAGCATCTGGACATCTCCTATCTTACGGATCTCGCGATGCCCGCTCTTCTTGAGCGCTTAAAGCACCTTCCCAAAAACACGGTTGTCCTAATGACTGCCATCGGGCAAGACGCGGCAGGAACACGGTTCACTTCCAGCGAAACAGGCCCGATGATTTCCGCAGCCGCGAATGCGCCCGTTTTTAGCCTGGCTGATGTTTACCTCGGTCACGGAGAGGTGGGAGGCGACCTGGCTGACTTAACCGGCCAGGGCAAGGCTGTTGCAGGCTTGTCACTGAGGATTCTCAGAGGGGAGAAACCACAGGATATCCCTCCGGTAAGAGGCGTAGACTCCTACAAATTCGATTGGCGGGCTCTGCGTCGATGGGGATTCCGAGAACGCGACCTCCCACCCGGGAGTATTGTCCTCTTTCGCGAACTGTCGATATGGGAACGCACCAGATGGATCTGGATCAGCGCCCTGCTAATCATGCTCTTCCTGGCGGCGCTGGCCAGTTACCTTCAGTACAGTCGAAAGCAACTCAAGCTCGCTAGAGACGCCCAATCGCAGCTCAGTGGCCTGTTGATTAACGCCCAGGAGCAGGAACGAAGGCGTCTGGCGTCCGAACTCCACGACGATTTCAGCCAGCGGGTGGCGCTACTTGTATTTGGATTAGGAGAAGTCCAAGACACTGTACCCAATTTGTCGAATGGCGTGAAACGAAAATTACAAGATCTTAAGGAATCGGCTAGCGAGCTTGGCGACGACTTACACACCGTTTCCCATCGACTGCACTCGTCCACGCTCGACGCTCTAGGGCTCGTCCGCGGGTTGAATGCTTTATGCCGGGACTTTACCGCCGGACAGAATATCGAAATCGATTTTTCCTCCCAGGACGTTCCCACTCATGTTCAGCCGGACGTAGCTTTGTGTCTGTTCCGCATTGTCCAGGAAGCGCTCCAGAATCTGAAGAAACACAGTGGAGCAGCGAGGGCCCAGGTGAATTTGCGAAGAGCCGGAAACATTCTGTTTCTGTTCATTCACGATGAAGGCAAGGGAGTCGATATAAGCCAACTAAACCAGAAGACGGGCTTGGGGATTGGGAGCATGCGGGGACGGGCGCAGCTATTGGGAGGTCAGTTTGAGATCCATTCCGAACCCGAAAAGGGCACGACGATTGAGGTCTGGGTGCCTCTGGAAGCAGAACTAACTCCACCTACATCCACCGCTTAGGAGCCGTTCTGCCCATCAATGTGAGTTCTGCCCTTCGTCCTACTGTCACTTATTCTCACTTATTCCTGTTGACGCGTGGAATGAACGGTGATATGTGACGGTGAGCGCAAATACTCCCCGAATCGGACTGGCTGCCTACTGACCACCAGGGCTTGTAGCACTGATCATAAACCAGTCAATCATAGGGAGCCTCGTCCGCTGACCTAAGCGGTCCGCCCAGAAAGGCCGCGCGTTATGGGTACAGTGTCTGCGGAGGGTTCACGCCCCCGACTCATGATTGCAGATGACCACGCGATCTTCGCTGAGACATTGCGAGCGTATCTGGAAAGAACCTTTAATGTCGTCGGAGCGGTGTCCGACGGTCGTGCTTTGGTCAACGAAGCTGTTCGGCTGCGGCCGGACATGATTATTGTGGACGTGGGTATGCCGCTCCTGAATGGACTCGATGCAGCCCGACGAATCAGGGAACAAGCTCCGAATGTGAAGTTCGTCTTCTTAACAATGCAAAACGATCCGAATCTTGCGGCGGCCACACTCGAGCTTGGACCCATCGCCTTTGTTCTTAAGAACACGGATGGGCAGGAATTGTTGAAGGCGATTAATTGTGTTTTGCAGGGCAAGCCTTATGTAACGCCTAAGATGAGAGCGCAAGACTGGGTTGCCACGAAGGAGCGGGCCAGGCAGTTTTCTAAAGACCTGACCCCACGACAGCGAGATATCGTCCAGTTGTTTGCCGAAGGACGGCCCATGAAGGAAATCGCGGGGTTGCTGAACCTAAGCGAAAAAACCGTCGAATTCCACAAGCATCATATCATGGAAGCCTTCAACCTCAAGAGTAATGCGGGGTTGATATTGTTCGCCCTCAAGCATGGGCTTGTCTCAGTTGATCCCGAACCGCCAGTGCATGCCCGCGCGCCGCACAACGGGCGATAAAACACCCTACAATTGCAAATTGACTGACTAGGGATTTCCCCAGTGGTGAAGTCCGTTCCTGCCCCCTAACATCCAGTCCAGGCTCGATGTTGCACCATGGGTGCTGACGCGCGGAACACGAGGGCATGATCGTTTTGGGACGGAGGCGACCATTGATTCGCCCACGCATACTCCTGGCCGATGACCATATGGAATTCCTGGAAGCAGAGATCGCTTTCCTGCGACCCCATTTTGAAGTTGTCGGCACAGCAAGCGATGGGGCTTCGCTCGTATCAGAGGCAGAGCGTCTCGGTCCCGACCTCGTTGTGACTGATATCACCATGCCCATCCTGAACGGAATTGACGCGGTCCAGAAGCTTCGGGAGTCCGGCTCGACAGTAAGATTNGTTTTTCTGACNGTTCATACGGAAAGAGAGTTCCTCGAAGCCTGCACCGAGGCGGGAGCGTTGGCCTATGTGAAAAAGTCCTGCATGAAAGAACATCTGATCCCCGCAATAAAAGCGGCTCTGGCTGGCCAGTCATACATACCCTAATCGGAACGATCCTAGGTTTGGGGTGATTCAGATTTGGTGTGCAGGTTCACTTGATGGACGTCAGAATCCAGTCCAGCTTCGCGCGGTCTTTATCAGACAATTCGGAAACTCGTGATCTTAGGGCCAGGAGCAATTCCTCGTCGAAAAGTTCAGGACGTGGCTTCTCGCCCGTGCTTTCAAAGAGTTCGCGGTAAGCGCGCACGAAAGCAACGACTCCTTCACGAGAGTCCAACGCGCACCCGCGAAACGCCTCTCGCACGAAACCCCCACTCCTTACGTTATGCCCTCCAAAGGAGCCAAGCGCGTCCCAATAGCGGTTCGCTACGTCGACATTCGTGGGATCGGAGTCGAGAGTCTTCTTGAGATTGGCCAACCTCTGTTGAAGCGGATTCTTGTCTTGAGCCATGCCCCCGTCCTGGCATTGGATCAAGTATCTTCGCACAGCCTCGGGGGTCAGTGCAAAACCGGCCATGCACTGTTCTAAAGCGCCTCCTTAACGAAGCTCCAAGAACTGCCGAATCTGCTCTGGCTATTTGGGGGGATTCAGGCTCGGGTCCAGGCGATGCGCCTCGGCAAACTCTGCTTGAGCGGACTTGGCGTCGTTGAGGCGGAGCAAAGCCATCCCCAGGTTATAGTGTGCATGGGCAAGTGCCGGGTTGAGGCTCACAGCTTCGCGGTAACTGGCGGCGGCATCCTGAAATTTCCCTGCGTTGAACAATGCAGTGCCGAAGTTGAACCGCACATTCGCATCATCCGGTTTCAGCGGAATCAGTTTTTTGTAGGTGGCAATGGCATCTTCCAATTTGTTGGCGGCCAACTGGCTCGCGCCGAGCCCGACGAGCGAGTCAGCAAAGTCTGGCTTTTGCGCGAGGGCCTTTTCGTAATAGGTAGCAGACGTGGCGTATTCCTTTTGCGCGTAGTACGCATTACCCAAATTGTATGTCGCATAGAACTCGTCGGGCTTAAGCGCGAGGCAGTGCTCATAAGACTGGATCGCATCGCTGAGTTTGCCCTGATCGGTCTGCGTTTGCCCGAGCGCGAGCAGGACCTCCGGCTGGTCATGTTTAAGGGCCAGACTTTTCTGGAAGGCGGAGGCGGACTGGGCGTAGCGTTTGGATTTGTAGTAGAGATGTCCGAGAGACACCCACGGCCCCGGTTGATCGGGATGCTTGCTGGTGAGCTTGTGGTAGGCCGCGATCGCCTCGTGAGTCTGCCCGGCTTGATCGAAGGCCGCGGCATAGTTTTCCAGCACATCCGGCGAATCCGGGCGCAGCGAGTGCGCTTTGCGAAGGAAGGGCAAAGCTTCCCCTGGCTTATTGGCGGTAAGCAGTGCGGCGCCAAGATTCCCGAGCGCATCTGCATTTTTGGGATTGCTGGCGGCCGCGGACCGGAAGGCCGCGATCGCTTCGTCGCTCTTGCCGAGGCACAGGAGAGACGCGCCTAATCCGTTCTGCGCTTCGGAAAAGTCCTCGTGCTGCTCGATAGCCT
>JGI12627J18819_10000665_pt1 | contig 11348 bp, 10 predicted proteins | sample TexAe_OM1H0_M2_FD_18819 | JGI IMG/M metagenome (IMG submission 18819)
TGCCGGTCGAGTTACGAGCAAGCCGGAAGTTATCGATTCGTCCGGCGGATTATAATAGTACCGACAAACGCGCCAGGGTCCAGGAACGTCATTGGGCGCATTTCGTGTCGGCAATCCGCTTGAGCAAATCGTCCCCATCTCGGACAATGACCCCCAAACCTGCTGCGGGCTTGCCAACCGAAGTAGCGAATGATAAAGGACGCTATCGCCAACATCACCCGATTCGCGACCTTTCAGGCTTCTCAAGCCACATCAGCCTCCAAAAGTTCCGCACTCGCGGCAGCTCCGCGCGAATGAGCCGTGTCGGAATTCCATCCCTCTCTTTAGGAGGGGATCTTGGGTTGTTGATGTGAACGTCCTTTATCGCAATCTATCCAACATCGGGAAGCCGACATCTGCTCCGCTTGCAGGCGCCGTGACAAGGGCAGAGCTGCGAAGCCATGAAGCTTGGCTAAATCCGTGGCCCGACGGGCGACGGAAGGGAATTGGCGGGAGCGACGGGCCTCGAACCCGCGCCTCCTGCGTGACCGGCAGGCGCTCCAAACCAGACCGCTCCTGTCGACATCCTCTGCGAGGTTCCTTCAGCCGATAATTCGAATCAATAAAAGACAAAGATGAAAAGAAAAAGAAGCTGGGTCGCATCTCGAATTATGGTGTGCGCCTTTTGAGTTTTGGTGGACGAGATGGGATTCGAACCCACGACCTCCTCATTGCGAACGAGGAAAAATCTGAGATAAGGCACGGTGCGGCAATCACTTAGCCTTTCGAGGAGGCTCTCCAGTTGGACTACTTGGACTACCGGGCTATTTGCCTTTTCCCTTTGCCTTTTTAGCTCAGTTCGCATGGTGCCGAGCAACCAGATTGCTCCACACATGCGTTTGCCTTCAGTGTCCCGCGGCCGATTTAATATGTGGGGCGGTGGGGATCGGTACCGACGAAACCCGAGGAAAGAAATTCAAGCACAGAAGCGATACGTACGAATAATGGCCCAAAAATTCGGCTGGAAGGTTCAGACTGAACGGAAAGGGAACTAAATCGGACATCTCTTGGTACTCGCAGGAACTTCTCCGATAACGCAACTAATCGAATACTGACTCAGACGTGGACTGGTTTTGCTGTCGTTCTATTTGACGAGAAGGTCGGAGCATGAATTTGAAATACATTAGCGTGTCTATGGCGAATTGTTACTTCGCCGAGCCACATGGCATGAAACGCATTGTTACATCCCTTTCTTTATGCCATTGATTTCAAACGCGCTCTTAGTTTTGGCGTGGCACACGAGTGGAGATGCAAGCCAGTATTGCTTTCTTTGCTTGACTGCTACCTAACGATTCCTTGTTTCGCGATCAGATCAGAAAGCCATTGCGCAGCTTGTATTTTCGTTCCAAGTGCCGGCGCAGATGACGTCTCGCATGGAATGTTCGTGCCTTAACGGCGGACACGGTCAGACCGAGTCGTCGCGCGGTTTCAGCACTCGTAAGCCCTTGCAATTCGCGAAGAAGAACCACGCTTCGCAAACTTTCCCGGAGATGTGAAATCGCTTGAAGGACAGCGACGCGGCGTTCCGCTTCTGCGAGGGCTTGTTCCGGCGTCGGCTCTCTATCCGCAGGATCGAGCACGGAAGCTGCTTCGGTGTCATCGTTGTTTTCTGGCAATCGTATGTTTGCTCGCCTCTGGCGTAGCAGCATCAAGGCGTCATTGATAGCTATGCGAGTTATCCAGGTGGAGAAAGTCGAGTCTTCGCGAAATCTGCAGAGGTTTGTGAAAGCGCATTGAAATGAACGTTGAACTGCATCTTCCGCATCTTGTCGATTGCGAAGTATCCGGAAGGCAGTGTGATAGATCCTAAGTCGATGACGGTCGTACAGTTCTCCGAAAGCGGTCGAGCTTCCAGATTTTGCTCGTGCTACGAGCGATCGTTCGTCAGTGCATGCAGCTTCGGCAGCGCAGCGCTGCGTACCCTCTCGTCTCTTGGAAAGTGGCGTGGCTTCTTGAACATTCATGACTTCTCGTCGTCCTTTCTCACAGTTTTTCAAAGCGCCAATGAGCACTTTTTACCGCCTCTTTGGTTGCCAAGAGCAGGCCGGTTACGTTCAGATTGAAGTGTTTAGTGATGTGTTCGTGCGTAATCGATTCAAGCGGCGCAAATTCGTAGATGCCGGCATTGTTCACAAGCACATCTACGTGCCCAAATTGCTTCTTGATCTCCGAAAACAGTCGCTGGATGTCTTGCGGCTTGGAAACGTCCCCTTGAATCGCAACCGCCTTGCCGCCTTTTTGGTTGATTCGGGCGACGACCGCATCGGCGCTATTCTTGCTGTTGACATAGTTTGCATGGACAACATCGGTGTGTCGCACGACAACAGTGGCCCTTCTGCCGCCAAATGATCCGCGATGGACGCTCCGATTCCCTTCGAAGCACCGGTGACCACAGCGATCTTCCCTTTGGGTCCGTTCATTGCTCCTCCTCGCAAAGATTATGTGCGCTGCTCAACGATACCGATGTGCTTCTTGTTGCATGCCTGTACCGGCTAGATTCCGTCATACCGCGAATACCCTCGCTCAGCCCAGTAGTCGCTTGGCTGGTCCACGCTGTATGTGATCTTGGTGACCGCCTTCACATTCTTCAGTCCGAGCTTTACCGGCGCGAGGAGACGCAGTGGCGCGCCGTGATCAACAGTTAGAGGTCGGCCGTTGAAGTGNGCCGCCAGCAAGGTCTGCGGATGGCGAGCCGTGGCGAGATCAATCGAAGCGTAGTACGGATCGGGATTCCCGTTCTCATCGAGGTTCACCGACGAATCCAGGCGAGCCCATTTGGCTTGTGAAATCGGTGGATGCGCGTGCAGCAGGTCGTCAAATTTAAAACCCGACCACCCGGCGATCGCGCTCCAGCCTTCCACACAAACGAATCGCGTGATCTGTTCGTGCTGGGTGAAACGCGTCAGAAGAGTTCGAATATCGAGAGAAACGCTCACGCCCGAAGCTAGTCCCTCGAGAGTCAATCTCCACCCGGCAATGTAGCTGGGATCGGGCGTAGCTCCGTTGTAGTTGTTCTTGAGCGGTGTGATCTGCGATTTGCTATACGTAGGTACGATGCGGTTTGGCGAGTAGAGCGCTTCCGCCACGTCGTCGTCAAACCGCAGCGCCTGGTTCAAAAAACGCTCCTTTCGAACTGTATTGAGATTTGCGGGTATCCCCAGACGATCAAGCGTGTCTTGCGGCAGCAGGTAAACAAACCCCGCTAACGCAGCTAACGAGCCTCCTCCGAACAAAAGAAGGTCCCGGCGCGTTATGCGCCGCACGTTGCGGGGAGCCACTTCGATTATTGTGGGGGCGTGCTCCTCGAAAAATCGCCTGGCTTTCATCCGGCGCGGCTGTCGCTTGTCCGCGGAGGACGTCTCCTCAGTCTCTGGCGTGGTGTGATTCTCCTCACCGCTCATTTCAGAAGTCCTCCAATCTCCCAATTCTTGCCGACCAACCCACAATCATGCTGCGCAACGTGTCCCAGCCATCGGCAAAAACGAGGATTACATGCGGCACAAGAAACAAGGTGAATAGCCACATGAGCCAGAAGTGCCACATACGCGCTGCATCATATCCGCCAAATATCGCGGCCAGCCAACCGAGTTGCATTGGCTTATGAATAGACCAGCCTGTGGCAACCGAAAGGCAACCAGCGACAGGAATAGAAAAATATGCGAAGCGCTGTAGCGCGTTGTATTTCGTAGTGAAGCGTGGGCGCAACCAGGTGCGGCGTAACAACATCGCGACCGGTTTGCCAGCGTAGTACAACGACACCTTCAGTGCGTCGCGCAAGTCAGTGATGCGAGGAAGCAGAGCGCGCCAGTCGCCGCTCAGTCCCAGACCAGCGATATAAACCAGCCCGTTAAGCATGAAGAGATAGGCGAAAAACCAGTGCAAGCGCAGCGCGTCCGCAAGCAGGTAAGGACCAAGACTCATGTGATTGTAAATCCAGTCGGGAGGGCTGCTGTAGTGATGCAGTCCGGGAACATGTGCGCAGATCCAGATACCGATGTCCGCGAAATAGTCGAAGTTGCCAGTCTGTGGATTCGACTCGTGCTGATAGATCGGCGACGCCCAGTAAATAGAGATGCCACTCAGAATGAGGCCAAGAAGGATCGGCACGTTCAGCCAGTGACTCCATCGCACCAGGAGATGGTGCCTCCCGGCCACGAGCACGCCCGGCTTCGCCGGAACCGTGCTTGTGGCGGTTGGTTCATTGTAAGTCAGTATAGAAACGTTCATTGGTGGTAGCCCCTATTACATTGTGTTTCGAGACGCCGCTACCCGGTAAAAAAGACTCTGTCTGTCGTAAGCATCGCGTTCGGTAGTTTCTCAGTCGCTGCATAGATGGTATCGCCGGCAGCAAGCTTCACCGTTTCCCGCGCGACTTCCGTAACTGGACATTCGGATGCACGGAGATCGTCTGAGCGCCGTCCTGATAGTGACCTACCAGAGTGGTGTCGCTGCCTTTCTTTACCGTGCCGCCGGAGCCGCATCCCTCGCCGTCTCCAGCCCCACGCATTTACGGAGCAAATATCTTGATGTATGTTGCCAGTTTTGTTCCATTCGCCTGCTCCTTCCGGCTCGGTGATCGAGCCTGACTCCGACCGATATGGCAGGTAAGGAACCAAAGTGCGGCGACTTGCGCGAATCATGCCTATCTGTTTAGTCCGGCAGAATTTAGAATCTAGGTTACGTTGCCGCGGACGTCGTGAGGCGAGAGATGCGGAGACAGCGGTCTGGCGCGGTTGCCAGAGATCCGACATTCACGGCTGGGGAATATTCAATTCTTGATCCTCGGGGTAACCTTGGCTCTACGCAGGTTTATCCAAATGGGCTCGAAATCCCTGACGAGCGCGGTTTTGTGGCTCTCAGGGGTCTGAACCGGATTTCGCGCCGAGAGGTCAATGTCATCAGTCAATTATGGGACTCGAGTTCAAAGACAACTTGCGGAGGACATTCCGACTTATGGTTGAGACGCAGGCATGGTCGGCCCGTCGGACGCGCCCATCGAACTCGTAAATCAGCCCTGGTCGAATTATACCGGCTTCTCTGCGGAATAAGCGATGGATTGGGGCTGGAAGGTTGGGATTCATCGAGATGATCTCCCACGTATTCTGGAAGTATTTTGCGCGACCAATCTGGAAAGGTTGTCAAATGGTTCGGAACGAACACGGATATCGCAGACTGCTTAGTTTCTTCGGTCGTCGGTCAACTTGCATCCGGCAGTAGCAATCGTAAAGTGCCGCGACAGAAGAAATGCGGCTCTGGAGCATTTCAAGTTCATTTTCTGTGTATCCCCCTGGCCGGTTAGCGACCCCGATCATGCCAACGACTTCCCGTTCCCTCAAGGCTGGTACGCCCAGAAAACAACGGAGTTGTGGATGACCAGCCGGGAGGCCGCCAGAACGAGGGTCGGTCGAAGGTGAGTTTGAAAGTACAGCCTGCTTTTGATGCACGACCGCGGCGACCAAATTGCCTGATTCCTCAAAATCCAGAAACCCCTCTCCGTCGTATCCTCGCATCTTTTCCTCGAAGAATTCACGATTAATTGTCGCGTGCCACTTGAAACCCTCGTGAGCAAGTAATCGGAGGATCTTGCTATCCAAAATCACACCCACGAACCCATACTCGCTCTGGGTCGGCTCTACAGCGTTATGCAGGATCAACCGGCTGGCATCCTTCCAATTTCCCGATTCAAGCAGTCCGCTGATTCCCTCTATCATTAAACTCCTTCGGTCATCGCTTTGGCGTTCGGTAATCGTGTTTTCATCCGCCTCGCCAATCATAGGTCCGATGAGTCCGTCACACGCGTTCTCTCGCGCGAATGTTTCATCGACCCGGATATCTGGCTTAGCCCGTTTGGTGTCGGCAGGACGAAGCAGGCCGGTTTCGATCCACAACCCTCGCGTCCCCGGCACAGTCGCCCGAGACGGCTGCTTTGAAGAAGCCATTCTTGCGCGGAATTCAGTAGGGGTAACCCCTACGACCCGCCGGAAGACTTTCGTGAAGTAACTTTGGTCGGCAAATCCCGTCAGGACGCTTGCCTCGAAAACGTTTATACGAAGATCGCGTAGATATTCTTTTGCGCACTCAATTTTAGCTCGCAGAACGTATCGATGAGGACTCAAGCCGGTGCTCTGCTTGAAAAGTTCACTGAAATAGTGCGGACTCATATTCGCGATTTGGGCCAACGCGGATAGCTTCAGATCTTCGCCTACATTTGCTCTGATGTATTCGAGTACCCGATTTAAGCGAATGCCCGGCAATCCACCGCGCCATTGAAAACTCTTAGGCGTCACTGCGGCATATCGTTTCTGCAGGTATACCGCCAGGGCTGTTGCAAGGGACTCACCGTAGAGCCGGCCTGCCGGGGAGCCTTCCAGCAGGTCAGCTCTCAAAGCAAGTATCAACGACTCTATATGTGGGTCAGTTAACTCGAAATGGTACTTAAGTTCGATATCCTGAAGGTGATCCGTCTCTTCAAGCGCATGCGTGATCAGGTGGGGATGAAGTGCGAGCGCGATACGATCCGTAGCGCTAGTCCATTGGACGCGATCGTAGCTGCCCCGGGGGATTATGAAAATCGTGCCCGGATTCGCGACAGCGGATCGAGTACGACCTCCCACGGTCCATTCGAACCTAGCCGGACCTCTTAACTGCAATTGCAGAAAGTGAGTAGGGTGTTCATGATACGGATGATCGCATGGGGGAGTACTGTGAGCCTCAAGCGCGATCCCCTCCCAGCGCGCCCCGCGGCTTGAGAGGATCGGTTGCGTGGGGACAAGCGGAATAGACCGCCCGTCCATCAATACCTCGACCGCCTGAACCAGGAATTCCGATTTGTCGCTCATGCTCTCGCCCCCCAGCGAGTAACAATGTGCGGGAGTGAGAAATTCTGGGGTTGTTGCCGACGGTTTTCGGATATTTCGGGACCTGCAGGCGGCGCACGCTAAGGGGATCTTCTATTTTTTCGGTCGAAACTACCAAGATACTTCAGGACGTTGGTTCCCCCGCACCGTAAATGCCTTGCCTACAGTGTTTGCATTATTCCACACCGCATCTCTCGCTTCAAGATTTTTCTCATCTTTCTCCGGTCGAAATTACCAAACCTCCGGAGATCGTCGTAGGGCGCCAAGAGATCCGGAATCAGATTTCTTCGGGGAAAATTACCAGAAATCGGAAGAAATGCCCACGATGCCTGCGAGACCGCGCATCCTAACAAACAGTATCAGTGCTGGCAAAGGAAACTCAAATGCAAACATCGTCGTCAGAAAATCTGGCTCGCCCCTCCCGTGGGTCATATGCCATGCAGGAAGAAGTCCGCAAGAGAATGGTCGGTTCCAGCACAGCGCTCGATTGGCCCTTGAGACAGGGTCCCATCTTGAACGAGTCGGGCTACCTCGTAGAATCTGTCGGGACCACGATGGATATCACCGAGCGGAAGGTTGCCGAGAAATTGNGTGCGGAAAAGGCGCGCGAGGTAGCTCTTCGCGCCGACGTGAGCGGGTCTTTCAGCAAGACTGATTTGCGTGAGATGCTGCGCGATTGCACTGAGGCGATGGTACGCCATCTCGATGCGGCTTTTGCTCGAATCTGGACGGTCGATAAAAACGGACAAATGTTGGAACTCCAAGCCAGCGCTGGCATGTACACACACCTAAATGGCGCCCACAGTTTAATACCGATCGGGAAACTCAAAATTGGGCTCATTGCAGAAGAGAAGAAACCTCATCTGACAAATGATGTGCTGAACGATCCGCGCATTAGTGATAAAGCTTGGGCGACAACCGAGGGCATAGTTGCTTTTGCCGGCTATCCCTTGCTGGTGGGGGACCGAGTCGTCGGAGTTATGGCGGTTTTCGCCCGAACGGTACTGACGGCGAGCACTCTCGACACCCTCGCAGCGGTTGCTGACGCGATCTCGGGGGCCATTGAACGCCAACGTCTCGAAGGGGAGTTGCAACACGAACGCGATCGTCTTCGCTTGCTGCTGGATCTTAACAATCGCGTCGCTTCAAACTTAGACCTCCCCCAGTTCTTCCAGGCTATGTCGAGTGAACTTCGCCGCGTTTTCAATTGCGATAGCGTTGGCTTGGCGCTTCCTGACCCAGATGGGGCTAATCTCCGGGTTTCCATTCTGGACTTTCCAGCAAGCAAGGGGTTTGCCCGAGAAGAAGCAGTGATTCCTATCGAAGGCTCACCTTCCGGTGAGGTATTTCGAAGTGGCAAACCGCTGGTCCTCAGCGCAGATGAATTGGATCGAGTCAGCCCTGAGATTGATCCGGCAATGGCAGAAGGCTACCAGTCGCGTTGTTTTTTGCCCGTGATCAGCCGGAGCGTAGTCCTCGGCACATTGACCGTCGGCCGAATTAGGAAACAGGGAATCTTCACGCCGGATGAAATCGAGTTCCTTACCCAGGTTGCGAACCAGATTGCAATTACGCTTAAGAACGCCTTGGAATATGGACAGCTGACTGACACGAAGCAACGGCTGGTTGAGCAAAAACTGTATTTCGAAGACGAAATCCGGCTTGATCGCAATTTCGAAGAAATCATCGGAAAGAGCCCAAGGCTGAAAGATGTACTCGAGAGCGTTCAAACAGTTGCACCGGCGGACTCGACGGTGCTCATCCAGGGCGAGACGGGTACCGGCAAAGAGCTGATCGCACGCGCAATTCACGAGCTGAGCCCTCGGAAGGGGCAGGCTTTCGTTAAGGTGAACTGTGCGGCCATTCCTTCGGGCCTTCTCGAAAGCGAGTTGTTTGGCCATGAGAAGGGTGCGTTCACTGGCGCGATAGCGCAGAAGATTGGAAGATTCGAACTGGCGCACAAAGGGACATTGTTTCTCGACGAGATCGGCGACATACCGTTCGAATTGCAACCCAAGCTCCTGAGAGTTCTGCAGGAGCAGGAATTCGAACGACTGGGCAGTACGCGCACGCAACGTGTCGATGTGCGGTTGTTGGCCGCTACAAATGCCGGGCTTACTCAGATGGTCGCCGAAAAGAAGTTCCGCAGTGATCTTTATTATCGCTTGAATGTATTTCCGATCGACGTTCCCTCGCTGCGCGACCGCCGTGATGACATTCCGCTTCTTGTTCGCCACTTTGCCAATAAGTACGCTCGGCGCATGGGTAAGCAAATCGAGAGTATCTCCACCGAAACCATGGACGCACTCTCGCGTTACACATGGCCAGGCAATATCCGGGAGCTGCAGAATCTTATGGAACGAGCAGTGCTGCTATCTAAAGGTCCTTCACTGCGAGTACCGTTGGGCGAAATCTTTACTGACTTAGAGCCCGCAGTTAATGGTGGCAACGTGCTGGAGCAAGCCGAGAGAGAGCAGATCGTGCGAGCGCTCCGCGAAAGCAACTGGGTTGTGGGAGGCGCCCGGGGAGCGGCAGCTCGCCTGGGCCTCAAGAGGACAGCGCTCGCCTACAAGATGCAGAGGTTCGGAATCGTTCGGCCGCTGCAGTGACAGATCTCTGACAAGCGCGCCACAACTCTGTCTCATCAAAACCCGTCCTGCATAGTGCTGTCGGACTACCGCGCTAGCCTAAGCGTTCACCCGACAACAACATAGGTTGACATTCCAGACACCGTAGCGCCCCGTCGCTTTTGGCAAGGCGTGTGCATNGTCCTAGTTGTGTCCAGCCGACGCACTTACGAGTGTGAGGCGAAGGCCAGCAACAGAACCAAAGTTTGACCAGATTTTATTATCAGGAGATAAGGAAGTAGCTATGAAAATACTAAACAGCGTTGTCGCTTTTATTGTAATGCTTGCATTTGTTTCCCTAGTTCCTCTTGCGCGTGCAGACGAGGGGGACCAAGCCACGAAACTCACCTTTAGCCAGCCCGTGCAGATTCCTGGGCGCGTACTGCCAGCGGGAACCTACTGGTTCGTGCTTATCGATCATGGTTCCGATCTCAACGTTGTGCAGATCTTCAACTCCGACAGGTCGAAGCTGGTTACGACCTTACTGACCAACGTCTCCGAGCGCTCAAAGCCTACCGATAACACCACCATCACTTTAGCGGAGCGGGGGGCGAGACAGCCCGAGGCGATCGTGGGCTGGTTCTACCCGGGACTTACGAGCGGCCATGAATTCTTCTATCCCACGCGACACGAGATGGAAGAGCTTGCATCGGCCGAACATCAGACGATCGAAGCCCGACCAGCGGCCCCGGGCCAGACCCTGGCGGCAGGGGACTAAAACAATTCCGCCTGACCCCATCAAGTCACTGGCGGTGGCCAAGTGCCACCGCCACGCATGGGGCACCACGCAATTCTTGTGGTATCACGATTGCGTTGCAAGGGCAGTCACGAGGAAGAGTAATGTTGAAGATCACTATTAGCGATTTGCTTGATGAGCAGAGATGGTCTCTGCAGGGTCGTTTGGTCGGGCAATCGGCTGCTGAGCTGAGGTCAGCTTGGAGAGCGCGGCGCGGCGTGGACACGCTCAGATACCTCGTCGAACTTATCGATGTGACATTCATCGATCGAAGCGGCGAAGATGTTCTGGTGGAAATCATGAGCGACGGAGCGGAGTTTATCGCCAGTGACGTATACACAACGCATCTTCTAGGCAACTTGCGCAGCGCGTTAACTAGCGCGCGAAAGAGAAAACAAGAAGAAAGCGATGGCAATCATTGACGAAAACTGCGCCTGCGCCTTAAGCGAATTGAATTGTAACCTCACAGGTAACTCGTCAACGTTGGGNCGCAGAAGCTTCCGGAAAGAACGTCTGACGCAGATCGAGCTGTTGGGCCGAATCGAACGTATACTGCCGTCGGAGGACCCTTCGCGTAAGCTGGAGAAAATAATGATTGCACTGAGGGGGAGCAAATCCATGCTGTTAACACCTACATTCGTGGGTTTGTTGCTCGCTGGCGCCGCATTCTGGGCGCTGGTCTGGGTAGCCATCCACAAACTGGATGAGATTCCTTATCTAAAGGAGTTCACATCCACGCGTGAAGTCCTCGATTGGATTGAACGCCATAAAGGTCTGACACTCGTGATCACGGAGGGAGTCAACCTCCTTCTGCACGGGCTGTCGCCTCATGGCGTGATGTTCACTCTGGGAGGAACGATCATCAACTTCCTGATGGTGTTTGGTTACGTTTCAGGAAGGCAGTTCCTGACTCTTATCTCCGAGAAGATCCGTCAAACGCGTGCAAAACCACAGTTGAAGACGTACTTGCTTATCACGAAGCTCAAGCGGTGGGGCGTATCGGGGCATACCCTAGCGCTTATCCCAACTACTCGGCGACAACCGCCCGTCGCAACTACGCTCGGCTTTTTGCCCGACACGAATCGTTGG
>JGI12627J18819_10000666_pt1 | contig 11333 bp, 12 predicted proteins | sample TexAe_OM1H0_M2_FD_18819 | JGI IMG/M metagenome (IMG submission 18819)
ACGAGGAAGGCGCCGAGGCGGCTGCGCCCGAAAAGGCGGAGAAGGCCGAGAAGAAGGAGAAGAAGTAAGCTTCGAGCCGCGAGCTTCGAGCTACGAGCGACATGGCGTGAAACTGATCGTCGGACTGGGCAATCCTGGACCGGAGTACGAGCTCACGCCGCATAACCTTGGCTTCCTCACCGTTGATCGGATCGCCGGGGAGGAGGTCGCGGTCAGGAACCGGCAGTGCCGGGCGTTGACCGGACGGACACGCATCGGGAATGAGGACGTTCTTCTGGCGAAGCCGGAGACGTTCATGAACCTGAGCGGTGTTTCGGTGCGGGAGTTGCTGGCCGAATACCAGCTTCGTCCGGAGGCAGACCTGATCGTCATTTACGACGAACTGGATCTTCCGTTGGGAACGATTCGTATCCGGCAGCGTGGCAGTTCGGCCGGGCACAACGGCATGGAATCGATTATCGGGGCGTTGGGCACGCAAGAGTTTTTGCGCATCCGTTTGGGGATCGCGCCCGAGACGCGGATTCTGAAGCCGTTTACTAAAAGGCAGCTGAAGGTGGTGGATGAAGTACTCGATCTTGCCGCCCAAGCAGTAGAAGTGATTTTGATCGAAGGTCCGGCAGCGGCCATGAACCGCTTCAACCGCAAGAAGGAAGACGATGCGGAGCCGGAGTTGACCTAGAAGTTTGGAGAGAAACGAATGAATCGCACTTACGAACTGATGTTCATTGTCCGTCCTGATATGGCGGAAGAGGATCTGGACAAGCTGATTTCCACACTGGAGACGGTGGTCTCGACTTCCGGCGGCACGGTGAAGAGTGTCGAACGGATGGGCAAGCGGCGGCTGGCTTATACCGTCCGCCGATTTCATGATGGCGTTTACGTGCTGCTGACCGTGGAGGGCTCGGGCGGTTTGGTTCACGAACTGGAGCGGCGTTTGCGCGTGACCGAGCCGGTGATCAAGTTCCTGAGCGTGCGCATTGATGAGGAGCAGAAGCGACTGGCCAAGATCAAGGCTATCCGCGATGCGCGCAAGAAGGCACCGGCCACACCTGCTCCTGCCGCTGAGGGCGGAGAGACGGCTCCAGCTACGGCTTAGCCAGAGTCTGGGGAAGAACAAGAGCCGCGGGCGAGGGCGCCCGCGCTGCTACACAAGATTTGAAGGAGCATTATGGCTGACGAAACGAGAACACCCACGGCCACGGCGGAAGCGCCAGCGGCATCCGAAGGTCACACCCAACGTCCACCGTCGCGAGGACCGCGACCAGGGGGCGGACCGGGAGGCCCGCGAGAAGGCGGGCGCAAGTATTTCCGGCGCAAGAAGGTTTGCAAGTTCTGCGTCGAGAAAATCGAGAGCATCAACTACAAAGATGTTCGCCTGCTCGCCCAATTCGTGGCGGAAAGCGGCAAGATCGTGCCGCGGCGGCTTACGGGAGTTTGCACTCCGCACCAGCGGCGACTGTCGTGTGCGATCAAGCAAGCGCGAAACATCGCTCTGCTGCCATTTGCCGGACGAGCGATGTGACGATTTCAGATTGACGATTTCAGATTGCTGCGAATTGGCGATGAATCTGAAATCTGAAATTCTACGTTAGCGCAACACTCAATTTCAGGAGTTATTGATGGAAGTCATTCTGAAAGAAGACGTAGCGAAGCTCGGCTCTCGTGGCGACGTGGTGAAAGTTGCAGAGGGCTATGGGCGCAACTACCTGCTGCCACGCAAGCTCGCCATTGAGGCGAATGCGGCGAACAAGGCTGTCATCGAACAGATGAAGGCCGCGGCCGTGCGGCGCTCCGCCAAGGAAAAAGGCGAAGCCGACGCGCTCGCCAAGCAGTTCGAAGGGCTCTCGGTTTCATTCCGGCGGCGCGCGGGAGAAAACGAGCAATTATTCGGATCGGTCACCTCCGGCGACATCGCGGAGGCGCTCGAGAAGAAAAGCTTCCATATTGACCGCCGGAAGATTCAGTTGCACGAACCCCTGAAGGCAGTGGGCGAGTTCGATGTTCCGGTAAAGCTGCACAAGGATGTGACCGCGCACGTAAAGGTCATCATCGAGAAAGAAGTGGTCGAGTAAGAATCGGTTCCGGAGCGTCGCTGTCGCCCTTGCCGGATTAATGGCTGGGGCGGCTTTTCTTTTGCAGCCGTTTGTGACCATCTTTTTACATTTTTTCGGACCGGGTAACATCGAAAGAGTGTTCAAGCGCTTTTGACTCACTTGCGAATCGCCAATAAGAACAATATAATCAACGGCTTGGGGATGGTCCGCAGATAAGGCAAGAATCCTGCCAAACCCCTCCATTCCCTGCTCACGCTTGGGGTTCTGGCTCGTCCATTACTACGCAAACCGAAAACCGTTTTGAGCGAGGGTTTGCTGAGGATATCGGACAAACATGCCGGCCGAAGCGTGGGCAGTACCAATCACGGTTGGCGAACATTCCTACCACGGCCCACAACGTGCCTGGTCGGACAAGGGTAGCGGAACCCACGACCCCGCCTCACGGGGCTACATGGCTGGGCAAGGAAACCGCATCGACGATACGATGTTGATCCGCGAGGCGCAGCGGGGAAACCATGCTGCCTTCGAGGAACTGGTTCGCCACTATGACCAGGCTGTGTTGCGGCTGGCGCTGCACCTGACCGGGTCGGAGCATGACGCGCAGGATATTTTCCAGGATGCATTCCTGAAGGCCTACAAGAATGTGGGCAGCTTCCGCTTCGAGTGTTCGTTCTACACCTGGATCTACCGCATTGTCACCAATCTCTGTCTCGATCACCTACGCAAGCGACAAGTCCGCAAAGAAGACGCTCCAGTGAGCACGGACGCCTCGGGGGAGGAATATAGCCTGCTCGATCAGGTGCCCGACGGGCGCGCCGGGGCGAATCCGGAGCGCGACCTGATGCGGAGGCAACTGGGTGCGCGCATCAACTGCGCCCTGGAGAAGCTGACGCCCCGCGAGCGCATGGTTTTCGAGTTGAAGCATTATCACGGCCTGAAGTTGCGGACCGTGGGAGAGATTTTAAACACGACGGAAGAAACCGCGAAGAACACACTCTTCCGGGCCACGCAGAAGCTTCGCGGCGCGCTGGCGGATTTGCGGTGACAGACCCAGGTTAGCGTCCAGAGAACGGACGCGAACCCTGGGGCACAGAACGAGTTTGATTAGGAGTAACCCCGAAGGGGTGCAATTATGAAGTGTGAATGGGTACAAGAAAATATTCTGCTCTACATTTATAACGAGCTCGCCGATGATGCTCGTTATGAGCTGGAGCAACACCTGGGACGGTGTCCGGAGTGCGCGGCTGAGCTGAAGTCGGCGCGCGCGTTTCATGGGACCCTCTCCAAGCTGCCGGTTCAGGAACCAAGCCCGAACCTGCTGGCGTCGGCGCGAATGCGGTTGCAGGAGAAGCTCGAGACGGCGCCCCAGGGTGGATGGTGGCATCGCCTTACATTTGATCCCGCCAACTGGCTGCGGCAAATGCGCTTTTCTCCAGCGCTGGCCGCGGTCATTTTTATGATTGGGTTTGGCGGCGGGATCGCGACCATGACGAAAGTGAAGCCAAATCCCATCGACCTCGGGGCAATTCAGAATCCGCAGCCAGTTCCCCAAGAAGCCTCCATCACCGGCATCCGTTCCGTGGTCCAGGAGCCGGGCTCCAGCCAAGTCACCATCAAATACGACACAGTTCACACAGAAGAAGCGCAGGGTTCGTTGAACGATCAGCGGATCCAGCAGCTTCTGTTGTTTGCAGCTCGCAACAATTACAGCTCGGGCGTGCGGATGGATTCGGTCGACCTGCTCACGCAAAAGCCGGATGACACGCGGGTGCGGGAGGCTCTGATCTATTCGCTGCGCTATGACACGAACCCAGGCGTGCGCCTTAAGGCGATCGAAGGGCTGGGCTCTTACGTGAAAGACGATACCCGGGTTCGCGACGCCGTGCTGAATGCGTTGATGACCGACAACAATCCGGGCGTGCGGACGCAGGCCCTGTTGCTGCTCCAGCCGGTGAAGGCGGACAGCAGCGTGCGGGCGGCACTGCAGCATCTCGCCGAGACGGACCAGAATCAGTACATTCGTTCGCAAGCACGGACGGTTCTGGCACAGCTGCCAGAGATTGATTAGAGAAGTTTCGAGTTTCAAGTTTCAAGTTTCGAGTGAAATCAAACACATGTGAAACTCGAAACTTTGAACTTGAAACTCGAAACTACATTCGGAGCTTCGGCTCTTCAAAAAGGAGAAATGCCCCATACTCAACGGGACCTGCCAGACCCTAAAAGTTTCGGCTAAACGCGCCATGAAGAAGTATTCAAAATTTTCCGGAGTGCTGGTCGCGGTGGCACTTCTGGCTTCGATCGCGTCGGGACAACAGACGCGAGTCTACCGTGACGGCGACTCCTGGACGGAGGAGGTCACCGGTTCTCTTTCTGCGGCCAGGAATCTTCGGGTTCGCGTGGATTTTGGCTCCGTTCGCGTGCAGGGCAGCTCTCAGCAGGAAATTACATACGTGATCCGCACTCGTTCTTACGTTTCTGATGAGAAGCAAGCCCGGCGGGAGTTCGAATCGTACAAGATCACGGCCTCAGCCCACGGAGACTCTGCATTCATCGAGGGCGACTGGCAAGGACACCGACACAATCTCTGCTCGGGCGAGTTCGTGATTCACGTTCCGCGCAGCCTCGATCTCGCCAAGATCGAAACTTCCGGCGGTGGCGTGACTGTCACTGAAATCGCGGGCCGCGTAGAGGCCGAGAGCGGCGGGGGGAAAATCCACCTGGACGATGTAGGCGGACCGGTGACCGCCCAGACCGGGGGCGACAGCATTGATATTGGCAGCGTCAATGGAGACCTCCACCTGGAGACCGGCGGCGGCAGCATCAACATCTCCAACGCCAAGGGCAGAGTCAACGCGACCACCGGTGGCGGCAACATCATGCTGATTTCGTCGGCCCAGGAAACCACTCTGGAAGCGGGCGGCGGCAATATTGCCGTCAAGAAGTGCGGTGGCAGGCTCAAGGTATCCACGGGCGGGGGGAATATCGAACTGGGGGATATTTCGGGGCCGGTCGAAATTGAAACCGGCGGCGGCAGCATTCGCCTGGGCTGGGCCAAAGGCGTAGTGCGCGCGGAAACCGGGGCTGGCCGGATCGAGCTGAACGGGGTTTCCTCGGCCCGGGCAGAAAGTGGCGCGGGCGGGATCCTGGCAAAGTTTATCTCGAGTGGCGAACGCGGCGACTCGGTACTGGAGACATCGGCGGGCGACATTGTGGTTTACATCGCTTCCGACGTGGCCATGACCATTCGCGCCAGCATCGATCTGGCAAATGGCCATAAGATCCAGTCCGACTTCAGCGACATTCGCGTCACCAGCGAAGGCGGCGACTGGCCGGGCCCAAAGAGTTTCACGGCGGAAGGCAAGCTGAACGGGGGCGGTCCCACTCTGAAAGTCCGGACCACGACCGGAGACATCAAGTTTCTGCGCGCCAGCCGCTAACAGTTTCACGCGGCGCGGGGATCGCCCTTCGCGCCGCGCTCAATTCAGCGACTCCAGATAGCTCCGGAGGACTGCCATGTACCAATCCGTCCTGCTTTCCACGCTGCTCGTTCTGCTCCTGAGTTTGTCGGCATACTCTGAGGATTGTCCCGTGCTCGATCGCATGGGCGGCTCCTATTCTCTAAGCTTGATTTCATCGGACACTGGCCTCGCCGGGGAGGAGGACACGGGCGCTTATATGGGTGTCGACATCTCCGATATCACCCCGGAGCGAGTCGCCGCGCTGAAGCTGAAGGACGAGCGCGGGGTAGAGGTGACGATCGTGGATCAGGATGCACCCGCGGGCAAGGCCGGCCTTAAGGAGCACGACGTTATTCTCACGATGAATGGCACAGCGGTGGAAAGTGGCGCGCAATTGCGCCGGATGATTCGGGAAACGCCGGCCGGCAGGGTGGTGACGCTGGGTATCAGCCGCGATGGCCAACCTGTCACCATCAAGGTTCAACTTGCGGATCGCCACAAATCGAATGCCTGGATGTCGCATGGGAAGGACTTCAAGTTCGAAATGCCACCCATGCCCCAGTTCCAGGATATGGATGTTCCGGTTTCGGTGGTGGTGGTCCACTCCTCGATGCGCAGCGGCCTGATGGTCGAGAACATTACGCCGCAACTGGGCGAGTTTTTCGGCGTGAAGAACGGCAAGGGGGTGCTGGTGCGCGCGGTCGAAAAGGGCAGCCGCGCGGAGAAATCGGGCTTCCGCGCGGGCGATGTGATCGTGCGCGTGAATGATCAGCCGGTCCAGGACACCAGCGACTTCAGCCATGCCATCCGGTCCGCGACTACCGATAGCGTGACCATCGGGGTGGTGCGAGATAAGCATGAGCAGAATCTGACACTCTCGCTGCCGCCACCTAAAACGACTGGCGACAATCTGGAGGAAAGTTTTGAGGACTTCGATTTCGATGCGGAGAGTTTCGTCGATCTGAGCGAGGTCCGGGATGGGTGGGCCCGGGTACAGCCGCAGATGCAGTTTGCGCTAGAGGAGTCGCGGCGGGCGATGCAGGAAGTGAAGCCGGAAATCGAGAAGGCGCAACGCGAGGCGGTGCAAGAAATCGAGCGCCAGAAGCCGGAGATCGAAAAGGCATTGCGAGAAGCAGAGGCCGCCAGCGAACGCGCCCAGAACGAGCTCTGCAGTCAACAGAAAGAGCTGCGCAGGCAAACGGAACGGCTGAAGAAAGAAATTCAGAAACAGCATCGCAGCTTGATCGAGGAGAACCGGAAGCAGATGGAGCGGCTACGGCACGAGATGCGCGGCGAGTGGACGCAGATCTAGCGTGGCGTCCGGGAAGTTTGCGACAAAATTGGAAACCGCGCGGCACTGACGCAACGGCAAGCGCCGAATACTGCAAGCAGAGCACATAGGCCCTTCGCTGCGCTCAGGATGACACTTTTTTAATTATGTCCTTTCATTGTGTCGCGAATCTAAGGGACCCGTACCAGCCCAGGGGCTCGACGTTCTCTGCGTCTTCTCAAGCGTTTCCCTGAGGTCCTCCGCAGTTGATTGCCGTTTTGTTTGTAATCTCAGCGGATCGCGGCTCAGTCCGTGCCAGCCTGCGCTGTTTTGTAGCGAGTCGGTCCCAGCAGTACCCGGTTTCGCCCACCTTGCTTCGCGGCATAGAGTCCCGCGTCGGCAGACTTCACCAGTTCATCGCGGGTCGTTCCGTGATCGGGGAATGTGGCGACGCCGGCGCTGATGGTTACGCATTGCGGCACGCCGGGAAACTGCCAGGTTTCAACCAGCCGGCGCAGTTTTTCGGCGACCGCGAGCGCGTGCTGCGGATTGGTTTGCGACAGCAGGATGGCAAATTCCTCGCCGCCGTAGCGGCAGACGACGTCGATCTTGCGCAGCTGCTGATGGAACATGGAGGAAACCTGCCGGAGCACCTCGTCTCCCAGCAGGTGTCCAAACTCGTCGTTCAGGCGCTTGAACTGGTCGATATCCACCATCAAGACCGCCATGCCGCTATTGAAGCGGCGGGCGCGGTCGATTTCCTCCAAAACTCGCAGCTCGAAAAAACGCCGATTGAAGATGCCGGTTAGCCCATCCAGGTAGGCCAGCTGCTTGACGCGTTCCACGTAATGGGCGTTTTGAATGGCGGTGGCACAGATGTCGGCCACGGCTTCGAGTGATTCGACATCGCCTTCATGAAAGCTCCCGGAGTGCTCGCTTTCGAGCATGAGCACGCCCAGGGTCTGTCCGAATGAGACCAGAGGGATGCACATGCGCGAGCGGGTTTCCTGATAAAAGCCCACGTATTCGGGAGAAAAGCGCACGTCATTTTCGATCAGCGTCTTGCCGGCGGCGAGTACCCGTCCCCAGAGACCGGTCGTGGACGGCAGTCTTCCGCCGGCCGTGGCGCACGCGGTGAATTTTCCGTGACCGGCACGCAATATCAGCCCGTCGTCGTCGCGCAGCAGCACCGATACGTGACCCACCTGAAAGGTCTGATGGATTACCGAGCACACTTTAATGAGCAGTTCTTCCTGATCGAGGACGGCCGTGGTTTCGCGAGCAATGGCATTGATGACTTCCAGATGGCGGGCGCGCTGGCGCTCCAGCGAATACAGGCGCGCATTCTGGAGTGCCATCGACGCTTGGGTGGAGAACAGCGTCAGCAGATCAATCTTCTCGTTGTCGAAGTGATGGGGATTGTCGCTCTGGCAATCCAGCACGCCTACGACTTCGTCCCGCACCATCAATGGGATGGCGAGTTCCGAGCGCGTACTCTGCGCCGAAGAGACATACTGCGGATCGTTCAGGACGTCGGGCGAGTAGATTGGTCGCTTCTGCCGGGCGGCCGCGCCCGTCAGGCCCTTTTCGAGCGAGAGGCGAGTGCTCTCATGGCCGGCATCCCAGCCGATCTGGCTGCGCGGATAGAGTTCCTGCTTCTCTTTATCGAGCAAGAGGATCGCGACATTTTGCAGGTGGAAGTAGTCGCGTGCGATCTGCAGGATCTGGCGCAGGACCTCATCCAAGTCAAAGGTCGACAGAACCGCCTGGCTCGCATCGTAGAGGATGGCGATTTTTTGCATTCGGCTGAAAGATTTTATCTGGTTGCCGGCGGGTGACCGAGGTTCCGAAAGTAACCTTAGTGGTGCGAGCCGTCAGTCTTCAGTCGCCGGTCTTCAGTCGTCAATCGTCAGCGAAGATCAAGTGGGGAGGAAACTCGCGCCCAACGGATTGACAGATTCGATGATGATGGAAGCAAGCCCAGGTTAGCGTCCAAAGGGCGGACGCGAACCTGGGGCACCGACCTACTCTCTGCGGTGCCGCCACCATTGGGCCGTCCGGATCAAGCCGAAGGCAACTACGCAGAACCAGAAATCAACAACCAAGCCGAGGTCTACCTGGAAAAGCTTGTGCCGAGCGGCTGGCGGCAGGGATGGCATGAGCACGTAATAGGCTGCGTTGCCCAGCAGCACCGCCAGGAGTGACTGCACGAAATTGGTTGTCACCGATGGTTTAGACACCGCAGCGGCCTCGTGCAGAGCTCGAAATTCGAACGTGCGCAAGCGAGCGCAGCAACCGGCTCCCTGTTACCATTCTGGTCGAATCTCCGGTCATGCTGGAACTCTCCACCCCGGTCCAGTACATCAAGGGCATCGGTCCGCGAGTGGCTGAGGTGCTAGCCGCCAAGGGGATTCGCACGCTTCAGGATCTCCTTCATTATCTGCCGTTTCGGTATGAAGACCGGCTTAACCCGCGGGGCATTGCCGAATTGCGGCCGGGTGAAACGGCGACCGTTATCGCGGAGGTCCGCACGTCGGGTCTGTTCCGAACGCGACGCATGCCTATCTTTCAGATGACGGCGGGCCAGGGTCGCGCACGCCTAAAATGTTTGTGGTTCAATGGCGCCTATCTGCGCGACCGCTTCAAGCCGGGACAGATGGTCGCGCTATACGGCAAAGTGGAGGAAGACCAGCGGAGCGGCGAGCTGCAGATCATGCAGCCACAATTCGAAATTCTGGGTGATGCTGCCGACGACGGAGGCAGCGATGCCGCCGAGCAAAAGCTGGCGGCCTCGCTCGAAGTGGGACGTATCGTTCCCATTTATGAGTCGGCAGGGCAGGGTCGTCTGACAGCGCGCTGGTTTCGGCGCGTGATTCACACTGCTCTCGAAAACATGCCGCCGGAGCAGCCGGATCCTATCCCAGCCGCCGTGCGGTCGCGCATGTCGCTGATTTCGCCGGCGAAGGCGTTATGGAAGGTGCACTGGCCCGATGCGGGCGAGAGCTTCACAGATCTGCAAACGGCGCGCACCCCCGCTCACTTGCGGCTCATCTTTGAAGAACTGTTCTTTGTGGAGCTGGGACTTGAATTCAAGCGCCGGCAGATGAAGGCACAGACCGGCATCGCGTTTCGCCTCGACGAGCGCGTGCGCGAAGCCATCAAAAAAATACTTCCCTTCCATCCCACTGGCGCGCAGAAACGCGTTCTGAAAGAAATCGCTTCCGATATGGAGAAGCCTTTCCCCATGCGCCGGCTGCTGCAAGGGGACGTCGGCTCGGGAAAGACGATTGTCGCGTTTGAGGCCGCGATCATTGCCATCGAGAACGGGTGCCAGGTCGCGCTGATGGCGCCTACCGAAATCCTGGCGCAGCAGCATTACTTCAATGCTCGCCGTATTCTGGAAGCTGCCGGGTACCGGATTGTCTTGCTGACTGGCTCGGTGGAGCAGGATCGCAAGCGCGACATCCGCCGCCACATCGCGCACGGGAATGCGCACCTGATCATCGGAACGCATGCGCTCCTGGAAGAGACGGTGGAATTCGCGAAGTTGGGTCTGGTCATTGTCGACGAGCAGCATCGTTTCGGCGTAATGCAGCGACTAAAGCTGATGCGCAAGAGCAACGAGGAGCCTGTTGAGAGCAAAGAAAGCTCCCCAGCTTCGGCAGAACCGGATGTTCTTGTCATGACGGCGACTCCGATCCCAAGAACGCTGGCGCTGACGTTGTATGGCGACCTGGATTTGAGCGTGCTCGATGAACTGCCTCCCGGGCGCACGCCCATCGTGACCCGGCGCGTGTCGGATGAGCGCTCGAGCGAAGTCTGGGATTTCGTCCGGAAGCAAGTCGCGGCTGGGCACCAAGCGTACGTAGTGTATCCCGTGATTGAAGAAAACGAAGAGCGCGAACTCAAGGCGGCACTAAAGATGTACCGGGAACTCAGCAATGTGGTTTTCGCCGACCTGAAGGTCGGGCTGCTGCATGGGCGGCTCGACAATGAGCTCAAGGAGCAGGTCATGCGGCGCTTTCAATCCGGCGAACTGAATATTCTGGTGGCAACTACAGTCATCGAAGTCGGCGTCGATGTCCCGAACGCGACGGTGATGGTGATCGAGCACGCGGAGCGCTTCGGATTATCGCAGCTGCACCAGTTGCGCGGGCGAATTGGGCGGGGAGCCGCGAAGTCGTTCTGTGTGCTGATGACGGGCGGAAAGGTTTCAGAAGAGGGGGAACGGCGGCTCGACGCCATGGTGCGCACAAGCGACGGGTTCCAGATCGCAGAGCTCGACCTCGAGTTGCGGGGACCGGGAGAATTCTTCGGCACGCGGCAGGCTGGGATACCGAGCTTCCTGATTGCCAACCTGATTCGCGATCGCCAGATTCTGGAGGTCGCCAAGCGCGAGGCGGCTGCCGTCATGACGGGTCCGAATACACAGATCTCGCAGCCGGAAATCGACCGCGCGATTCGAGAGATGCGCGCCCGCTGGCAAAACACCTACGGCCTGGTCGAGGTCGGGTGAGTGTTAGCTTTTGAGCTGCGAGCCACGACCTGGCA
>JGI12627J18819_10000667_pt1 | contig 11328 bp, 10 predicted proteins | sample TexAe_OM1H0_M2_FD_18819 | JGI IMG/M metagenome (IMG submission 18819)
GCAAGCCGAAGGTGGTTGCGATCGTTGCCGCCGCGGGATTTTCGGAAAGCGATCTCCTGCAGCTTGCCGCCAGCGTCGAGTGCGCCAGCGAGCATCCGCTTGCCGATGCGATCGTGCGGGCGGCGAAGGACCGCAATCTTGCGCTCAAGCCGGTGGGCGCATTCGATTCGCCGACGGGCAAGGGCGCGACCGGCAAAGTCGACGGCAAGTCGATCGTGCTCGGCAATGCCTTCTATCTCAACTCTCTCGATATCGCGACCACCTCGCTTGAAGCGGAGGCCGAACGGCTGCGCCAGGATGGTGCGACCGTCATCAACATGGCAATCGACAGCAGCCTCGCAGGCCTCCTCGCAATCGCCGATCCGATCAAGCCGTCGACGTCGGAGGCGCTACGCGCGCTGAAAGCCGACGGCATCAAGGTGATCATGCTGACCGGCGACAACCGCACCACGGCGAAGGCGGTGGCAGGCAAGCTCGGGCTCAATGAGGTCGAGGCCGAGGTGCTGCCGGACCAGAAGAGTGCGGTGGTGACCAAGCTCCGCCACGCGGGCTGGGTCGTCGCCATGGCCGGCGACGGCGTCAATGACGCACCGGCGCTCGCGGCGGCCGAGGTTGGCATTGCCATGGGGACGGGAACCGATGTCGCGATGGAAAGCGCCGGCGTGACGTTGCTCAAGGGCGACCTCACCGGCATCGTGCGCGCGCGCAAGCTGTCGCAGGCGACAATGCGCAACATTCGCCAGAATTTGTTTTTCGCCTTTATCTACAACGCTGCCGGCATTCCGATCGCCGCCGGCGTTCTCTATCCCACATTCGGCATCCTGCTGTCGCCGATCATCGCGGCCGCTGCGATGGCGCTGTCCTCGGTTAGCGTAGTCGGCAATGCGCTGAGGCTGCGGAGGACGAAGCTGTAGCCACGTGATCACGGCGAGAGAGCTGCGCCGACCGCAGCGTGCTACGCCGCCCTCGCCGAAGTGCCGCGCGGCAAGCCGGCGCGGGCGAGGCCGCCGTAGAGGACTTCATCAGGCATTTCCGCGCGCAGAATCGCGCGCACCTTGACCAGCTTCTCGATGTCGATGCCTGTGGCAAATCCCTTCCTCTCACAGAGGAATACGAGATCCTCGAACACGACATTGCCGGTGGCGCCGGGCGCGAAGGGGCAGCCGCCGAGACCACCGAGGGAGCCATCGAGAATGGACGCGCCTTCGTCGAGCGCTGCGGACGCGTTCGCGATCCCCATGCCGCGAGTATCGTGCAGGTGAACGCAGATCGGCCTTGTCCCGGCGAGCTTCACCGCTGCGCGCGTGAGATCGCCGACCTGTTTCGGCCCGGCATAGCCAACGGTGTCGGCGATGCCGACCGCATCGACACCGGCGTCGAGACATTTTTCGACGAGTCGCAACACCTCGTTCGGATCCACCGGCCCGGTGATGGAGCAGCCAAGCGCCATCGAAATCGCCCCGTGGACAACCGGCTTGTGCGCACTCGCGTCGCGCAGCTCGCACAGCCGCCTGAGATTGCCGATCGCGGCCTCGCGCGAGCGTTTGGCATTGGCTTGGCTGTGCTCCTCGGTTGCCGAAACCACCGACGCGATCTCGGGCACGCCAGAGGCAAGCGCCTCGTTGGCGCCGCGCTCGTTCAGGACCAGCGCGATGCCATGGGCGCCCGGCAGCGCCGCAACCGTCCCGATGATGTCGCGCACATCGGCAAATTGCGGAAAGATCTTTGCCGGCAGGAACGAGCCAACCTCGAAATGCCTGACACCCGCGGCATATTCCTCGCGCACCCAGCGCTGCTTGGCCTCAGTCGAGGGAAAAGTCTTCACGAGCTGCAGCCCGTCGCGCAGGCCCACTTCGCGGAGCGTGACGCGACTATCCGGATAGATCTCTTGAACGCGGGTCATGCGCGTCTCCCTACGGGTTTGGTGTTTGCAGTCTCTTCTCTCTCGAGCTCGGCGCGAACGGCTGCCGTGTCGGCGCCGAGCGGAGCGACCTTCAGGCCTTCGCCAAGATGGGCGCCGTTCCACTCGATCGGCAGTGCCGGCACACGGAAGGCCGCGCCATTGGCATTGAGATTGTTGACGAGGCCGCCCGGGCGCAGCACGTGCGGATCGTCGAACAGATCCTCCGGCCGATTGATCGGCGAGAAGCAGATGTTGAGCCCATCGAGCTTGGCCGAGAGGTCCTTGACGTCCCAGCGTTTGATCTCTTCCGCCACTCGCGGAATGATCCGGCCACGCGCGAAAATCCGGTCGGTGGTGGTACGCAGGCTTGGATCATCGAGGAATTCCCGAAAGCCGAACTCGCGGCAGAAGCTTTGCCAATGGCCTTCGGTGACCACGCCGATGAAGATGCGGTTTCCGCCGGCGGCGTCGAAAATGTCGTAGATCGGCCAGGCGTGTTCGCGCTCGGGCATCGAACGCGGCTTGTTGCCGGTCATCTCATATTCGACCATGTGCTGGGCAACCAGGAACAGGCAGTTCTCGAACAGGCCGATGCGGATGTCGGCACCTTCCTTTGCACCGCTACGCTTCTGGTACAGCGCTGCCAGAATCGAGATCACGCCGAACATGCCGCCCATGATGTCGTTGGCGGACGATCCGACCCGCTGCGGCTTTTCCTTGGTGCCGGTCATGGCGGCGAGCCCCGACATCATCTGCACCACTTCATCCAGCGCCGGGCGATGATCGTAAGGACCGGACAGGAAGCCCTTGTGGCCGGCGATGATCAGATGCGGATGCCGCTGGCGCAGCTTATCCGCGCCTAACCCCTGCTTCTCAAGCTGGCCGTCGCGGAAATTCTCCAGGAACACGTCGGCGGTTGCGAGCAGACGGTGCATGGTCTCGCGATCTTCGTCACGCTCGAAATCCAGCACCACGCTGCGTTTGCCGCGGTTGAACAGCGGGAAGAAGGCCGTGCCCATGCCCCCGAGCGTGCGGGTCTTGTCGCCGGAGGGCGGCTCGACCTTGATCACCTCGGCGCCCAATTGAGCAAGGATCATGCCGCAGGTCGGTCCCATGACCATGTGGGTCATCTCCACGACCCTTACGCCCTCGAGCGGAAGTCCCTTTGCGGCCATCACGCGTCTCCCTGATGTCTTCGCCTCAGACTAGGCTTTCACACCCCTTCTGAAAATTATAATCTGTCGAAAGGTGCATTCGCGGTTTTCGAACGCTTGAGACATGGATTCGCGGCAGCTTCGCTATTTCATCGCGGTCTACGAGCAGCGCAACCTGTCGCGGGCGGCAGATCAGGCGAGCGTCGCGCAATCGGCGCTGAGCCATCACATCTCCAATCTCGAAGCCGAATTTGCGACGCCCTTGTTCGAGCGCAAGCCGCGCGGCATGGAACCGACTGCGGCCGGCGAGCGGCTCTATGAGCACGCGCGCATCATCCTGCGGGCGATGGCCGCGGCCGAACGCGAGATCCGCGAAGGCAGCCGCTCGGTCGCCGGCGACATCTCGATCGGCATGGCCAATTCCGGCGTCAAAGCGATCGGCGTGCCGTTGATGCGCGCCGTGCTCGACAAATATCCCGACCTGAAGCTGTCGCTGACCGAGAGCCTGTCGGGCGCGACGCTGATGCATCTGATGGCCTCCGAGGTCGATCTCGCGCTGGTCTACAATCCGCCGTCGGAAAAGGACCTGGTCGCCGAGCCGGTGCTGGAAGAGCAGATGTTCTGCGTCGGCACGCCGAAATTGGTCGGCAAGGCCAAGGCGCCGATCAGATTCGAGGAATTGACCCGCCTGCCGCTGATCACGCTGGTTCATGGACTCTCTTCGCGGGCACTGCTCGACGATTCCGTGCTGTTGAAGCGGCTGGAAGCCAACGCCATCCTGCATCTCAACTCCATCACCGGCATGACCGGCGCGCTGCTCGCAGGCCTCGGCTGCGCGGTGGCGACCAAGTTGTTTGCGCAGGAGCATCTGGCCACAGGCAAACTTGTCGCGCGCGAAGTGATCGACCCCAAGCTGACCCGCACGCTCTATCTCTGCCACCTCCGCAACCGCCCCATGACCTACGCCATGGAAGAAATGCGCCGGCTGATCCTGGCGCTGATCGCGGACCAGGTGGGGCAGGGCGCATGGGAGGCAACGTTGTTGATATAGGAGCGCTGTTTCACCTACGTCCATCCGAGCTTCTTTCATCAAGGCTCGCGCAGACGGATTCCTGGCCGGCATACCTTTGTATAGTGCTTTTATCCCTTCTGATGCTTTGCCTTAACGCTCGTACAATTGAGCGACGGCGAGAGTTTCTTATACTCGCGGCTGCTCAAAGCGGACGCCGAACGTCTCGCAACTTCTCTCTCCTGAAGGGCGACTAACGAGTACCAATCGTCGTTCCATAGAGGGCGCGAGTCGTGTTCCGAAATCTGTGATCCGGATCACCGCTCCGGAAGGAGTGAACGGTATGACTGCCGAGAAGCAGGAGTTGGTCATCTGTCCTGTGACACCACGGAACCAACCCCTCGTTCGCGGCCGCCTCCCTGTGTATCCGATTTTTGGATTGATTCGAGGAGCACTCAGATGAACGTCGCGATTCAGAAACTCAATGGCTTGTGGCACCTCATCGTAGGGTCGTGTCAGATCCGAACTCCGTTTCTGGGGACTCAGGACCGGGAGTTGGTCGTTTCGTACGCCCGGCGGATTTACCCTGGCGCCAGGATCTTCGAACGCGACTAAAGCATCTTCGGTTCTGATAGAATTAGAACCGAAGCTCTAGATTCTTGTTTTGAGGCGTTTTCTTCACGCGAACCGGTGTCCGCTCGCTCGAAAACGCTCCAGTTTTTAGCGGTTACGTCTCACTTCGGTGACCAGCCATAGGCTTTCGCGCAGGCGCCGCCCATCAGCATGGCCCGCTCGGTATCGCTCAGGCGCTCCGCCTTGCGGAATGGTTCGACGGCCTGCTCGTAGTTGACGACAGCGAAGGCGCGCGTCCAGTCCGTTCCCCAGAGGCAGCGATCGAAACCCCAGGCATCGAAGATGCGCCAAAGCGGATCCCAGATATCAGGGAACGGATAGGGCTCGCGCGACAGCGTGCAGGCGCCGCTGATCTTGATCACCACGTTCCGCCGCCTGGCGATCTCCAGCACCTTCGGAAGGTCGGCCCACGGCTCAGGCGGCGCGGGCGGCACCCGCGGCTGCATGATGCCGAGATGATCGAGGATGAAGCGCGTGTCGGGATTGCGATCGATGATCGCCATGCCCGCATCCAGATTGCCCCAGCACAGGATGTTGACCGGGAAGTCGGAGCGCACGGCCGCGCGGGCGATGCGGTCGAGGCACTCGTCGGAAGCGCGCTTGTGCTCCTTTGTCAACATGATGCGGATGCCGACCGTGCCCGGCGTCTTCTTCCAGTCGGCGACCACATCAGCCACATCGGGATCGTCAGGGTCGACCGGCTTGACGATACCGAAGCGGCCGGGATGCGCCCGCTGCACCTCGACGGCATAGCTCGCGTCGTAACGGTACATCGAAAAGGCGGAGATGAAGATCGCGCCGTCGACGCCGACCTTGTCCATCGCCGCGACCATCTCGTCACCGGTGACGTGATCAGGCCAGTTCGGCACGGTCGCCCAAGGCCGCTTCGGTGTATTTGCCTCATAGGCATGAACCTGAGAGTCGATAATCATCATTGGGACGCCTCCTCTGCTCCTCGAGTTTGGTCGCTGCTGGCGGCGCGAGTCCAGAAGTAAAGCGAGCCACATATCGACCCGGGATTTATTTCTGGATCTTGTCCGGGATAACGATCGACATCCCGACGACAGCGAGAGCATCCTCGATTTGAATGGCCCTTGGGCGGAAGGCAGTCTACGCTACCACGATGTCGCGCATCATATCCGTATCGAGTGCCATTCTCCTGTCACTCCTGCCAGCCGTCGCGTTCTCCGCCTCCGCCCAGAAGAAGCACGTTCATCACTGGCACGGCTACGGCTTCCTGCCGGGCTATCATCAGCCGCCTAACCCTCACATCCCGGTGTATGGTGCGAACGGCACGGCCCGCAGCGAGCCGGATTATACGCCAATGTACTGGTACATGGGCGATTGGCACTATTTCGGCCGTCCCGGGTTTTACCGCGGGCGCTACAACGGCGGCAGCTTCGGCCCGTGCTGGAGCTGGACGCCGATCGGGCCGGCCTGGAATTGCGGGTAGGGTGAGTGGGGCGAAATAGCGGCCAACGTAATCCGCCCTACGCACTGATCCGACTTGAGGGGTTGATATGATTGTCGCCGAGTTGAAGAAACTCACCAGCACCGATGTCTCCCTGGAAACGTTTCGTCCTCAGGGACCATTTGGAGTCTACGTTCTTGCCATGGTCGGGCCGGCTGGTGAACCGGGTGAAGAATCATTCGGTATCACGGTCTGCACGTCCGAATGGTTTGAGCAGAGCATGAAAGACCCTGTTGTGTCGGGTAGACACCATCTGTTTGTTAAAGAGTACAACTTTGAAGAATTGAAAAGCTATCTCAGCAAATATTGTCGGACGTGTATGGGCGACTCGTGGGCCGAGGTTGCGGAGAAGGTTGCTTGTATTGGGAATTGGGAGTTTGAGGACTACCGGTCTTTTGTTCGCTCAGTGCCGGGCGGCTCGGGGACGAGGTGAGCAGCCTTCGATTTTATCGAACGCTTCCATCGATATGTTCGTCTGGATTTCTGGCTCGTGAGCGCCCAAACATTGGGGCACGGACCATTCTCGCCAAAAAAAGATGGCCGCGAGCTAGCCCAAGAACAGCGCAAGGCGCGTCGGGGAGGACATCATGAGTGCCGTCGGCATCGACAGCAGTGTTGGCTTTGCGCCCGCCGCCAGCGGACCGAACGAAATTTCGCGCCGGCTCGAGAGCCTGCCGGCCTCGCCCTATCTCTGGCGGCTGGTAATCCTGCTCTCGCTCGGCGGTTGCTTCGAAATCTACGACCTCTTTCTCACCGGCTATGTCGCGCCGGGCCTGATCCGCAGCCATCTGTTGAGCGCGACAACCGAGAGCTTTTTCGGCTTCTCCGGGATCGGCGCCTTCGTGGCTGCGACCTTCGCAGGCCTGTTCGCCGGCACGTTCTTCCTGGGGTTTCTCGCCGATCGTTTCGGACGGCGTGCGATCTTCACCTTCGCACTGCTCAGCTATAGCGCGGCGTCAGCGATCATGGCGTTCCAGACCACCTCCTCTGGCCTGCTGCTGTGGCGCTTTATCGCCGGCATCGGCATTGGGGTCGAGATCATCACCATCGATGCCTATATCACCGAGCTTGTGCCGAGCTGGATGCGCGGCCGCGCCTTTGCCGTGAACCAGGCGGTGATGTTCATGGCTGTGCCGGTCATCGCCTTTCTCGCCTGGTGGCTGGTGCCGCTCAAGCCTTACGGCCTGGACGGGTGGCGCTGGGTGGTCCTGATCGGTGCAGCCGCCAGCATGGTGATCTGGGTGCTGCGGCTGTTCGTGCCGGAGAGCCCGCTCTGGCTCGCCCGCCACGGCCGCAACCGCGAGGCCATCGCGGTTGTTCGCAAGCTCGAGGCCGCGACCGGCGCCAATCCGCAAACCTTCCTTGTTGCGGAGGGGCGGCCGTCCGTCATCGTGCAGAAGGCAAGCTTCACCGAGCTGTTCAGGGCGCCCTATCTGTCGCTGGTCATCCTGTTCATGGTGTTCAATCTCTGCCAGGCCTTCGGCTTCTATGGCTTCGCCAATTGGGTGCCGACACTCCTGGTCGAGAAGGGCATCACCGTCACCAAGAGCTTGCAATATTCCTTTATCGTCGCCTTTGCGTACCCGATCGCGCCGCTGCTTGCGGCAAGTTTTGCTGATCGCTTCGAACGCAAATGGATCATCTCCGGCGCTTGCGTTGCCATCATCATCTTCGGCCTCGCTTTCGCGCGGCTGACGGGGCCGATGCTGCTGATTGCCTGCGGCGTGCTGCTCACCGCAGCCAACACCACGATGTCCTACGCCTACCACGCCTATCAGACCGAGGTGTTTCCGACCGCGGTGCGGGCTCGGGCGGCCGGGCTCGTCTATTCCATGAGCCGGATCAGCGCGACNTTCTCCGGCTTCATCGTCGCCTTCATGCTGCGCGAGGCCGGCGTTACCGGCGTGTTCGCGCTGATCACGGCCGCGATGGTCGTGGTGATCGTGACGCTTTCGGCCTTCGGCCCCAATGTGCGCGGCAGGGCGCTCGACGCCTAGAATTCAAGGCCTTGCCGAAGCCAAAAAGCGTATTTAACTCTCACGCGACCGTCCGTGAGAGGTAAGCCACTATGATCGAAGCAGCCGTCAAGGCGCTTGGGGAAATCCTGTCGCCGCCGATGCGCTCCATCCTGTGGCGCTCGATCGGGCTCGCTCTGGTTTTGATCACGGTGTTGTCGATCGGGCTGCAGCGGTTGTTGGGCTGGTTTGCGACATCGGGCGAAAGCTGGGCGGAGGCTGCGCTCGGCCCCGGTGCCCATACCCCGCTCTATGTCTTGTCCTGGATCGTCTCGGTGGCGGCCGGACTCGGCATCGTGTTCGGCGGCATCCTTTTGATGCCGGCGATCACCTCGCTGGTCGCGAGCTTTTTTGTTGATGAAATCGCCGACCATGTCGAGCGCGAGCATTATCCGGCCGAGCGTCCCGGCGTTGCGCTGCCTCTCGCGCTGGCCACGCATCAGGGCATCAAAACGGCGCTTTTGACCATCCTGGTCTATCTGATCGCGCTGCCCTTCGTGTTCGTGGCAGGCGTCGGCTTCATCGCCTTCTTCATCGCGACTGCCTGGCTGCTCGGCCGCGAATATTTCCAGCTCGCCGCCATGCGCTTCCGCTCGCCGGAGGAGGCCAAGGCAATGCGGCGCGACCATGCGGCCACGATCTTCACCGCAGGGCTTATCATTGCCGCCTTCGTCTCGATCCCGGTCGTCAATCTGGCGACACCGCTGTTCGGCATGGCCTTCATGGTCCACATGCACAAGCTCTTGTCGGGGCCGCGGCCCGAGCTGATCGAGCCCGCTCGCCGACACGAAGCTTCATTGCGTTAAGACCGAAAAGCCGCAGCGCCGCAACACGATCTTGGCGAATTTGAACGGCTCGGGCGTGAACGGCCCGGCCGGCGCACGGGTCATACAGGCGACAACGACGAGCCCCGCGATCGCAAACCAGAAGCACAGCCAGAACCCGTCGATATAGGCGAGCACATTGGCCTCGCGCTGGACCAGCGAGGTCAGGAGCCCGATAGCGCGCGCCGCAGCGCTGCCGGCGTCATCGCCTGAGAAGTAGGTTGAAAATTCCTTCAGCATCTGCGTCACATCGGCGCTTCCGCTCTCGACATGCAGGCCGAGGTAATAAGAATGGATCTGCTCGCGCACGCGCAGCCACGTTCCCAGCAGGGCGATCCCGATCTCGGCGCCGCCAAGCCGCGCGATCTGGATGTAGGCGGCGAGGGCGGTGGCCCGAGTCGGATCGGAATTCGACAGCAGCACGATGATGATGGGCAGCAGCGTCAGCGCCTGGCCGATCGACAGCAACAGCACGATGGTCACAAAATCCCCGCGCGCCCAGTCATGGGTCAGCTGCGTGCCGAGTAGGCTGGCGGCGGCGAAAGCCGAGAAGCCCAGCACCACGACGGTCCGGGGATCAAAATGCCGCAGCAGCCAGATCGACAGCGGCACCAGCACGACCATCGGTAGCGCCCCATAGGCCAGCAGCAACGTGCCGGTCTGTTCCGGCCTGAGATCGCCGACGGTGGCGAGGAAATTTGGCACCAGCGATGAGTTGGAAAGGCTCGTCGACGTGTAGAGCAGGATGCCGAACAGCGAGAGCCCGACATTGCGCGAGAACATGACGTTGACATGGGCCCAGGGCTCCTTGGCCAAGACCTCGTTGATGAGAAAGCCGATGAACAGCACCGCGCCGCCAGCGAGCAGCGCGACCACCGTCCCGGATCCCAGCCAGTCCAGCCGATTGCCCTGGTCGAGCCCGGCATAGATCATGGAGACGGAGGTGCCGAGCAGCAGCATGCCGCCCCAATCCGCGTCCCTAAGCAGTTTACGGTTCACCGGCTCGGGCGGGGTGCCGAGATAGACCATCAGCGCCATCAACGGCGCAATGAAGATGCCCTGCCAGTACAGCCACTGCCATCCGAGACGTTCGACATAGAAACCGACCGCGGACAGACTGGTATCGAACGCGAAGCCGACGCGGATGGCGTAGATCGAGACCGCCGGCAGCCACCAGCGGATCGGCAGGTTGCGCAATATGATCATCAATGTTGCCGGGACAAAGGTCCCGAGCAAGATGCCGTGCGCAATGGAGAGCACGATCAGCACCGGATATTGGTGAACGAAGGGGATCACGAACGAGACCACCGCGTAGATCAGGCTCGCCACGCCGAGCACCCGGCGCAGACCGAACACCGTCGCGAGCCACGCCACCGACGGCGCGATGAAGATCTGCGAGCCGATGGCGGCGGTCGAAAGCCAGGCGCCCTCGTCGAAGCCGAGCGAGAAGCCGCCACGCAGATCGGGGAGGCCTACCGACGTCAGCCTGGAGTCGAAATTGGCCAGGAACGCGCCGAGCAGCACCGCGCCAACGGCCCAGAGCGGGCGACGCGCAACGCCGCCGCGCGAGACCGGCCCGCGACTGGCATCACTTTCTGCCATTGGCGCCGGAATCGTCGGTGTGAATGCTCGTTTCCACCGACATGCCCGGCAGGAGCTTTTCGAGCAACGGCTGGTCCTTGTCGAACATGATCCGGACCGGGATACGCTGCACCACCTTGGTGAAATTGCCGGTCGCATTGTCAGGCGGCAGCAGCGCGAATTGCGAGCCGGAGGCCGGCGCGATGCGGTCGACGCGGCCGGAGAGTTTCTGGTCCCGGAATGTATCGACCCTGATATCGACCCGCTGGCCGGGACGCACATGCGTCAACTGCGTCTCCTTGTAATTGGCGATCACATAGACATTCGGCAGCGGCACGACGTTGATGAGATTACTGCCGATGTTGACATAGTCGCCCGGCTGCACCTGCCTCTCGCTGACAACGCCGTCGAATGGCGCGATGATTTTGGTGTAGCCGAGCTTCAGATTGGCCGCCGTGAGCATCGCCTTCGCGGCCTCGAGATCGGCGGCGCGCTGTTTCTTTGTTCCCTGCAGCACTTCCTGCTGATGTTTTTGCGCGGCGACCACGGCGCGGCTGGCGCGAACATCGGCCTCCGCCTTGGCGTAAGCCGCCACCGCCTGTTCCAGCCGCTGTCTTGTACCGGCATCGGTCTGTTCCAGCGACTGCTGGCGCTCCTGCTCCTGCCGTGCCTCGACCTCGAGCGCCTCGGCGGACGTCTGCGCGGCCTCGGCTTGCGCGATGGTCGCATATTGCAGCT
>JGI12627J18819_10000668_pt1 | contig 11326 bp, 9 predicted proteins | sample TexAe_OM1H0_M2_FD_18819 | JGI IMG/M metagenome (IMG submission 18819)
TCGCTTGATCCACGACTGGCGCCCGAACTTGGGAAGGCGATGGCGGCGGCTCGGCTCGGCCAAGGAGCAATCTGAACTCGCCGCTAGCTTATTAGTCAGCCAGAGTAAAAAGATATTCCGTAACNTTCGATGGACGAATCTCACGACCGGGCAGGGTGATCCGCCGGTCATTTCAAACGGCAGTGCGATGCGCTGACCCCAACCTTCTGAAGGTTAGGGTCGGGCGAGAATTGCTCCTGCCTGCGACGAGCTTTGCCGCTCAGCGGCGCGGCTGGGGAGCCCAGGGGGAGCGAGGCTGCTACATTCGGACCCGCGCTTCCAAACTAGCTTCCAAACTACAAGGCCCTCAGGTCCAGCGCCCCGAACGAGAGACGACCGAAAATCGGATGTAATTTAAAGTCTCTGTCGTCACCGCACCCGCGAAGCATCTCCAGCTGCTCTTGGCCTCAACAGGCCCTGGCACGCGCGTTTGGTAGCCTCGACAGCAGCAAAGAAGCTTCCTGAAAGTCCAGGCCGGTCCGATGTTCGGTAACCCTCACCGCGATCGGGGACAAAATGTCCTCAGCGAGGGTTTCCTCGCCGCGGTCGGCAATGAGTTGCGCGAGATCGCGAGCGGCTCGCAGCAGGTATAGTCCTGCGGCATGTCGGGAAGCGATCTCCACAGCCGCTCCGAACGCGCGGCGGGCTTCATCGTGACGATCCTGCTTCAAAAGCACGCGCCCTGCGAGCCTTTTCAAATCGGCAAGCGCGAACGCGTCACCGTGTCGGTCCGACGTCTCGATCCCGTTTAAGACAGATTTCTCAGCGCAATCAAGATCGCCGATGCAGAGCGCGGCCTCGGCGAGATAGGATGACCATGTCGGAAGGTGAAGTGCTGCACCAGTCTTCTTCCAGCTTTGGATGCCCCGCTCCAACTGGGCAAGGCCCAGCGTGTCTCTGTCGAGACAGGCCCGCGAGGCGCCGTGAAGGATTTCGTGTGCGGCCGACCAGAAAATGAAACCTTGCTCCGAACAGAATTGGATCTGCTGTCGGACGAGGGCGGCGCAAGCCTCATAGTCGCGACGGAGCATCAACACCATTCCGACCGCGGTCGAGGCGAAGGCAACCATCAGAGGAAAGTTCAAGGTCTTGGCCAACGAGAGTGCCGACTGCGCCGATGCAAGGCCGGAGTCGGCATAACCCCGGACCGCCAATGACAGCCCCTTGTACTGGAGGGCAACAATGTGCGGCTCCTCGCCGTGATGTGCAAAACAGGCGCCGAGCGGTGCCTGGCTGCCCAGCGTGATGACACGATCGAAGACCTCGGTGGCCCGGACAAATTCACCTTTACTCATGAGGGTCGAACCGAGGGCACGATACGCGAGGCCGGCCTCTTCGGGACTCGAATCCTCTGTCCCAATGGTGCATAGCCGCTCGGCAACCGTCAGCGCGCGATCGAGTTGGCTCCGGTCGTAGAGGTAATGCCATTGCCCACGAGTGCTCGTGAACACAGCCTCCTTGTCGGACAATGTCTCGGCAAGCCTGCCTGCCTCCTGGTAATTGCGTTCGACCTCGTCGGATGCGTAGCCTCGCGCTGCAAGGAGCGCCGGTCCGAGCGCGAGACGGTACGCCAGCTCCTGCCGATCTCGGTCCTGGCTTGCCGGCAGGTCGGCCATGAGGTTCAGGCCGTTGACGTAGCTCAGAGCAGCCTCATGATTTGCGAAGCGGTTCTTCGCCCGAGTGCCGGCGCGACCCCACCATTCGATGGCGGTCTTCGGCAATCCCGCCCGCGTGAAGTGATGCGCAATGATCCCGGGCTCGAGCTCGGCGCGTTCCGGAAATCGATCGCGAAGGCTTTCGGCTATCCGTTGATGCAGCTGCTGTCTGCGGCTCTTAAGTAGAGTAGCGTAAGCTGTCTCTTGGACAAGCGCGTGCTTGAACGCATACGTCGCTTGAGACGGAATCCTGTGGCCGAAGACAAGCCCTGCGGCGATGAGCTGATCGAGCGCGTCCTGGAGCGCAGCGCCTTGAATGGGCGAGACAGTTTCCAGGAGGTCTAAGGGGAATTCACGGCCAATCGTCGCGCCGATTTGAGCGATCTCCTTGATTGGCCCCAGACGATCAAGCCGCGCCATCAGCGAATCCTGCAACGTCGAGGGAATAGCGAGCGGGGTCAGCGCCGAATTGAGGATGAAGGAGCCGTTGTCTTCCCGCAGGAGGCCGGACTCGAGAACGGTCTTGGTCAGTTCCTCGACAAAAAGGGGCACGCCGTCCGTTTTCGCGACGATCTGCTCCAGAACTTCCGCGGGCAGCGCCTTGCCGTTGGCGACACGATCAATCATGGCAAGGGCGTGACGCCGCCCGAACCGACTCAGCGTCAGCGAATGGACATGACCTTCGCCAAGCCAGGGCGGGACGAACTCCGGACGAAATGTGATGATGAGGAACGCGCGCAGCTCCGGCATTCGGTCGACCAGTCGATTGAACATCTCAAGTGAGGACGGATCGATCCAGTGCGCGTCTTCCAACAGAACGAGAGCCGGCGCTTCCTTGGTCAGGCCCTCGAGCAGAGCAAGCAGCGCGCCGATCAAGCGCTCCTTTCGTTCGGCGGGCGGCGTCTCAAGTTCCTCATAGGGCTCTTCGAGCTGGACCGCGCATAGCGATGCGATGAACGGAACGATCTCCCTGGGCTCGAGCCGCGAACGGCGGACCATATCTTCGAGCTTCGCAAGCCGGACGCCGGAAGGTTCTTCGCTCGCAAATTCCGCGGCGCGCCAAACCTGTCCGACAATCGGGTAGAAAGCATCGTTCACATGATGTGGGGAGCACTGATAAGCAACTGCGACATGCGGCGCGTCGGCGATCCGTTCTCGCAGTGTTGCCAGGATGCGAGACTTGCCAATGCCGGCCTCGCCCGAGAGCAACGTGACCTTGCCTTCGCCCGAACGGGCGTCGCGCCACCGATCGAGGAGCAGAGCGACTTCGGGCTCGCGTCCCACGAAGGGGGTCATCCGGCTGGATCGCGACGCTTCGAAGCGGGTCTCGGTCTCGGCTTCGCGCAGCACCGCCCAGGCGCGAACCGGAGCATCGAAACCCTTCAGCTGTTGCATGTCGAGTGACCTCAGTTCAAAGGCATCCCCGAGCAGACGACGCGTCTGGTCGGCGATGAGAACGCCACCGGGCTCGGCCCGCGCCTGCAGGCGCGCCGCTAGATTGGGCGTATCGCCGATGACGGCCGACCCTTGACCGATCAGGTCTCCAGCGACGACGATTCCCGTGGCGATCCCGACACGTATCTTCAAGCTTTCTCCATCGCGCGTCTGGAGTCTCGCGACCTCGTCGGCGAGATCGAGTCCAGCCCGCACAGCCCGTTCGGCGTCGTCTTCGTGCGCCCGGGGGAATCCAAAATAGGCGAGAATGCCGTCGCCCATAAACTTGGCGACGAAGCCGTCGTAGCGCGCAATCACGCCGGAACAGATGTCTTGATAGCCACGGATGACCTCGCGCATGTCTTCGGGATCGAGGCGAGCCGACATCGCCGTCGACCCGGCGAGATCGCAGAACAGCACGGTCAGCTGGCGGCGCTCGGCTGCAGCGTGAGTCGGCGCGACAGTGGAGGGCTGGCGCTCGGCTTCTGCAGCTGCGGAAAAGGCCGTCGGCGACGGTAAGAGCTGTGCGATCGCAGTCAGAATCTTGCGGCGGTGCCCCACGATAGTGACGCCAGCATCCTTCAGATCGTCGGCTGTCAGACTCCGAAGAACCTCGCCGTCAATATCATTATCGCGAAAAGCAGATTCGTATTGCCGGAGGCCGATGCTTCGCAGCCACTCGCCTACATCCATGGTGATATCCTCGCGACGGTGAAACTCCTCCCAAGATTCGCGCCTCGCCGCGATCGTACTCTCGTCTCATCTCGCAATCTCGATGTCGCGTCCGAGCCGGACGACCTCGCGGACCAGGAGATCGAGATCGGAACGCCGCGTGCGATGATTGTTGATCGCAGCCCTCAAGCAGTGCTTGCCATGGACCGTGGTATCCGAAATGGCGGCAATGCCCCCCTCTTGTAGCCTCATCATGATCTCGACGTTGAGACGCCTTACGACGAGCTCGTCGAGGCCCGGCGGACGATAGCGAAAGCAAACGATGTTGATGGTCGTTGGTGCGACATTTTCGAGCGAAGGCTCCGAGGCGATCAATCCGTTGAGATAGCGCGCCTGAACGATGTTCTGATCGATGAGCCGCCCAAACTTCTCGACGCCGTGCTCCTTAAGCGCCATCCAGACCTTTAGTGCGCGAAACCCGCGGCTCGTTTGCAAGCCATATTCGTACAGCCAATCCGCGGACGCGATGCCGCGCGACGTCTTTTCCAGATATTCCTGTGCTACAGAGAAGCTTGCCAGATGAGCGGCGGCGTCACGAACCAGAACGCAGCCGACCTCGAAGGGGGCGTGCAGCCACTTGTGCGGATCTAGCGCAATCGAATCCGCTCGCTCCAGCCCGCGAACGAGATGGGCGCTCTGAGGTGCGATCGCGATCAGGGCTCCGATGCAGCCGTCGACGTGGAACCAGAGGTTCTCGTGCGCGGCGAAATCGGCGAGAGCGTGGAGATCATCGATGGCGCCAGTATTGACGGTCCCGGCGCTACCGATCACGCATGCCGGTCGTAAACCGGCGGCGCGGTCTCGCGCGACAGCGGTCCTGAGCGCATCGAGGTTTATACGCAGATCCTCTTTGGTCGGAATACGTTGAAGCGCGCGATTTCCGAGGCCCATTGCCTCGATGGCCTTGCGGTGGCAACTGTGAACCTGGTCCGAAGCATAGAACCGGAGCGGCCTTTCAATCGCTGCGACACCGTTCTCCCGGACGTCCACCTCCGCCTTCACGTTTCGCGCGACGATGAGGGCGATGGTGTTGGCCATCGATCCGCCACTCACAAGCGTGCCGCTCGCCGAGGCGGGAAAGCCGATCATCTCCTTGCACCAGTTGACGACCTGCCGGTCCATCTTGGCAGCTGCGTGATTCCCTCCACCCAGGTTTGATCCCTGGACCGCGGCAAGAAAGTCACCTAGCGCTCCTGTGAAATTGCTTGACCCCATGTACCAAGCCCAGAAACGCGGATGGATGTTACCCATGGGGTAGGGCATCAGCGTTTCGGTCACCTGGCGGTAGACCTGCCCGAGCGGCGTGGAGGAACGGGGCAGGAGTGCATCAAAACTGCTCCTAACCTCGGCTGGCATTTCCCTCCAGACCGGACGATCGCGAATGTCGCGCAGATAGTCGATCGCATCATCTATGGCGCGATGTGCGATGGCCCGCGCATCGGCCCAGTCGTCTTCCGGGTCGAGTGTTTCTTCCACGCTTTTGCCCGCCCGCTCAGCCTGGCCTTGCATCGCAGTGATCTCAAGCCTGCGCGAACTGACCACTTGGGGTCGAACGCGACAGCGCTAGTTCCTCCTCGTTCATGTCCGCCTCGATGGAATCGAACATTGGCGTGCTGAGATAGCGCTCTCCGGTATCTGGCAACATGCATAGCACGACCGATCCGACAGGCACCCCTTCAGCGATTTGGCGAGCGACTGCAAAGGTGGATCCGCCAGAGATCCCGGTGAAAATGCCTTCTCTCTGGGCGAGCTGCCTCGCCCAGATCATCCCTTCCGCGCCTGCGATCGGTAGAACCTCGTCGTAGAACTTGGAGTCGATCGCCTCTTGGAGCACGGCAGGGATGAAGTCGGGGGTCCAACCCTGGATCGGATGCGACTCCCATGCCGGATGGCTGGCGGCCGGCGCGCCGCCTTCAGCGCGTTGCTGTGGCACACCGCTGCCGACCAGTTGTGCGTTCGCAGGTTCGCAGAGCACGATGCGGGTTTGGGGCCGCTCACGCCTCAGCACGCGCGCTACGCCTGCCACGGTGCCGCCGGTGCCGTACCCGGTGACGAACACGTCAAGACGCTGGCCGGCAAAGTCATTGATGATTTCACGAGCTGTTGTGCTCTCGTGGATGTCGGCGTTGGCCTTCGTCTCAAATTGCCGAGCCAGGAACCAGCCATGTGTCTTCGCAAGCTCAACAGCCTTCTGATACATCCCGAATCCCTTGTGGGCACGAGGGGTCAATACGACCTTGGCACCGAGCATGCGCATAAGCTTGCGTCGCTCCACGGAGAAGCTGTCGGCCATCGTCACCACAAGCGGGTAGCACTTCTGGGCGCAAACCATGGCGAGCCCGATACCGGTATTGCCGCTGGTCGCCTCGACCACTGTCTGCCCGGGGCGAAGCACTCCCGCGCGCTCGGCAGCCTCGATCACGTTCAGCGCGAGCCGATCCTTGACTGATGAGGCCGGGTTGAAGAACTCGGCCTTAACGTAAATTGTCCTGCCTTGAATCCCGAGATTATTGACCCGGATCACCGGGGTATCGCCGACCGTATCCAGGACGCTGTCAAAAAGGCGCCCACGACCTCGCGTGCTTCTAATGCTCGTTGCAGCCGGCATATTGGTCCTCCTGTCAGCCAGGCGAGGCACCCGGCGGATTGCCGGATGCGACGAAATCGGTTTGATGGTACAAGGTTTTAGGGACCTTCGCCGTTGGAGCGACCGTGGAAATGTCTGTGGAATCCAGTCCCTTCGGAGGTCGCCAGACTGCCGGCATTCGGCTCCGCATGCTGGGACCGCTGGCAATCGAACGGGGCGGCGCGCCGCTGGAATTGCCGGCCTCACGCAAGACATGCGGGCTCCTCGCCTATCTTGCGCTTACAAAGCGCCCGGTCCAGCGCAGCCGGCTGTGCGAGTTGTTTTGGGATGAGGCGGCAAACGACCCCAGGGGCGAGCTACGCTGGTGCCTCAGCAAGCTGAGGGCTCTCCTTGCTGACTCGACCGGGAATATCGTATCGGCTTCTGGCGATGCCGTTGCGCTGCAACTGGACGCTCTGCTTGTGGACGCCCAAGAAGTCGCTTCCGCCATGGAAAGAGGGGTCGAGAGGCTCAGCCTCGAGCAACTGCAAGCCCTCTCAGAGCTCTACAGAGGCGAACTCCTGGAAGGACTCGTCATCGAGCGCTGTCCGGAGTTCAACCTGTGGCTGACTGGACAACAGAGCCGATATGCCGCAATTCGCACTGCGCTTCTTCAACGGGTGGTCGAGAGCCTGCCCGCTGATTCCAGCAAGGGGCTTGCCGCGCTTGAAAAATGGGTCGAGGTCGCTCCATTCGACCACAATGCGCAGGCCGAACTCCTGCGCCGACTTGCTTTGCGCGGTCGCATTGATTCGTGCAAGCGGCAACTGGCGGCCGCCGCGCGGCTCTACGAGGCCGAGGCTCTCGATTTTGAGCCAATCCGCCAGGCGTGGCAGAAGATATACGAAGCGCGGTCTGTCCCAGGCATTGCGATCGCCGCAGTTGCCACCGCGCGTCCGGCAGCCGGGGCGGGAGTCCAGACTGGCTCGAAAGCGACGCGCCGCCCGTCGCTGGCCGTGATGCCTTTCCACGCCCTGCCGGACCGGCGGGAAGGCACAGGTGAAACGGCCGACGGCCTCACGCACGACATCATCACCCGCCTTGCCAAGCTGCGGAATTTCTTCGTCATTGCCGAGGGCTCCGTCTTCGCCCTCGGCGGACGACGTTTAGGACCGGAAGAGGCCGGCCGTCGGCTGAATGTCGACTATGTCGCCAGCGGATCAGTGCGCCGGCGATCGAGCCGAATCGGCGTGACCGTGGAATTGATAGATGCTGCCATCGGAAGAATCCTCTGGGCCGAGGATTTCGATTGCAAGCCGGACGACGTCTTTTCGCTCATGGATGACATCGGAAACCGGATTGTCGCCTCGATCGCGAGTGAAATCGAAGCAGTTGAGCGCAATCGTGCCGTGTTGAAGCCACCCGACTCGCTGGATGCATGGCAGGCCTATCACCGCGGCCTATGGCATATGTATCGGTTCACTGACACGGAGAACGAAACCGCCCGCAAGTTCTTCGAGATGGCTGTGCAGCTTGATCCTACCTTTGCGCGGGCGCACGCTGGCCTTTCGTTCACGTATTGGCAGAGCGCATTCCAGAATTGGGGCGATCGGAAACAGCACGCGACCCGCGCCTTGGAAAGCGCGGGGCGTGGGCTCATCGTTGACGAACACGATCCTGCCGCGCACTGGGCGATGGGGCGGGCTCTTTGGCTAAGCGGCCGTCACGATCAGGCGATTAGTGAGTTACGGCAGACCGTCGATCTCAGTCCGAATTTCGCGCTCGGACACTACACTCTCGCTTTCGTTCATTCGCAGTCGGGCGATCCCCTCTCAGCGATCGAGGCCGCGGACCACTCGCGACTTCTGAGCCCGTTCGATCCACTTCTGTTCGGCATATTGGGGAGTCGATCGATGGCCCATGTGCGGCTCCAGCAGTTTGACGAGGCAGCGACGTGGTCAGCTAAGGCTGCGATGCAGCCGAACGCGCACGTCCTGATCCTGGCGATCGCTGCCTTCTGCCATGCGCTCGCAGGCCAAATTGAGGAGGCGCGTGCTTATGCAGCCGCAGTCCGCAAAGCGCGTCCCCGGTTCACCGTTGACGATTACTTGAATGCATTCCAGTTCTCTCCCGATGCGGCCTTGCTCTTTCGCAAGGCCGCCGAAAGAGTCGGTCTCGCTTGAGCTGGGCTGGTCTTCGGACCAAGCAGCAGTTCTCAAGCGGCCTTTTTTCCTGCGGCAAGTGCCTTCACCGCTTCGGTCGTTAGCGGCTGACCGCCGATTCCCCATTCACCGCTTGTGACCTCAGAAATTTTTACCCAGGTTACGCTGCGCATATTCTCGCCTTCTATGCTGACCATTGCATCTGTAAGCTTCTCGATGATCTGTTTCTTTTGAGCGGAATCGAAAACGTTCTCGATTAGATGAACCTCGATGAGGGGCATAGTTCCTTCTCCTCTTGATGTTGAGCGACCATGGGCCTGGCGCGATGCCAGTCGCATCCGGTCGGCTCGATCGATACCGCCCGAGCGGAGGTGCGGGAGTGGAAGCAGCCGTGGAAATGGGCGTGGAATCGCCGTCGCAATTACACACGGATGGGCGCACAGGGCGTCTCAAGCGCCCTACAGAACGCTTCACCCAAGAGCGGAGCCCTCGTAGAGGGCAGGAACGTCTTCTCCCATTGGCGGCGGCGTCGCAGGGCTCGGCTTGGAGCCGCCCCCTCTGAAGGTTGGGGCCGACGGGAAATCCGTGTTTCTCCGCTGAAGATTCAAAGGACGTGGACCCTCCAGGGGAGCTGAGGGGGAGCAGCAGCCACGGAAGACCGGACTCGGCGGTCTCAACAAAGGAAGACCGAGTCTGTCTCCGGACACGCGCTACCCCGCTTTGCGCTTCTGCGCTTCTATGGGTTGCGGTATACGCATGTCGACACCGGTCACGTGTCTTATCTCGGGTGATTGAGTCGTAGGGCAAATTGATCGCCGCATGTGTCTTGCGAGGCGGCCGAAGAGTTTGGCGTTGTCGGACATGCCGCGCATGTGAATTTGAAGAAGGGCAAGGCCATCCTCGAGCGCGGCGAATTGCTCAAAGAACTGTTCCTCGGTGAGCTCCTGTTCCGGGAAACTGCCTTTGCCGTTGTCGTGAGTGTCGATAAGACATTTCATGATGATGCTCCTTTGTGTTGGGTTGGGTTACACGACTAAGCCCTCTATCGGGGAGGAGCGAGGCAGCTGCTTGGCCGGCGCCTCGCCCCTCCAATCTGGCGATCACTCGACGACCAGGGCCGGTTTGAGGACCACGGGCCGCGACAAATTGTAGAAATTGGGCGAGGTCGCCATCACCGCCTTGTGGACCTCGGCGAACTGCTCTTTTGTGCCGTTACCCTTGATGCGGACGGTGTAGCTGAGGTTCTCGTAGCCCTGCGGCACGGCAGGATCGATCCCGAGGAAGCCGCGGAGATCGATCTCGCCGTCGGTCTCGATCGCCAGGCTTTCGAGGGTGATTCCGCGCACCGCGCACTGCGCCACGTATCCGACCGTCATGCAGGCATTAAGCGCCGCGATCAGATGGTCCTGCGGATTGGCAAAACTGTTCGATCCGCCCAGTTCGCGGGGCTCGTCGATGTCGATCGAGAACCGGCGCGGCACCTTTTCTCCGCCGATCTCATAACTCTCGATTTCTGCGCGGCTCCTCGCCTGGCCCTGCCAGGTCGTGGTGACGTGCCAATTCGTCTTGCCTTTTGCAGGTTCGCGCTTGACGTCGTCGATCAGCGCGATCAGGTCGTCGACGTTGATGCCGTTGACGACGGTGGGTTCGGCAGTCTTCCATTGTGCACTCATGATGGGTCTCCTTTGCTTGGGGTTGGGTTTAGATTTCACATTTGGATTATTGCAGTGTCGCGAGCGCCTGCTGGATGCGCTGGCCCTGTTTTTCGGTGATCAGGCTGGACAGCACCTTGCCGAAGTGCGGGTGCTGGGCGCCTGAATGGATGTATTGCCAGCGGTAGGCTTTGAGGAATGCGGCCTCGATTGCGCGCGCCTCCGCCTCGTGAACCGCGCGGCCGCACGTTGTCGTGAAGTAGCCTCCATCGGCTTTGGCCTGGGCCTGCAGGATGCCGTCCACCGCGGCGACCAACTGAATGAATTCCCCGACCGCGGAATCGCGTTGCTCCGCCGTTAGCCCGGCGTCGTGGCGCACCCACTCGAGTTCGTCGAGGATCGCGTGCTGACTTTCCTCTCTCCAGTGAAAAAGGAACACGTCTTTGAACAGCTCGGAGAGCTGGGGATCGGCGTCGATGCTCTGACGATAGTGGAGCTGGGTGAAAAGCTCGATATCCAGCGTCAGTGCCAACACCGCCCAGGTACTTTTGCCAAGAACAGCATGGGCGACGGCGTTGTGATCGACGTCGAAGCGATAACCAGCGGGCAGAACATCACCGACCATCGCGTCGACAAGGCGGAACAGCGCCTGGTGTTTTAGCTCCTCGTCGCTGAACCGTACCAGCGCCTCGAGCGCAACCTGGTCGCCGAACCAGTGATCCTCGCTCAATTCCAGGACCTTGGCATTGATGAAGCGCTCGACCAGACCAAAGATATTGGCGTAGGTGCGGCCCTGTATCTGACTGACGAACCGCATTTCATCGGCCGACAGGGTCGTGAACGCATCCGCCAGAGAAAGCCCGTCTGGAAGAAACTTGTGGGCGGTATCGAAGCTGCGCCCCCGGATCACATCCTTGTCGATGTCCCAACGAACCCGCTTGGACGTTTGAATGCAGCGTGCGTACCGTTCGCTGCTGTCAGAGATATTGCTGATCACGTTCATTTCAGTCTCCTTTCGCGGAGTGGTGCGCCGATGGCACAGACAAACCGATCGGCTGATGCAGCGATCTTTAGGTCGCTGGACGG
>JGI12627J18819_10000669_pt1 | contig 11320 bp, 10 predicted proteins | sample TexAe_OM1H0_M2_FD_18819 | JGI IMG/M metagenome (IMG submission 18819)
TAAGCGCGTGGCGCTGCACGTTATCTGCCTGCTTCGCCGTCCTGAGAAAGCGGCCTTTTTCTTCGCCGGCATACAAAGGGAGTTCGCCTTTCTGATGCAGTGGATATTAGCTTCCTTCCCGCCGTTCCTTGGCCATGACATGCTAGTAACAGACCTTCCGCGCTGTCGGGAAGATCGCTCAGGTTGGATAAAGGCTGCTCCGTAACTTCGTTCTCGTCGTCAAAATCGCGTGAGCATACTGCAAAGTATGCGCGAATTCTTGTAATATCGGGGTCATCTTTCATAGAAGACGGAAGCGCCTCATAGGCGGCTCTGAAACACCTTTTTGGACGAAAGGAGATGTGAAGGGTGCGTCCGTCGCGACGGGAATCATGTGCGGGTCAGTACTGAGCTAGTCGTGAAGACCAGTTGTTTAGGTAATTTAAGTTCCAGCCCAGTTACCGTATCTCGAATGCCATTAAGGAGATCGGGGGATCGGAACCAACGAGCCTTCCCGCATTTCTGCAGGCGCGCGCTCATTTATTCTCTGAAGCCGTGGTTCCTGTTGCTGGCCAGAACCTTGAATCTCGGTTGATAGCGATACCGCGGTTTGTCCATTCAGTTTTTTGCTGTATTCACCTCTTACCGTGTCGATAAACGCGCGCAGGGTTGAAGCACGACTGTCGCGCTTCCAAACCATGGCTAAGTCGCTGGTTCGAGATCGTCCTTTAATCGGTCGATAGGCCACTCCAGGCAGCCGTAGATTACTGACAGAAGCGGGTAGGAGCGCAACGCCGAGTCCGCCTGCTACCAAAGTCACGACTGCTAAAGCCTGGGTAGCTTCCTCCGCAATCTGTGGCTCGATGCCGTTGTCTCGGAAAATTTGGAAGATTGCGTCTGAATAGCCCCATCCCGGCTGAAGAGGAGGAACGATCAAAGGTTCCCCTTGCAATGCTTTGATTCGGATACTTTCCTGCTTTGCTGCCGGGTGTGAATCTGGCAAAGCGACAACGAAACGTTCGCGTTGGATGGTTTCGAAACAAAATAGTTCCCGGCTTAAGAACGATGGTGATCGGAGCAGTCCAACGCTCATCGTGCTGTCAAGCAACAGTTCTGCGTGCTTTGGCGACGTGATCTCGGAAAGCTCGACTATCACGTCCGGATATAAGGCGTGATATATTCGGAGAATCCTAGGCAAGACCTCCATCGCAGCCGACGGGTGAAAGCCTATCACTAAGCGCCCGCTCTGGCCAGCGTGTGTCCTCCGAACCGACTGGACCGCTTTCTCGGCTTCGCGCAAAAGCCGCTGCGCTTCGTCGAGGAAAACATGACCTGTATCCAATAATTCAACTCTTTTGTTCGTGCGGTAAAACAAGGGGAATCCCAGCTCTTGTTCGAGCCGTCGAATTTGTTTGGTTAAGGAAGGTTGAGCGATATGCACACGGCGAGCTGCTCTTGCAAAACTCAATTCCTCAGCCACCGCGACGAAGTATTTTAGATGCCGGAGCTCCATGAACGGTAGTAGGCGAGTTGCTCAATTGGCTGGGAAGCACGGAGTATCGCGCCGCGACTATGGCCATTCGACTCCTGGGGCGACGCAGCTCCATGCTGAGATATATCCCAATTATGGTGCCATTGGCATTGATGTTGATAATGCTTAGAAGATGGTCCAAGGCAACTACCTCGAATGGCCCGTGGGATGTGATTCCTGCGCAGTTAGAAAGCACATCCATGGTTCGGCCTGTGTACTCGCCGAAATATCTATTGCCTGTTCGTAGTTAATAGGATCTGTCACATCCAGCGCTTGATAGCGACAGGAAGATTCAGCGATGGTCTCGGCAACCACACGGAGTTCCTTTTCATTCACGTCGAATAATCCCACGAACCACGCTCGTTCAGCGAACAACAAAGCCGTTTCCCGGCCGATGCCCGACGCGGCGCCGGTGACGAAAATTGATTTTTGTTGATTGGCGTTTCGCATTCTCAGTTACGCCTTTATGATTGCTGCCATCGACTACCGCAGTTGGAAAAACTTCGCCATGCAATAATCGAGGAACTCGGTCGGTAGCCGGCGGGGTATGCTCCATTCGACCAGTCGAGGAGGTACGAGCGTGTAACGAGCTCGTGGCCTTGGGGTGGTCAAAACACGGGAAATGAGTTCGCCTAGTTTTTCGGACGAAAGGCCAGTTTTAGCTTCTCTAGTTAATTGCCGAGCGAAGACGCCGAGCGAACGGTCATAGGGCGTATTGGGAAACTCTTGGACGACTGCTGCTTCGTTCTTGTCCCAGATTGGTGTGGCTACGGAGCCGGGTTCGATCAGAATGACCTTGATTCCAAAAAGCATCAATTCGCGTCGCAGGCTATCAGAATATCCCTCCAAGCCAAATTTAGAAGCAGCATAAGCGCCGGCGAACGGCATGGCCAGTCTTCCATGGATCGAACTGATGTTAACGACTCGCCCCGGTTCGCCAACGCGATTCGGTTCAGTTCCGAGCAAAGGCAAAAAGGCTTGCGTGACGGTATGAACGCCCAAAAGATTGACCTCAATTTGCTGGCGAAAACGCTCCAGTGGAAGACAGGCCAGGGGACCAAGGACCGCTATCCCAGCATTGTTGACCAACCCGAAAAGCCGCTGCTCTCCCAGCATTTTTTCGACGGCCGCTGCGACCTGATTCACCGAATCCGCATCGGTCACATCAAAGATGAGTGGGACATACTGCGGACCCAGTTGCTCTGTTAGGCGGTCCGCATCGGGCTTTGTGCGCACGCTACCAAAGACGCGAAATCCGCGCCGAATAAGCGCTTCGCAAGCTGCAAACCCGATACCACTGGATGCGCCGGTAATAACTACGTCTGGCATAGAGCAGATAACACTGTGCTGTTAAGGTTATACAACGCTGACAAAATACCTTTTAGTTTAGGCACTTTGACAGTAGCGCGATCAGGTTGATCTGCCTTCTCCTTGAGGACGATGATAGCAGGATTCGGCGTCCGAGATCTTGTCGGAGCTTGCGGACTTTTAGGCAATTCTTGCGAAAGTGTTGAAGACACAACTTCGTAGAACCCCCTTAAGGGATTGCCTTTATCACGAGTGCGCTTTCGGCCCAGTCAACGCCAGTGATTATTTTGTAGCCCAAATAAAGCTAATAGTCCCTCCATTCAATTTCTTTATGCTAACTTGGCTGAAGTCTCGTTCGCCAAAGAACCGGGAAGGTTGCGTCACGTGAGATCAAGATGGACTTACATTGCTACTTGTCGTCTGCGTTGTTAGGCAGAAGTTTTCTTCCTGCTTCTTTGTTGCTTAAGGAATAAAGGAGATTATTTCGGCGATGCGCCATCTTTGTCTAAGCGGGCTTAACTCATTTCCGAATTCGCGATCTTTGGCGTTGGCCGTGTCGACGATTTCTTTGAGGACAATCTGCAGGGCGATGCCTTCGAGCTCCGCCAACACCCTATCCGCGCAACTTTGATAAAAATCTGGCAATTGAACTGGCCTCGTTGATCGACGCCGCCTACCAGCAGCTCGCAAGAAATGAAGATCGGCTCCTTGAGAGCTTGATATTTCCTCTGAGTTCGGAATCGAAACCCAAACCTGCTTTTCAACAAAATATCCAGCTATGATGACCCGCAGCCGGCTACCGAAATGAAGATCTCAATCGAGAACCGAAGCGTTGGCGACAAACCAGCATTCCTAGCCCAAAAGGATTTTCGAGGATGTCGACCCATCATCTCTCACGCGATCATTGCCACGGGAACTTCCTGCGAAATTTGTAGCAATCTGCATAGTCTGTGGTTTTCTGCCCGACGATAGTGGCGCGTCTTGCTCAGTGTTTGGAATCCGGGTTAATTAAAGGACTTGGCGCAGATCATCCTCTAAACCCAGCGCCGTTCGTTTGGGTAAAACAATCGCGAACGCGTAGGACGAGCCAATCCAAACTGTCGTTTTGTATTGAGCGAAGCTCTGCAACAACCCTTCCCAGGTTCCTGCACGGTTAAGCGAAACTCTGCGAGATTATAGACCTGGAAAGGAGCCATCAAGCCGGTAGTCAGAACCTTGGCTAAGGCCTCTTTGGCTGTCCAAAAGCCGCTAGCCACATTTATCCTATGTACTCCGGCTCCTTCAACCAGTGTCATCTATTGATCCGAAAGCTGTGAGACGATGGTTTGGTAGCGAGCTTTATCGAGTCGTTCAATATCGATGCCCATCGGGTGCCCCGCGGGATACGCCAACGCGACCGCCACTGACCCTGCATGGCTGATGGTCACGCTATATCCGCGGTTTTCATTATATTGTACAATCGGTTGTTCGAAGACGCCGCGGACGACTTCTATGGCCTGCAGATCTTTCTCTACGAGTAACTCGCTCAAGGCGAGTTTCGCCGCATACCGACCAAGAAGATAGCTTTTCCGGCGTACTTCGTGGTGGAGTCTCGAAAAATAGGCCCCTTCGCGCCCACCCAGAATTTCGCGAGCCAGTTCAGCGACAGAATAAGTTTGATCGTCAAAAGCTAGAACTAATGTCCCCTTCAGCTGCCGATCCTCCCGTCTGAGTTCAAGCGGAGATACCAGAGTCCGAGGACAGTCACGTGATGTCATTAAGCAGAACAGATCGCAACGCGGCATAGCCGCAACCAAATCGTCTTCATCCTTCGTCGTCGTCCTCGTGCTCGGAAAGCGGTTTCTTCCCGGAATTGCTCAACCGCCGATGGAAGTTCGAAAAAGCCTTGCCAAAATGTGCAACGCGTCTTGAGACTATTGCAAGTTAGCACGGGACCATAGACCCAAGCCGTACTAGATGCACCCATTGATGCGCAGCAAGGCGATGGCTACTAACAGAATGGTTAGCGAGTTAGTTAATGCTTTGGTCCCTTTCATGGTCAATCCCCGTCGAACTTGTTTTACCTGTTCAAGCTGGTAGATCTCAGTTGGTCTTGCAACGTGCAAAAGGATTAACGGGGCATTTGACCAAACGACTAGGTGACCACCACTCATCTGGGTGACTCTTCTAAATGGCCGTGTTCCCGCCTTGAGACCCGGCTGCGCTGCGCCGTCTCGCCATCGGGGCTGTTCTTCGGTAGCGGTCTGCCGTGCCGCCGTATCCAGTTAGGCCAGATCCGAGATCTTTGTTTAGGCGTTCAGGGGCTTGGCGCAATCGTTTCGCCTAACTCGCGCCTTTAGCAGACTAGTCTAATTTCCCGGTACTGTACGTAAAGACCATCGCGGCAAGCCCCGATCGTCGCATGCGTCCGATCGGATCGTTGCGAAAGCTCGCGTAGTCCTAGACTCCGGAGCGTAACGTTCGGCTCGGCCAAGTCCAACCGGATGGCGGTGATGCCCCCTGAATACGCTGGCCGGATGGTTGAGCACGCACCGAGTGAACGAAGCGGGACCAAAGATACCAGAGCTCCCTGTGCAGTACGATGCCCGGGAGTTATCGATGTTGAAACTTTAATATATTGGAATGCCAGCAATCTCCGGTAGAGGATTCCTAAGGATGGCCCCCAGAGCAATTGCCGACCCATCCGAATGGGTAGTGAAAGGACGACTCATTAGAATGGGTCATGAAAAACCGACCTTTTGTGTCGCAAAAGACGGTAACGCGCAAGTCGACAAAGAATATCGACAGCAGGGCGCCACTTGGAGGAAATTATGCAGACGCTCAGTATACTGGTGTTTGCCATTGGAAGTCACGGGGACGTTCTTCCGATGGTGGCCATTGGGAAGATGTTGCGTGAACGAGGCCACCGGGTCTCACTGGTGGCCAGTTCTTACTTCGAGCCGATTGTTCGCCACGCCGGCCTCAATTTCATCAGCCGGGGCACATCAGCCGAGTACATCCAACGCATTAACCATCCAGACATGTGGCAGGGCCGGAAGGGAATCCGACTGATGTTCAAGCGTTGTCGCGACTATATGCGGGAATCGTATGAAACGGTTCTGTCAGCGTCTGTCCGCGGCCAGACCGTCGTCGTCGCTCCATTCTCTGTTTTCGGAGCGCGTATCGCTCAGGAGAAATTACGGATTCCTTTAGTCACGGTTCATCTCCAACCGGTCCTCATTCGGTCAGCACGCTCTCATTCGGCCAGGCCTTTAGGCAGGCTGCTAACGCCAGTGATCGGTCCAATGCAGCAACTCTACCAGATGGCCGCGGACCGGCTGCTAGTCGATTCGATCGTGCTGCCGAAAATGAACTCATTCAGGAATGAACTGGGATTTCCGAGGATTAGCCGACCCATGAACGGCTGGATTCATTCTCCGCAACTGACGATCGGTCTATTTCCAGAATGGTTCGCGCCTCCGCAGCCAGACTGGCCGCCGCAAGTTCGTTTAACGGGTTTTCCGCTCTATGACGAAAACCAAAGCACAGAGTCATATCCCGAGTTAACCGAGTTTCTTAACGTGGGTGATGCTCCAATCGTTTTTACCCTTGGAACGGCAATGCTCGCCGCTAGGGAATTTTTCTCGGAATCGGTAAGGGTGTGCCAACTTTTGGGACGTCGAGGGATATTTCTCACTCAATTCTCAGAGCAAATCCCGCCGCTTCCGCAGTACATTCGCCATTTCAAGTATGTGCCGTTCAAACTATTACTGAGTCGAACAGCCGCATTGGTACACCACGCTGGCATCGGAACGATTGCTCAAGCTCTGCGTGCCGGGATTCCACAACTGCTGGTGCCTTGTAACTACGATCAGCCTGACAATTCTGTGCGATCGAAAGAATTGGGTGTCGCCGACTCGATCCATATTACCCGTTACAGCGCGCCAATCGCAGGCCGTAAAATTCGTCACCTCCTTTCCTCGGCTGAAGTAGCGTCGAGATGCAAGGCGGTTGCGAGCAAGTTCGCCGGAACCGATCCTTTGGCTCAAACCTGCGAACTCATTGAATCCATCACCGAGCAGGATCGCTAGGGAGTTATGGGTAAACTTGGTTTTTTCAGCGACCATCTGACTGGGCACCTGAACCCGATGCTCGCTCTTGGCTCAACGATCAGGAGTCGCGGTCATCATGTGATTTTTTTTACTATCGCCGATACAAAAGAAGCGGTTATGACCGCGGGCCTCGATTTTTGCCAAATCGGTTCCGAAGATTTCCCGCCTGGTAGCGTCCGGGAGATCAACCAGCGAATGCGCAAATGGAAAGGCGTTGCCGCACAGAGAGAATTTATTAAGGACTATCAGCGCCAATCTAGAATGATTCTGCGGGACGGACCCCGACTAGTTCGAGAATCAAAGCTAGATGGTCTAGTTATTGATCAAAACCAACTCGGCGCTGGCACTGTCGCCCAGCATGTTGGGGTACCCTTTATCCATATTGTTACGGGATGCCCGTCCAATCGAAACGAGGCCGTACCTCCATTTCTTTCGTCCAGACCGTATCGCTCAGGGTTTGTTCGCAGAATGCAGAATCGCCTGGAGTACGCTTTGATCAATCGAATCTTCAGACCCGCACTCGATCCGATTAACGTACAAAGGGGTCTATGGAAACTCCCCCCTTTCGCTTGCCAAGACGATAGCTTTTCCAAGCTCGCACAGATCACGCAGCTACCAGAAGTGCTCGAGTATCCAGAAAGAATATCGCTCCCCTATTTTTACTATGCAGGTCCGTTTCTCAACCGATCCAGCCGCAGACCGACCGATTTCCCGTGGGAACAGCTGAGCGACCGGCCACTGATTTACGCATCGTTAGGAACGATCATGCATCATCTGCCCGATGTTTCGAAGTTGTTCCCGATGATTGTTGAAGCATGCTCCGCTCTCGACGTGCAACTCGTCCTGTCTCTCGGTGGTGCAACGGACAGCGGCGGTGTGTCTCTGACGAACGGTAGAGACCCAAAAGGAGCGCCTATTGTTGTCTCATATGCCCCTCAGCTCGATTTGCTCCCTAAGTCGGCCCTTATGATCACGCACGCCGGTCTAAACAGTACATTGGAAGCCTTGGTGCATGGTGTTCCCTTAGTAGCTCTGCCGATCGGCGTCGATCAAAACGGTGTCGCAGCGCGTCTTCAATGGAGCAACGCGGGCATTGTCGTTCCGGCGTATAAGCGGTCAGCCACCGAGATTCGGAAAGCCGTCCGTACCGTATTTGAAGATTCCCACTACAAAACGGCAGCTCAGCGGCTACAAACGGAAATTAACAAAATACAAGGATTGGAAAGAGCCGCCGACCTTGTGGAAAAGATTTTCAACATCGCGCCTAACCATAAACAGAGAAGCCCCCAACCCACAGTCTGTCGCTCGCAACGGCTATGAACAAGGGAATATTATCGCTCCTACTTCTACCGATCTGTTTGATGTACGCCCCTATTCAAGGGCGCGCCCAAGGTTATACCTACTTGCCAAACACAACCACCACGGAAGTCTTTCCTGATCACCAAGTTATCTTCCGCTTCTCCGATTCCAACGCGGTTTCCGTCTCGCTGGTAATTGGAACCGACACCAGTCCCGGCGTCCAGACATTACCGATGTCGAAAGATTCAAGCGGACTTTGGAGTGTTACCATGGGATCTCTTACTCCTCGCATTTATGAGTATCATTTTGTAGATGACGGACTGTTTGTACAAGATCCGGCGAACGGCATTACTAGACCGCATCGATCGGCGTCAGACAGTCTTCTTCAGATCTCGGGCGATCCCTTAGTCGACGATTGTAACATTCCTCATGGCACCCTGCATACAGAGACCTATTTCTCCAACGTTCTCGGTCTAAACAGGCAAATGGTCGCCTACACACCAGCTGGCTACGACTACTCCGGGGCGACGCGGTATCCGGTACTCTATCTTTACCACGATGCCTACGATGTCCCATGGACGCTGGTCGCCGATGCGCGAGTTCTCGAGATGCTCGACTACTTGATCTACAATAGGCAGGCCGTTCCGATGGTTGTCGTCTTATTGAATCTACACGCACTGCCGCCAGAGAATTTTGTGGCGGGCAGTTCCAATACTTATTTCATCGTTAACCAACATTACGCCGACAAAGAATTGTTCAACGACATTATTCCCTATCTCAACACCCAGTACTTCTTTAAGACGGGCTCAACCGCCGGAGCAATTGCCGGATTCGGATCCGGGGGATACGAAGCCATCGAATCATGCGTCCAACACCTTGGCACATTCAGCTCGCTCGGTGCGTTCAGCCCAACCCCACTTGGCAGCGCTCTCGGAACGGCTGTCTACAATACGTTGGGCCAGACCGCAACTGCTAACTCCAACCTCAAGTTTTTCGATCTCGCCGTTGGCGATCAGGATGTCATCGCCGGGCCGGCGGTCAAAGACTTTCATAACTGGCTCAGCGCACATGGGGTCACTCATACATACAACGTTATTTCCGGCGTTTACAACATAGACACCATGCGCCGCGAGCTGACGCAGTTTCTCACCGCTCTTTTTCGGTAGGATTTTCGCTCCCAGCTCAATCCTTTCCCCACCCGGATTTTACCTAACCGCCATCCATCCTCAGCAGCTATGAATAAGGGAATTGTGTCGCTGTCTACTGTTTTCTGCTTGCTCTGCACGGCAGTAACCTGCGTAGGCCAAGGCTACACCTACGCTCCCAATACAACCACAACTGAAGTATTGCCGAATGGCAATATCACCTTCCGTATGTCAGCGGCGAGTGCGAATTCAGTCCAGTTGGTGTTCGGGCTTAATTCCATCCAGTTGGTGCCCGGGGTCTATGGTCTCCTCAACACCTTCCAAAACATTCCCATGACGAAAGATGCCCATGGCATTTGGAACGTCACCGTTGGTCCAAACCTACCTCGCGTTTATGAATACAATTTTCTCGTCGACGGTGTCCAGGTGATCGATCCCGGCAACGGTTTAATTAAGGCGCACCGCTCGCTCGGTAACAGTCTGATCGAGGTCCCAGGCAATCCCCTGTATGAGACCCAGAATCTTCCGCATGGAAAGATAAACACGGAAACGTATTATTCGAGCGTCCTTAATACTGTCCGGAATTTCATAGTGTACACGCCTCCTGGCTACAATGCGACCAGCAGCACGTTGTACCCTGTTGTGTTTGTTTATCACGGCGACAACGATAAGCCGGAAACCCTGGTTGATGACGACCGACTACCGACCATGATCGACTTTATGATCGCTAACGGACAGGCCGTGCCGATGGTAGTGGCCATGGTTAACTTGCACGCACTACCCCCCGAAAATTTTCAGAGCAACAACGGTGATCCTCTCGGGTACTTCCCAGCAAACCTAGCTTACGCAGATAAAGAACTCATGGTAGATGTGATACCGTTCTTGAAGTCTCGGTATCGTATTAGAACCGATAGCACAGGGATGGCTATATCCGGGTTTTCGGCCGGCGGGTACGAAGCCTTGGAATCGGGCGTTCTGCATCTAGGAGTATTCGGCTCGATCGGAGCATTAAGTCCGCTACCGAGCAGCCTGCTCGGCAGCGATTTCTATAATGTATTGGGTAACGCCATTTTGGTTAATCAAACTCTCAAATACTTTTACTTGGGGATCGGTGACCAAGATACCGAAACGGGCGCAGGCGTTTTCGCCTTAAACGCTTGGCTNGACCTCCTCAGAGTTAATCACAAGTATGATGTCGTTAATGGCGTGCACAACAATTACACGGTCAGTCAGGAGTTCCATGATTTTGTAACGATGGTTTTCCGTTAGCGCTGATCGAATGGCTCCCTTTTATTACTCGGGATTGTTAAGTTAATTGAAGAAAAACATCAAAAGAGCAAACATGACGGGATACTGCGGGGCCATGTCGGAGGTTGCCGACAGAAAGCGAGAAGGTAGGAGTTTTAATTGATGTAGAGGCGCCCGTAGTTGCACGCTCAGGGTAAACCGGCAGTTGCAACGACAGGTTTAAGCGGAGGGCTTTAAAGTATGGAATTTCAAATAATTGCATTAACCCCAACGGGGTTTGCAGGTGTTCGTCTGGTACGGGCTGCTTGTATGGCAGGGTTTGTCGGCGTGCTTGATATCCAGCACTCAACCGAAGAGGAGATTGATCCGCTGATTCAGGCCTTGATCAGGTCGAATGTTCAGTTTGGTGTTCTGGTCGGGGAATTGAGCGCCCTTCGACTGCAATCTATCGAACCTGCAATTGGAAGAGGACTGGGACAGGTCACGATGTCGGTGGAGCAAACCAATTTGAAATCGCTGGTCAGTTCCCTGAGAAGGCAGGGGATTCAGGTTCTCGTAGAAATTATCAATCGAACGAATCTCTCTGCCGCTGAAGCGGCGGAACCCGACGGTATCGTAGTAAAAGGAAACGAGTGTGGCGGACCGGTGGGTGAGGAAACGACTTTTGTCCTGCTGCAGGGGGTTCTGGCAGACGCAAAGATACCGACTTATGCGCGTGG
>JGI12627J18819_10000670_pt1 | contig 11313 bp, 9 predicted proteins | sample TexAe_OM1H0_M2_FD_18819 | JGI IMG/M metagenome (IMG submission 18819)
ACGGCGCCACCGTATCGAATTAGCTCCTCCGCCTTGTGGCGATCCCGGTCGTAAGCTGTCAGCTTGAAGCCGGACTCCAATAGCCGCCGCGCGATCGGCTGACCCATGTAGCCGACCCCGACAAATCCAAGCCTGGTGTTTTCCTGTGTGATTGGTTTCATGATGAATGGCCCTTTTGCTGAGTTGCGCCTTCAATTTCAACTTTCGCATTGGCAGAAAGCACGCCTTGTACCGTTTTTGTGAAGGGTATCGAGAATTCATGCAAGATGTTGGCGGCAAGGAGGATACGAGGGTTGAACACAAGGACCTAGCGCTGGCCGGCGATAGTTATATGTCGAACCCGTTGGACACTGTCAGCCCATTGGAAATTAGCTTGCATCCCTAAATGGTTGAATGAGCTTACGTTCAGAGCTGCCCCCGCAACCATTTCTGTCTCGATAGGCCGGAAACCAGGATCCCGGCCCTTTTTCTTTTTTGGCGGCCTGTCTCACCCGTCTTCGTTTGGGAGGAGATTGCTGTCCGAAAACCCAGCTACCAGACACCGGAAGCTGAGGCAACCAGGTCGCAAAGAAACATCCTCGCCCACTCTTCGTTATACAATTCGAAACTGTCTTGACCCGGGAAAATGTGCCGCAGATAGAGCACGCGAGCTTACGCTTGGTATCCACATGCACACAACCATTCTCGCCACATTTTTTGAGATCTCTCGCACGGCGGTTTCGATGTGCACCGCCGGCATCCTACTTTTTCTTATTGCGCTGTGGGCTGCGAAGACCGATATCGCGCGGGCCCGCGGCCTGGACAAGATCGTAGTCTTGAGCAATTTGTGTTTCGGCATTCCCTTGGCGGTCTTCGGCGCGGAGCATCTCTCGGGCGCAAGATTCATCATGCTCAGCGTGCCCTCGTACATGCCATGGCGTTTGTTCTGGGCTTATTTTGTCGGCTTTGCGTTGCTGGCCGCGTCCTTGAGCGTTGCCACAAAAATTCAGGTGCGCTGGTCCGGCCTGCTGTTCGGGATCATGATGGTTCTTTTTGTGGCGATGGTGCATATCCCGCGAGTTCTCGCCAGCCCCAGAGACAGGTTTGCGTGGGTGATTGTCATCCGCGAAATGTCGTTCGCGGGCGGAGGCTGGGCTCTTGCGGGAAACGCGATTCGCGGGCAAGGCGGAAGCAAGCTCATAACCGTGGGCCGCGTGTTGATCGCGATCGCCGCTATATTTTTTGGCGCTGAGCATTTTCTGCACCCAGCGGGATGCCCCGGAGTCCCGCTCGAAAAACTCACGCCTGCGTGGATTCCGGGGCGCTTGCTCATAGGCTATCTGACAGGCGCAGTTCTTCTGGTCGCCGGCGTAATCATGCTGCTGGCCAAGAAGACGCGGATAGCGGCTACTTATCTCGGTACNTGGATCGTGCTGCTGGTCTTGTTCATCTACGGGCCGATCCTGATCGCGCAGATATCCGACCCGAGCACCGCGGTCACGGTTGAGGGGCTCAACTACTTTGCGGACACGCTGCTGTTTGCCGGGGCGATTCTCGCGCTCGCCAGCGCGACGCCACCCACGGATTAATTTGGGTCGCCAACTGACCTGATGCAGGCTGCCAGAAAACTCCGCCTACCTTAAACGATGTATCAAATCTGCTGCGCTTTTGGCGGCCTTCTTGATTTCGCTGATGCTGTGCACAGCCGGTTCAGGACCGACAACCTGCTCCGATAATATGTCCGCATGGGCGCTGATCACGCACAGCAGGTTATTCAACGCGTGTGAAATGACCTCAATCTTAGTGGCCGGAGACTGGGACTCTGTTGATTTTGCCGATTCAGGCTGCGCTTCTGGTCCTTTCTGCTGTTGAAGTTCAGTTTGTCTTTCCATGGCGATTGAAATAACTGCAGCATGCAGTCCCCAGGCGGTCAACTTGTCCAATTTCAGGCATCGTGAAGCGCCCGCCTCCACGGCTCTCTTTTCCACGTCTTTCACCGCCGGATGCGCTAGCGCAATAAGGGGCATTGTCGGATACTCCGACCGGATCTTTTGGACGGAAATTAATCCCTGAAAACTCCAGGCATGGAGGTCGATGGCTAGTGCGTCCCAGTCCTCTGTGGAGAGCGCGCGAAATGCATCAGCCGGGGACTGCGCACGATGCACGTGGAGCGGCACATCTGGTGCTTCCAGCATGGCTTGGGAAAGCTTCGACCAGGACGGGTTCTCGCCCAGGAAGAGAATCCTTAATACGACGTTGTCGATCATCGGTCTTTCTGACTGCCCCTGACAATTCACGCGCGAGTCCGTTCATAGCTGAACCCTCGCTGCTTGAACTTGCTTCAACCACTTTCCCGGAAACTACCTCTGCATTTCTCGATGCTTCGCGCCCGCTTAGGGGAACAAGCGCCGAATCTCCAGCAGCAATTTCTCGGGCAACTGACTCTTGGGCACAAAGCTGTCTGCCCCACGGCGCGTGCACTCGTCTCCGAGTGAAAGGCCTTCGAGTTCGGAGAAGATGATGACCCGCATCGCGGGGCTGCGTCGGTGGATTTGCTCCGCCGCCTCCAGCCCGTTGACGCGCGGCATGCTGAGATCGAGGAGCACAAGATCAGGCTCCTGTACGGAAGCAAGCTGCACCGCGTTGACACCGTCGCTTGCCGTTCCCACAATCTCGAAACCGCCTGCAAATTCAAGGTAGTCGCAGACTGACTGCAGAGCCGTTGGGGAATCGTCTGCGACGACAACTCGAATTTTTTGCGCGCGGTTCATCGCCTCTTGGAATGAGACCTGATTAATTCGTTTTAACAATGAGGGAATTGCCGGCGTAAGGAAATTGGGCCGATTCCCTAGTGAATTTGCACTAGAAGGCTTGGCAAGTGTCTATCTGTGTGTGTCGCCTGGAATATCTTGGTCTTAGCGCCGAACTTGCCATTGCCTGGCGGCGTGCCACCGTTCGGTGCTTCGAGCCCGTCAGGTCCGAATGATTTTGTTGCGGACCGCATACACGACGAGTTCGGTGATCGAATGCAGGTCGAGCTTCAACATTATGTTCGCTCGATGAGCTTCGGCAGTATTGACGCTGATCCCCAGAATCGCAGCGACTTCCTTGTTGCTCTTGCCTTCGGCCAGAAGTTGCAGGATTTCCCGTTCGCGCGGCGTCAGGCGCGAGCGCGAAAGCTTTGCCGTATCCGCCCCGCCCTCCGACAGCTCCTCTGGAGCCAGCGCGCCAGAAACACGTGTGGAAAAGTACGGTTTATGGAGCCGAAGCGCTTCCACAGCGGCAAGGAGCACGCGGTCGGCATCGTCTTTAAGGATGTAACCTCGCGCACCTCCTTCCACCACTTGTTGCACAAGATCGTCGGACTCGTGCATCGTCAGGATGAGAACTTCCGTGCCAGGCGAGGACTTATGAATGCGGCGCGTCGCCTCCACTCCATTGAGCAGAGGCATGCCGATATCGAGCACAGCGATATCGGGCTTGAGTTTGATCGCTTTTTCAACCGCCTCACGCCCATCGCGGGCCTCCGCGCAGACCTCCCAACCGGCCCGGGACTCCAGTAGAGTCCGAAGTCCCGCGCGCACAACCGCATGGTCATCCGCGATAAGGATGCGAAGCGCTGGCATCGCCTCCCTNCCTGCTTACCTCTTGAGNCACCGGAATCGTAGCGCGAATGGTCGTTCCCTGCGTGCCCGAATCGATTTCGAGGCGGCCACCAAGCTGCGCCAGGCGCTCTCGCATTCCAGGGATGCCTACACCCAGCCTGGCCTGTTCCGGCCGCGGGTTCCCGTTCGAAGGGACCGGCATCCCACGCCCGGAGTCTTTGACTTCCAGTACGACAGAGGCGGCCTGCTGTGAAAGCAGGATTCTCGCTGTGGGGCTGCCGGAGTGGCGCTGGATATTTGCGAGACTTTCCTGGGCAATCCGGAACAGCGCAATCTCCGCCGCCTGCGACAATCGCGGAAATTGAGAAGAAACGGCAAACTCGGTCGCAATTCCGCTGCGCTCGCCGAATCCCTTCGCGTATTCTTTCAGAGTGGAGACTAATCCCAAATCATCCAACAGAGGCGGATGCAATAAGTAGGACAACGTCCGGATTTCTCGCGACATTTGCTGCAAAAGACCGCGCGCCCTCTCTAACGAACGCACAGCAGCTTCGTTCCTGGGCTCAATGGATTGCCGGGTTTGCGCCAGGCTCAGATTAATTGCCAGCACGGTTTGCGCCAGCCCGTCGTGCAATTCCCTGCCGATCCGGCGCCTTTCCTCGTCCTGCAGTTTCACGAGTTGCGTGGAAAGCTGGTGAATGGCCCGTTCGGCGATTTTCATTTCTGTGATATCAGCAAACGAGGTGATCACTCTCAGCATGTTGCCATTCGCATCCAATTGTGGAGCCGCGTTGCCGTGGATCCACAGCGGCTCCAGGCTATTGCGGCGACGGAAACCCATAATTGCCCGCCGAACTGGTGCTCGCGTACTCAATACGGCAGACGCCGGCAATTCGAATTCGGCCAGCTCCCTCCCTTTTTCATCCACGGGACGAAGCCCCAGCTCCCAGGGAGTTTTCCCCAGCACTTCCTCCTCCGAGAAGCCGAACATGTCCAGCGCAGCCTTGTTGGCGAATTGAATACGACTATCCGCGCCGTGCAGCACAACTCCTACTTGCAAATCGCGCACCAGGGTGCGAAAGCGTTCTTCACTCTCACGCAAAGCCTCGATCGCCCGGCGTTGTTCGGTTAAGTTCGTCGCCGACGCGATCACGCGGTCGAGTTTACCGTCCGGCGTGAATTCGGGTATCGCGTCAAGCAGCGTCCATAGAATCTCAGGTGAAGTGGGAATCTTCCATCCGATCAACAGGCTGCGAATCGGCTGTTTTGTAGCGATAACCTGCAACACAGGTCTAACTCCGGCCGGATTCAGCGTTCCGTCCTCACGCACCGGAATCAACCCCAGCTCCTGAGAGGTTTTGCCGATCAATGCCTCACGCGGTATACCGATCATTTCCTCAATCGCCTGGTTCGCAAATTGGATGCGCGCAGAACTGTCGTAGGAGACGATGCCGACGTGCAGGTTTTCGACTAAAGACCGAAATCGCTCTTCGCTGGCGCGCAGCAAGCTTTCAGCCTCTTTGCGCTCAGTCACGTCTCGCACTGCTACCAGCGCACAGCGGCGGCCATCCAGATCGACCAGGGTGGCGGACATTTGTCCCGTCCGGATTTGCCCATTCTTCATGCGAAACTCAAACTCTTCCTCGCGTATTTCTCCTTTTTCGATGAGCTCGGCTAGCACTTCTGCGCGGCGCGAGGGATTGAGCCATAGATTCAAGTCCTGTGGAGTCTTGTTGATCGCCTCCTCTCGCGTATACCCGGTAAGGCGTGTGAAACTCTCGTTCACGTCAAGATAGGGGCCCCCGGGGAACACAGTTATGCTGTAGCCGTCCGGGCTTGACCGGAACGCCGACGCGAGGATGCCTTCCGAAGCTCTTAGCGCATGCTCGGCTTCGAACAATTCCTTCGATATGCGACGTTGCTTTTCGTTGGTCAGAATCAGGCGCAATGCCGAACAAAGAACCGACGCGGTGATGGCCACCCACGCAACTAGAAATTGTTCCCTGGCGATCGCCCGCCCCATGAAAATCACGGACAGGGGAATGACAACGGGGAGAATCTGCGTCACAACATAATCCCCCCGCCGCGCAGTACTGGCCGGGCGCGTCACTGGTTCGCTCTGCTTCCAGATTGCCGCCAGTACAATCACCAGAAAATACGGCACCATCCACAGCGCATCTCCCCAACTCGCCCTGCCGGCGGTCAGTCCAAGAGTAAACAGATAGTCACCATCGGAGGTGCCCGCGGCGAAAAATACCGCCGCCATTCCAAGCGAAAAGAGCTTCAGCCATGGTGAAAGAGAGGTCCGTGAGCGCAGGAGGAATCCCGCCGAAAGAATCAGGTCGCGCGCAATATAAAGAATGAGGATCTGCCGCAACAGACTTGTTTCGTTGGTCTGCCAGCGTGACGGGACATAGAAAAAATAAAGATAGGCGGTGCCGGCTACGATCGTGATCTGAGCAAAATCGAGAGCTCGCAGCCAATCAACGCCCTCGCCCTTGCCTTCCGGCGGCGGCAAAAACATCATGAAAACGGGCGCGACCCAAAGGAAAAACAACACGTCGGAGGGCCAGAGGGCGTGCGCCGAGCCAGGCACAAAGCTCTGGTAATAGGTGCTGATGGCCTGAGCGAGTGTCTCGAGCCCGAGTGCTATGCCCAGAAGAGTCCAGATTTGTCGCGCGTAGCCGGTGGAGCGCCGCGCAACATAAAACGAGCAGCACGACGCCCACAGGACCATCGCGAAGTCCAGAGAATTGGCAACCAGCAGGCTCTTCTTTACAATCTGGACCGTAAGCAGGTCAGCAATCAGTAGCGCGGCCAACACTGCCGCAACAGCAATGGCGATTCGCGGAAACTTGCCACCGGGGGACAAGGTACCCTCACCTGATCGCAGTCAACCTGGCCGCAAACCAATTCGTAGTCGACCCGAGTTTACACTACTCGCGGCCTGCTTTTCTGTGCTCTTCGCACGCCGGGCTGCTTGCCTGTCTTTGGAGTCAGCGAAGCTGGGCGTTCCGTGCCGGCGTGGGTTTGTGCCTTCAAATCGCCTGTCAGAAGCAGCAAATTGCATCTCCTCTTGCGCCATGACCTATGCGGCCGGAGACACCACCCTGTTCGTCAGGCCAGTCCATAACTATTCCGCCACTTCCAGTTGCGTGTCTGGAGGCCATTGCAACTTTTCCCATCATTATGGGTTCAATGCTACGAGTCCAGTCAGTGTGCATCCCCTGCCTGGGTCGAGCATTCGCAACAAAGCCCCAGCACCGGAAATTGAGAGGTACTACTCTATGGTCCGCTCAACCAGATTGATTCTTTTGTTCCTGCTCGCATTCGCGACGTTAACGATGTCGTCCGTCTCGCGTGCCCAGGTAGCTGTCGGCGTTTCTATCCACATCGGTCCTCCAGCTCTGCCTGTTTACCCGCAGCCGATTTGTCCTGGCCCGGGATATATCTGGACGCCGGGATATTGGGCTTATGGTCCGGCCGGATACTACTGGGTTCCTGGCACGTGGGTAGTCGCCCCGGCGGTTGGCCTCCTGTGGACGCCGGGTTATTGGGGCTGGGCTGGAGGGGTGTACGTCTGGCATGGCGGCTATTGGGGCCCCCATGTGGGTTTTTATGGCGGAATTAACTATGGGTTCGGTTACACCGGAGTGGGCTTTGTCGGCGGCGCCTGGCACGGCGGTGTGTACAGCTACAATACAGCCGTCACGAACGTAAACACCACTGTCATCCACAACACCTACAAAACCACCGTCATCAACAACAATACGACGGTCAACCGCGTCAGCTATAACGGCGGCACCGGCGGCACTATGGCTCAACCTACGGCGGCCGAACAGGCTGCGGCGCACGAACAGCACACTCCGCCGACGACCCTCCAAACCCAGCATGAGCACACTGCCAGCACGAATCATGCGCTGCTGGCGTCCGCGAATCACGGCCAGCCCTCGGTTGCCGCAACGGCCAAGCCCGGCGTCTTCAGTGGAAGCGGCGTTGTAGCTGCTCGCCCTGCAAGCGTGAGTGCGAATGCCAATCGTCCGAATGCGAATGCAAATGGAGCCAATCATAGCTCGACTCACAACGATCGGCCGCCGAACAAAGGCGCTTCATCCCCGACCGCGGCAAAAACTTATAGCCCGCAGCCGAACCAGCAACAGCATGGATCGGGCCAGCCGCAACATGGCTCAAACCACCAGCCATCAAATGCTCCACACCCGAACGAGGCGCATCCAAATAATTCGCATCAGAACAACAACCGCCCCGGCGCGCCTCGCCCCAGCGAAGGCCATCCGACCGGCAGGCTGGGGCGGGGGCGTTAACCTAAATCACGTATCGCTCCTCAAGGCCAGGACCGCCCCCTGGCCTTTTTCTTTCCTCGGTGTTTGCGCTTTCCGCGATTCTGTGGGAAATAATGCTTGCAACACCACGGAGGAAAACGGAATGCTTTCACCCTGGTTCGGAGAGTTCATGGGAACCTTGGTCCTTATTTTATTGGGCGACGGGGTTGTGGCTGGAGTGCTTCTAAAGAAATCCAAGGCAGAGAGTTCAGGCTGGGTTGTGATTACGGCCGGCTGGGCGTTCGCCGTAATGTGCGGCGTCTTTACCGCCATTGCCTGCGGAAGTCCGCAGGCACACTTGAATCCTGCCGTCACCTTCGGAGTGGCTGTCAGCACCGGCGATTTTTCGCACTGTTTGCCTTTCTTCTCGGCTCAGATTCTCGGAGCCATCACCGGCGCCACACTCGTCTGGATTCACTTTCTGCCCCACTGGAAAGAAACGCCCGACCCGGCTGCGAAACTTGCTGTCTTCAGCACCGGGCCGGCCATACGGAAATTTCCTGCAAATTTCACTAGCGAAGTCATCGGCACTTTCGCATTGGTGTTTATTGCTAGCGCGATCTTTTCCAAATCCGTTGCAGCTACAGGCCCCGCCCTGGGACTTGGTCCCTTCCTGGTTGGCAGCCTCGTATGGGGAATCGGACTCTCCCTCGGAGGCACGACCGGCTATGCCATCAATCCCGCTCGCGACCTCGGCCCGCGCATTGCTCACACGTTGCTTCCGATTGCCGGAAAAGGCGCCTCAGACTGGACGTACGCGTCTATACCCGTCTTCGGGCCTTTGGTCGGCGGAGCACTTGCCGGATTACTCGTCAAATTGCTCGCTTTCTAGAGCGGAACGGGGCAAGGTTTTGTAGCGGCCACCCGAACCCAGTTCAAATTGCCAATCGAACCTCTCCCGCACCTATCGGCCAAAGTTCCGATCACGAATGGAATTTATGCTTTCCAGGCCACATGGGGTAGGCTGTAGCGCTGCACCTCAATTTTCTGATTTACCTGCGCGGGACCATTGGGTGACACTTCTCTCTTTGCGACGCCTGGCCGGAGACAGCTATGACGAACAAAGTAAAGTGGGGAATCCTGGGCGCGGCTTCAATCGCCCAGCGCCGCGTGCTTCCGGCCATGATGCAGTGCGAGCATGCCGAGGTCGCGGCTATTGCCTCTCGCTCGCCAGAAAAAGCCAAAGCCGCTTCCGCGCTCTTTTTTATCCCTAAGGCGTACGACTCCTACGACGAATTGCTCGCCGACCCGGAAATCGAGGCGATCTATAATCCGCTACCGAATAATCTGCATGTCGAATGGTCCATCCGCGCCGCCCATCGCGGGAAGCACGTTCTATGTGAGAAACCCATTAGCCGCTCTGTCGCCGAGGCCCGGCAGCTCCTCGAAGCGCGCGATCAATACGGTGTGAAAATTGGAGAAGCCTTCATGGTCCGCACGCATCCGCAGTGGATCCGCACGCGCGAGCTCGTCCGCTCCGGACGAATCGGCAAATTGCATTCCGCCTTTGGCTTTTTCAGCTATTTCAATGTCGACCCGGCGAACACTCGCAACATGATCGACGTGGCCGGCGGCGCACTCATGGATATCGGCTGTTATCCGATCAAAACGACGCGCTTTGTTTTCGGAGAGGAGCCGTCGCGCGTGCTCGCCTGCATCGAGCGCGACCCCAGTTTCAAGACTGACCGCCTCACCTCGGCTATCCTCGAATATCCTACCGGGCAATGCATCTTCACCTGTTCGACGCAGCTCGTCTACTACCAGCGGATGCAGTTCTTCGGCACCGAGGGCCGCATTGACGTCGAAATCCCGTTCAACGCTCCCACCGATAAGCCAGCCCGCATCTACATTGATAATGGCAAGGACCTCTACACTCCCGGCAGTCAGATCACTGAATCGTTTCCGATCTGTAATCAATTTACGATTCAGGCGGACCTGTTTTCGAAAGCCATCCGGGAAAACACCGAAGTTCCCAATCCTTTGGAGGATTCCATCTGCAACATGGCAGTCATCGACGCCCTGGTTCGCTCCGCCGAGTCCGGAACGTGGGAAACGCCCGAGCGTTTGTGAGCAGCCGCTGATCGCTCTCATGTTCACAAAGAAAAGGCGCCGTTATTCGGTACCGGCGCCTCTCGATGATATGCGTCTGTTTCTTTGAGTCAGAGCGCTAGTCGTAATACTCCTGGCCGAGATGCGTGATCAGCGTCTCGCCCATCAGCCAGCGCAAGGTGTTCTTCAACTTCATCGACTGGATGAACAGGTCGTGCTCAGGATAAAGCTCCGGAGCCGTCATAGGCGATTTGAAGTAGAAGCTCAGCCATTCCTGAATCCCTCGCAATCCCGCGCGTTGCGCCAGGTCCAGAAACAGCACCAGGTCCAACACAATGGGCGCCGCCAGGATCGAATCGCGGCAAAGGAAGTCCACTTTGATCTGCATCGGGTAGCCGAGCCAGCCGAAGATGTCGATGTTGTCCCAGCCTTCTTTGTTGTCGCCGCGCGGCGGATAGTAGTTGATCCGCACCTTGTGATGAATCTTCTTATAGAGGTCCGGATACAGATGCGGCTGAAGAATGAATTCGAGCGCGCCGAGTTTTGATTCTTCCTTGGTCTTGAACGATCCCGGATCCTCCAGCACTTCACCGTCGCGATTTCCCAAAATATTGGTGGAGAACCACCCGTTCAGTCCCAGCATGCGCGCCTTGAACGCAGGCGCAAGAACTGTTTTCAGCAAAGTCTGGCCGGTCTTGAAGTCCTTTCCGCCGATCGGCACGTTGTACTTGTGCGAAAGTTCCTGGAGCGCTGGAATGTCAACCGTCAGATTCGGCGCGCCGTTTCCGTAAGGTACTCCGCTGGTGATCGCTGCCCACGCGTAAAGCATGGAAGGCGCGATCGCGGCGTGATTCGTCTTCATCGCCTCTTCGAACTTCTCTGCCGTGCTGTGCACATCGTGCGGCTTCAGAAATACTTCCGTCGACCCGCACCACAGCATCACCAGCCGCGGGCAGCCGTGCTTTTTCTTGAAATCGGCGATGTCTTTCTTGATTTGCAGCGCGATGTCGTACTTCGTTTTTCCCTTCTTGACGTGTTTCCCATCGAGCATCTTCACGTATTCGTGATCGAATGCGGCGGGCATCGGCTTGATCTTCGACAAAAATGTCTTCACAGCGGCCAGATGGTGCGGATCGAGCACGCCCGCCTTTGCCGCGGCATCGTATGCACTCTCTGGAAAAATATCCCAGCCGCCAAATACCAGGTCCTCCAACTTCGCCAGTTTTACGAAATCCTTGATTTTCGGCGAGCGTCCGTCCGTGCGTTTCCCCAGGCGGATCGTTCCCATTTGCGTCAACGACCCGACCGGTACGGCCTTTTTCGTCCGTACGAGTTCGACG
>JGI12627J18819_10000672_pt1 | contig 11297 bp, 11 predicted proteins | sample TexAe_OM1H0_M2_FD_18819 | JGI IMG/M metagenome (IMG submission 18819)
CGGGCGTCTGCGCTCGTCGTAGCCCGCCGGTTCGATCAGACCGTGTTCCTCCAGTGCGGTGATCGCCCCGTAGAGCGTTCCCGGCCCGAGCGTCACACCGGCGAATCTCTCGATATCGCGTGCCAGCGCGTAGCCGTGCTTAGCGCCCGAGGCCAAGCTGGTCATGATCAGCACACCCGGGTCGTTTCGCCTGCCGAGCTTCCGTGCCGGTCGGGAACCGCGTGCCATACCGTCAACTTTAGTACGTATGCCGTAATACGCCAACCGTAGTATGACCCGACGGCCCAGCGGCCATATCCAAGGCCGCTGGACTGTTCTCGACTTAGTCGATAGCGTCTATCACTTGATAGTAACTATCGCTATCGTCAACCGCAGGGTGAGGTGACCATGTCCACACACCGCTCATCGGTCCTGATAGCCGGCGCTGGGATCGGCGGTCTTTCGATGTCCGCCATGCTTGGCCGCCGAGGCGTTGACTCGCTCGTGGTCGAAAAGCGCCGTGCGACTTTCATATACCCAAAGGCCCGCAACCTCAACTTCCGCAGCTTGGAGATATTGCGCCGTCTGGGCGTTGGAGATGCGGTAGACGCTGTCGCCGAACACATTTCGACGATGGTCTGCAAAACGACGCTCAGCAGCCCCGAACAGAGCGGGGTATTCGATGCGGCGTCGATGCTTTCCAGCGCCGAGGGGCTCAGCCCCGAAGGGTATGGAAGATATTGTCCGCAAAGCAGACTGGAACCGATCTTGCTGGATGAAAGCCGTCGGCTGGGCGGCGAGGTGCGATACCGCACAGAACTGAAGTCGTTCGAACAGGACGATACGGGCATCGTCGCGACGATCAAAGACCTTGATACCGGTATGAAGTCGGACGTGTTCGCCGACTACCTAGTGGCCGCCGACGGCACCCACAGCCCGATTCGAGAGAAGCTGGGCATCAGCACATCGGGCTTCGGCCGGCTGCCGATCTTCGTTGTCTTTATGTATTTTCGCGCGCCGTGGCGTCAATTCGTCCCCGACTTGGGCGACGGCGACGGTATCCAGATCGCCAATCCAGACGTCAACGGGATATTCATTGTGGCCAAAGACGACCTCGGTGTTTTTGCGGCCACCTACTTTCCGAGTCGGGGTGAAACCGTTGACCAGTTCACACCGCAACGCTGCCGCCAGATGCTGCTCGCAGCCATCGGGTCGCCAATCGACGTGGAAATTGTGGACGTCGGACCTTGGCAACCCTCCGAACAAGTCGCCGATCAATTCCGTTGCGGCAGAATCTTTCTCGTTGGTGATTCGGCCCATACCATGCCCCCGTTGAAAGGCGGCGGGGCGAATAGCGCGATCGAGAGCGCGCACAACCTGGCATGGAAANTCGCAGCGGTGCTGAAGGGGACGGCGGGTCCCGGGCTGCTTGACACCTACCATGCCGAGCGGCATCCCGTCGGACGTTTCGCGGCGCGGCAGTCACTGACCGGGCCGGCCATGTCGTTTCTATCGTTGGAGGACGACCGGCCAAAGCTGCCCGCCGAAGAAGATCTGCCTTTGTTTTACATGATCGCCGGATACAAGTACTGCTCGTCTGCGGTGGTGAGCGACCAGGCGACGCCGGCGGACCCCGACGCGGTGCAGCTGGTCGAGACCGAGGAACTGCGGGGGGAACCCGGCACCAGGGTGCCGCATGCCTGGGTGCAGGGCGGCGAGGGTCCCCGCGTGTCCACNCTGGATCTGCTCGGGCGGGGCTTCACGCTGTTCGTCGGTTCAGCCGGAACGCCGTGGACGAAAGCAGCCGACGCGGTGTGCAGATCGCTCGGTGTCTCGGTTGACGTCCGCAGCATCGGCGCCGACGCCGACTTCCGAGACGTCGATGGTCGATGGGCCGCGCTCACTGGCCTCGGCCCGGATGCTGCGCTGCTCGTGCGCCCCGATGACTTCGTTGCCTGGCGCGCCGACAACTTCCCCGAATCCCCGGAGAACGCGCTCAACCACGCAATGTGCCGCATTCTGGGCCGATGACGCAGCCGGAAACCGTCGCCTGTCTGGGCTCGAGCACGACCGCCGCGAGGGGCACCTATAACTGGATCGATGAACTGGTCAAGCGACCGCAAAACGGCCGGTTTCGATTCGTCAACTTCGGCGTGGGCGGTGACCTGTCGTTCAACATCGCCAGGCGGCTCGACCCGGTAATACGCATGGCACCGGACCGAGTCATCGTGCTGATCGGGACCAACGACATCCTGGCGACCATCTTTCCGAATTTCCGACGATTCACCCGCGCCTGGAAGCGCGTCTCTCAAGATCCCTCGCCGGCACACTTCAAAGACAACCTCGAGCTGATCACCGACCGCCTGCAGCAGGCCACCCACGCCAGAATCGCGCTGAGTTCAGTGGCGCCCGTCGGAGAAGCTCTTCGATCAAGCGATGCGGTTCAGTTGCGGCTCAACGATCTGGTTGCCGCCTACAACGGCATCATCGCCGACGTATCACGCAGCAGCGGCAGCTACTACATTCCGTTTTACGAGTACTTCCGTGATCAACTCGCCCGCTCAGCGATCGCCAAACCGTTTACCCGGTTCTCCTTCGCCGCGTTCTACCGCGACTACCTATTTCGCGAAATGATTCTGCGACGAAGTTTCGATCAGATCTCGCAGAGAAACGGTTGGGAACTCCACATCGACGGCATTCACCTCAACACCAAGGGTGGCCGCATCCTCACCGACGTCGTTCAGCAGTTCCTCGACTCGCCTTCAAGATCGGCCGGGGCGGTTTAGGCTCGCGCCTGTAGCCCGCTCAACGACGAGGACGGTCGACATGAGCATTGCGACTCGAGCTAACGGCGCGGTACCGCCCGAGGTGCCGCTCGCCGATATCGACCTGGGCACGTGGGACTTCTGGGCACTCGACGACGATCTGCGCGACGGGGCGTTCGCGACGCTCCGGCGTGAGGCGCCGATCTCGTTCTGGCCTGAGCCCGTCCAAGAAGGCTTCCAAGCAGGCGACGGGCATTGGGCGCTGACGTCACTCGACGACGTGTTCTACGCCAGCCGCCACCCCGAGATCTTCAGCTCCAGCCCCAACATCACCATCAACGACCAGACCCCGGAGGTATCCGAGTACTTCGGCTCGATGATCGTGCTCGACGACCCTCGGCACCAGCGGCTGCGATCGATCGTCAGCAGGGCGTTCACCCCGAAGGTGGTGGCCCGCATCGAGGCATCGGTGCGCGAGCGGGCGCACCGGCTGGTCGCCTCGATGATCGCCGCTCATCCCGACGGCAATGGCGAGGCGGTCAGCGAGCTGGCCGGACCGCTACCGCTGCAGGTCATCTGCGACATGATGGGGATTCCCGAGGAGGACCATCAGCGGATCTTCCACTGGACCAACGTGATCCTCGGCTTCGGCGACCCGGATCTGACTACCGAATTCGATGAGTTCGTTCGGGTTTCGATGGAGATCGGCGCCTACGCCAGCGCGTTGGCGGAGGATCGTCGCGTCAATCACCATGACGATCTGACGACGAGCCTGGTGGAAGCCGAGGTCGACGGCGAGGGGTTGACCTCGGCCGAGGTCGCGTCGTTCTTCATCCTGCTGGCAGTCGCCGGCAACGAGACGACGCGCAACGCGATCAGCCACGGCTTGCTCGCCCTGACCCGTTACCCGGAGCAACGACAGGCGTGGTGGGCCGACTTCGACGGTGTATCGCACACGGCGGTCGAAGAAGTTGTGCGGTGGGCGTCACCGGTGATCTACATGCGACGCACCCTTACCCGCGACTTCGAGCTGAGTGGGACGAAGATGGCCGCCGGGGACAAGGCGACGCTGTGGTACTGCTCGGCCAACCGCGACGAGTCGAAGTTCGCCGACCCGTGGAAGTTCGACGTAACCCGCAACCCGAATCCGCATGTCGGCTTCGGCGGCGGCGGCGCCCATTTCTGCTTGGGCGCCAACCTGGCTCGTCGCGAGATCCGGGTCATGTTCGACGAACTGCACCGCGAAATACCCGATATCGTCGCGACCGAGGAGCCCGCACGGTTGCTGTCGGCGTTCATCCACGGCATCAAGACACTGCCGGTCGCCTGGACGCCGCCGGGCTGATTCCAGCCCATTGCGCAACGTCAGAACCGAATAGTCGGCGTATGCCGCCGGGCGGCGAGGAACGGAGGGAACCCGTGACGACCCCGAAGACCGTGGCAGTCGGCGTGGCGCTCACCGCAGCCTCGCTGGCTCTCGCGCCGAGCGCCGCAGCCGGGATGCTGATCGGCAACTATGAAGTCGAGACCACGCGGGATCCGGGTCACTCCTGGCTCTGAAATGTCAGGAAATGCCAGGTTGAGGCGCCGGACTGTGTCCATGTGAACGCCCAACCGAGGCCCAACGGGCAAGCGGAGCCCTGGAACGCGGATGCACACCTGGCCAATGGTCGCTACACGTTGGTCATCGACATACCCGACGGAGTGCGCTGCACGGTGTATTTCCTTCTTCTCATGACGTCTGGACATGGGATGCGGTGACGCTGGCCGGTTCGGTGGATTCCAGCTTCGACGCCGGCTGCGGTGGCGCACCCGGTGGCACGGTGTCATACCCGTTTATGCTCCAGCGTTACTAAAGCCACACCGGGTCAACGCTCCCGCCCGTTGCCGATTCGGTATGGCAATATTGAACCGTGCGTGTACATTTGGTCGCTAAATCCGGTGCCGTTGTTGTCGTTATGACGTGGGCATTTCTCGGTGTCTTCGTTCCATCCGCATCCGCCGAGGGCTGCGCCGACGTGCAAGCCATATTCGCCAGGGGTACCACTGGGACACCAGGCGTCGGAGGAATCGGTCAGGCATTCGTCGATTCACTACAGTCGAAGGTCGGCCCGAGGTCGTTCGGGGCAGCAAATTTCGCTGTAAGTCATCTTTAATGCGGCCGAAACTTCTTCTCTTACAATCCATGTGCGGCTTGGCCGCTTCGCTCGCCGTCCTGACCGTGCTCCCAGCCTGCCACCCGAGCGATCTTAAATCTGGTCATGCATCGACAACGCCGGCCCCGACATCCGTAACCACGACAACCGCGGTGGCTGCCCCGCTCACAACACGAAATCCTCGCAGCGAGAAGTGGATTGACTTGCAGGTCGGTGATTGTCTGGCTGAGCTTCCACCAAGCGATCCCAGCGTGGTCACTGTCACCGTTGTCGACTGTGCGACCGCTCATGCGGCAGAGGTTTATCTTCGCGGGCCGCTGGCGGTCAATGCCGCCGTCACCGACGTCGCCAACCGGGAGTGCGCTTCAGGCTTTCCCGGATACACCGGGCAATCCGTCGACGGCAGCTCATTCGCGGTGACCTACCTCATCGACTCCGATCAGGATCGGACATCGGACAATCCCGCCCCGAGTACGGTCATCTGTCTGCTGCGTGCAGCCAACGGCCGACCTCTGACCGAGTCCGCACAGCGGTGAATCACACGCCGATCTTCGCGATCAGTCTCAACCGACCGACATCGCCGAGCCGGCCAAGAGTTGACCCCATTCGTCACGAGCCGCCAGCTGCGCGTCGGCACAGGTGTGGGCCGAGTTTTCGCCGCCGTTCGCGAGATGCACTAGCGCCCAGGCCATTGCGAACACGGGCATCTTGTGACGTTGTGCCGCGCTGAGCAGTTCGTGGAAAGCTGTCTCAGAGGGACACCGACGAAGGCCGATGAGAATGCCCTTCGCCGTGTCGACGATGCGACCACCGTGCGCTTCCAACGTCATGCTGTGCTTACCTCCTGTTGAGCATGCGAATATCCGGTCGCCCATATAGCCCCGATAGCGAGGCGAATCGTTGCCGATATGGATATTTCGCGGGCGTGATCCGCAATGGAGCACTGTGCCATGATTTGCGCATGCAGCCGAACGCGCCAGATCACCGTCTGGATCGGTACGCACCTGTGATCGTCTTGGTACACATTGACTTGCGGGTATGCCGCTGCACGTTTTTCACGTCATCGCGGCGGCGAGTGCCATGTGCCCTTCGAAGCCGAGCGAATTAGCCATGTCTCGATAGCCTTTCGCGTATTCGCGATACCCTGCCTCGTCCCCGCAAGCGCGCGAAAGCAGCCCACGCAGTCGCAGCAAAAGCATTTGGTGCAGCACGAATCCATCGTCGAGCGGAACACCTGCCAAGCGGTCGATTGCCGCGCGCGCCTCGGACAGGTCGTCCGTCTCGCCGCGACTTAACAACAGTTCTACGAACTCTCCTACCGCCATACCCCTGGCGAACATTCCACCGCTTGCGTACAAACCGTCAACGACATTCCGGGACAGTTCAATTGCGCCATCAAGATCGCCGTCGCGCGCTTTACGCCGCGCGAAGTAGGTGTCGATCGCCGGCAGCATTGTCATGGTCAGTCGTTGTTGAGTGCTCAGCTCGCGGACAGCGGCGAGTTGCGCAAACCCCTGCTCGCTGTCGGCGCCGTGATGGATAAGCACTAGGCCCCGGGTGTAGCGCGCGAAGCCGACGGTGAAGTTGTCACCGGACTCGTCGGCGATGCGTAACGCCTCCGCCGTGGCCTCAAGCGATTTGTTGTCCAGCGTGATGGCCCCGAACTGCGCTGGGACGTATTTGTATGTGGTCGTCGATAGCCTCGGTGTCCAATTTGGCGCGCGCGGACTCAGCGTCGAGGTCACGTACGCCGGTGACAGAGCGCAGCAGCCGCGTCACGACCGTGAATGGAATGTCGGTGGCGTGCGACTCGGCCCGCACGGTAAAGACTTCCACCCCCCGCCTTGCGGCGATAGCCGCGAACTCAGCGGCGAGGCGGCTCTTACCGATGCCCGCCGGACCGGTGAGAGCCACCACCGCGCCGCGACCCTGAAGCACCCGCTCCAACATGCCGTCCAGGGCCATCATTTCCCAGCGCCGGCCGACCAGGCTTGCCGCAACCCGATCGGCCCGCTGCGGCTCAACCCGAAGCAGCCGCCGCGCAGCAACCGGATCGTCGCGTCCTTTGATCCGGACCAGCTCGGTCTCGCCGAGAACCGCCGAACGCTCGACCAGCCTGGCCGTTGACTCGCTCAGCATCACCCCACCCGGTGGCGCCGCCGATTCCATCCGCTGCGCCATCCCCACCTGCTCGCCAATCGCGGTGTAGCTCAACGGTCCCGAGCCAACTGCGCCGGCGATCACCCGACCGGAATTCAAGCCGACCCGCAGGTCCAGCGTGATGCCGTCGCGGCGTTTGACCTCCTGGGCCAAGAGCCCGGCCTCGCGGTGAATATCCAACGCCGCCAAGCACGCACGAATGGCGTGGTCTTCCAATGCGGTGGGAGCGCCGAACAACGCCATCACTCCGTCTCCGGTGAATTTGTCGACAGTACCGCCGTAGTGGCACACGACATCGGTTGAGCGGCTGAATAATTCGGTCATGATGTCGCGCAGACGTTCCGGATCCACGGCCGCGGCAAGCTCCATCGAGCGCACGACATCGGCGAATAAGACCGTCACTTGCTTGTATTCGGCCGACGCAGTCGTCGCGGTAGGGGTGCCGCACTCATCACAGAATTTCGCGCTCGGCCGCAACTGCATGCCGCACGACCTACAAGTCGAGGCGGTCATCTCATCGCCCAACCCCGCAAACCGGCAGCAACATTCGACCAAGCATAGGGCGGATCAACGTTTTCCCGATGCAATTAGGCCTGGTGATTTAGGAGGATCGTCCGGCAGATTGACTTGCGGCTATGTCGAACTGACGATAGACACGATGAGCTACAACGCCGCGACCGAGCCAGCTCTGAATATCGCGCTGTCCCTTAACGAGCGTCACGCTCTCAAAGCAGTGGCGGCGCGATTGCAGACCGAATTCGCCAACGCCTTCGATACCAAGACCGTTGAGCAGTTCGTTTATACCTCGTACGAGGAGTTGGCCGCCCACGCGACCGTTCGCGACTTCTTGCCGCTGCTGGCCGAGCGCTTCGCGCGACAGCGACTGCATGCTATAGCGAAGACCAAAGGCAAATTAACGGAGCACGAGCTGGTCGTGTTGTTTTTGTGCAACCACAACGCGGGCCGATCCCAAATGGCCATGGGGCTTTTCAACCATCTCGCCGGCGGTGGCGCCGTGGTGTGGTCCGGTGGTTCTGAGCCTACGGGCAAGATCAATCCCGCTGCCGTCGCGGTCATGGCCGAGCATGGCATCGATATCTCTGGTGAATATCCCAAGCCGTGGACCGGCGAGATCATCGCAGCCGCAGACGTGATTGTCAGCATGGGCTGCGGTGACCGCGTCTCCACCCTGCCCGGCCGTCGATACGAAGACTGGGACCTTGACGACCCGGCCGGCAAAGACGTGGCCGAGGTCCGACTGATCCGCGATGAGATCGAACGCCGCGTGCGCGAGTTGCTCGACGACCTGCGGATTCCCTACCGGTCCTGAACGAGGCCGTCGAACCGAAGATGTGAAAGTTGACGGTTCGTACAGGATGATGTGCTGATGTTTGGCCTCGTCGTAATCGTCGCGCTGTTCGCCACGGTGATCGTGGGGACGATAGTGGGCCGGCGCTATCGCGTGGGCCCCCCGGTTCTGCTCATCCTGCTCGGCGCGTTGTTGGGTTTGATCCCTCGGTTCAGCGGCGTGCGACTCGACGGGGAGATCGTGTTGCTGCTGTTCTTGCCGGCGATTCTCTATTGGGAAGGCCTGAACATCAGCTTCCGCGAAATCCGCAAGAACCTACGGGTGATCGCCTTCCTCAGCGTCGGCCTGGTGATTGCTACAGCGATAGCGGTGACCTGGACTGCACGGGCGCTTGGCATGGAGTCACACGCGGCGTCGGTCCTGGGCGCCGTGCTCTCCCCCACCGACGCCGCCGCTGTGGCCGGCCTGGCGAAACAGCTACCGCGCCGCACACTCACCGTGTTGAAGGCGGAAAGCATCATCAACGACGGGACCGCGCTCGTCCTCTTCGGTGTGAGCGTCTCCGTTGCGGTGGGCGGCAATCCGGTCAGCCCGGCCGCCCTGACGGCCCGTTTCGTCGGCTCCTACCTCGGTGGCATCGGCGCAGGGCTGCTGGTCGGCCTGGCGGCGACCCTGGTGCGCCGCCGTATCGACGCACCGCAGGAGGAGGGAGCCCTGAGCCTGCTGACGCCATTCGCGGCGTTCTTGCTCGCCCAATCGATTCACTGCAGCGGCGTCGTGGCAGTTCTGGTGTCGGCCCTGGTAATGGCGTACGCTTCGCCGCACGTAATCAGGGCTCGTTCCCGCCTCCAGACATTCGCATTCTGGGATCTGGCGACATTTCTGATCAACGGCTCGCTATGGGTGTTCGTCGGCGTGCAAATGCCCAAGGCGGTGCGCGGTATAGCGGGCGTCGACGGCGGAATTCGCCACGCCGCATTGCTGGCTCTTGCCATCACCGGCGTGGTCGTTGCGACTCGGTTTGTCTTTTCGGACCTTTTCACTTTCTTCCTTCGTGCTGTTGACAGGCGCGCGGTGCAGCGCACCCGTCGCATCGGCTGGCGCCAGCGGATGGTGTCCCGCTGGGCGGGCTTCCGCGGCGCAGTGTCGCTGGCCGCGGCGCTGGCGGTCCCGCTGACCACGCACACCGGCGCCCCATTTCCGGACCGCAACCTGATCATCTTCGTCGTCTGCGTCGTGATTCTGGTAACCGTCCTCGTCCAGGGCGGCACGTTGCCCGACGTCGTTCGCTGGGCCCGGCTGCCCGAAGACGTAAGTCGCGCACACGAATTGCAACTGGCTCGTTGTCGCGGCGCCCAGGCCGCTCTGGAAGCCCTGCCCGTGGTCGCCGGCGACGTCGGCGCCAGCGAGGAGCTAGTGAGGCGCCTGCGGAAGGAATACCAAGAACATGCGGCCCTCGTTGAAGCCGGCGGCGACGATGAGGGATCTAACGAGGTGGCTGAGCGCAACGATCTGCTTCGGCGGGTGCGGCTTGGCGTGCTTGAACACAAACGCCGGGCCATCACTGAGCTTCGAGACCAGAATCGGATCGACGACATCATTCTGCGCGAGTTGCAGTCAGTGATGGACCTCGAGGAGGTACGACTGCTCGAGCCAGCCGACACCGAGTGACGGCGCGAAAGACCCTACTGCGCATCGACTTTGGCGGCGATTTGGTTGGCGATGTCGACGGCCGAGTTCTTCGGGTCGGGGCTGCAGGTGTTGACGTCGACGATGACATTGTTCTTGATCGCTAGCGCCCGACCGCAGGCCCAACCTCCGGCCCGGGCATTCTGCTGCGTCGCAATCGTGCTCAGCGCGCCGTCGGTATCGGATATCGGCCCGACGATCCATTCCGTCCCGGATTGGATATGGGTATATCCGTGGCAGGCCGGCCAGCGAAGGGCGGACGCGATTAAAAACAGACCGGCTTGTTTGGCGGTGGGAAATAACACCACCGCCTGCTCGGCGTAATGCGTGAAGTTATCGCCATCGTTGAGCGCCCGATCGCGCACGGCGGTGAAGCCGCTGTCGGCGTAGACCTCAGCCTGCGCCGACCCGTCGATGGCCAGGCATTCCCTGGGCTTCATCGTGGCGCTGTCGTCAGACATCGCGTCGTGCCTTCTGGTGACCGCCATTTGTCCCGCGCCCATCATGGGGCTGATCTGCTCAGGACTGAGCAGCAAATCATCGAGTTCACGCTCCACAACAGGACGCGGAATGAGCGATCTGATGGTCGTCGTCGACTTGACACTGGCTTGGTTGCTACCCGCGCCGCAACCGGCGCTGAGAATGCAGATGCCGACAACGGCGAACGCTGCCGTGAAAAAGCGCATCCTTCTTCATCCCCATTCCCCGAAACCCCAAGCCTACCGTGGGCTTCGGCGGGTAATACCAAGGAATTAAGCCAATTTTAGACTCCACTCAGTGATTCCAAATAGGGCACGGATGGTTTGCGGAATACACATGCGCCGCAGTGTGTAACGACCACGTTGACGTGATCAGCGACGGATCGTCAAACGGCTCATGGGCGAACCCCGCACCCATCCGCTGGCTCCGCCCGCGCAATACGAGCCGAGCTGCTCACCGGAGACGCCCCCGCCTCCACATGGGCCATAGCCACCGACTTTTACGCCGGTGACGAGCGCTACCGAGCCAAATGCGCGCCACGCGAGATCAGGGTCTTCCGGGTCCGGCCCATCGCCGGCTGACACGCGTCAGCCTCTTCGGTACTTGGAGTTCATGGCCTGTTCAACCAACCGTCGATGTCAGATCGTTGACCGCACACGAGCAGCGGTTCTGCTGGCTATATGCGTGTAGTTCAGGTCGCCAACTTCTACGGACCTCGCTCCGGCGGCCTTCGCACCGCCGTGGACCGGCTCGGCGCGG
>JGI12627J18819_10000674_pt1 | contig 11273 bp, 15 predicted proteins | sample TexAe_OM1H0_M2_FD_18819 | JGI IMG/M metagenome (IMG submission 18819)
CAACTGTAGATTCGCGAGCCAGCCAAGACCGGCGCCAAGCGCCACGGCAACCCAGACCCAAAGGAACTCGTGGACAGCCTCCTCGGGAGTCGGATACAGATCAACGATGCTCTGGGAAACGGACACGATGAATGCCAGAATAAATCCAACAGGTCCTATCGACAGGATGCGAAACAGGTACATCCCGACAAAGATCTCCACCGCCATTCCCGGAATCCTGAATTCTGGGCGATTGCCGGTACATTTGAACACCAGGAGACTCGCAGCCACCGCGATGGTTATCGCGAATAATGCCAAGACCGCGGTGATGGTGGTTGTTATCTTCTCTTCTTTCGAAGTGAACAGCACAAGGAAGGGCAAGACGTCCTGTAGTGGTAGCCTGAAAGTGTTCGAGATCAGAACGATTGCAGTACAGGCGATCGCCATCCGAAGCGCGGCCAGATCGCGCCCAGGATATGGCTTAAGCTCGCTCCAAAGGATGCCGAACAACCCTTGTTTTTCCGGCTCTATATTAGCCGGGTAATCTGTAACTCCCTGTGACATCGATGTGGTTGGAAAATAGAAGTGGCCAATATTCAACGATCGCCCGCTATACTTCGCCCGAAGGGTGAAAAGAGAACAGCCCAGGGCTTTAGCCCTGGGAAAGCGTCGCCAATGAATCCGCCCTGAAAGGGCGGCCGAGGAGAGACTACCTCGCGTTTATTTCTCATCATTTGATCGTTAAATTTGGTTTGCACGAGTCCCGCTTCGGCCGCCACTTTCAGGGCGATTTTGCGGATGATGCCCTCCCCAGGGCTAAAGCCCTGGGCTATTCGGTTATCGCCCTTCGGGCGAAGGAAAGTGTCTCGGTCCCATGATTTCCCCCACATGCGGTCAATTCTTACCAGCCGTCCCGGTAAATCCCTTGATCGTAGTAACCGCGGTTGTACCCATCCGAAAAATCTCAGGGTCCGGATTCTTAATCTCAATACGAACCGGAAACCGTTGCGCGATCCTTACCCAATTGAGATCACGTTTAACAAATGGCAGCCCCTTAACTTCCACGTTGTCTTCCTGAGACTGTACAGCGGGCGAGATTCCTTCAACGGTTCCTTCGAAGCGGCGATCTGGATTAGAGAGAAGATAGACTTCAGCAGCCATCCCGGGTTGGATGCTCTTCAGTTCGCGTTCGCGAAAGTTCGCTAGCACGTACCATTTGCGGGAGTCGAGAAATGAAAAAACCTCAACCCCAGTATGTGCGTAGGCTCCTTCAGATAGGTTCAGTCCTACGACCTGGCCGTCGAATGGCGCGAAGACCTTGGTGTAGGATAGCTCAAGTTGAGCCGTACCTAGTGTAGCCACCGCACCCGGGCGTTGCGCTTGCAAGGTCGCCAANGAGCTAACCGCTACACGAGCCTGGTTCAGCTTCTCGTTCGCTTGAGCGACTTGAGCTTCGGCGGAGGCAAGCTTCGTACGCGTCTCATCAACTTGTTCCTTGGTAGTAAAACCTTTCGGTAGCAGCGGTTCAAGACGGTGTAGTGTGTCCGCCACCTGATCCCGCTCCGCAGTTGCTTGCTGGACGGCGGCTTCGGCAGCTTTCACCTGGTATTTTAGTTGAGCATCCTGCGCTTTAGCCGTTTCGATCTGTTCATCTAACGAAGCCAGCGCTGCTTGTGCCCGGTCCACCGATAACTGAAAATCCGCCGGATCAATTTCAAACAATAGCTCTCCGTTTTTAACCTGCTGATTGTCCCGAACGTTGAGTTTAATAATTGGACCAGCAACGCGAGGCGCAATGCCGATCAAATTCGCTCTGGCAACTCCATCGTCAGTCCTTGGATGTTCCTCGTTGAAGTTCCAGGCCATCAAACTCAATACGAACGCCAGAACCAGGATGCCGATCCCCAGCGTTAGTGTGAAGAGGGGTTTCAGTTTCTTAGACCCTTTTTTGGGTTTGGATTCGAAGTCCGGCTTTTTCGTCGTTTGACTAGCGCTCATAGGACAGGAGTTAGGAACTAGAATCTAGGAGCTAGGAGGCGCGCTGGGCGTCAGGAAGCAAAAAATAAAAACCAGGTGGTGATGCTGAAAATTAGGATCAGACTGATCGGGATTAAGGGACCAAATTTCCGGAGCGAACTGAGATCGAAGACGCGGCCAATCTGACTGGCCAGAATTGTGAGTATAACTCCTATTATCAAGCAGATCAGCCACGCCGGGAAGTACGAGCCGTAGACGTCGAGACTCGGCGCATAAGCGCCAACCCGCGGATGCCCAAAATAGCAAACAGCAGATAGCAAATAGCAAATATTAGAACCTATCATCGGAACTCCTCATCGATGGGCACGCGTTGCGCTTGGAGTCGAATCAACCTGCGCCAAGTCGCCTAATGCTAGAGCGAGAGCCGTCGCTGCAGTGTGGATCGCCGTCCGACTTTGGAAAAGAGCGTTGCGAGCGCTGGTCAACTTGGTCTCGTTGGTTACTAACTCGGTGTAGGTAGAAAAGCCCTGCTTATAGGAAGCCAAAATCGCGTCATAGGCTTCCTGCGAGGCTTTTACTAACGAATCCGCCGCGGTCTCGCTGCTGATGGCCGTCCGCAAGTCGGTGTACGCTTCCCAAACTTCGCGGACCGCTTGATCACTGCTCTTCTGTAATTGGCCGTTCGCTTCGCCTAACGCTGCTTCCGCAGCCGACAACTCACGACGCCGCAGAAAACCGTCGAATACGGGAACTTCGACCGCCAACCCCCCTCCGAAAGTGGGCGCCCCGGAGTCGAAGTTGTTGTTGCGCCCCAGGCTTAGCCGGTCTTCACCGTAGCCAACACTTCCTACGGCGCTGATTTTTGGATAGTTGCTAGCGTGGATCTCTTTGATCTGCGCTTCCTTCGAGCGAATGTTCGCGACCGCGGCAATCATATCAGGGCGCTGCACCAAGGCATGTTGGACCAATTCACTCACAGGTGTTTGAATATCGGTTGGAAGCGAGCCAACGAAATTATCAGCGATCTGAATCTTTACCGATGGTCGCAGGCCGACGCTAATTAGGAGATCCACCCGGGAATCCGTCTCGGCGCCCAGCGCCTTCCGCAGGTCGAATTGCGATTGCGCCAACTGCTGTCTCGCTTGAAGCACTTCGGGTTTAGTGGCTAAACCGTTCTGGAACCGTGCCTCCACTGCTTCGTGCACGGTGTTGGCCGTATCTAAGCTCGATTGAGCAACGCGGACCGCGTCGCGCTCATTGTTATACGTGTAAAAGTTACGGCTTACTTCGAAAACCAATTTTTGATGCGTGGCATTAAACGCGACATTGGCAATCAGCAGTTCCTCTCGTGCAGATCTCACAGCAGCCGCTCTCTCTCCAAAATCGAAAAGCAGCCATTTCAAAGAGAGCGTGGTTTGAGCCAAAATATCTAGGTGCAAAGTCCCTCCATTGTCCTGCAGGCTAATGGGTGAGCCCGCGGATCCGCCGGTTGCGATTGCGCGGACTATCGCGGCTCGGTTGATATTAAGCGAAGGAAGCGGTGCAAAAAGCCGGGTATAACCGGCTGCTGCCGCCGCCGACAAGAGGGGGTAAAAAGTCACCTCTTTCAGACCAACGGCGGCCAAAGCTTGCTTCGCTCGCTGCCAAGAAATTTTCGTTTCGGGATTGAGTCGTTGGGCGAGATCGATCAGATCGGGTAATTCGTAGACTTTGCGAGGGTCAACCTCAGCATTGCTCCCGATCTCCAAATGGCGACTTTGCAGATCTGCCTGGTGCTCTGCTAATCCTGGGGCTGACCATGGCCGGTCGGCGGAAGGGGGCGCGCTATCTTTTGATCCGCCGGCCGCTGATCCGATCAAGGAGAGCAGACTCAAAATGACCGTGATCAGTTCTCTACGAAGGCCGGCATGGAATCTCCATGGTGCCCCGCCAAAATCAGCAGGGTTACCACCGCCAGAGATGTCCCAAAATCTGCCACCTGGTTGGGCCGCTGGACTCATTTCTATACGTTGTGGTTTCACGCTCCTTTCGCCAGGGGTTAAGGTCAACCACGGCGAAAGTCTCCTAGCGGAAAAGATACTATTCGGGTACTCCCCATCAGATCCGGTTCTTAATAGCTCTTTCGAGGGGGATAGGCGGATTCCGTTGCCGGTAGAGGCGACTGTCCGTTGAGGCCGACGATGTGCCGAAAAAAACTGACTGTTCACGAAGGAAACCGAATGGATAAGGCTCCACGCGCAGTCGCCATCCGAGCGTTGCAATGGCGACTGCACGTTGTGTTAGGGTTCGCTGTTCATTTCGGTTATGCTATCCGGCCAGTGACGCGGGCGGTTCCTGACGGCCAGTCGCCGCTACCGAGGCCTGACTTCATTGTGTGCTCGGATTTTTGGCCTTAAAAAGATTGATCTGAACCGATAGTTTGTCGTACCGCAACCGCTCGAGATCAGCTTGGGTCGCCAGACCGTTTTTAACCTGTTTTTCGAGGTTGGTTTCGGCCTCAATGTAGACGTCCAATTGGCGCTGCAGCGCCTCCGCCTTCTTTTCCGGATCGTCGTAAAGATCTGCTTCAGCGGCAAACAGTCTTTCACCGACATCGATGAGTTCCGGGATCCGGGTCAAACCACGGTTATAAAGGTCGTAACGCGCCTTAACTTCTTTCAGCGCCGCATTGAATCGTTCCTTCTTAAGGCGAAGCAGCGGGGGGTCATCGTCTTTCAATTCCAATATTGGCCCGTTGATGACTTCCACCACCTTGGGGCTCAGTTTAGCAGCCCGCTGGGCGTACAAGGTGGCGTCAAGGCTGCCCGCGAACAGGATCGCCACCAGCGTAACGCTTGGTACTAGCCGTAACCCGTTTCCGTACATGGCATTAGAATATTAAGTCCGACAACCCGAATTTGTCCCGCCAAAAAAAACATCGAGCGGCATTACTGGTTAAAACCGCTTCGAAACCCTTGACCGCCGGCGGTAAAACCCCAGATCTGATGAAGTATTTTTTTCTTACACGCATTTCTCCAAAGTTCGGCGCAGCGTACCGAGGCACGTAGCTTGGAAAAGTGAAACTTATTCAAAACGCGATTGACAACGATTCATCCTGTTTCCAGACAAGAGCTACCGGCGATGAAAACCAGGTCTAGGAAGCCAAAAAAACGGAGCGGGTCGTTAAGTGAAAATGTCCAGATTCGAAGACTCGATCTGAACCTGTTTCGAGTTTTCGACGCAGTCATGCAACAACGAAGCGTGAGCAAGGCAGCAAAGGCGCTGTCGGTTACACCATCCGCAATCAGTCATGCGCTGAGCCGCCTGCGAGAACCGATCGATGATGAGCTTTTTGTTCCGGGTGTTTCCGGCATGCAGCCGACACGACGCGCGGTCGAATTAGCCTCGGATATCCGCAAAACAGAGGCTTTTCCAGTTCCCACATGTGGTTGTCGAAATGACCGGTACCGAGGAGCACGAGAAGGATGGCTTCCTGAATGACGAGGGAGTTTCCCACCTAATCCATCGCGAAAAGGATTCTCGCCAGCGTAAAGCTTCGCACTAGGGCTAGCCCGGGTCCGTACGACTGGCCATTCTCCCAATTGACCATTTGAGGATGTCGCTAGCCTTGTCCTGCTGGAACCCAGCCTCTCCACTAACGGCTCAACCACACTTCTCTGGGCCATGGGGACTAGCTCCCTCTCTCGGGTAATCCAAAATTGCTCGTTAAGCGAATAGCGAGCCGGGCAGACCTACTATTAGTTTGTTAAGGCGGAGATAGAACATGAACACCCGATACAATCAATACAACCTGGTTTTAGACTATTTCGTCATAGAGGGTTATCAGGAAGGCTGCATTAGCATCGCGAACAATGAACCGACGGATGCAGATTTAGACCGGCTCGCCTACAACGGGGAACTCTACGGGTTGTTGGAACGTAACCCGAATTTCTTGCTGTAGCCCAGTTTGGGAGAGGAGTGCTCGCCGATCTAAGTGCTTTCGGGATGTGTAAAGGGAACCAACCATGACCCACGCCTACTTCGCCACAGCCTTCGTCGGCGCGCATCGCGTCGGCGTCACTATTCGCGCCCGGAACATCGCTACGGCATTCGAAGTCGCGGAACATTACCTTCAGGACCGCAACCCTAAGTCAGACGTGATCGTTCAGGCTGTCCAGCGCATTACTAACGAATCCACCGCTGCACTCACGCCCTCCAATATCATCGAAACGAACAACTAGACACATGACTGAGGAAGACTACTGGGCCGGCGATCCAGACTTTCACGAGATAATTGAAACGGCGGCAGCACAAGGTGAAATGCTTCTGACTGAACCTAAAACCGGACGGCCAACTTTCACAGACTACCAAATTACGCCTTTGTACGAGTCCAACCCATGGCAACCCGCCAAGACGTTCTATATGGTCAGCTTATGGGACCAAAACCTCGGCCGGTTATTCGATAGCTATGAGGCTGCCTTCAGATGGCTCAGACAGCACTTAGAGGCGAGCAACGATGACCCGGAACAAATCTGACAGAGAAAGCTATATCAGCAATCATCGCGTTAGCGGCCAGTTGCTGTTTTGCTGACTACATTCGGCTTCAGTGAACCGCTCCCGAAAAGAATTGCGGAAGACCCGACCATAACAGGTAAAGGGAAAGACCGCCGGGCAACGAACGCACTCTGTCGTTCGTGCCCGAACCCTCTGAAAAGAAGCTATTTTGCTGTCACGAATTCTGCCTGTGGGACTGACAGCTCCAAAGCTCGTGCCACACCGTCGCCATAGGCAGGATCGGCTCTTCTGCAGTTGGCAACATACCGCTCCATGACCTCCTGAGAGGCGCCCTGCATCGCGCGAGCCGTGTTGTCAAAGAGCACCTGCTGTTGCTCGGGAGTCATCGATCGAAAGAGATCACCCGGTTGTTCCCAGTGGTCATCCACTAGGCGGTGGTCATAATGATCAGCGTCACCTTCGATCGGAAGCGGCGGCTCAGCGTATTCCGGTTGGTTGTCCCACAACCCCTGGCTATTCGGGTTATAAGACTTCGTCTCTCCCAAATTTCCATCTGTGCGCATCTGTCCGTCGCGGTGATAGGAGTGGAATGGGCACTTCGGTGCGTTAACCGGGATGTGATTGAAATTAACACCGAGGCGGTATCGCTGGGTATCTCCATAAGAGAACAGCCGAGCCTGAAGCATCTTGTCAGGAGACCAGCTAATTCCAGGAACCACATTCGCCGGGGAGAAGGCCGCTTGCTCCACCTCCGCGAAGAAGTTTTCTGGATAACGATTGAGCTCTACGACGCCAACTTCGATGAGCGGGTAGTCAGCCTTGGGCCAGACTTTGGTCAAATCAAAAGGATTGTGCTGGTGTGTCTTTGCCTGCTCCTCTGTCATTACCTGGATGAAGAGCTTCCAACGCGGAAAATCCCCGCGTCCGATTGCCTCGAACAGGTCTCGGCCATGGCTCTCCCGATCTTTTGCTATAATCGCAGCGGCAGCTTCGTCCGTCAGGTTTTCAATACCTTGCTGCGTGCGAAAGTGGAACTTTACCCAGGTGCGCTTGTTCTCACCATTGATCATCGAGAAGGTGTGACTTCCGAAAAGATGCATGTGCCGGAAGGATCTCGGAATTCCGCGGTCGGACATGATAATTGTTACCTGATGGAGTGCCTCTGGTAAAAGACTCCAGAAGTCCCAATTATTCTGAGCGCTCCGCATGCCGGTGCGAGGGTCGCGTTTGATAGCGTGGTTGAGATCGGAGAAGCGTAAAGGATCACGGAAGAAAAACACCGGAGTATTGTTTCCAACAATGTCCCAATTTCCCTCCTCGGTATAGAACTTGATAGCAGTCCCGCGGATATCGCGCTCCGCATCCGCTGCGCCCCGTTCCCCAGCGACGGTCGAAAAGCGCACGAACATAGGCGTCTGCTTCCCAACTTTCGAAAAGATGGCCGCCTTGGTGTATTTGGTGATGTCGTGAGTTGTCGTGAAAGTTCCATATGCGCCCCAACCTTTGGCATGCATCCTCCGCTCAGGAATGACTTCGCGATCAAAATGCGCGAGCTTCTCTATAAGCCAGATGTCCTGGAGTAGAGCTGGACCACGAGCACCCGCGGTCAAAATATTTGTGTTGTCCGGTACGGGAGCACCGGTCGCATTGGTAAAGCGTTTCTCTTTTTTCGAAGTGTCCGACATATGTTCTCCTAGTTCCGTTTTCCAAAATCAGATGGCATCTAGCAATAGGAGCATATCAGAATGACTGGGCTATCAGCAGAATGAGTATTCTTTTACCTACCCAAATTGGCTATCTCGCATCCCCGCCGATGGCGGCCTGCAAATCGACAGAACAACAATCTCTACCAATTGCCCTCATAGATAGATCACACGGGCAGCTTAAAAGTATTACGACGCTGGCGAAGCGATTAATATCGCCCTCACTCGTTCCGGTAAGGATAAATCACTCGTTTGCTTCATGGCGATAGAAAGCGTCTCGATTAATCTTCAACCCGGTACATCGACAGGCTCGCGCCACGGATTCGTTGGTAGCGGGATCCTGTGGTTTCGGTGGCTAACATCGCGTCATGGGAGCTATCTGCGTCCGCCCAAACCGTTGTGAAGCGAGTCGGTGGACATAGTTGGGTGCCATTTTTACAACCTGAGATTAACGAGAGTTCGAAAAATGAAATCAATATCAATGTTTATTGTAACGGCAATTGCAGGTTGCCCACTTCTGTTCTCTTCCTGCGCCAGCACTGGAGCAACCAATCCAATCACTGCGACCAGCAACGTCCGCGGCACTAGTCTAGCCAGCAAAGCGACCTATAATCCTGCGACTATGCAATTCCAGGACGCTTGGCCATTCGGTCCCAACAGCTATCGGTAAGTTAGCGACCGGTCTTTGCAGGTGGTGACGGCGATTGGAAAAGCGCGCTTCCGACGCTACCGAAATCATTCTAACCGTAGATATCCATTTCTGAGAGGCTCCCTTTGGGTGAGGAACAAAGTATCCCTTCGATTAATTGTTTGCGTTGACGCTCCATATTAGGCACCTTGAAGGCCCAAATTAGCTGCCTTAGATTCGACGATCGGGGGGCCGGTGGGCCAAACGGCAGAAGTACAAATTAATCACGCCAGGAGGTTTATTATGAGAAGGCATAATCCACTTATTATTCCGATGACGGTGATTTTAATCGGCATCGCCTTAGACAGTTTCGCTGGTTCTGGAACCCTGTCCCACTCTCGGATTGAGTCGTTGCTGTCGGCAGCGGGTTTTCAAATTCTGACGGGGGAAGACGCACAACAGCAAGTTTGGTACGCTCGATCCGCTCCTAACACGCTCCAACGTCACCCACAGAAAGGCGGAGCAGTTTACACCTATGCTGACTACCGGGGATGCTTCATGTACATCGGGGGCCAATTCGAGTATCAGCAATACGAACGGCTGGTACGCGAAACATCGGACGCCGAAAGAAGGATCCAGGCCAGTGAAGCACTTGATAAGCCTTGGCGAGACTGGGTCTGGACTTGGGAACCTTGGAAGCTCGTGGTGTGGGGTTACGAGCCGTGAATTCGGCGAGGGCTCCATTGCTCGTGCATTTTGCCTATCCCTCCTTCGGATAGGACAGGAGTATCCTCTCGGTGCATAGCGTACGATCGCAACGTCGCTAATGTTTTAGGAGTGATGACTAGCATCGGCCCAATCACGCGACCGATGACATGAGGATAGTTCTATGAAAGTATTCAAAAAGACTCGCAGGACAGAGCGTTTTGTTATCCCTTTCCCGGGTTCCAAGCCGGATCCAGAATCAACAGACCTACCGATAGAGACGCCGAGATCGGCCATTTGGGGATGGCTGGAATTGGGGTGCGCGGTTACGCTTGCCTCGGCGGTTTTGGTTTCCATGCTCCAGGTCCTGGTTGCTGCTGGGAACCTGGTAGAATGAAGGACAGGGTGGTTTCTGTCTCGCTCGAAGAGGAGATAGTATGAAAATCGGCCTGTTACTTGTTTCTTTTATTGGTCTATACCTAGCGTCCACCGCTTGGGCAGACGACTACGAGGACTTGGCTGCAAGAGGTTATCGCTGGGTCACGGTCAATGGACCGTACGCTTGTGCTACTCAACACGAGCTCCGCCAAATCACCAGCGATCATACCGACGCCACAGAATTGCAGATGGTTCAGGACGGTGGAGCGTATTATCTGATTCCTGGGACTTTGGTTCAGGTAGTTCAGGATGATCGTGCCGACGGTATGTCGCAGGTCTTATTGGGGGGAATTACCAAACCGCTATGGACCTATACTAAGTTTCTCAGCGCACGTCCGATACGCGATACCTACGGAATCGTCGAAACACCACAGATATCCGGTCTCATCGAGCCAGACGAAGCCAAACTGCTCGAACAGCCCGGTACACAGTTAACGTCGTCACCACGGACGCCGATAACTCGGTAGGGCGAAGATCTCGGCGCGTCGCTAGATGAACCATCTCAATGCGGTACATCCGCGCCGGATTTGAGCCGTGGGAGGTGGGGTTGGCCGCCCAGGATGTGGTGCCAAATCGAGGATTGCCCGTACCGGGAGCGTCCATTGAAGGACGCCACGTTCCACGGCTCAAATCCAGCGCGCATACACCACGTCAAGGGACATCGTACATCCAGCGCGCGCCGAGATTTTCGCCCTACCTGGCTCCTTCCTCTTCTTTCCCTCGCCTCAAATAGCTACACCATCAGATAATCCCTTCAGGTCGTCCGGGTTCATGAAGCGGGGTTGCTTGGCGTCCGAGTCATAAATAATGACCGTCTCGCCGTGCAGCTTCGCCTCTTCGTTGAGGCCGCAATAAAAATCAACCAATGCCATCCATACGTTCTTGCCTGCTATCCTTTTTAACGTAAACGGCGTCTCGGCAACGATTGCCAAATAGGGCGGCTTCTCAAGAAAATCGTAAAGCGCCTTACTGATATAGGATTCTGCCGCTTGGCCGTCCCGAATGTTCGACGGTTTGGTCTCGGCTTGGTTTGCAGGCTCCGCCGCACACAGCACGGTAGAAAGTAAAAGACCTAATATTATTTTCATCTCCTTAACCCAATCCTTTCCACTCTAACAACGGTTTACCTTCGCCTGCTATCAGCACAAGGGGTGATTTACTGCCTACCCAAAAAGGCTGGCTCCGGAAAGGCGCTTCGCTCTTCACGGCTTCGCGGTGGCGTTAAGTCCTTAAATCCGAAGCACCAATCTCAGGCCGTCGAACTGGTAACTGCAGTCACGGATGGCTTTGTAATTCAAGGCTTACCTTAACAGGCGGACTATTCCTAAGAACCTTACCTCCCTCAATGT
>JGI12627J18819_10000675_pt1 | contig 11267 bp, 8 predicted proteins | sample TexAe_OM1H0_M2_FD_18819 | JGI IMG/M metagenome (IMG submission 18819)
TCCAGGCCCGAGGCGTGGTGGGCGGGGCAGTGGGCTGCGCGTTCCCGGACGGCGGAGGCACGGGCGTCTGCGCGTAGCCGGTGATGGCTCCGAAAAAACATGCGCAGACAAGCAGTGCCCTGATCATTTCTTTGCATCCTGCGGCGGCGGCGCGGGAGGGTTATTCCCCGGCGGCGGCGCCTTCTTCAAAAATTCCCACCAAGCAGCATCGCCCACATCGTCCGAACCCAAGAACTCCAAAAGACCTTCATCGGGCGGCGGCGGCGTTGACGCCGGCGTTGAGGCCGGCGGAGGCGCTGGAGGCGTCGGCGGTGCCGGCGGCACCGCATTTGCCGCCGCGCACAGTGCGCCGAATAACAGCCAGCTCCTTGTGAAGCCCCTAATTACCGATCTACGCAGCGGGACCCGAATTCGCGGCCTTGTCCGCGAAATCATAGAAATCGATATCGTCTTGCAGCATCTCCATGGCATCACCCGAACCTTCGTCCGTTGACGCAACCAGGTCAAGGTCTTCGAAGTTCGACTGCGTATCCGGCGGCGATCCTGTCCACAGAGCGAATCCCAAGATCGCGGCTGCCGTAACACCAAACGCGGGCGTCCACATCTTCCAGCTGAAGGCCCACCGCCGCCGGTTGGATGAAGCCGCGTCCAGCGCGGCACTGCGCGCCTGAGTCAGCCGCGACCGGATGCGCATATCGAGGCCATCGACGCTGTCGTGAAACAGCGCCCGGCTGCGCATTTCGAGTTCATTGTTCTCTTGTTCGCTCATCACCAAACCTCGCCGAGCTGCGCGCGCAGCGCATGCACTGCGCGCGAATAATGAGTCTTCACGCTGCCTTCCGAGCAAGCCATCGCGCTCGCCGTCTCGGCAACATCCATTCCTTCAAAATTGCGCAGCATGAAGGCCTCGCGCTGCCGCGCGGGCAATGCCCGCAGCGATTCCTCCAGCTTCTGCATCGCCTGCGCCTGCATCAGACGTTCGGGAATGGCCGGCGCCGCGTCAGCTACGTTGTCCAGGGGGTCCTGAGCCTCGTTGTCTGGATCTTCCTTGGGGCCCGGCAACCATGTCATGACGCGCTTGCGTACCGTGCGGCGCCGCTGTAGGTCGCGGATGCCGTTTTCGAGTATTCGATAAAAAAGCGGCCGCCATTCGCTGCTGGGGCGTGAGGCGTAGCTTCGGGTGAGCTTGAGCATGGCGTCTTGCACGACATCGAGAGCGTCGTCGGCATCGCGTAGCGCGACTTGCGCCATGCGGAACGCCCGGCGCTCGATCTCAGCCAAGAATTTCTCGAGTTCTTTCGTGTACTCCAGAACCGCTCCCTCCGGTGCTGGAGCGGGATTATCCCAGACCATCCAAGCTGCATTCAGCGTATCAAAGCGAGCCATGCGTATCATCTCCATTCAAGGTATAAACGCTGACCGGCAGGCTCGGTTGACGCCGTGATCGGCGCAAGATCAGCGACTTACGCACACGGCATGTGACTCCCGTTGCAATATTTTCGCTCAAACCTTTGCCGTGGAATCCAGTGGGGGTCGTAAACCTTTGAATTCAATGGAGTCATTTCAATTTCGAGCATTTTTTCGCCAATTTGACCAAGCACCGAAACGGAACGGGCACTTAGCCCAAATGACCCCCGGTTCTCAACAGAGTTATCCACAAGATTTGTGGACAAAAAGACCGTGATTTTTCAGATCGCACTCGACACGCCACTGGGCCGAAGCTTCGACTATTTGCCGCCGGCGAACTCGCGGCATGCTCCTCTTCCCGGCGTTCGCGTCTTGGTGCCCTTCGGCCGTCAACGCATGGTCGGCATTTTGGTTGGCATCGCCGCTGAATCTGCTGTCCCCGCGGTCAAGCTCAAGGCCGCATTGGAGATCTTAGACTCGCAGCCGGTTTATGACCCGGCTACGTTTGAGCTGTTGCGCTGGGCAGCGGACTATTACCACCACCCCATCGGCGAAGTGTTTGCCGCAGCGCTGCCTGTCGCAATGCGAGCCGGCCAGCCTTCCTTCGAGCGCACGGAACATTGGAGCCTGACGGACGAAGGCCGGGCAGAACTAGCCTCACCCAGTTCCAAACGAGCGCCTCAGCAGCGCGCGTTGCTGGCTTGGTTGGCAGAGCGCGCCGGCGCAACGTCGGAGGAGGTCGGCCGCTCCTTCAAAGGAACGCTCCTCAAGAGCCTGGCCGAGCGCGGTTGGATCGGCGCGAGCGTGTCGGAATCGCAAAGCACCTGCGGCGATCTGCAGATTTTGCCCGGCGCGCTTGCGCTGACCGGCGCTCAGGCGCAGGCGGTCGACGGCATCCTCGCCACTCTCGGGACCTTCTCGGTGCACCTGCTGGACGGCGTGACCGGCAGCGGCAAGACGGAGGTGTACTTGCAAGCGATCGCTGCGGCCATTTCCGCGGGCGGCCAGGCTTTGGTGCTGGTTCCCGAAATCGCGTTGACGCCACAGCTCGTGGAACGGTTTCGGCGCCGCTTCAGCGCGGGGATTGCGGTCGTCCATTCCGGCCTAACCGACAGCGACCGCCGCGATGCCTGGCGCGCGGCGCATGGCGGCCACGCCCGGATCGTGATCGGCACGCGTTCGGCTGTGTTCACATCCATGCCCAAACTGTCGCTCATCATCGTCGACGAAGAGCACGATGCTTCGTACAAGCAGCATGAGGGATTCCGTTATTCGGCCCGCGATCTTGGCGTCATGCGGGCGCGCGGCGCGGCCGTGCCCATTGTGCTGGGATCCGCAACGCCGTCGTTGGAAACCTTGGAAAACGCCGTGAGCGGGCGCTATCACAAGCATCTTTTGCCGCAGAGGCCGGGCGCCTCTCAGCCGCCGCGCATGGTGCTCGTTGATTTGCGCCGGCACGCCGCGGAGCAGGGACTGTCGACGCCGGTTGTGCAGGGGATCGAGCGGCACCTCAAGGCCGGCGGACAGGTGATAGTCTTTTTGAACCGCCGCGGCTATGCGCCGAGCCTGTTCTGCAATTCCTGCGGATGGGTCGCCCCTTGTCCCCATTGCGATGCGCGCATGACGCTGCATCGGCGCGCTCAGCAGCTTCGCTGCCATCACTGCGGCGCACAAGCGGCCGTGCCGACCGTCTGCGCGAACTGCAACCAGGCGCTGTTGCCCGTGGGCCAGGGCACGGAGCGCGTCGAGGAAACCTTGGCGCGAATTTTTCCCGATGCACCCCTCGCTCGTCTGGATCGCGACAGCGCATCCGCGCGCGGTGCGATGCAGAGCGTGCTCGAGCGCGTGCATAGCGGCGAGGCGCGCATCCTGGTCGGCACCCAAATGCTCACCAAGGGGCATCATTTCCCCGACGTGAGCTTGGTCGTCATTCTCGATGCCGATCAGGGGCTTTTCGCCAGCGATTTTCGCGCCACCGAACGCCTGGCGCAGACCATCACTCAAGTTGCCGGCCGCGCCGGCCGCGAGGCCCGCGCCGGCGAAGTCATGATTCAAACCGAGTTTCCGGAGCACCCGCTCCTGAACCGTTTGATCAACGACGGGTACGCAAGCTTTGCCGCCAGCGCGCTCGAGGAACGCCGCGAAGCCGGCTGGCCGCCCTTCTCCCGGCTGGCATTGCTGCGGGCCGAGGCCAAGGATCGCGCCGCTCTGGATTCATTTCTGCGCGACGCAGGACAGGCCGGCGAGAAACTGGGCGAAGCAGCAGTCAAGATCCTGGGTCCGGCGGCGGCCCTGATTGCCCGGCGGGCCGATCATTACCGCGCCCATCTGCTGATCGAGACGGACGTCCGGCCGACTTTGCAGCGGTTTCTGTCGCGTTGGCTGCCCAGGGTCGAAAATCTGCCCTCCCCGAAAGGGCTGCGCTGGTCGATCGACGTTGATCCGCTGGAAGTCGATTGAGCGCTTTGCGGTAAACTGCGCAGCCTTTGCCGGAACGGATCTGACTTTGAAGACATCGATCGAGACATTGCTGAAGCACGCCCTGGCGTCGCTGCCCCAGGAGCTTGTGCCGGACGCTGCGCGCGCCGGCGTCAGCATCGAGGTGGAAAGCACCCGCGACGCTCAGCACGGCGATTTCGCCAGCAATTTGGCGATGCGCCTTGCCAAACCTTCGCGTCAGAATCCCCGCAAGCTGGCGGAAGCGCTGATCGCGGCCCTGCCGTCCAGCGATTCGATCGCCAAGGTCGAGATCGCCGGCGCGGGTTTCATGAATTTCTTTTTGAGGGACGATGCCTACCACCGCGAGATCGGCAAGATCTTGAACGAGGGCGCAGCCTACGGCCGATCGCAACTCGGCGGCGGCCTGCGTATGCAGGTGGAATTCGTATCCGCCAACCCGACCGGCCCCCTGCACGTGGCGCACGGCAGGCACGCAGCCTTCGGCGCCTCTTTGAGCAACCTGCTCGAGGCTGTGGGTTATCGGGTCGAGCGCGAGTACTACATCAACGACGCCGGCCGGCAGATGGATATCCTGGCCGTCAGCGCATGGCTGCGGTACTTGCAACTTGGCGGCGAGACCTTCGCCTTCCCGTCGAACGCCTACGTAGGCGAGTACTTGATCGCGGTCGGCGAGCAACTGCGGGCCGCGTGCGGCGCGAGCTTGCAGCGCTCCGCCGCCGAAGTATTTGCCGGTTTGCCGCCCGATGAGCCGCAGGGCGGCGACAAGGATATCTACATCGATGCGCTGAACGCCCGCATGCGCGAAGCCATCGGCGAAGCCGCCTACGCGCAGGTGCTGCAGACGACGCTCGAGGGGATCGTCGGCGATATCCGCGAGGATTTGGCCGAGTTCGGCGTGACGTTCGACCGCTGGTTCTCGGAGCGTTCCTTGGGCGACAGCGGCGCGATCGACCGGTCGATTGCGGCGCTCGAGAAGTCCGGGCATGCGTACCTCAAGGACGGCGCGTTGTGGTTCAAGAGCACGGAGTTCGGCGACGAGAAAGACCGCGTCATCGTGCGCGACAACGGCCTGAAGACCTACTTCGCCTCCGATATCGCCTATGTCATGAACAAGCTCGAGCGCGGCTTCGAGCACATCATGTATGTCTGGGGCGCCGACCATCATGGCTACATCGCGCGCCTGCGCGCGGTCTTGACCGCGCTCGGCGGCTCGCCCGAGCGGTTCGAAGTGCTGCTCGTGCAGATCGTATCGCTGTTCCGCGGCGGCGAGAAAGCCAAGATGTCGAAGCGTTCCGGAGACTACGTCACGCTGCGGGACTTGCGCAAAGAGGTCGGCAACGACGCCGCGCGGCTGTTCTATGTCATGCGCAGCAACGACCAGCATTTGGATTTCGACATGGAACTCGCCAAATCCCGCTCAAACGAAAATCCTGTCTACTACATTCAGTACGCCCATGCGCGCGTCTCGAGCGTTTTGCGGCAGCTTCAGGAGCGGGGACTGCAGCACGATCCCGCCCACGGCATCGCCTCGTTGAGCAAACTCAATGAGCCTCAGGAACTGCAATTGATCAAACGCCTGAGCGCTTTCCCTGAGGTCATCAAGCAGGCTGCGGCCCTGCGCGCGCCNCATTCATTGGTGCATTACCTGCGGGATCTCGCGAATGATTTCCACACCTATTACAGCGCGCATCAGTTCATCGTCGAGGATTCTGGAACTCGCGACGCGCGGCTGGATTTGGCGCTTGCAGCGCAGATCGTGATCCGCAACGGCCTCAAGTTGTTGGGCGTATCGGCGCCCGACACGATGTAAGGAAGGTTCATGGCACGCGACTACAAGCCGAAACGCGCCCAACCAGCAAGTTTTTCCGGCTGGCTGGGCCTTGGCGCAGGCTTGGGCTTAGGTTTGGCGGTCGCCGGCGTGGTTTATCTGAAAGATCACAAGCTCGACGCGCCGGCCGCGAGCGCCGGCAAGCCGATCAAGAAGCGCTCTCACAGCAATGACGTGCCGGAAGCAGGCGAGTCCACGCCGGATGATTCGAAGACCTACGCCTTCTATGAAATGCTGCCGAAGTTCGAAGTGGTCGTGCCGGAAAAAGACAAGGACGTCCGGCCGGACATCAAGCCGGTGCCGGAGACGCGCAGCGGCACCTACGTGCTGCAAGTCGGCTCCTACAGAAATTTCGCCGACGCCGATCGCGTACGCGCGAAGCTGGCGCTGCAGGGCATAGAGTCGAACGTGCAGAAAGTAACGGTGGATAGCGACACGTGGCACCGCATCCGCATCGGTCCGATTTCCAAGCTCGATGAACTCAATCGCATGCGTCAAATTCTGCGCAAGGCAGATGTGGACGTGCTGGTGATCCGCGTCGGCGACTAGCAGTGCCCGAAGGCAGCCGCTGCTGCGGCCGCCGCTAGTGCGCCAAGCTCGCGAAACCTCTGGCGATGCCCATCCAGGCGGCCGTCGCGGCGATGGGCGCGGTCAGCAACTGTTGCGCGACCAGCGCGGCGCCGCCGTACAGATAGACCGGATGGGGACGCCCCAGAAGGCGCCAATCGCGCACCACGGCGACGACGAGAAATAGATCTGCGACGAGGCTCGGCGGCAGCGCCACGAAGGCAGGCGGCGGGCCGGCCGCGCCGGCAGGAGCGAACAATGTGAGAAACACCCGCGCAATCGCCGGTGTCATGATCCCGATCATCAACAGCGTCATCAGCCGCTTGTGCGACTCGGGCTTGCGGATCTTGACGATTGCCAGGACAAAAATGACCGCCATCAGCGGCCATGCCGTCAGCGTCACTGCGGAGAAGCGCAACGCCGCGTCGCCGAAGCCCAGCGCCTGGTTTCTCGCCAACACCACTTCTTGGCCGACGAGAATCGAACACATCATGGCCGTGAACAGCGCGATGCCCGCCAGTCCCCAGGCGCGATGGTCCAGCGTGCGTCCCCTGGCGACCAGCAAGGTTTGCACGAAGTAGAAACAGGTCCACGTGAAGAGCAGCGCGCCGTGAATGTGAATGATGGGTTCGCCATGAAAGGTGCCGGCGGCGACCTTGGCCCAGTAGGTTGGAATGAATCCGCCGAAGGCAACGGCTAGGAAACCGCCGGCCATCCACATGTAGAAATTGCGGCTTTCGGCGCGGACACCCGACGCCGTTGCGATTGCTTCCATCGTTTATCCCCTTCCCGAACTGCGGGCGGCAGTATGCCAGTCCGCTGACGCAGTGTTAAGTTTTGTTAAGACAAATCCCGGACGCGTTGCGCCACCTTATTGTTCTTCGTCTGCTCAATCCTCGCCTAATTGGCGAAAATCGACCCCCAATGCCCGCAATTTCCGGTACAAATGCGTGCGTTCCATTCCGACTCGCTTCGCCAGCTGGCCCACTTTCCCGTTACAGAGCAACAACTGTTGCTGCAAATAAGCCCGTTCGAACTGCTCGCGCGCCTCCCGCAGCGGCAAGGCCAACAGGTCCTGCTTCACGAGCGGCTCGTCGACCGCCATCTTCACGGCGAGCTCGCGTTCGATTTCCTCGAGGCGGATCTCTTCTCCGGCACCGAGGATCAATACGCGTTGCACCAGGTTTTTCAGTTCGCCCACATTGCCGGGCCAGGGATAATTTCTCAGACGGTTCTGCGCGGCGACGCTGAAACGGCGCAACGGCAAATGTTGTTCATCGACCAGCCGGTCGACGTAGTAGCGCAATAGATCCGGAACATCCTCGGCGTAATCGCGCAACGGCGGCACGCGCAGGGTGATCACGTTGAGATGGGCAAGCAGGTCGCGGCGGAAGGGTTCGGGCGAAGATCCCAGTTCGAAACCTTCCTGCGCGGAACTGATCCAGCGCACATTGAGATTCAGCCGAGTGCGGCCGCCCACGCGCGTATAGCCGTTCTGCTCGATGGCCCCGAGCAGGGCGCGCTGCGCATTGGCATTCAAATCCTCGAGGCCGGAAATATAGAGACTGCCGCCGGTCGCTTGGTCGAACGCGCCCGGTTCGACCTTCCCATCGCGTTCGCTGCCGAACAGCGCCGCCGCGGGATCCTGTCCGAGGCTGGCCGCAACCACCATGAAAAACGGCTTCGCGGCCCGCGCGCTCAAGGAATGCAGGTAGCGCGCGTACGCTTCTCGGCCGGAGCCGAGCTCTCCGACCAGCAGCACCGGCGAAGAGCTCGATGCGGCTTGCTGAATCTGCTCGCGCAGCATCTGGGTGATCTTCGATTTGCCGATCGGCACGGCCAACGCGGAGCCCTGGGTGCGCGCAGACAGGCGCTTGCGGCGTCCGGCATCGAGTGCCCGCTCCACCGTGCGCAACAGCTTGGTCAAGGACAACGGCTTCTCGACGAAATCGAATGCGCCGAGACGCGTGGCCTCGACGGCGGTCTCCACCGTGCCGTGGCCCGACATCATAACCACCGGACAATCGTAGCCATCGGTCATCGACCATTCCCGCAAGAGCGTGATGCCGTCCGTATCCGGCATCCAGATATCCAACAGCACGAGATCGGGAACCTGCGCGGCACGCGAGGAGCGGGCCTGGCTGGCGTCTGCCGCGATTTCGACTTCGTAGCCCTCTTCGGAGAGAATTTCCTTGAGCAGACCGCGGATATCCGCCTCGTCGTCGACTACCAAGATTCTAGAAGCGGTCATACGCGTTCTCTCCTGTGTTCACCTGTGCGCGGCTTGACGGAGCCTGCGGAGCGCGCGCTGTCGGCCAGCGGCAATAAGATTCGCACGCGAGCTCCTCCCGAGCGCTGATTATCCGCCTCAATGCGTCCGCCGTGCTCTTCCACGATTTTTTTGACGATCGCCAGCCCCAAGCCGGTGCCCTTGGGCTTGCTGGTGACATAAGGATCGAAGACCGTTCCGATGAGGTCCCGCTGAAAGCCTGGACCGTTGTCGGTGACCACGATGGCAACCGACGCGCCCCGATTTTGACCTTCGTCGGCGAGCTGAGTTTCGATCTCTATGCGGGCACCCACCTTGCCTTCGAGGGCCTCCAGCGAGTTCGTAACCAGGTTGTTCAGAATCTGCCGGATGCGCATGCGGTCGGCGGAGATCATCGGCAGATGCGGGCTCAACATCAGCTTCATTTCTGCGCTGCTGTCTTGCACGCGGTACAGATCAACCACTTCCGTGATCAACTGGTTGAGATCGAAGCGCGAAAAATGCATGTCAGGCGCGCGCGCGTACTCGCTGAAGGCATTCACCATCTGCTTCATCGCGTCGACCTGCGCCACGATGGTGTGTGTCGCACGCTCGAGGATTTGGGCGTCCTGCTCGTTCATTTGCCCCAGGAATTTGCGGCGCATCCGCTCGGCGGATAGCTGGATGGGGGTGAGCGGATTCTTGATCTCATGCGCCAACCGGCGCGCGACCTCGCCCCACGCCGCATCGCGCTGCGCTTGCAGGAGCGTCGTGATGTCATCGAACACCAGCACCACCCCCGGAGCCCCGCCGGCATCATTCGGCAATTCCGTGCAGGCGCACATCAGCACATGCTTGCCCGATTCCGACAACAGCTCGATCTGTTCGCGCCAATCGAGCTGCTCGGGCTGCAGGCGCTGCTTGATGGCGCTCAGGAACTGCGTAAACAGGGTGCTGTCGCTGATGGACTCATCGAAGGGCTTGCCGATAGCGGCCTCCAAGTCGACGCCCAGAATGGCGCTCGCCGCTTGATTGGCGGTGCGAACTTTCAAGTCCGCTTCGAGCGAGACGACTCCGGTCGACAGGCGCGCAAGAATTACCGCCAGTCCGGCGCGCTCGGCCTCAACCGCTTGCTGGCTGCGGCGCGTTTCTTCCCGCGCGCGCCCCAAGCGTTTCGTCATGTCGTTGAACGAAGTCACCAAGAATCCCAATTCGTCGCGTCCGGGCAGCGGCAGGCGCGTGTCGTAGTTGCCTTTGGCTACGGCCCGCGTGCCGGCGATCAAGTCTTGCACGGGCTGAACCAGGCGCTGCGCGGCAAAGAACGCGCCATAGACCGCGGCGATCAGCGACATCAGCACGACGAAGCTCAACACCAGCACGAAGGCGAACTTGAGCGGTTGCCGCTTTTGGACAAGCGAGGCATAGGACGTGTAGGAGCGCTGCACCGTATCGGCCAGCTGGCTCAATTGCAGCGGCACCGGATACAGCGCAATCAACACGCGCGGCCCCGCACTGCTGTCCTCGATCGGCGATGCCGCGCGGATCACATAACCGCCGAGTGCATCGGTGTCCAGGCTCACGTATGGACGGCCGCGCCGCAGCTGCAGCATCATCTCATCGGTCGCCGGAATCGGCAGCGCGTCCATGGGACGATCCGAACTCGTGGCAATGATGCGTGCCTGCGCGCCGACCACGGTGAACTCAATGGCCGTGCTGTCTTGCCGCTGGCGATCCAGGGAACCCGCCAGCTGGAAATTTGACAGGCCGATCAGCGAGTGCGCGACGTTCTGGGTGTGCTGCAAGAATTCCCGCACCCGCACGTCCAGCGCGGCATGGGAGAGCTCGCGCGTGTCGATCAAGCCCTGGCTTACCTCGCTTTCAAACCAGCTGTCGATGCCGCGATTCACGAACTGAACGGCGAAGTAATAGACGACCAGGATGGGCGCCACGGCGAGCGCGCTGAAGATCGCGACGGTACGGCCCTTCAATCGCGAGCCGGGCACATGCTTGCGGTAGTCGCGCACGAGCCGGGTCAATTTGCCGGCCAGCAGCACGAACAATGTAAGCAATCCCGAAATGTTGACCAGCAGAATCCAGGGCAGCCACTTGGCGAACTTTTCGGAGTTCTGGACCGCGGAGGCCAGCATGAACAGCGCGGCGATCCACAGAGCGACGCCGATGACGCCCAACACCGTGGAGCCGTATTTGCGGATCATGGCTGGAACGTCCAGGCGTACCAATCGGACTCGCGATGCCAATCGCTGACCCAGAACATCAACAGGCGCAGCGTGAAGGGCACGGTGCCGAAATCGAGCCTGGCCTTTACGCGCCCCTCGTAACGGCGGTCCGGCGCGATCAGCGCTTTGTCGAGCGCCGGCAGGCTATGAACTTCCGACAAATGCGAAATCGCTTCATCGACCGTGCCCAGCGATTCCTGCTGACCGCTGTTGTCGTTCCGAAGGATGTAGCGGGCGCTGACCGCGTTGTATTGCAGGTGATAACGCTGTGTCAGCTCGGCCACGCGCGAGTTCGGCAGTAGCTGCCGCACACGCTCGATGTCCAGATCCACCTCCAGCGCCAGAGGGACGCCTTCAACCAATCCGCGCCGCACCGCGTCGCTGATCGGCAAATCGATGCGCGCGTTCAAATGATAGACGCCATCCTTGAGCTCCAGATCCGCGGTGCGAACTTCGAAGCGGCCCGCCAGTCCTTCAGCATGCAGCGGCTGGAGCAGAAACAATGTCGCCAGCGCGGTGG
>JGI12627J18819_10000676_pt1 | contig 11260 bp, 6 predicted proteins | sample TexAe_OM1H0_M2_FD_18819 | JGI IMG/M metagenome (IMG submission 18819)
TGGCAGGCGGGCTGGATCCCATGCATGCGATGCGCCTGTTGGTGCCTCCGGCGTGGCAATCGGTCGACATGATCGACCCGGATCTAAAGGCCTTTTATGAGTACTACGCAACTCACATGGAGCCTTGGGACGGTCCCGCCGGCATCGTTCTCACTGACGGACGCTATGCTTGCTGTACCTTGGACCGCAACGGCCTGCGGCCGGCGCGCTGGGTGATCACCAAGAATCGGCACATCACCATCGCGTCCGAGGCGGGCGTGTGGGATTACTCCCCTTCGGAGGTCCTCGACAAGGGCAAGCTCGGACCCGGCGAAATGCTGGCGCTGGATTTGAAGACCTCCGAGCTCATGAACACCAAGCGCATCGACGAAATCCTCAAGAGCCGCCACCCGTACAAGGCGTGGCTCAAGGCCGGCGTTCGTTATCTGCAAACCGATCTAATCGATCCGCGGCTTGCCGCGGAGCCTTTCGACCGCGAGGTTCTCGAGCAATACCAGAAGATGTTCAACGTCTCCGCCGAGGAGCGGGACGAAATCATCCGCGTGCTCGCCGAAGATGAAAGCGAGGCCGTGGGTTCCATGGGCGACGACACGCCCATGCCGGTGCTGTCGCGAAAAGTGCGTTCGCTCTACGACTATTTCAGGCAACAGTTTGCCCAAGTCACCAACCCGCCGATCGACAGCTTGCGCGAAAGCATCGTCATGTCGCTGCAGACCCAGATCGGCGCAGAGGCGAATATTTTCGTCCCCACGCCGAAGCATGCGCAGCAGATCGTATTGAGCTCGCCGATTCTCTCGCAACGCAAATTGCGGCAAATCGTGGCCCTGGCCGAATCCGGCATCCCGAATGAATTCATCGATCTGCAGTACGATGAACGCCTCGATCTCAAGACAGCCCTCCTGCGGATTTGCGATCACGCCGAAGCCGCGGTGCGCTCGGGCGCCGTGGTGTTGCTGCTTTCGGACCGATATCTGATAAGGGGCAAACTGCCCATGCATGCGTTGCTGGCGACCGGCGCCGTGCATCATCGCCTGATAGCAACCGGCTTGCGCTGCAAATGCAACATCCTGGTCGAGACCGGAACTGCGCGCGATGCGCATCATTTCGCATGCTTGATCGGCTACGGCGCGACCGCGGTGTACCCGTATCTGGCCTATCAGACCTTGTTCGACATGATGCGCAAGGGCGTGCTGAAAATGGAAGCGGTTGCGCGCCAGGAATTGGGCCGCAGCTACCGGCGCGGCATCCGCAAAGGCCTGTTCAAGATCATGTCGAAGATGGGCATCTGCACCGTGGCGAGCTATCGCAGCGCGCAGCTGTTCGAGATCGTCGGATTGGGCGATGAAGTGGTCGCGTTGTGTTTCGAGGGTACCGAGAGCCGCATCCAAGGCGCGGACTTCGAAGATTTGAAGGCAGATTGCGAATTCCTCGCGAAGCGCGCGTGGGATAAGACCGAACCGGTGGAACAGGGCGGTCTGCTCAAGTACATGCACAACGGCGAATACCACATGTACAACCCCGATGTGATTGCCACATTGCAGTCGGCGGTAATGAGGGGCGACTACGGCCAATATCGCGAGTTCGCCGCGCTGGTGAATCAGAGGCCCGTTTCGTGCATCCGCGACCTGCTTAAATTGAAGCCCGGCGCCGCGCCGATTCCAATCGACGAGGTCGAGCCTCTTTCCGCCATCCTCGCGCGCTTTGACAGTGCCGGCATGTCGTTGGGCGCGCTCTCGCCGGAGGCGCACGAGGCTNTGGCNATGGCCATGAATCGCCTGGGTGCGCGCTCGAATTCCGGCGAGGGCGGCGAGGATCCGGTGCGCTATCGCACCGAGAAAAATTCCAAGATCAAGCAGGTGGCTTCGGGCCGCTTCGGCGTAACCCCGGAATATCTGATCAATGCCGAAGTGCTGCAAATCAAAATTGCTCAGGGTGCGAAACCGGGCGAGGGCGGACAGCTGCCCGGCCACAAGGTGAATGACATGATCGCGCGCCTGCGGTTCGCGCGCCCCGGTGTCGGCTTGATTTCACCGCCGCCGCATCACGACATCTATTCCATCGAAGATCTGGCGCAACTGATCTTCGATCTGAAACAGGTGAATCCTGACGCATTGGTGTCGGTGAAGCTGGTGGCGGAGCCGGGCGTGGGCACGGTCGCCGCCGGCGTTGCCAAGGCCTACGCGGATCTCATCACCATCTCGGGTTACGACGGCGGCACCGGCGCGAGTCCCTTGTCCTCCATCAAGTACGCCGGCACTCCCTGGGAACTGGGATTGGCGGAAACTCACCAGACGCTGCGGGCCAATGAGCTACGGCATCGCGTGCGCTTGCAGACCGACGGCGGATTGAAAACCGGGCTCGACGTGATCAAGGCGGCTCTGATCGGCGCCGAAAGCTTCGGATTTGGGACTGCGCCCATGGTGGCGCTGGGCTGCAAGTACCTGCGGATCTGTCATTTGAACAATTGCGCGACCGGCGTCGCTACCCAGCACAACGTTTTGCGCAGCAAGTATTTCATCGGCCTTCCGGACATGGTGATCAATTATTTCAAGTTCGTGGCGCAGGAATGCCGCGAAATCATGGCTTCACTCGGCGTGCGCAGCTTGGCGGAGATCATCGGCCGCACCGAACTTCTGGAAATATTGCCGGGCGAAACCTCGAAGCAGCGCAAGCTCGACCTATCGCCGGTGCTCGCCAATTCCGCGTTGGTGTCGGACAAGCCGCAATATTGCCTGGATCCGCGCAATGAGCCCTTCGACAAGGGAGCGCTCGCGGAGAAGATGCTAGAGGACATGCGCGCGGCGATCGACGGCAAGAGCGGCGGACGTTTTGTATACGCCGTGAATAATTTCAACCGCTCGATCGGCGCGCGGGTCTCCGGCGAGATCGCCCGCCGCTGGGGCAACTCGGGCATGAGCGCCGCGCCCCTGATCGTCGATTTGAAGGGTTCGGCCGGACAAAGCTTCGGGGTGTGGAACGCAGGCGGCCTGCATCTCAATCTCGAGGGCGAAGCCAATGACTACGTCGGCAAAGGCATGGCCGGCGGCCGTATCGTCTTGAGGCCGCCGCCGCGATCGAATTTCGCGGCGCGCGAGACCATCATCATGGGCAACACCTGTCTGTATGGCGCGACCGGCGGAGAGCTGTTCGCGGCCGGCCGCGCCGGCGAGCGATTCGCCGTCCGCAATTCCGGTGCACTCGCAGTTGTGGAAGGAACCGGCGACCATTGTTGTGAATACATGACCGGCGGCGTGGTATGCGTTCTTGGGACGACCGGTGTGAACTTCGGCGCAGGATTTACCGGCGGTTTCGCTTATGTGCTCGACATGGAGCGGGATTTCGTCGACCGCTACAACCACGATCTCATCGACATCCACCGCGTTTCCCCGGAAGGCATGGGCACGCACGTTCAGCATCTGCGCGGGCTCATCGAACAGCATGTCGAGGCGACGGGCAGCGAGTGGGGCGCACACCTGCTCAATGATTTTCGCACCTACATCGGCAGATTCTGGGTGGTCAAGCCGAAAGCCTCCGCGATCGATTCGCTGCTGGAAAATCTGCGCCGCGCCGCCTGAGGCACGACGCACACCGCCATGGCCGACAGGCACCTGCAATTTCTCGATATTCCGCGCAAGGATCCGGACAAGCTTGCGGTCGAGGCGCGCACCAAGCAATTCAAGGAGATTTATTCGCAGTACAGCGCGGAGTCGGCGGCGCAGCAAGCCGGCCGCTGCATCTCCTGCGGCAATCCATTCTGCGAGTGGAAATGCCCGGTTCATAACTACATTCCCAATTGGCTGGCGCTGGTCAACGACGGCAAGCTGTTCGAAGCCGCAGAGCTTTCCCATCAAACGAATTCCCTGCCTGAGATGTGCGGCCGCATTTGCCCGCAGGATCGGCTATGCGAAGGCGCGTGCACGCTCAACGATGGCTTGGGCGCGGTGAGCATAGGCGCCATCGAAAAATACATCACGGACGAAGCATTCAGGCTTGGCTGGAAGCCGGACCTGTCGCATGTGGTGCGAACGAACAAGCGTGTCGCNGTGGTAGGGGCGGGCCCTGCAGGCCTCGCCTGCGCGGACATTCTGGTGCGCAATGGCGTCNCGCCGGTGGTCTTCGATCGCTATTCCAAGATCGGGGGCCTTCTGACTTTCGGCATACCGCCTTTCAAGCTGGAAAAAGACATCGTGGAGAAGCGCCGTGAAATCATGGAGGCCATGGGTGTCGAGTTCCGGCTGAACACGGATGTCGGTCGCGACATCGCGTTCGAGGAACTCGAGCGCGAGTTCGACGCGATATTCCTGGGCATGGGCACCTACACCTACGTCAAAGGCGGTTTCGACGGTGAAGATCTGCCGGGGGTTCACGAAGCGCTGCCCTATCTCGTTTCGAACATCAATCGCGAATTGGGCATCGGTGATGGGACGGACTTCTTGGACATGAAGGGTAAGCGCGTCGTGGTGCTGGGCGGCGGCGACACCGGCATGGATTGCAATCGAACCGCAATTCGCCAGGGGGCCTCCAGCGTGACCTGCACTTACCGCCGCGACGAAGCCAACATGCCTGGATCGCGGCGCGACTACAGGAACAGCAAGGAAGAGGGCGTCAATTTCCTGTTCAACAGACAGCCGGTGGAAATTGTCGGCGTCGATCGCGTGCAGGGCGTGAAGCTGGTCGAAACCCGGCTGGGTTCTCCGGGACCCAAAGGCCGCCGCGTTCCCGAGGCCGTGCCTGGAACTGAAGAAACCGTTGCCGCCGATGCGGTGATCATCGCGTTCGGATTCCTGCCGAATCCACCGGCATGGTTTCATTCCCAGCGCATCGGATTGCACGGCAACGGCCGCGTACGCGTGTCGGGCGCCGCAAATACCCGCTTCCAAACCACGAATCCCAAGGTCTTCGCCGGCGGCGACATGGTGCGCGGATCGGATCTCGTTGTCACAGCGGTGTTCGAAGGACGCGAAGCGGCTCAGGGCATTTTGCGGCATCTGGGATTGCGCTCCGCAGACGCTTGACAGCCGCTGCCGGCGGCGCTCAACTTCTACAGAGACATATGGGTTGATCAAACGGAGAATTCTATGTGCGAGAAGGATGATTTCGACGAGATGTACGCTATTTCCCGGGCGCGCGACCTGTCGAGAAGACAATTCGGCGCGCTCACCCTGGGGGTGGGATTGACCGCGATGCTGCCGCGGCTTGCCGATGCGGCGGAAACGACGGAAGCCGAAGTCGAAATCAAAACTGCCGACGGAACCTGCGATGCCTATATCGTGCATCCGGCAAAGGGCAAGCATCCCGCGGTTCTGATCTGGCCGGATATCTTCGGTTTGCGTCCCGCCTTTCGGCAGATGGGAAAACGGCTGGCAGAATCGGGTTACACCGTGCTCGTCATCAATCCGTTCTATCGAACCAAGAAGGCTCCGACGGCTCCCGAACATCCGGATTTTGGCGACCCCGCGACACGCCAAGGGCTGATGCAGCTCGCGGGCACTTTGTCGCCGGCCACCGCGCTGACCGATGCCACGGCATTCGTCGGATACCTCGATGCTCATGCTGCCGTCGACACAAAGAAAAAGATGGGCACGACCGGCTATTGCATGGGTGGACCTTTCGTGTTCAGAACCGCAGCGGCCTTCCCCAGCCGGGTCGGCGCAGCGGCGACATTCCACGGGGGCGGCTTGGTGACCGACAAGCCTGAAAGCCCGAGTTTGCTGATTCCCAAGATGAAGGCGCACTTCCTTATCGCGATTGCGGAAAACGATGATGCCGCGCAACCCGAAGTGAAGAATGTCTTGAGAGATGCCTTCGCCAAAGCCAATCTACCGGCCGAGATCGAGGTCTATGCGGGAACCAAGCATGGCTGGTGTCCGCCGGATTCCCAGGTGTACAACGCGGATCAAGCGGAAAAGGCGTGGAGCCGGATGATGGTGCTGTTCAAATCCAGCCTGGCTTGAACGAAGCGCGCTCATTGCGAAACGAGTGCGGTTGACCCCCCATCAACCGCACTCCCCAGCCGAAATCGGGGCGAAACTGACGCTAGCTCGCGACGGCGCGGAGCCGTGCAGGAACCATAAATCCGGCNATCGCGGCCGCGATCTCTTCGGCGTGCGTTTCGAGCGCGAAATGCCCCGTATCGAAGAAGCGCACTTCAGCATCCGGGGCGTCGCGCTTGAAAGCTTCCGCTCCTGCCGGCACGAAGAAAGGATCGTGTTTTCCCCATACCGCAAGCACCGGAATGCGCCGGGTGCGGAGCAGCGCCTGGAATTTCGGATACAGCGCTACATTGCCGGCGTAGTCCAGGAACAAATCGAGCTGGATGTCGACGTTGCCCGGCCGCGCCAATAAGGCGGAGTCCAACGTATATGTCTCGGGCGCGATGAGGCTCGGGTCGGCGACCCCGTGCGTGTACTGCCATCGGGTGGATTCAGGAGTCAGAAAGCCGCGCAAAGCTTCGCGATTTTCCGGCGTGGGATCGCGCCAGTATTTCTGGATGGGATTCCAGTTTTCGCTCAGGCCTTCTTCGTAGGCATTGCCGTTCTGCGAGATGATGGCGCTGATCGAGGCTGGGCGCCGCAGCGCGAGCCGAAAGCCGATCGGAGCGCCATAGTCGAAGACCATCAATGCAAACCGGTCCAAGCCGAGCGCGGCAACGAAATTCTCGATCACGTCGGTCAGCGAGGCAAAGCTGTAAGCGAATTCTTCGCGCGGCGGCGATTGCGTAAAACCAAAGCCCGGAAGATCAGGCGCTATGAGATGAAAGCGATCGCTCAAGCGATCCAAGAGATTGCGATACATGAACGACGAAGTCGGGAAGCCATGCAGAAGCAGTAGCGTGGGCGAGGCCGGGTCGCCGGCCTCCCGATAAAAAATCTTGTGCTTGCCAAGGGAAAGGTAGTGATGCTGAGTCATTGAAATGTCCTCGATGCCGGTGGTTTGCGTAAAATCCGAGTAACCGTTACTATGTCTTTTATCAGGTTAGCCCCGAGCAGGTAACCTGTCAAATATTATTTATATGGTTACTGAGAATAAATGAGTCATACCGAAAAGCCGCTGCCCGATCCGTTATTCATCGCGGATCATCGCGCCATCGACTTTCTCAACACGGTTGCAACGCCGGGACCAGAAATCTTGGATTGGCTGCGCGATGGCGCGTCCTTCATGAGCTGGCTTCGCCGCGGGTTTACGGTTCCCGATGATCTGAAGGTCCCGCCGGCCAATTTGGAACGCCTGGCCGCGGAGGCTCGCGAGCTGCGCGAATGGTTTCGAGGGTTCGTGGAGAAGCATGCGGGCAGGCCGCTCAAACCGTCGGTCGCCGCCGGGCTCCGTCCTTTGAATGAGCTATTGCAGCGCGGGCAGATTCATATTCAGATTTCCGCGGGCGCCCCGTTGGTCTTGGACGAAGTGCAGAATTGGCGGGCTGCCGATGCGTTGCTGCAGCCGATTGCCCGTGCAATGGCGGATGTTCTGGTGAATGCCGATTTTACCCATGTCGGCCATTGCGAAGGCGCGCAGTGCACATTGTGGTTTTTGGATGTCAGCAAGAGCCATCGCCGGCGCTGGTGCAGCATGTCGGTGTGCGGCAATCGCGCGAAGGCGGCGCAACACAGAGCCAGGCATTCCGTGTGAAAACGATACGGATATCGAGGTCCGAAAATGGCGAGTATTGCTCGCCGACAAGGGCTAACCTTACGCCATGGAACTCGATTCGAACGCCTGTTTTCGCGCGGTAAGAGCTCGCGATCGCCGCTTTGACGGCCGCTTTTTCGTGGCGATCACCTCGACGCATATTTATTGCCGGCCGATTTGCACGGCCCGAGCGGCCAATCGCAAGAACATGCGCTTCTATTCACATGCGGCAGCCGCCGAAAGGGCAGGTTTCAGGCCCTGCCTGCGATGCCGGCCGGAACGGGCACCCGGCTTGGCTCCGGTGGATGCGGTGAGCCGCTTGGTAAGCGCCGCCATGGCCGGCATCGAAGAACATGCGCTTTCGAGCGCGAAGGTCGGCGACCTGGCGGCCTCCCTAGGCGTCAGCGATCGTCATTTGCGCCGGGTGACTGAGGCGGAACTCGGAGTTTCGCCGATCGAACTCGCGCAAACGCAAAGATTGCTGTTGGCAAAACGGCTTTTGCGCGACACCTCGCTGGACCTGACTGAAATCGCCTTCGCCAGCGGCTTCGGCAGCGTGCGGCGCTTCAATGCGCTGTTCAAATCCCGCTACGGCCTGAGTCCCCGCGCGATTCGCGGCAAGGCGGTCGACACCGATACCTTGAGCGTTCAACTGGAATTCAGACCCCCTTTGGCTTGGAAGAGTCTCCTGGCGTACCTGAAATTGAGAGCAATCCCCGGCGTGGAAATGGCCGACGACACTCACTATCGCCGCACGGTTGCCATCGGCGGCGCAAAAGGCTGGATTGCGGTGTCTCTGCATCCGGGCGAAAGCGCGCTTGTTTTGGAGATCTCTCCATCACTGACGCCGGTGATCGGTGCCGTCATCGGCAGGGTGAAGCAGCTGTTCGATCTCGGCGCCGCGCCGGATTCCGTGCGCGCGGTGTTGCGCCGGGACGAGATTTTGGCGGCGACGGTGCGCCGACTGCCCGGATTGCGCGTGGCCGGCGCATTCGACGGCTTCGAATTGGCGGTGCGCACCGTGCTCGGCCAGCAGGTCTCGGTCAAGGGCGCGAGCACCATCGCGGGACGCTGGGCGCAGGCCTTCGGCGAGCCCATAGCCACGCCTTTTTCTTCCCTCAATCGCCTGAGCCCAAATGCCGAGCGCATGAGTGCTGTGGCCGCGGGCGATGTTGCTGCGCTGGGCATGGTGGGCGCGCGGGCGCATTGTCTGGTCGGACTCGCTAAAGCAGTTTCCCAACGCAAGATCATGCTCGCCTTTGCATCCAACGTGGAAGAACAGATAGAAGCATTGATGAGTTTGCCGGGCATCGGACATTGGACGGCCAACTACATCGCGATGCGGGCGCTGCATTGGCCGGACGCATTCCCCACCGGGGATCTGGTGCTGATGCGCGCCGCAAAATCGAATCAAAGGCAATTGCAGCAGCGCTCAGAGGCTTGGCGGCCGTGGCGCGCATATGCGGCACATTATCTATGGCAATCATCAGGAGTCACCCCATGAACGCTTTTTGCTATATCGACAGTCCCATCGGAAGATTGATGCTGACGTCCGACGGCACTTCGCTCACGGGCCTATATATGAACCTGTACCGAAACAAGCCCACAAAGCTGCCTGATCTCAACGGCGACTGGGTGCAGAATGCCACGATCGATCCGCTGCCCGCCGCCGCGCGGCAGCTGAAAGAATATTTCTCAGGCAAGCGGCGGGAATTTGCTCTGCCGCTGCGAATGGCCGGCACTGAATTTCAGCGGCGCGTCTGGAGTGAACTGAGCCAGATTCCGTTCGGCGAAACGCGCAGCTACAGCCAGCTCGCGAAGCGCCTCAACAATCCCAATGGATCACGAGCGGTCGGCCTTGCGAATGGGCGCAACCCCATCGCCATCATCGTCCCCTGCCATCGGGTCATCGGCGCCGATGGTTCGCTCACGGGATTCGGCGGCGGCATCGACCGCAAAGAATGGCTGCTGTCGCACGAGGGGCATCCGAGAACCGGGGAATTGCCCCTCGGCGATGCCGTCAATTCGGGAGTCGCGGCGTGAGACTAGATGAGCGGCAGAGTGATGGTGAACACCACGCCGCTGCCATCGGCATTATTTGCGGCCACCGCCGTGCCCCCGTGAAATTCGGCGATGAGCCGCACTATATATAGCCCCAGACCGAAGTGAGGCTTGTCGTCGCCGCCTTGGCGTTGCTCGAACAGCGATTCGAACAGGCGGCTCATCAGCGCTTGCGGTATGAGCGGCCCGTCATTGGCTACCTGCAGCGAATAATGTGACTGCACGCGTTCGAGGCGGAGGGCGATGGCGCCATTCGGCGGGCAAAAATCGACTGCATTTTCGATCAGCTTGTCGAGCAGCTGGACCATGAGATCCGGCGCGCCGCGGGCGAAACAGGGGCCGTCGGGAACCGCAATGTCAAAATGCGCCGCAGGAAATCCGTCCCGGTAGGCCGCCACCGCGGATAGCAGCAGTTCGCGCAAGTCGAAATTGATGCGCTCCGACTGCTTGATGCTTTCTTCGACGCGGGCTGCCGCGCCGAGCGCACTCAAGATGGATTGCAGCCGCTGTGTGCCTTCGCGGGCGCGCGTGATATACAGGCGCTGGTCGTCACGGAGTCCTTCGGACTCGAGATTGTCCAACGAGGAACGCACGATGGTCAGCGGTGTCCGCAACTCGTGCGAGAGCTTGCCGCCCAACGTGCGCAGGTATTGCGTATGCTCGTTGAGCTTGAGAAGCAGATTCTCGAAGCCGCGCGACAGCGCGCCGATTTCATCGGTACTGCCCGACTCCGGCATTTTCAGCCGGATCCTCCCGTCGCTGCCTACCGCCGAATCGGCCGCATTGCGCAGCCGGCCGATGCGCACGCTGATCCAGGTGGCAAAGGCAAACATGATGATGACTGCGGCCGCCGTCGCGATAAGCGTGAGGTTGAACAGGCGGCTCAGGGCGCGGTCGCGCAATGCAAGCAACTGATCCGCCGCCTGTTCCAGGACCACGGCGCCGTGCAGTTGCCCGTCGATCACGATCGGCGCGGCCGCAGTCAAAAGCAAATCGCGGTCTCTGCCGCGCAAGACCCACTGCGCATGCGGATGGCCCTGCAGCGCGGCCTTGACGCTATCGCCGCTCAAGTGGTCCGCGGCCGACGAAAGAGTCGGCATATCGGTGGTGTCGAGCCGCATCAGGTAGCGGTACCAGATAGGCTCCGCCTCATCAGGGTCTGAACGCTTCTTCGAGAAAGCATTGCCGGCCGTGCCGAGCTTCAGCGCGTTGGAATCGATCACGGTGGCGCGGGTACCGTCGCTGATGAAGGAATCGAGCAGGGCATCGAGCCCCGCCGTCGCAAAGAAAAGCCGGCCGCCCTCGGAACTGTCAGGAGAAAATCCAGCGCGGCCCTTGCCGCGGCCGGCGATAGCTTCGACCCAAAGACGTCGGCCGACGAAGCTCAAGGGAATGCGCGCCTCCAAATGATACCCGGCGGCACTCTGCAGCCAGAAAGCCTGGATGCGCGGTTCCTGAGTCAGTTGCTCGAGATCATCCTCCCCCTTAACGATTGCTTGCGCCGCGATCAAGCCTGGTGCGCCGGTGGCAAAAAAATAGGAGTTGCGCCCGTTCGGGCCCTCCAAGGTCAGGT
>JGI12627J18819_10000677_pt1 | contig 11256 bp, 12 predicted proteins | sample TexAe_OM1H0_M2_FD_18819 | JGI IMG/M metagenome (IMG submission 18819)
TGATCATCTCGGACCCGACGTTGCCGGTGGCTACCTGGAAGACGCGGACGGGAGCGTTCATTCGATTGGGCCTTTCACTGAGCCTCAACGGTGATGGATTGCAGCTCCGCGGCGTGCCGCCTCGTCCGTCGGGATAGAACTGTTGGGCCCACTTGCGGATCGCGGTGAACCCTTCAAACTCGGAGGAGGACAGTGCGGGCGGGTCCGAATAGCGTTGGTGTGACCAGATGTGGACATCTTGCTTGAACTGCCGGATGACGTCCTGGGCGAACTCCTGCGCCTTTGTTTCGTGCCGAGGGGCATCTTTGCCGGGCACCCGTCCGATGTACACCGTGAACCGAACGTCAGAGGTGTGGTCGTCGACGGGGGTGGTGGCCGAGATCGTCCGGTTGTCGATCATGCCGGAACTTTTCGTCACCGCAATGCCAAGGCCGCCGTTGATCGCCTGGATGTTGCTGTCGATGTCGTCGATCGACTGGTTTTCGTCGCCTTCGAAGGTGATGGTGAAGTCGACGTAGGACGTCGGCTGATCGAAATCGTGCCGGGTGAAGACCGGCACGATCGGCGTCTTGTGCACGAACTTGAAGTGGGCGACGTCAACGCCGTTTTCCATCACGTACTGCGGATGCAATTCGCGATTCGGCTCGTGCAGGGTCTGGCGGGGGTAGTAGTCGGCCAGGCTGCTGCCGTCCTCGAAGCTGGCGAAGATGTCGGGCACATCAAAGAACGGCTCTCGGCCCTCGACGTCGTGCCAGATGTAGGCCGACTCGTTTCGTTCCACCACCGGGTAGGTGCGCATCTTTCGTCCGCGATTGGGTCGCTTCTCGTAGGGGATGCAGACGTTGCGACCCTCATGGTTCCACTGCCAGCCGTGAAAGGCGCATTCGATGACGTCGCCCTCGACATGGCCGCCGAAACCCAAGTGAGCGCCCAGATGTTCGCAGTAGGCGTCCATTACCGTCAGTCGTCCCGACTGCGCCCGCCAGGCCACCATTTCTTGACCGAAGTAATGCATCTTGTGCACGTCGCCGGCGGAGATCTCGTCGGACCACGCGATTTGGAACCAACCGGTCGGCTTCATCGATAGCGGCGGCTTCGCCATCTGAGCTCCTTTACTGGCGTGCGGGGCTGTACCGGAGAATCGTCCAAGCAGGAAGCATAGTAGCTTCAATGAAAAAATCATAGAATGTTCTCTGTATCTGACTGAAGTGAGTGGTGGGGCCGTACCATCTGCACAATGACCGACGCCGGCATTCAGCCGCAGCGCACCAACCGGCGGGGCGATGCCACCCGCCAGAACATGCTGGAGGCCGCCCTGAAGGCACTGGCTACCGGCGATCCCGGTGCGGTGTCAGCGAATCGGATCGCAAAGCAGATCGGCGCCACCTGGGGTGTGGTGCAGTACCAGTTCGGCGGCGCCGACGGTCTATGGGCCGCGGTGCTTCACCGCACTGCCGAGCACCGGGCAGACGTATTCGCGCCTACCGACGCCGCGGCGCCGTTACGACAACGTGTCGCGGCCATCATCGACACCCTGTACGAGGGCCTGACCGCGACTGACTCGCGGGCGATCGAGAACCTGCGCGCCGCGTTGCCGCGCGACCCCGCCGAACTCGAACGCCTCTACCCGCGCACGTCCGCAGAACTCCAGTCGTGGGGGCGAGGTTGGCTCGCAACCTGCCAGAATGCCTTCGCCGACTTGAACATTGACCCCGAGCGAGTGCGCTCAGTCGCCACCTTTATTCCGGGAGCGATGCGCGGCATCACCTCGGAGCGCCAGCTCGGCAGCTACTACGACCTCGACCTCGCGCGGCAAGGTCTAACGGATGCGATTGTGGCGTACCTGGAGCAGTCGAATTCCCGCAAGAGATGAAAGTTGGCGGCATGCCCAATGATGTTCTGCGCGTTGTGCAATGGACGACGGGCAATGTCGCCGCCGAAGCCGTGAAGGCGCTATTGACGCGTCCCGATCTTGCGCTCGTTGGCGCCTACGCGTACTCGCCTGAAAAGGTCGGCCTCGACATTGGAAAGCTATGCAATCTCGGCACGGACGTAGGTGTTTACGCGACCAATGACGTCGATGCACTCTTGGAGCTGCAACCGGACTGCATCATCTACACGCCGCTGCATTTTGACGTTGTCGAGGTGCAACGCATCCTGCGAGCGGGCGTCAACATCGTTACCAGTGCGGAGTTCTTGACGGGCATGAATCTGTCCGACAGTGATCGCGCGGCTATCGAAGCCGCAGCCCGCGACGGCGATGCCACGATATTCGGCAGCGGCATGAATCCCGGGTTCGCCCAGATGGTCGCCGCGGTCTCCAGCGGCGTATCCACCAACGTCCGCAAGGCGTCGATGACCGAGTCCGTGGATGTGTCGCAATTCATCGGTGACGCCAACTTTCAGTCTGTCGGCTGGGGCCGGCCACGGGGCGACCCAGGCCACGCCGACGACGTCCGTCGCGGCACGTTGGTATTCGCCGAAGCCGTTGACGTCTTCGCCCGGATGATGGGGATTGATCTCAATGAGATCCTCTGCGACGTCGAATTCGCCTACGCCACCGACGACGTCGTGGCCGACGGGGTATCGATACCGGCCGGGCACGTCGCTGGTATGAACGTGAAGTGGTATGGCAACGTCGACGGCGCTGAGGTTCTTGCCGTCAATCAACGTTGGGTCGCCACCCAATCGCTGGACCCGCCGTGGACCGTCGAACACGGATACCGCATTGAGATCCTCGGAGATCCGAGTGTGTACGTGAAGGTCGACATGATGCCAACCGCAGAAGATCTCGCTGATCTGACTCCCGAGCGGATGCGCGGCATCGGACTGCGTATCACCGCCGCTCCGCTGATCAATGCGATACCCGCGGTGTGCGCGGCGACGTCAGGAATCGCCACCTACGCCGAGCTGCCCGCCATCTCCGCTCGCCTATTCGCTTAGAACTGTGCCGGATGCCGGGGCCTTGCTTTCTGGCATGCGGATAGCGCTCTCGGAGTAGCGTCGCGAGGTCATGGCCACCACAGAGCTGGGTGAGGATTCGACGGTACCGAGCGTGTTGGGTCGCTTGGGGCCCAATTGGTTTGCCTCCGTTATGGGAACAGGGATCGTTGCGACTGCGGCCGCGACTCTGCCGGTGCATATCCACGGACTCCGCGCGTTTGCACAGGCGGTTTGGGTGTTCGCCGCGGTGTTGCTGATCGTGCTGATCATCGTCGTGGGGGGTCACTGGCTGCGGCATCCGACGGTGGCCCGCAGGCATGCCCGCAACCCGCAGATGGCGCATTTCTACGGAGCCGCCCCGATGGCACTGCTCACAGTTGGTACGGGATCGGTGCTGCTCGGTCGGGACTTGGTGGGGGAGGTGCTTGCAGTCGATCTCGACTGGGTGCTTTGGACGGCGGGCACGATCAGCGGTCTTTTCACCGCCATCTCCATTCCCTATCTGATGTTCATTCAGCACAACGTGGAACCCGACGCCGCGTTCGGCGGCTGGCTGATGCCGGTCGTACCGCCGATGGTTTCGGCGGCCGCAGGAGCGCTGCTGATTGGACACATCGCGCCGGGTAGCGGCCGACAGACCCTGCTCTACGGATGCTATGCGATGTTCGGGTTGTCGCTCATCGCGTCGTTGATCATCATCACGATGATTTGGAGTCGGCTCGCGTACTACGGCACGTCAGGAAGTGCCAGGGTGCCGACACTGTGGATAGTGCTCGGCCCGCTCGGCCAATCCATCACGGCTGCAGGACTTCTCGGGACAAATGCCGCGCTGGCCGTCGCCCCGCCGATAGCCGGGGGCATGAACGTCCTCGCCGTTCTGTACGGGGTGCCGGTGTGGGGGTTCGCGCTGCTGTGGATCTGTTTGGCGACGTTGTTGACGGTGCATACCCTGCGGAGGGGAATGCCATTCGCGCTGACATGGTGGAGCCTTACCTTCCCGGTCGGAACGTTCGTCACGGGAACTACACAATTGGCGGTGCACACCGGGCTGACGGCGTTTCGGGTTGCCGCCGTCGTGGCCTACGTCTGCCTGCTCGGCACGTGGATTCTGGTAGCCGTCCGCACGGCGAGAGGTAGCTTGCAGGGCAACCTCTTTCAGCCGCCCAGTACTGTCCCGGTGAAGGCGCACAAGGACCCGGTGGCCTAAGTGCTCGCCGTCGATCGACCCACGTCCTCCCCGCAGCGGAGCATCGCGCGTCTTGTTCTTGGCGCCTTGCTGCTCTACACCGGGGTGAGTCATGTGAGCTTCGCCCGAACCGCCTTCCACGCCCAAGTGCCGCCGTGGCTGCCGTTGAACGCCGACTTCGTCATCATCGCGTCCGGTGTGGTGGAAATCGCCCTGGGAGCAAGCCTGGTGCTGCTGGCCAGATGGCGAGTGCCAGTCGGATGGGTCGTAGCGGCCTTCTTTGTGGTGGTGTTTCCGGGAAATATCTCCCAATTCATCACGCACGCCAACGCTTTCGAGCTCGACTCCGACCTCGCCCGCGGCATTCGACTGCTGTTCCAGCCGTTGCTCGTGATTTGGGCGCTGTGGTGCACGGGGGCATGGGCGGCCTTCCGAAACCGCGGATCACGACCGCCGTGCTCTAACGGAACGAACAGCAGTTAGACAACCAGTTCGCTTCGTGTTCACCGCCTCGCCGTCTACGCAACATCCGTCTTCCAGTTCCGACGCGCTTCGCCCTTCACACTGTGAATGGATCCGTCCATACCAGCGGAGGTCATAGTGGTTGTCGGAGACAATGAAGTCGCCCTCAGCTTGGAGGTTGACCCGGCGGGGCAGCGAGCGCAGGTGCGACGCGCGGCGTTGGCCAGCTCGATCGGCACCACGATCGAGTGGTACGACTTCTTCCTCTACAACACCGCGGCCGCATTGGTTTTCCCGCATTTGTTCTTCCCCGCCTCCAGCCCGTACGCCGGCGCGATGGCCTCGTTCGCGACCTACGCTGTCGGGTTCGTCGCCCGCCCGCTCGGTGCCGCGATCTTCGGGCACTGGGGCGACCGGATCGGTCGCAAAGCGACACTGATCGTGACGCTGCTGGTGATGGGCATCTCGTCGGCGATCGTCGGCATCCTGCCCGGCACCGCCGCGATCGGGGTGGCCGCGCCACTACTGCTCGTAGCGCTACGACTGGTGCAAGGCATCGCGATCGGCGGCGAGTGGAGCGGGTCGGTGTTGATCGCGATGGAGTGGGGCGACCAGAGCAAGCGTGGGCTGCTTGGCAGTTTCGCTCAGCTCGGCGTGCCGATGGGGCTGGTCCTGGGCACCGGCGGCATGACGTTGCTGTCGGCAACGCTGTCGGCTGACGCGTTCAACTCGTGGGGCTGGCGGGTTCCGTTCCTGTTCAGCCTGGTACTGGTGGGCCTCGGCTTGGTGATTCGGCTGTCCATCCTCGAGACACCGATGTTCGCAAAGGTGGCCGAGGAGCGTAAAACCGCCCGCACTCCTGTCGTCGACGCGATCCGGCACCACTGGCGAGAGATTCTGCTGTCGGCGGGGGTGCGGTTCAGCGAACAGATGCCGTTCTACCTGTTCACGACCTTCGTCCTGACCTACGTCGTGTCGCGGCACGGGTTCGCCAAGACGTTCGTGCTCACCGCCGTGCTGGCGGGCGCCGTGTGCGAACTCGTCGCGATCCCGCTGTTTTCGCACCTGTCGGACCGCATCGGCCGCAAGCGGATATATCTCACCGGAGCGGTTCTGACCGGCCTGATCGCGTACCCGTACTTCGCAGTGCTGACCCACGGCGGGAAGGCGCTGATCTTCATCGCGGTCGTCGTCTCGCTGTTCCTCCACGCGGTGCAGTACGGCCCGCAGGCGGCGCTGATCGGCGAGAACTTCCCGACACATCTGCGCTACGGCGGCGCCGGACTCGGCTACCAGCTGGCCTCCGTTTTCGCCGGCGGCCCCGCACCGCTGATCGCAACGTGGTTGCTGCACAAAACCGGAACCCCGTACGCCATCTCGGCCTACATCGTCTTCGCCGCTGTTGTCACGGTCGGCTGCGTCCTTGCCCTACCGGACCGTTCCCGGGTCGACATCGACGACGCCGCCGTATACCGGCGATAGCGATCCTCCTCGATTACGTCGCCAGCCGTCTCGCAGCGCTTTGACGAAGAGCGCTGCGGTAGTAGATTTGCGTGACACATCAATCAATGGAGGTTCCGGTGGCTGACCAATGGACGCTTCACGGTGTGGAGTTCGAGAATTGCCCCTGCGCCTGGGGTTGCCCATGCCAATTCGGTGCGCAACCAACTTACGGGCGTTGCCAGGCGGTCATGGGCGGCCATATCGAGACCGGGAACTTCAATGACACGACTCTCGATGGGCTGGACTGGGCGATGCTACTGTCCTGGCCGGGTCCGGTCCCCGAGGGCGACGGCACACAGCAGGCCATCATCGACGAACGTGCGGATCCCATTCAGCGAGAAGCACTGCGCAAGATCCTGCACGGCGAGTCGACCACCCCCGGAGCGACAGTTTTCTTCGTGTACAACAGCACGATGTCGACTGTGCTCGAGACGCTGTACGCACCTATCGAATTGTCGATCGATGTCGAGCAGCGAACGGCCAGCATGACGATTGACGGGCTCGTTGAATCACGCGGCGAACCACTCGCCCAACCGGGAAACCCGGGATTGCCACCGCGGATACAGCTCAGTACGCCGGAGGGGCCGCGCTATCTCTATGCCGAAATGGGCAACGGCAACACCACCGCGCGGGCGGGAATCGACCTCGACTTCAAGGACAGTTATTGCCAGTTCAACGTCATGCACCTGAACCAAGACGGACTCATCCGCTGACCGTGCCCTGGATTCGGCGCCACCGGGACCGCCTGGCCGTCTCGGCCGGCCTGGTCGGCATCACCGTCGCAGCCTGGGTCTACGTCGTGGTGACAGCGCACCGAATGGCGACGCCGGGGATGGACGTCATGACAGGCGTAAAGCCATGGACAGCAACCGAATTCGTTCTGACCTTCGCGATGTGGGCCTTGATGATGGTTGCCATGATGGTTCCCACTGCGGCACCCATGACTCTGATGTACGCGGCAGTCGCGCGCAAGGCCGCCGCACAGCACGACCCGCTGGCTCCGACGTTCATCTTCGCCACCGGCTACATCACGATGTGGGTGATCTTCAGCTTCGTGGCCACCGCCTCCCAGCATGCTCTTGATCAGGCCGCGCTGCTCTCCCCGATGATGGTGTCCGCCAGCGCCCACCTCGGCGCCGCGATTCTGATCGCGGCCGGCCTATACCAGCTCACCCCGCTCAAAGAATGCGTGCCTGAAAAACTGCCGGACCCCAGCGCATTTCATGTCCCGCTACTGGCGCTCCGGCAACCTCGGCGCCTTCCGGATGGGACTGAGGCTCGGCGTCTACTGCGTGGGCTGCTGCTGGATCCTGATGGCGTTGCTGTTCGTCGGTGGCGTGATGAACCTGTTGTGGATCGCGGCTATCGCCATATTTGTTCTGCTGGAGAAGACGATCCCCTTCGGTGACGTGAGCGGAAGGGTCGCGGGCGCGGCGATGATCCTGGTTGGTGCGCTGAGTCTGGCCCTGTGAGGCGCCGGCGTCAGTCGTGCTTCTTCGCCCCACCCGTCGGCGTGAGTGCGACAACCGGGATGATCCGCGACGTCTGGCGTTCGTACTCCGCGAATCCCGGATACCGCTCGGCCTGCACCGCGTACTTGTCGTTGCGCTCGGACCCACGCAACTCGGAGGCATGTACCTCCACGATGTCGTCGCCGACCTCGATGCGGGTATCGGGGTTAGCCTTCAGGTTCCAGTACCAGGCGGGGTTATCGTCGCGACCATTGTTGGAGGCGAATACAAGGAACCGTTCGCCGTCGGCCAGATACATCATGATGTTGGTCCTCGGCTGACCGCTCTTTGCGCCCACAGTGTGCAGGATGACCATCGGCGCACCCTCGAACGGACCGCCGACGCGACCATGGTTGGCGCGGAATTCCGCGATGTTCCGTGCGTTGAAGTCATTGCCGTCGCTCATCTGCTTCTCCTCATACTGACTAACACCTCGTAGCCGGACCTATTGCCCGTCAACCATTTTCAGCACAATTTTGCCGCGGGTATGCCGCTGTTCGACCTGCCGGAAGGCGTCCCGGACGTCGTCGAGCGGAAACACTCCAGCGATCGGCACTTGCAATTCACCTCGCGCTACGAGGTCGGCCAGCTCTGCGACCACTGCTGCAGTCGCCGCGTCCGCACCTCCTGCAGACAAAACCCCAAACCGCTCGACGGCGGCGAAATCGGCAATGGTGTCAACCTTCTCGCGCGCAATCTTGAGGTCCTCGACCGCCATGGCGACATATCCACCGCCGAAGAAATCCAGCAGGGCATCGATGTGTCCCGACGGAGCCGCGGCGCGCAACCGCGCGGGCAGGTCTTCACCGTAGTTAACCGGGACCACGCCGCGATCGACGAGCCAGGAATCGTTGGATGGTCCGGCGATGCCTAGGACGGTGGCTCCGGCGCGTCGCGCGAGTTGAACTGCGATCGAACCGACACCGCCTGCGGCACCCGCGATCGCGACCGTCTCTCCCGCTTTGAGGCGCACCGCACGCACCGCAGCGTAGGCGGTCGCTCCTGCGACAAACAGCGAGCCGGCCACCTCCCAAGAAATGCCCGATGGCTTGGCGGTCAACTGGATCGCCGGGACGGTCACATGTTCGGCGTGGCTGGATCGGCTCATGGAAAAGCCGATCACCTCGTCGCCCACGGCGAAATCGGTCACGCCGGAGCCCAGTTCGGCCACCACCCCTGCCAGGTCGCTGCCTTGACCCGAGGGGAACGTGGCGGGGAATTGGTCGGCCAGGGCACCGCTTCGGATCACGGCCTCACTGGGGTTGATGCCGGCCGCTCTGACCGCAACGAGAACTTCACCGGCTTCCGGAACGGGGCGGGGCACGTCGCGGACCTCGAGGACCTCGACGCCGCCGTACGAATCGAATTGCACTGCTCTGGACATAAAATCCACTGTAGGCCAACTGCATGACATATCAAGTATTGTTCGCTTGCAGTGAACAGGTAGTGTAGGAAGCGATCTGGGCCTCGACACCGCAAGTGGCGATTGAACAGCTAGTTTGACCGAGTTATCGATCGCCGAGTTGCAAATGTTGGCTCGGCGTATTACTTGATATATCATGTAAAGCTACTACTGTGGTTGTTATGACTAAGACAGGTTCGACTTCCTCGCAAGGATCCTCTGGATCGCAGCACTTTGATTTCGATGCGCTTTACCGTGGCGAAAGCCCGGCCGAAGGCTTCGCGGCGATGACGACACCACCATGGGATAACAAGGCGCCCAGCGAGAGCGTCGTCGAGTGGCAAACCCGCGGCTGGGTCCACGGCGATGTCCTCGACATCGGCTGCGGGCTCGGCGACAACGCCATCTACCTCGCCAAGAAGGGTTACACAGTGACCGCGCTGGACATCTCACCCACCGCCCTGACGACGGCGCAGCAGCGTGCCAGCGACGCGGGTGTTGAGGTGAAGTTCGCGGTGGCCGACTCCACCAAGCTCGACGGCTACACCGACGCGTTCGACACCGTGATCGACAGCGGCCTGTTCCACAGCCTCGATGACGACGGCAGACGTGGTTACGTCGCCGCGGTGCACCGGGCCACCCGGCCGGGCGCCACCCTGTTGCTCAGCTGCTTCTCCGACGCCAATCCGGCGGGCGAGGATTGGCGACCGGCGGTGTCCGAAGACACGCTGCGCGATGTCCTCGGCGCCGCCGGATGGGACATCACGTCGCTCGAACCTGCCACCCTTCCCGGCGAACTGGACGGCGCCCAAGTCGAAATGGCGTTCTGGTACCTCCGCGCGGTGCGGCGCTAAGCGGCCGGTAGGCAGCCATCTGGTTTGGCCGGACACGATCGCGGATAATAAGCATGAACAGTCCAGCAGAAAGATCGTGAAATGCCGCGTCCCCGCCGATCACCAACTGGTGACAGTCCGTGGCTGTCCCCGTCACAACTCCGCGCGTGGGTTGCTTTCATGCGGGTCCAGTTGCGGATGAGCTACGAGATCAACAGCCAGTTACAGCGTGACAGCGACCTTTCGTTGCCCGACTATCACGTACTCAACGCGTTGAGCACTGCGCCGGAACACAAGATGCAGATCACTGAACTTGCTGCCCTGATCGGCTGGGAACGCAGCCGGCTCTCCCACCACTTGCGACGGTTGAGCGAGCGCGGCCTGACCAAGCGCCTGCAGTCCACCGAAGACGGCAGGGCGACGGATGCGGTGCTGACCAAGAAAGGCATGGATGCCATGGTCGACGCGGCTCCCGGTCACGCCATGCTGGTCAAGAAATTGTTCTTCGAGCCGCTGCCCGACGAGCTTGTCGCTCCGTTCACCGCGGCGCTGGAGCACATTCAGGCGAGCCTGAATCTCAATGCGTCGCTGCCGCCGGTGCCCCTGTAGATCGGTGGATTTCTACGGCGCCAGTACGGGGTTGACGTCCATGTAAATGCGGTAGTCGTTGACGACTCCGTCGTGGACNCCAAAGACGTTGCAGCAGGGCAAATTCAACTCGCGGCCGTCGAGGCGCCGATAGTGGACATCCATCAGTGCGATGACCATGCCGTCGCCGACCTCCCAGAGGTCGAGGATGGTGTGATGCAAACCGGCGATCGTGTCGCGAAACGACCGGGCCGCCGCAAGAAGTTCCGATTGGGTGTCGGTCGGGTCGGCGTTTCCGAAACGGAAGTGCACGTCCGTCGTCGTCAGTGCGGCGATGGTGTTCTGATCCGCAGCATCGACGGCACGGATCAGTGTCCGAACCAAGTCGCCGGCTGTGAGGCGTGTGTCCTCCATGCGTTTCCTTCTGCAAATGTGGCTGTACCACTTACCCGTTCGGTGCGATAAGTGCTTTCATGATTCGGCCTGCCTGCAGATCATCGAAGGCAGCCAGTGTGTCGGGCAGTGGTGCGACGACGCTGGTGAGATCGTCGACGACGAGTAGGCCTGTCCCGAGCAGGTCAATGGCCCCGTCGAATTCGTCGGTGTAGGTGTAGGACCCGCGCACCACGATCTCTTTGAGCAGTATGGTCGCCGCATCCAATCTCGTTTCCGATCCGGAGCCGACCACGACCAGGGTGCCNCCGGGTGNGAGTAGAGCCATCGCGGTCGCCACCGCTGCGTTATTGCCCGAGCATTCGATAGCCACATCGACGGTCGCGGTGGCGTCGACGGACTGGTTGGCGGTGATGACGGTGGCGTGCGAGCTGG
>JGI12627J18819_10000680_pt1 | contig 11249 bp, 8 predicted proteins | sample TexAe_OM1H0_M2_FD_18819 | JGI IMG/M metagenome (IMG submission 18819)
ACGTTACGGTGAATTTTTTCTTGTATAGGTACTAACCACTCGTCAGGCGCTGAAAAAGATATATGCAATAAGTTTGATTATAATATTATCTCTATTAATAATTAGTATTAATATATTATATTAAATAATTTTCGTATGCATAGTCTTAATTGGTGTTAAGTCGAAATAAGGTTCGTGTAATGGAAGCTGCACGGGATTAATAATGAAGACTATTTTTTAGTATATGCCTTTATAGCTCAAAGGTAGAGCAGAATACTGTTAATATTTGTGTTGAATGTTCGAGTCATTCTAAGGGCTTGTACGGATTAGAGCCAGGTTGGTTAGGCGTCTCTTTTGGGTAGAGATATAGTTATGTTCAAATCATAATAATCCGAAAAAGATTTTTTAGCTTAATTGGTAAAGCGCACTTTTGATAAGAGTGTTATTTATGTTCAATTCATAAAAAAATCATCATATAGATTAAACTATAACATACTAACTTAAAAATATTTATATTGTATAAATTGTGTAATCATATGTTTTTATATAATCATGTTTTAAGATATAGTAATAGGGTGATAATCACAATATACTTCAGGTATATCTGATAGTATACCGTCAGTATACCTCATAGTAGTCACAGTATCCCATTTGCAAAGTATTGCAATACATTTATATTGACTATGTCAATATGTAGCAGCCGTAGATATAATATATATAATAAAAATATGAACAATAAAAGAAAAAGAGATAATGATCTTGATGATAACGATGAAAATCATAGAGATGATAAAAGAAAAAGAGATGATGATCTTGATGATAATGATATAAAAGATAGATTGGAAATAAAAGATANAGACGATGAAAAAGATAAAGACGCTGAGAATGATAGGGATGATGTAAAAGATAACGATGATGAAAATGATAACAATAATAATAATGATAACGAAAATGACAGCGATAATAAAAATGATAGTGATAATAATAGTAATGATGACAGTGCATTATCTACTGATATGGAAAATGCTAATGTAGATGGGTTACGTATGCGTATTATGCATCATAAGAATAATCTTGATTTCTGTGAATCAATTATAGATAATTTAAAAACTGTTAAAGAATATATACAAAAAACAGAAGATGGTACTATAACAGAAGAAGACGCAAGAAAATTTGAAGAGATGAAATCAGAAAATGAAATTAATGATTTAATCTATAGATATGATGATAGTAAATCTTTGGTAGAAAATGTGGATGAAGAAATATCTCAAAACGAGGACAGAATGAGATATATGAGAGGAAGAATAGAGTTATATGAGAAACGTGCAGATCGTGCAGAAGCAGATAGCGATTCCGATTCATCATCAGGTAATATGTATGATGTAGATTTTGATGAAATGGATTTAGATTCCGATAATGAAATGAATCAAAATGATAACAACAGTACAGAAAATAATAATGAGAATCCTACAGATGATAATCAAAGTCCTACGGAATATATAGCAGAGTTAGAAGAGTCATTACCAGGTGACTTTATAGGAGGTGGAGATGATTAATATAATTATTGACAATTCTATATAAAATAAATAAAAGACTATTTTACTAAATACAATCTAGTTTTTAAGAAATTAGCTTAATTGGTAGAGCAATCGTTTTACACGCGAAAGGTTAAGTGTTCGAATCACTTATTTCTTAGGGAATATTTCCCACTTTTCTCACCTATCCTATAAAATAAATGTCTTAATTACATAAAAAACAAAAAAAAATGAACAATTTAAAAATTATACTATTGATATGTTTCTATATATTATTAATCTATAGATATAGATTAATAATATTTGACGGCAGACTTATATTCTTTAAATATAAACTAAAGAATTGGGCTTGAAGATCCATAACTCGTAAAAATCTTATTCGCTTTTTCGTTATAGCAATGGTAGCCTTATTATTAATATATTGGTTAAGAAAACACTGAGATGTAGACATATATTATGACATTCTTGATCTGATATATGCTATATGTGTAGTATTAACTTCTTATATTATAGATATTATATTTTCGCCTAATTTTATGATGCCAAGTGATAGTGCTTTTCCTCCTCCAAACCCCAATGATACTCCTACAAGACTACCTACTGATACATTAGAGCTACCTTCTCATATAAGAGATCCAGCTTGAAATAGGCCCAAACCTGAGGACATACCTCCAGGTGAAGCAGGGAAAGCTTTTACTGCTAGATATGGAAGAGGTGAGCCTATGGATATAGCAATGCCTACTGAAGGAGATAAAATGCATTTACATAATGTTATTTCTGCAACTTATAATTATAGGACTACAAGACCTTTATTACCATCAGATCCTCAAATGGTTACTATGCTTGATGTTTTGAATACATTACAAAAAGATGGTGCCGGTACAAATGGTTTTCCTGCAGCTGGTAATCACGAAGATGATCGTGCATTTGCTGTTGCTAAACAATTAAGGAAAATCATTTATAATGAGCATAGATTCCAAAAATGAATTCATCCAAATTCAAATAGAATTGGATGAGCTTATATAAAAGCTTCTCCCAACTCAGAATTAATGAAATATTTAAGAAGTCAACCTGGTTTTTATTAAAAAAAAATCATATATAAATCTATTTTTGAATCTTATATAAAATTTATTTTTAAAAAACAATAAAAGTCTATTTTATTTTTATTTTTAAAATAATGAGAATATTAAAAAATCATCCTATATTAAAATTATTAAATTCATATGTTATAGATGCATCACAACCTTCAAATTTAAGTTATTTATGAAACTTTGGATCATTATTATTACTATGTCTAATAATACAAATTGCAACAGGAGTTACATTGGCAATGCATTATAATGGAAACATACTAGAAGCATTCAATTCTATTGAACATATTATGAGAGATGTTAATAATGGATGATTAATAAGATATTTACATGCAAATACTGCATCAGCATTTTTCTTTATAGTATATTTACATATAGGAAGAGGTATATATTATGGATCATACAAAAGTCCTAGAGCATTAGTTTGAGTTATTGGTACTTTTATATTAATAGTAATGATAGGAACAGGATTTTTAGGTTATGTTTTACCATATGGTCAAATGAGTTTATGAGGTGCTACTGTTATTACTAATTTAATGAGTGCTATACCATGATTAGGTAAGGAAATAGTTGAATTTGTATGAGGAGGATTTTCTGTTAACAATGCTACACTTAATAGATTTTTCTCTTTACATTACTTATTGCCATTTATTTTAGCCGTATTAGTATTATTACATTTAATATCTTTACATGATAGAGCAGGTTCTGGTAATCCTTTGGGTATAGGAAATTACTTGGATAGAGTAACTTTTTCACCTTATTTTGTTTTTAAAGATTTTATTACAATATTTATTCTTATATTTGTATTATGTGCATTTGTTTGCTTTGCTCCTAATATATTAGGAGATAGTGAAAATTATGTTATGGCAAACCCTATGCAAACACCAGCAGCTATAGTACCTGAATGATATCTTTTACCTTTTTATGCAATATTAAGATCTATACCTAATAAATTATTAGGTGTGATAGCTATGTTCTCCGCTTTACTAATAATAATGTCTATGATATTTTTAGATATTAATAAAATTAGAGGTTTTCAATTTAGACCTTTAAGTAAAATATCTTTTTATTATTTTGTTGCTATATTTATAGGTTTATTAGTATTGGGAGCAAAACATGTAGAAAGTCCTTATATAGAATTAGGACAATTATTTACATTACTTTATTTTTCATATTTTTTAATAGTAATACCTTTTATATCTTATATAGAAAATAATACTATTATTAATTCTATAAAACTAAAATAAATTATATAATATAATTCATGCTATGAAAATTCTTTCTAAACAAAATAGTTGTATAATCGTATTAATATCTATATAATATACAAAATTTATTTATTATGTTATTCTTAAATTCTTTTATTTTTATATTAGAAGTATTAATTGTAATAGTTCCAATATTATTGACAGTAGCTTTTATTACAATAGCTGAGAGAAAAACTATGGCTAGTATGCAAAGAAGATTAGGACCTAATATAGTAGGATATTATGGATTATTACAACCATTTGCAGATGCTTTAAAACTTTTAATAAAAGAATATATTTCACCTACTCAAGCAAATATAGTTCTTTTTTTCTTAGGACCTTTTATTACATTACTATTTGCATTTTATGGTTATGCTATGATACCATTTGGACCTGGTATTGCAATTAGTGATTTTAATTTAGGTTTATTATATATGTTAGCAGTTTCTTCATTAGCTACTTATGGTATATTATTAGCAGGTTGATCTGCTAATTCTAAATATGCTTTTTTAGGATCATTAAGAAGTACAGCTCAATTAATAAGTTATGAATTAATACTAAGTTCTGCTTTATTATTAATAGTATTAGTAACAGGGACTTTAAATTTAAGCGTAATAATAGAAATGCAAAAAATTATTTGATTTGCAATACCTTTATTACCATTATTTGCTATATTTTTTATAGCATCTATTGCAGAAACTAATAGAGCTCCTTTTGATTTAGCAGAAGCTGAATCGGAATTAGTTAGTGGTTTTATGACTGAACATGCTGCTGGTATATTCGTATTTTTCTTCTTAGCAGAATATGCTAGTATAATATTAATGTGTATTTTAATAACTATTGTATTATTAGGTGGTTATGATATTTTTTCAGTTATATATATGATAGAAAAATTTATTTATACTATATTAATAGCAATTTTTTCAATTGTATCAGCTATAAGTATATCTTTTAATTTTATTTTATTTATATTTGCTTTTATANTTAATACATTAAGTTTTAATTTAATAAATTTAGATATATTTAATTTATTAAATTATTATAATAATTTAATATTTGAATTTTTCATAGAAGATTTCTTATTATTNACAAATAATGTATATATGTCATTTTCATTAAATACTTTTATATTAAGTATTATATATATATTTGTTTTGGGATTCAAATCTTGTAGTTTAATATTTGCATTTATTTGAGTAAGAGCAAGTTATCCTAGAATACGTTTTGATCAATTGATGTCATATTGTTGAACAGTGTTATTACCTATTATAATAGGTATAATAATATTTATTCCTTGTATATTATATAATAAAGATGTATTACCTTGTATAATATCTTTATTATAATTAATAAAAAATAAAAATTCAGTAATGGTCAATACATACAATAAAAAATATGACAGCTTTCTCATTATATATATTCTTCATAATAATAATAGCTTTGTTATTATTATCCATTAATTTTCTATTTTCAACTCATAATCCATATATGGAAAAGAAAACCGCATTTGAGTGTGGTTTTCATTCTTTTTTGGGTCAAAATAGAACACAGTTTACTATATCTTTTTTCATATTCGCTTTATTATTTTTGTTATTTGATTTAGAAATATTATTAATATATCCTTATACTATAAGTGCTTATAATAATAATGGTTATGGGTTAGTAATAATGTTAATATTCTTTGTATTATTAACAGCAGGATTAGTATTTGAATTAGGAAAAAAAGCTTTAACTATTTATTCAAAACAGAGTTTCTCTAAATAATAAACTTTTTAAATAATTGTAGGATAAAATATAAGAGCATTTCTTATATAGTTTTTTTTGAAAAAAATGTAATAATATGGTATATAAATTTAATAATGAATCCGTAAAAACTTTAGAATATCAAGCTCATCCTTATCATATGGTGTCACCTTCTCCCTGACCAATACTTACAAGTGTAAGTTTATTAACGCTTACAACTTCAGGAGCATTAAGTATGCATGTTTTTGAAAACATAAGTATAGTATTTTTCACTTCTTTATTTATGCTTATATACTCAATGAGTTTATGATTCAGAGATGTTATATCAGAAGGAACTTATTTAGGTCATCATACTTTAGCTGTACAGAAAGGTATAAATATTGGAGTAGTATTATTTATAATATCAGAAATATTTTTTTTCCTAGCTATATTTTGAGCTTTCTTTCATAGTGGAATAAGTCCTGATATAGAAATAGGATCACAATGACCTCCTTTAGGTATTCAAGCAATTAATCCTTTTGAATTACCATTATTAAATACAATTATATTATTATCTTCAGGTGTAACAGTAACATATGCACATCATTCATTAATAGAAGGAAATAGAAGCGGAACTTTATATGGTTTATTATATACTATTATATTAGCATGTATATTTACTGCATTTCAGGGAATAGAATACACAGTTTCTTCATTCACAATTAGTGATGGTATATTTGGATCATGTTTTTATTTTGGAACAGGATTCCATGGACTACATGTAATAATAGGAACTATATTTCTATCAGTAGGAATATGAAGAGCTTTAGCTTACCACTTAACTGATAATCATCATTTAGGTTTAGAAGCTGGAATATTATATTGACATTTTGTTGATGTTGTTTGATTATTCTTATATATATTTATATATTATTGAGGTTCTTAATAAAAACTGTATAATATTATTCAATTAATTAAAAAAAGGGACATGTAATCAGATTGGTTCTGAATTTTGACTGCAAATCGAAAATTTGAGGTTCGATTCCTCCTTATCCTTAAAAGTCTATACAATACAATTTTTTGTAGATTATTTAAATATAACTTAAATGTAGCAGCCTTAGGTATAACTTTGACAATAAAAATATGTATTTAACTGTATTGATTTTACCTTTGCTGGGTTCATTGATATCAGGTTTATTTGGTAGAAAAATCGGTAGTAATGGAGCACAAATTATAACAACTTTGAGTATTATAATTACTACATTATTATCTATATTAATATTCATAGAGGTAGGATTAAATCATATACCAGTATATATAGAATTATTTAGATGATTAGACTCAGAGTCACTATTCATATTATGAAGTTTTAATTTTGATAGTTTAACTGCATCTATGTTAATACCAGTGCTAATAGTATCTTCATTAGTTCATGTTTATTCTGTAGGTTATATGAGCCATGACCCTCATAACCAAAGATTCTTTAGTTACTTAAGTTTATTTACTTTTATGATGATTATATTAGTAACATCTAATAATTATTTAGTAACGTTTGTAGGCTGAGAAGGAGTAGGTGTATGTTCTTATTTGTTAGTAAGTTTCTGATTTACTAGAATGGCTGCAAATCAAAGTTCCATATCAGCTTTTTTGACAAATAGAGTAGGAGATTGTTTATTTACCATAGGAATGTTTATATTAATATGATCTACAGGAAATTTAGATTATAGTACAATATTTTCATTATCACCTTATATTAATGAAAATATTATATTTATAATAGGTTTGTGTCTACTAATAGGTGCTATGGCAAAAAGTTCTCAAATAGGTCTACATGTATGATTACCTATGGCAATGGAAGGTCCTACACCAGTTTCTGCATTAATTCATGCAGCTACTATGGTTACTGCAGGTGTATATTTATTAATAAGAACTTCACCGTTAATTGAATATAGTAGTACAGTATTAATAATATGTTTATGATTAGGTGCTATAACCACTATGTCAAGTTCATTAATAGGGTTTTTTCAACAAGATATAAAAAAGATTATAGCTTATTCAACTATGAGTCAATTAGGTATGATGGTAATAGCAATAGGTTTATCATCTTATAATATAGCTTTATTTCATTTAATTAATCATGCATTTTATAAAGCACTTCTATTTTTAGGTGCTGGATCAATAATTCATGCTGTATATGACAATCAAGACCTTAGAAAATATGGAGGTTTAAAATTATATTTACCTTTAAGTTATACAATTATATTGATAGCTTCATTAAGTTTAATAGCTTTACCTTTCATGTCAGGATTTTATTCTAAAGATTTTATTTTAGAATCTGCGTATGGTCAATTTTATTTTTCTTCTATTGTGATATATTTTATTGCTATAATTGGAGCATCTTTCACTACACTTTATTCCATTAAAATATTATATTTAGCTTTTATTAGTAATCCTAATGGTTTATTAATAGACTATAAAAACGCACATGAAGGTGATATATTTATGAGTTTTCCTTTAATTATATTAGCTATATTTTCCATATTTTTTGGATATATTAGCAGAGATGTTTTTGTGGGATTAGGTACAGATTTATTTTCCGACAACTCTGTTTTTATACATCCTATACATGAAATTGTAATAGAGACAGAATTTGCTACACCTACATTATATAAAATGTTACCTTTAATTATAACAATATCTATATTTATATTATATATATTTTATAACGAAAGACAATCTAAAATGCATAACATAAATAGAAAAGAATTATTATTAAAAAATGGTTCATTATCATATACTGTGACATATATAGGGTTAAAAAATATTTATTCTTATTTTAATCAAAGATTATTTATAGAACTTTTTTACAATAAATTTGTATCCGGATTGATCTTGAACTTAGGAAGTCAAACAACGAAAGTAATAGATAAAGGTTCTATAGAATATATAGGACCTTATGGTTTAGAAATTGGTCTATTATACATAAGTAATAAACTGTCAAAATTAGACACAGGTATTATAACATCTTACGCTTTATTCATATTATCAGGATTAATTACATATTTATTCCTTTGAAATAACGTAATGATTAATGAAGCATTAATATTAATATTAATTAATTCATACTTTATAATAACAAAGAAATAAATATATTTTTAACATATAATGAAAATAAATAAACAAATACTTAAAACCTTTACATTATACATATATATATATGTATAAGCCTAGTGAATCTATGTGGGGTGAGAGATGATCATGATCATCCAATGCTAAAGATATAGGAGTTTTATATTTAATATTTGCAGGATTTTCCGGTTTAATAGGAACTGCATTATCGATATTGATGAGAATAGAGCTAGCAGCTCCAGGTATACAATATATATCTAGTAATCAGCTTTATAATAGTATAATAACAGCACATGCAATAGTAATGATATTTTTTATGGTTATGCCTTCTTTGATAGGAGGTTTTGGAAATTTTTTAATGCCTATAATGATAGGTGGTCCAGACATGGCATTCCCTAGATTAAATAATGTATCATATTGATTATTAATACCTAGTTTAATCTTGTTTTTATTAGCAATTAATATAGAAAATGGAGTTGGTACAGGATGAACATTATATCCTCCTTTATCTAGTATTCAAAGTCATAGTGGACCTAGTGTTGATATGGCTATATTTGGATTACATTTATCAGGTGTTAGTTCACTGCTAGGAGCTATGAATTTTATAACAACAATATTAAATATGAGATCCCCAGGGATTAGATTACATAAAGTAACATTATTTGGTTGAGCAACCGTAATAACTGCAGTATTATTATTATTATCATTACCTGTACTAGCTGGAGCAATAACAATGTTATTGACAGATAGAAATTTAAATACTTCTTTTTTCGAAGTAGCTGGAGGAGGTGATCCGGTTTTATTCCAACATCTTTTCTGATTCTTTGGGCATCCAGAAGTTTATATATTAGTTGTTCCAGCATTTGGTATAATAAGTACTACTATATCTGCAGGTTCAAATAAAGGTGTATTTGGTTATTTAGGTATGGTTTATGCTATGATGTCTATAGGAATATTAGGTTTTATAGTATGAAGCCATCATATGTACACTGTAGGTTTAGACGTAGATACAAGAGCATACTTCACTGCAGCTACTATGATAATTGCAGTTCCTACAGGAATAAAAATATTTTCGTGATTAGCCACTTGTTATGGGGGTATAATAAAATTAACTCCATATATGTTATTCGCTCTTGGATTTGTAGTAATGTTTACTATAGGGGGTCTTAGTGGAATAGTATTAGCCAATGCATCACTTGATACTGCTTTTCATGATACTTATTATGTCGTAGCTCATTTCCATTATGTTCTAAGTATGGGAGCAGTATTTGGAATATTCAGTGGTTGATATTATTGAGCTCCAAAAATATTAGGATTAACATATAATGAAAGTTTAGCAAAAGTTCATTTTTGAGTTTTCTTTATAGGGGTTAATATAACATTCTTCCCTCAACACTTCCTAGGATTACAAGGTATGCCTAGAAGAATTAGTGACTATCCTGATGCATTTGCAGGTTGAAATCTTATTAGTAGTTTTGGTTCTATGGTATCAGTAGTGGGTACATTCATATTTACATATGTATTGTATAAACAATTGCATGAAGGTAAAAATGCTTTAAGAAATAACTGACATGTGTATAAATTCTTCACAGATACTTTAAGATGTTGAATAAGTAGAACCAATTCTAGTATAGAATGATGCCTAAATAGTCCACCAAGAGCCCATGCTTTTGTTAGTCTTCCACTTCAATCTGCTTAAGATGTTTTCATATAATTATTTTTTAATTCATACAAAAATGTCGCATCATAGGAGAATAATCCTATGATTATAATGTACACATAAATATATGTGATTAGTATATAATAGGGATTATTATAGAATGATTTTTTACGTCAAAATGTAGCTATATTTATAAAAAGGATTATAAAATAATGTAAATATTCCAAGAATAAATTTATTATTTTTCTAAGTTAATTGAAGATTCTTATTAGCTTAAAAAAAAATCAAATGAGTTTTAATAAATAACAATAATATTTATTAATAAGACTATTAGTTTGCAACTAAAATAATTAAATCAAGTGTAATTTGATTGAATATAGGGGAACCTTCCTCTAAGTCTAAAGATTAAATATAAGCGATAGATTAATGTACTGTGAAGGAATTCAACCAAATAGTAATCTTATAAGTAGTTCAAGTTTCTTTAATAAGAACGTACCTTTTGCATAATGGGTTAGCAAGTTAATATTTTATGCAAGCTTAAAATGGCTCAGATAATACAATTGAAAATAAAATGAAGTATAAGATATTAGACCCGAAGCCTAGTGATCTTACCATGATCAGGAGTTTAGTCCGAACGGTATACCGTTGTAAAGGTATCCGATGAATTGTGGTAAGTTAGTGAAAGATAATTCTGACTAGGATAGCTGGTTTTCTGCGAAACCTATATAAGTAGGTAGTTTAAATATAATCTTTGCAGGTACAGTATTTAATCTCGTTAATTGAATTTCAATTAAATATATTGGGGAATCGTGAAGATTTTATCAGAGAGAATTAGACCTCGGAAGGGTAAAGAATAATATTTAAACAATCAGACATAAAATGATAA
>JGI12627J18819_10000681_pt1 | contig 11247 bp, 8 predicted proteins | sample TexAe_OM1H0_M2_FD_18819 | JGI IMG/M metagenome (IMG submission 18819)
TGGTTTCCAACTGGAAGCTCGACAGCTCGAGCACGTACAAGTCCGGCTGCGGTTGTTCGAGCAAATCGAGCGCGGGTTCGCCCAAATTGCCGCCGGCCAGCACGCGGCGCCCCGCGGCAGCAGCCATGCGCGCCACCAGGGTCGTGACCGTGCTCTTGCCGTTGGTGCCCGTGACGCCGATCACCGGCGCGCGCACCTCGCGCGCGAACAGTTCCACGTCGCCCAACACGTCGATGCCGCGCGCGCGGGCCGTCTGCGCGATCGGCTCGTTCAAGGACACGCCCGGCGACATGAGCACGCGCGCGGCGCCGTCCAGCAATGACAGGTCGAAGCCGCCGAGCCGCAGAGTCACGCGGCCGGCCAGGTCGCCGAGATCTGCAAGCCCCGGCGGCGCGCTGCGCGAGTCGGTGGCGCTGACGTGATCGCCGCGCTTCGCGAGATAGCGCACGCAGGACGCGCCGGTTTTTCCCAAACCCACGACTACGCTGTTCATCAGCGGATCTTCAAGGTTGCAAGACCCGCCAACACCAGCACGAAGCTGATGATCCAGAAGCGCACGATCACCTTGGGCTCCGCCCACCCCTTGAGTTCGAAATGATGATGAATCGGGGCCATCCGGAAAATCCGCTTGCCCGTCAGCTTGAAAGAGGCCACCTGCAGCATTACCGAGACGGTCTCGAGCACGAACACGCCGCCCATGACGAACAGCACCAATTCCTGGCGCACGATGACGGCAATGGTGCCGAGCGAGGCGCCGATCGCGAGCGCGCCGACATCGCCCATGAATACCTGCGCCGGATAGGAGTTGAACCAAAGGAATCCCAATCCGGCGCCCACCAGCGTCGCGCTGAAAATCAGCACTTCGCCCACGCCGTTGATGAACGGGATTTGCAAATACCTGGCGAAGTTCACGTTGCCCGTGGCGTAGGCGAACACGCCGAGCGCTGCGGCCACCATCACCGCCGGCATGATGGCGAGTCCATCGAGGCCGTCGGTCAAATTCACGGCATTGCTGCTGCCGACGATGACGCAGTACGAGAACACGACGAAGCCGAGCGCCGACATCGGCACGGCCACCGACTTGAAGAACGGCACGTACAGCGAAGTCTCCGATGTCGACTGGTGCATCGTGTAGAGCGTGAACGCGATCGCGAGCCCCGCGGCCGACTGCGCCAGGTATTTGTAGCGCGCTGCGAGCCCCTTGGAATTTCCCACCACCAATTTCAAATAGTCGTCGTAGAAACCGATCAGCCCGAATGCCAGCGTCGAACCCAAGAGCACCCAGACGAAGCGGCTGGACAGATCCGCCCACAGCAGCGTGCCGATGCCCATCGCCACCAGGATCAATCCGCCGCCCATGGTGGGCGTGCCGCGCTTCGTGAGGTGCGTCTGCGGTCCGTCGTTGCGCACCACCTGGCCGATCTGGTACTTGGCGAGCGCGGCGATCATGTAGGGACCTATGAACAGCGCCATCAACAGCGCGGTCACCGCCGCCAGGATCCCGCGCAAAGTCAGGTACTGGAACACGTGAAAACCGCTGTAGAACTTCGCCAGATACTCGGTGAGGTATAGCAGCATGGCGTCAGCTCGCTCTCATCATGGGACCGGATCCCGCGCCGCCGCCGGTGAGCGCCTGCACCACGCGCTCCAAGCGATTGATGCGCGAGCCCTTGATCAGCACGGTGACGCCGGGCGACAGCTCCGCCTGCAAGCGCCGCGTCAAGGAATCGCTGTCCGCGAACCACTCGCCGCCCGGACCGAAGGTTTCGACCGCCCGCGAACTCAAAGGGCCGACCGCAAACATGCGCTTCACGCCGCAGTCGCGCGCATAGGTTCCGATGTGGGCATGGCTGTCCTGGCTCGACTCGCCGAGCTCGGCCATATCCCCCAGGACCAGCCAGGTAGCCCCGGTCAGGGATCGCAGCACCTCGAGGCCGGCGCGCACCGAGCTCGGATTCGCGTTGTAGGAATCGTCGATGATCCAACTGCCGCGCGTGCCGGCTTTCAGCTGCAGCCGGCCGGGCACGGCGCGAAAATCCGCCAGCCCCAGCGCGATGTCGTCGAGCGAAGCGCCCGCAGCGCTCGCGGCGGCTGCCGCGGCCAGCGCATTGCCGATGTTGTGAGCGCCGCCCGCCTTCAGCATCACGGCGCGCTCGCCCAAAGGGCATACCAAGGTGAAGCGCGTCGCGAACTCGCCGCGCTCGATGCCTTGAAAAATGTTTTTCGCTGCGAAATCGGCGCCGTGATGCACACCGAACGTGATCACGCGCTTCGCCCCGGAGTTCGCCCGCCAATAACCGGCATAGGCATCGTCCGCGTTGATGATGGCGGTGCCGTCGGGCTTCAGGCACGACACGGTCTCGCCCTCGCCCTTCGCGACGCCGTCCAGGTTGCCGAAGCCCTCGAGGTGCTCCGCTCCCGCATTGGTGATCAAGCCGACGGTCGGCTGCGCGATGGCCATGAGCTCGGCGACATCGCCGACGCGGTTCGCGCCCATCTCGATCACGGCGCTGCGATGCGAAGCTTCCAGGCGCATCAGCGTCACCGGCACGCCGATATGATTGTTGAGATTGCCGTGAGTGGCCATCACCAAGCCCATGCGTGCCAGCACCGCGGCTGTCATTTCCTTGGCCGTGGTTTTGCCGTTGCTGCCGGCGACGGCAACCACCGGCAGGGAGAAGCCGGCGCGCCAACCTTTTGCCAAGGCCTGCAGGGCATGCAGGGCGTTGGGGACGACGATCTGCGGCAACTGGGCCGACGCCGCGCGTTCTACCAATGCGCCGATGGCGCCCTGCGCGGCGGCGGCTTGAACGAAAGCCGACCCATCGAAATTGGGCCCGCGCAACGCGACGAATAACGAACCGGGCTTCAAGGTACGGCTGTCCGTCGAGACGCAGCCGAAAGGACGGTCCTCGCCGACGAGTTCGCCGCCGACCGCATGCGCCGCTTCCTTGAGCGTCCGCTTCATGCCGCGGCTCCGAGGTAACGCAGCGCTTCATCGCGGTCGCTGAACGCGCGGCGCGTGTCGCCGTAAATTTGATAATCCTCGTGGCCCTTGCCGGCAATCAGCACCAGATCGATCGCCTGAGCTTCCTTCAGCGCCTCGCCAATGGCGGCACCGCGGTCGTGGATCACACGGACGGCGCGGGATTTGATGCCGCTCAGGATGTCGCGCGTGATTGCCTGCGGATCCTCCGAGCGCGGATTGTCATCGGTGACGATGATCTGGTCCGCAAGGCTCTCGGCTATCGCCCCCATCACCGGGCGCTTGCCGGCATCGCGGTCGCCGCCGCAACCGAACACGCACCACAGCGCGCCTTCGCAATGCTCGCGCGCGGCGCTCAAGGCCTTCGACAGCGCGTCGGGCGTGTGCGCGTAGTCGACTACCACGGTGGGCTTGTTGCGCGCCCCGGTCTTGACGATTTCCATGCGGCCCGGAGCCGGCTTGCAGTCCGCCAGCGCGGTTGCAGCTTCGGCCAGCGGCACTCCCAAGGACAACAGGCAGGCAATCACGACCAATGAGTTCTCGGCATTGAAACGGCCGATCAACTGCGTCTTTACCGTCGTCTTGCCGAAGCTGCCGTCGAGATCGATGGAAATGCCGCGGTTCTCCATGCGCACTTGCGTGGCGTGCAACTCGCGATCCGCAAGCCAACCCGAATCGCCCGCTCCGGCCCAAACCGCAATCAAGGAGGCGCCGTTGGCGATGTCCCTCGCCAACACGCGGCCGAACTCGTCACCGATGTTCAGGACGACATGCTTCAAGTCGCGCGACTCGAACAATTTGGCCTTGGCCGCGCCGTAGGCCTGCATGCTGCCGTGATAGTCCAGGTGATCGCGCGTCAAGTTGGTGAAGGCGGCTACATTGAAGCGCACCTCGTCCACACGACCCTGATCGAGCGCATGCGAAGAGACTTCCATGGCGACTTCCCGCACGCCGGAAACACGCAACTGCGCCAGCGTGCGATGCACCGTCACAGCGTCGGGCGTGGTGTGCGTGGGCTCCGTCAGCGCGTCGGGCCGCCCCCAGCCGATGGTGCCCATGTAGGCCGCGCGTTGACCCAGCCGCTCGAGGCACTGCGCCAGCAAATACGCGCAGGTAGTCTTGCCGTTGGTGCCCGTGATTCCGGTGATGCGAAGTTGCGAGGACGGCCAATTGAAGAACCGATCTGCGATCCGGCCCACGAGGCTTTTCAAGTCCGGCACGGCAGCGACGAACACATCCGGCGGCAATGCCGGCGGCGGCGCAAGCGCCGCGCCGGCGGAAGCGCCCGTGACCGGTTCCCACAGCACCGCGGTGGCGCCGCGCGAGACCGCATCGGCGGCGAATTTCAGACCGTGATCTTTCAAGCCGGGCAGCGCGAAAAACAGGCTGCCGGCCCGGGCCTGCCGGCTGTCCAAGGTCAGATCCGACACGCGCGCGTCCGAGGCCGGGATTTTGGCGATGCCGTCGAGCAGCCACATGAGTGCGGCGCTCATGGATTTTCGTTCGCCTGCACCAGCGTCGCCGCCGGCACGTTCTGCAAATCATCGGGCGCGATGTCCATGAGGCGCAACGCGCCCGACATCACGCTGGAGAACACCGGCGCCGCCACTGAGCCGCCCTGAGCCAAGGTAGTGACCTCATGCAAGTCCCGACTTGGTTCATCTATCACCACAACTGTGGCAAGTTTGGGATGCGATGCGGGCACCAATCCGGCAAATACCGCCATGATTCGATCCGTGGAATAGCCGCCCGGAATGGACTTGAAGGCGGTACCCGTCTTGCCCGAAACCCGATAGCCGATGAGCGATGCGCGGGTGCCGGTGCCGCCCTTTTCGACCACCTGCCCCATCAGCTGAATCAGATCGCGGGCGACCTTGGGATCCATGACACGCTCGCCGGCCACCGGGCCCGATACCCTCTCGAAGGAAATGGGCCGCTTGATGCCGCCCGCGCCGATCGTGGCGTAGGCATGCGCCAACTGCAGCGGCGTAACCGAGAGGCCGTAGCCGTGCGAGAGCGTGGCGATGCCGATCGGCCGCCAGTGAGCGTAGTTGCTCAGCATGCCCGCCGACTCTCCGGGATAGTTGCTGCCCGTGACCTGGCCCAGGCCCAGACCGGTCAACGTGCTCCAGATTTGCTCGGGCTGCAGCGACAGCGCCACTTTCGCGGTGCCGACGTTGCTGGACTTCGCGAGAATGGTCGCGAGATCCACGGTGCCCAGGTTGTGTTCGTCTTCGAACACCTTGGTGCCGACCTTCAGGAAACCGGGCGAGGTGTCCACGACGCTGTCGGGACGATACTGGCCGGATGCCAGCGCCGCGGCCATGATGAACGGCTTGATGCTCGATCCGGGCTCGAAAATATCGGTGGCAGCGCGGTTGCGATACAAGCCCGCTTTCAGTTGCTCGCGATCGTTGGGGTTGTAGGCGGGCTGATTGACCATCGCAAGCACTTCGCCCGTTTCGACGTCGATGACGATCACGGAACCTGCGTGCGCGCGATATTCCTGCATCGCCGCCTTCAATTCGCGATACGCCAGGTACTGGATGCGCAAATCGATGCTGGTGGCGAGATCGCGGCCGGGACGCGGCGCGCGGATGCTCTCGACGTTTTCGACGTAACGGCCGTACGAATCTTGAATCACCCGCTTCGCGCCGTCTTCGCCGTTCAGCAATTGGTCGTAGCCGAGCTCCAATCCTTCCTGGCCCTTGTCATCGACCGTGGTGAATCCCACCACGTGACCCGTCACTTCACCGGCCGGGTAGTAGCGGCGGTATTCGCGCAACAGGTAGACGCCCGGTATTCCGAGTGCCTTGATGCGCGCCGCCTGCTCGGGCGGCATGTGGCGCACGAGATAGAGAAATTCACGGTCGAGGTTGCTGGTGATGCGGCGAGCGAGAGTCTGCTGGTCTTCCTTGAGTGCTTTCGCGAGCTTCGGCAGCTGATCGATGTTGTCGTCGAGTTCCTGCGGGTTGACCCAGATGCTGTCCACCGGGGTGCTCACGGCCAGCGGCTCGCCGTTGCGGTCGGTGATCGCGCCGCGATGCGCCGCGATTTTCACCACGCGCATCGCGCGGTCATCACCCTGCTTTGCAAAAAACTGATGATCGAACAGCTGCAGTTCCACCGCGCGCGAGGCCAGGCCGGCCGCGCACAGCACCACCAGCCCCAATACCACCGCTGAGCGCCAGCGATAGGACTTCGCGGGCCGCTCGTTGTCACCGGCGCGAAATTTCACGGTCGGACGATCCTCACATCCCGGGTCTGCGGCAGGTTCATTTGCAATTTCGCGTTGGCGACGCGTTCGACGAAAGCATGCGACGACCAGTAGCTCTGTTCGAGTTGCAGGCGCCCCCACTCCATGTCGAGCGCATCGCGTTCCGCGTTGAGCTTTTCCAAGCGGACGAACAAGTCGCGCGCCTGGTGGCGCTCGTAGATGACCTGCACGGCTGAGGCCAAGACAGCCAACCACAGCAATGGCAAGGCGAGCGGCAACAAGCGGCGGATTTTCATGCTGCAATTCCTTCGGGTAATCGGACGGCGACGCGCAGCCGGGCGCTGCGCGAGCGCGGATTTTTGCCGCTCTCTTCGGCATCGGCTTCGATAGCCTTGCCGACCAGCGCGAGCTTTGGGCGCGCATGCGCGGGAATGTCGGGGAGGCCTTGATACATCGGATCGGCAAGCGAATGGCGGCGCATGAACTGCTTCACCATGCGATCTTCCAGCGAGTGAAAACTGATGACCGCCAAACGGCCTTGGGGCGCCAGCCGTTTCAGCGCCGCGTCGAGGCCCATCTCGAGCTCCTTGAGCTCGCCGTTGACGTAAATGCGCAGCGCCTGAAAAACGCGGGTCGCGGGATGCTTGTGGCGCTCGCTGCTGCGCGCCACCCGCGAAATCATGTCGGCAAGCTCGAGGGTGCGCTCGAACGGCTTTTTTGCGCGGTCGGCGACGATGGCGCGCGCAATGCGCGGCGCGAAGCGCTCCTCGCCGAACTCGCGAAAAATGCGGATCAGCTCCTCGAGAGGCGCGCCGTTGACCACATCGGCGGCGCTCATGCCTTCGCCGCTGGTCATGCGCATGTCGAGAGGGCCGTCCTGCATGAAGCTGAAGCCGCGCGCTGCGTTGTCGAGTTGCGGTGAGGAAACCCCGAGGTCGAACAGGATCCCGTCGAGCTTCAGTCCGGGTTGAACCGCATCGGCGCACTCGCCAAGCGAAGAGAAAGGCGCGAGAAAAATCGAGACTCTGGAGTCGGCGGAGTATTTTGCGCGGGCTGCCGCAACAGCTTCCGGATCACGATCGAGGCACAGCAATCGACCGTTCGCGATGAGCTTCTCCAATATCGCCCCTGCATGTCCACCACGGCCAAAAGTGGTATCCATGTAGGTACCACTCGCCTGAACGTTCAACGCCGACAGCACCTGAGGCAACAGGACCGCCGTGTGAACCCCCGATATCTCGTCCACCGCACCGCCGGCCGGCTAGAACGACAACGTGTCGAGATCTGCCGGCAAGTCCCCGCTGCCTTGCGGGCTCGCCAACGCCTCGTCACGCCGCTCGTTCCAGCGCGCCTCATCCCATAATTCGAATCGCATCCCCTGCCCGATCAACATCGCATCGCGCGTCAAATGCGCGAAGTCGCGCAAATTCGCAGGCAGCAAAATCCGGCCGTGGGAATCGAGTTCCAAATCGGTGGCGTAGCCGATCATCAAGCGCTGCAAGCCCCGCACCTGAGGATTCAAGGTGGGCAACTTGTAGAGTTTCCGCTCGATCTCCTCCCAGTCCGGGAGGGGGTAGATCATCAGGCACTGGTCCTTATCGACCGTTACCACCAGGTTGCCCCCACAACGCTCCTGCAGCCGGTCCCGGTAGCGGGTGGGCATCACCAGCCGGCCTTTCACATCGAGCGTTAGTTTGTTGGCTCCCCGGAACATAGATTTATGGGCCAAAAACCCATCGTCTCCCACAATTTCCCACCCAGCCCCACTATAGGGATCGGGAGCTCGCACTGTCAACGCCTTATGGTAAAAAAAACCCGTGCCGACAGTGACTTAGGTCACATTTTGTACAGCCGTGGCGCGCTGCGATTAGAGGCGTGAGAGGAATCAACCTCTTAGGAGATTTTCCTGGAATTTTTTACAAGAAGCATTTGTCGCGAAAATCGTCGATCTTCGCGGATCTTGCTCTTATTATTCACTTTCCGGACGTGGCCGCCCCGGCCACGGGAATCGTTCGCGCGCAGCGCGTAAGAAGGAGTCGGCCGATAAGCCGGGTTCTGTCTGGGACAGTCATTCCTCTGGCATACGCGTCACCGCGCAGCTCAAGCGACCTACCCGGAAGCCCATGTGGGCCACATGTAGCGGCTTTTAGACCGCTCGCTTCCCTATTTGGTCTTGCTCCAGGTGGGGTTTGCCGTGCCGTTGGTGTTGCCACCCGCGCGGTGCGCTCTTACCGCACCATTTCACCCTTACCGGCGCCGCTTACACGGCGCTTAGGCGGTATCTTTCTGTTGCACTTTCCGTAGGCTCGCGCCTCCCAGGCGTTACCTGGCACCTTGCCCTTGCGGAGCCCGGACTTTCCTCCATGTGCAAAAGCACACAGCGACTGTCTGGCCGACTCCGGTGTGCACCATACGCAGGTACGGTCGCTAATGCGAGGCAGATTGCTCTTTAAGGAACAGAGCCCGCTTATAAGCCTCGTTCTCGCGCGAGCCCGTGATCTGCGCCGCGAGATGCGCGGCCTGCTTTAAGGGCAACTCCGCCATCAGCGTCAGCAGCGCCTTGTCGAGCTGTGCTTTTGCCTCCGAGATCTCTTCACCGCTCTGCTCTGCCGGCGCGCCGCCGATGAGCAACACGATTTCGCCGCGCGACAGGTCTGCTTCCTCTCTCGACTTGTTCAGCAGCTCGATCAGGGAGCCGCGGTACGTCGTTTCGTGCAGCTTGGTCGCTTCGCGCACAAGTGCCGCGGATCGCGCCTCGCCGAATGCCGTCACGCAGTCTTCCAGCATCTCGCGGGCGCGATGCGGCGCTTCATAGAAAACCAAGGTGCGAGTTTCGTTCGCCAGCGATTTGAGCCTCTGCCGCCGCGCCGCGCCGCGGGCCGGCAAGAACCCTTCGAAGCAAAATCGATCCGTCGGCAGTGCGCCGATCGACAGGGCCGCGATGGCCGCGCACGGCCCTGGAACGGCGATGATCTCGAGGCCGGCTGCGGCGACCGCGCGCACCAGCTCGAACCCCGGATCGCTGATCGCCGGCGTGCCGGCATCGCTCACGAGGGACACCGACTTGCCCGCGCGCAGCAATGCAATTATTTCAACCGCGCGTGCCGCCTCGTTGTGATCGTGCAGCGACAGCTGCGGCGTGCCGATTGCAAAATGCTTGAGGAGAATACCTGTATGGCGCGTATCTTCCGCAGCGATCAGGGCACAGGTCGACAGAACCGCGCGCGCCCGATCGCTGAAATCGCCCAAATTGCCGATCGGCGTCGCAACCACGTAAAGCTTCCCCTGACCCGGCAGCCCGGTGCTCGCGTTTGTCACTTATAATCCGCCCACATTTGAAGGTTCAGGAGTTTGCAGGGTATGGCAGCAATCACTCGACGTCCACGCCTGGCGCCCTACGCGCTAGTGATGCTGTCCTTGATCGCGGCGTCGTGCAGTCTTCTCAAGCCCGCCGAAACCGTCAGCGACAAGCAAGAGCATGCCGCGCGCTTGGCTAAAGACGGCAAGCACGCGGATGCCGCAAAAGCATACGCGGACTTGGCCGTGCAATTGCCCGCCGACAGCGACAACTATGAACTGTTGAGCGCCGAACAGTGGGTGGCGGCCGGCAACGTTGCCGCGGCCAAGCAAGCGCTCGCGCAGGTTTCGCCTGAGGCACGCACCAAGCTCGGCACAGCGCGCGCCTTGGTTTCCGCGGAGATCGCATACACCGAAAATGATCCCACGCGCGCCATCCGCGAACTCGATCAAATTCCCGTGCCCACGGCGCCCGAACAAGCCCAGAACTATTACTGGCTTCGCGGCCGCAGCGCGTTCCTGACCAATCATCCTGTCGAGGGTACGCGCGCGTTGGTTGAGCGCGAGCATTTCTTGACAGACCCGGCCGCGCTGAAGGCGAATCGCGAAGAGCTGCTGAATCGTGTGCGTACGGCCGCCGAGCGCGGGGCGCCGATGAAGGCGCCGCCGAAGAGCGATCCGGTCGTGGTCGGCTGGCTGGATTTAGGGCCGGTCGCGGTGGAATTGGAACGCAATCCCGCGCGTGCCGCGGCCGCGCTCGATGCGTGGAAGCGCCAATTTCCGACCCACCCCGCGAACACGGCGGTGCTCGCGACTGCGCAGACTCAGATTGCGGTGGCGACCGAGTACCCCAACCAGATTGCGCTCCTTTTGCCGTTGTCAGGGCGCAGTGAAACCTATGGGGCCGCGGTTCGCGACGGCTTCATCGCGGCGTACATGCAGCAGAGCGCCTCGGGCCGGCCGCGATTGAAAATATACGATGTCGCCGCCGAAGGCGTGGGCAACGCCTACAACCGTGCCGTTGCCGACGGCGCGGGCTTTGTCGTGGGCCCGTTGTTCAAAGACGAGGTTGCCGCCGAGGCACCGTTGGCAGGACGGATACCGGTGCTTGCATTGAATTTCCTGGGCGATTCCGTGAGCCCGCCGAAGTACTTCTACCAATTCGCGCTCCTGCCTGAGGACGAAGCGCGCATGGTCGCGCGCCGCGTGGTTGCCGATGGGCGTTTGAACGGCGTCATCATCGTGCCCTCGGGCGAATGGGGCACGCGGGTCGCGGCGGCATTCGCCGATGAGCTGAAAATCCTCGGCGGCAGCGTCCTCGACAGCGGCCGATACGATCCGTCGCAAGTGGATTTCTCCGATGTGATCAAGACGGTCATGCAGCTCAAAGTCACCAAGGTCGAAAAAGGCGAGAAGCCCGAACCGCCCACCCACCGCAGCGATGCGGCCTTCATTTTCGTGGCTTCGAGCAGCGCCGGCACCGCGCGTCAGATCCTGCCTCAGCTGAAATACAATTATTCCGGCGATGTGCCCGTGTATTCAACCTCGGACAGCTTCGAGCCCGATCCCGGCGCCAACTCGGACATCGACGGCATGTTTTTTCCCGACATGCCCTGGATGATTTCCAACGATCCGGCTACGAGCCCGATCCGCGACAGCGTGCGCGCCGCGTGGCCCGCGCGCACGGCACGGCGCGATCGGCTNTACGCATTCGGATTCGATGCTTATCGTCTGGTGCCCGGCCTGC
>JGI12627J18819_10000683_pt1 | contig 11241 bp, 11 predicted proteins | sample TexAe_OM1H0_M2_FD_18819 | JGI IMG/M metagenome (IMG submission 18819)
CTGCCCATCGATCCTATCGACGGGATGCCGCATGATCTCGCGGCGTACGCGGCGGAGTTGGCCGCGCGGCCCTCCACCAAGGCGGCTGATTACGAGAATTGGCTCAAGCGCATCGATGCCTACGTCCGCTGGACTCAGCAAGCGGCCGTCAATATGCGCGATGGCGTGCGCCGCGGATACACCTCGCCTCGCGCGCTCATCGAGCGGATTCTTCCGCTGCTGGAACGTCTCGGCGCCGACGATCCGGGTAATGTGTTCTATGGGCCGATACGATCCCTGCCGGATGGAATTCAAGCCGCGGACCGCGCGAAGTTGACTCGCGACATGACCAGCGCCGTTTCCCAGAGACTGCTGCCTGCCAATCGTTCGCTGCACGACTTTCTGCAAAAGGAATACCTGCCGCGGGCTCGCGCCGGCCTGGCGCTGTCCGATTTGCCGTTGGGCAACCAGTGGTATGCATATCGGGTCAGGCGCGCAACCAGTTCCGATCTGTCGCCCGAAGAAATCAATCGCATCGGAATCGCTGAGGTGGAACGGCTCGCTCCGCCTGCAGCGCGCGAAGCGGCGGCCGTCTCCGCGCCCGCCGGTGGACTGGTGAATGCATATCGGGAACTGCAAACCCAAGTTCAAGCCGCGCTGCCCATGGTCGTCGCGGAAATCCCCAAATCGGAATTCGACATCCGCGCGGCTGACTGGCTGCCTCGGCCGGACATGGATCTGTACTACCAGGCGCGAGGCGCGGACGGCTCGCCGCCCGCAGTCCTCTATGTGAATACCGGCAAAGGGGCGCGTGTGGCGCCGTCCATCGCGGGTTTTCTGCAGCAGGGCCTGCCGGGACATCACTTTCAGTCCGCTATCCAGCAAGAGCGCATGGATCTGCCACGCTTCCGCCGGTTCGGCGTTGAACCCGCCTTCACGGAGGGCTGGGATCTGTACGCATCCTCGCTCGGAGAAGTTTTGGGGGTATATAACGAAGAATCTGCCAAAATGGATGCGGCTTCGGCGCAAATGCGCTGCGCGGTGGCGCTGGTGGTGGACACTTCTTTGCAGGCCAAGGGCTGGACGCGGGCCCAGGCGTTTGACTATCTTCATGCCCATCTCGCGCTAGACGATCTCGATGCCCAATTGCTGATCGATTCCTTCGCTGCCAAGCCGGGAGACGCGTTGGCCTGCATCGGCGAGATGAAGTTTCGCGCTCTGCGAGCCAGGGCGCAGCAAGGCTTGGGCAGCCGCTTTGACCTGCGGGACTTTCATAGCGAAATTCTCAAGGATGGCGCGATGCCGCTGGATATTCTTGAGACAAAAATGAAAGCTTGGATGGATGCTGCTAAATGAAGGATTTTGCCGAAATCAACCGCCTGGCGGCGATTTCGTCCGAACAGGTTTTGTTGGCCGGAGTCAGACTATCTAGTGCGCAATTTATTCCTGGTTGTCATCCTTTTTTCGGCGGGCACCGCCCACGCCGTGAATCTGGCGGCCGAAGCCTCGGCGGGCAGCGATATCGATGTATCGGTGTCCTTGGATCCTGCGGAACAAAGCGGCAGCGCAAGCGCCACGGTGAGAATTCACGCGCCCCGCGAAACCGTGTGGTCCTTGATCACGAGCTGCCCGGAATCGCTGCGCATGGTGTCGGGACTCGAGGTTTGCGATGTGCTGGAAACCGCCCCGGACCGCTCCTGGCAAAAGATCCGCCACGTCATGAACTATTCGTGGTACGTGCCGAAGCTGACCTATGTGATACGCGCGAATTACGATCCGCCGTCGAAGGTGACCATCGAAAGGGTTGCCGGCGATTTGCGCACATTGCGCGGTTCCTGGGAGCTGACCAGCGACGGGGACTACACGATTGCGCATTACACGGTCGATTTGTCGCCTGGGTTCTGGGTGCCGCACTGGATCGTGAGGTCCGCTTTGAAAAAGGACCTGCCCAAGATGCTGCGGGCGCTGCGCACTCGTGCTGAAGCTCCGCTCAATTCCAGTCCCTGACATCGGGCGCTCGCGACGCCGCGCCATCCTCGCGATCTGCATCGCCGCCCTGGCAATGAGCGCCTGCGAGCGCGAACCCGAAGCGCCGCCGATGCGCGTAAAGCGGGTATTTCATTTGAATCCGTACGAGAAAGACTTCGGCTATTCGCAAGCCGTGCTGATCGACAAAACGCTGTATATTTCCGGCTCTGTGGCGGCGGATCAGAGCGGCAGATTGGTGGCGCCCGGAGACATGTCCGGGCAGATGCGCGCCGCATACACCAACATACGTCACACGCTGGAAGCGCATGGCGCCGACTTCGACGAAGTGGTTAAGGAAACGATTTACACGACGGATATGGACGCATTGCTGAAAGCCTCCGATTTGCGCTTCGAGTTCTACAGCAAGGAGCGCTTGCCGACCACGTCTTGGGTCCAGGTGCAGCGTTTGGTGGACCCGGGATTCCTCGTGCAAATAGAAGTCGTTGCCGAGCTCCCATAAATATAAGAACCCTAGGATAGCGTGCGTAACGTAGTCGATAGAAATTTCGAGCGGCGTCTTGCCGGACTCATCAACTCCGGCGAACGGGCGGTATTGCGCGGCGGGCGCAAGGGCGTCGAAAAAGAGTCGCTGCGCGTGTCGCCCGACGGCATGATCGCGCATACCCGCCATCCTGAAGCGCTCGGTGCACCGTTGACCAATGAGCACATCACCACGGACTTCTCGGAGGCGCTCATCGAATTGGTCACGCCGCCTTTCGGCGAGACCTGGGAACTCCTGCAATACCTGTGCGACATCCACCAGTTCGTCTATCGGCACCTGGACGATGAGCTGCTGTGGGCGACGAGCATGCCGAGCGCCATCGACGGCGATGCCAGCATTCCGCTGGCGCAGTTCGGCAGTTCCAACGTCGGGCGCATCAAAACGATTTACCGCCATGGCTTGGGCGTCCGCTATGGCCGCATCATGCAGGCGATTTCCGGAGTGCATTTCAATTATTCCTTCAGTCCCAAATTGTGGGGCGTGCTGGAGGGGGTCAATCAGTCGCAGCTGCCGATGCAGGATTTCATCTCCGAACAATATTTCGGCGTTCTGCGCAATTACCGGCGCTACGGTTGGCTGGTGCTGTATCTGTTCGGGACTTCGCCGGCGGTGTCAAACAGCTTTTTCGCCGGCCGCGACACGAAGTTACCCGCGCTCGACGGCGATACTGTCTATGAGCCTTACGGCACCTCGCTGCGAATGAGCGACATCGGCTACCGCAACAAGAACCAATCGACCTTGAACGTTTCGGTGAACAGCCTTTCCGAATATGTGCGCGATCTCTCCCGCGCCATCGGAACGCCGTATCCGCCTTATGAAAAACTTGGCGTCAAGGTCGACGGCGTGTATCAGCAGCTGAATGCGAATATTTTGCAGATCGAGAACGAGTACTACAGCTTCATCCGCCCCAAGCGCATCGCGCGCTCGGGCGAGCGTCCCACCAAAGCGCTGCATCGCGCAGGCGTGGAGTACGTGGAGGTGCGCGCGCTGGATGTGAGCGCGTTCGATCCAGTCGGCGTGAACCAGAACAAATTGCGTTTTCTCGAAGCCTTCCTTGCTCTCTGTCTATTGCGGGAAAGCGCGCCGATCGGCGTCGGCGAGCAATCCTCCTTGGACGCGAATCACCTGCTGGTGGCGCGCCGCGGCCGGGAGCCGAATCTGAAGTTGAGCCGGGAAGGGCGCAGCGTCTCGATGACTGATTGGGCGCGCGAGTTGCTGGATTCCATGCGGGGCCTGTGCGAAATGCTCGATCATGGCGAACCGGCGCGGCCCTATGCATCGGCGCTCGACGCGCAGATGGCAAAGGTCGATGATGTGGAACGAACTCCCTCGGCGCGCCTGCTCACCGAAATGCGGCAAACCGGCGAAAGCTTTTTTCAGCTGGCGCTGCGCATGTCGAACCTGCACAAAGACTATTTCCTCGGGCTGTATCCGCCCAACGAGAGCCGGCTGAGCGAATTTGCCGCGGAAGCGCGCGATTCGCTGGAGGCGCAACGCAGCATTGAGGGGGCTGACAGCACCGATTTCGACACCTATCTCGCACACTATTTGTCCGACTGACGGACGTTTGACATAATTGGCGCGCATCTTTCCGCCGTCTTCCTATGTAAAAAGTGCCACAGGTCATTGAGCGCCCGACGACGGAGCGGTACGGTAAATCAAATGAGTACTGCCAACGGGCTTGCCACTGAAGACTTGCCGAACTCGCCGCACGCGCGGCAATTGCGCGCGGGATTTCCCTGGCTGAGTTTCGACGGCGAGCTCGAGGTTGAGTTCCGCCGCAGGAATTTCGACGAGAACCTGCTGCATACTCGGGTCAATCTGTGCCTTGCGATTCTCATCGTCATCGCCTTCTCAGCGATGGATGCGATGGTGCTCGGGGCGGAGCTCGACCGGATTCCCAGCAAGATCCATATTCTGGTGATCATCCCCGTGCTGCTCCTCTGCCTGCTTGCGAGCTTTTCCGCCAACCGGCACCGATTTCACGCGCCTTTGACCATCGTTGCCATGACCATTTTCGGCTTGAGCGTCGCGGCCATCCAAATCGTCGCTTCGTTGGGCGGCATTTCGCTGTTGATCCCGTGCATGATATTGAGCATCGTTTTCATCTACTTCATGAGCGGCCTGATTTTCTATCACGCCGTCGCGGCCAACGTCATCGTGATGCTGGTGTATCTGGCGGCCGGCACTGCATTGGTGCTGCCTGGGCGCGAGTTCAGCTACAGCGCGCTGGCCATCGTCGCCGCCAATATCTTTTGCGCCTCCGTCACCTACATGCACGAGAAGACCGCGCGCCTGCGTTTTCTCGAGGCATGCCTGCTGCGGGAAATGGTGGCGCGCGACGGCTTGACCGGCATTCAGAATCGCCGCATGTTCGATCAGCACATCACGCGTGTCTGGCAGCAGGCCATCCGCGAAGAGGAGCGGGTCGCGGTGCTGTTGGCCGACGTCGACTGCTTCAAAGACTACAATGACCGTTACGGCCACCAGGCCGGAGACGAATGCCTGCGTGCCGTGGCAGTGAGCTTGAGCCAGTGCGCCCGCCGGCCTTTGGACTTCGTCGCGCGGTATGGCGGCGAGGAATTTGCAATCGTTCTCTACGAGGCGAGCCGAGAGTACGTTGCCGAGGTTTTGACGCGCATTCAGCGCTCCATCGCGGAGTTGAACATTCCGCACGATGCGTCGAAAGTCGCCAGCCGTCTCACGATCAGCATCGGCGCCGCTTTCGTCCTGCCCGCCGCCAATCGCACCTTGGAGGGCCTGATTCAGCTCGCCGATGAGGCCTTATATTGCGCCAAGGAAGAAGGCAGAAACCGCGTAATCGTCATGGAAGCGGAATACCACACCATGCGCACGGGCCGTTTCGAAAAACGCCGGCACCATGTCGAGGCCTAGAGCGGCTCAACGGTAGATGGCGATATGAGTATCCGCGCCTTCCTTCCTGCTGGCGCGAAACATGCCTTCGGAATTGAACTCGAGCGCAATTTCGCCGCGATTGTCGATGGCGATGAGGCCTCCCTCGCCCTGATGCGCAGGCAGCTCCTCGAATACGACCTCGCGCGCCGCGGCGCCGACGCTGCGCCCGCCGTAGCGCATGCGCGCGCTGACATCGTGCGCGACCGCGCAACGCAGAAATATTTCTCCGTGTCCCGTGGCCGATACTGCGCAGGAGCGGTCATCGGCATAAGTACCCGCGCCGATGATGGGCGAATCGCCGATTCTCTGAAAGCGCTTGCCGGTCATGCCCCCGGTAGAGGTCGCGGCAGCCAGATGACCATGGCTGTCGAGCGCGACCGCTCCCACGGTACCTATGTGCGAGATGGTGTGCCCGGATAACCCCCGCTCGCCGCCGCGGATTCTCTGCAATTGCTGCCAGCGTTCGGGAGTATGAAACCAGCTTTGCGGAACGAAGGAGATCCCTTGGGTTTCGGCGAATTCTTCGGCGCCGGCGCCGGCCAGCATGACGTGCTCGGAGTTCTCCATCACTGCACGCGCGAGCAGTACCGGATTCCGGATCCGAGTGACGCCGCTCACCGCGCCTGCCTTCAGCATCTGCCCGTCCATGATGGAGGCGTCCAATTCGTTGCGGCCCTCGAGTGTGAACACCGAGCCGCGTCCGGCGTTGAACAAGGGGTTGTCTTCGAGCAGCGCCACCGCGCGGGCAACCGCATCCAGGCTGCTGCCGCCGCTGCGCAGGACCTCATAGCCTGCGTCCAGCGCTTCTTGCAGGCCGGATCGATAGCGCCGCTCCGCCTCGACGGTCATTTCGGCGCGAGGCATAGTTCCCGCGCCCCCGTGAATTGCCATGCCGAACATCTGTCAGACTGCTCCTTGCCGCTCAGGTACGGTCACCACCAGTCCGTCAAGGTCGGCCGTGACGTGAATCTGGCAGCTCAAGCGGCTATTCTCCCCTGGTTCCCAGGCGCACTCCAGCATGCCTTCCTCCATATCCTCGCGGGGCGCGAGTTTTTTCAGCCACGCTGAATCGACATAGACATGGCATGTGCCGCATGCACAAGCGCCGCCGCAAAGCGCCAGGATGCCTCGAACACCGTGCTGGGTGGCCGCTTCCATCAATGTAATCCCGATAGGGGCGTCGATCTCGCGTCGGAAACCATCCGGCTCAATGAAGGTAATTCGCGGCATTAAAGTACGTGTACGCTCCAGTGGAATCGTACTAGTATTACCCAGACTGCCCCCGATCGGAGTCCGCGAATGAAATTGATCACTGCCATCATCAAACCCTTCAAGCTCGACGACGTGCGCGCCGCCTTGTCCGAGATCGGTGTTTCCGGCATGACTGTGACCGAGGTCAAGGGATTCGGACGGCAACGCGGCCATACTGAGTTGTATCGCGGCGCCGAGTACGTCGTGGACTTCGTGCCGAAAACCCGTATCGAAGTGGCTGTCAAGAACGAACTCGTCGACCAGGTCATGGAGGCGATCGTGGGCGCTTCCAAAACTGGCAAGGTGGGCGATGGCAAAATTTTCGTTACCGACATCCTGCGAGTCCTGCGCATCCGCACCGGCGAGAGCGACAACGCTGCCTTGTAGACCGTCAAGCGAATGAGAGTAGTCGGCGGCGGATGCCTGATTGCATTCACCGTCCTGACCGCAGGGATTGCGCCACCGGCGTTTTCCGCGAAGCTCACCGACAAGGAGCACACGCGCATCGATGAGCCGCGTCCCAAGGACGTGCCGAGCGATGAGGTGCTCGAGGCGCAGGGCGCGATCATCGGCCGCGTGGAAATCGCCACGCACAACATCTTCGACGAAGAAGATCCCCGCGAACGCAATGGACTGTTCAAGCTCGCTGATCGTCTTCACATACGCACCAAGCATGCGACCATCCAGGCGCAGCTGCTGTTTGCAAGCGGCGAAAAGTATCTTGGCCGCAAGCTTGCCGAGACGGAGCGTGCATTGCGGCTGCAGCCTTATGTGTATGACGCCCGCATCGTTCCGGTGCGTTATGCCGACGGCAAAGTCGACATCCGGGTAATCACCAAGGATGTCTGGACCTTGAGCCCGGGCGTTTCCTTTGCCCGTTCCGGGGGCAGCAACGACACCAAGCTCAACCTCCAAGACACGAATTTTTTGGGATGGGGAAAGACTTTGCAGGTCTCCCGCGGCAGCACGGTGGATCGCACCAGCAATACCATTGCCTGGACCGACCCCAACGTGCTGGGATCCCACTGGACTTCCACGCTGACCTATTCAGATTCCAGCGACGGCTCGCAGCGCCAGGCGTTGATCACGCGTCCGTTCTTTTCTCTGGACGCACCGTGGAGCGCGAAGATCTCCGTCAATGATTTCGACCGTACCATCTCGCGCTACAACCTCGGCAACATCGTCGATCAATTCAGCGACCGCGAAACCGCCTACGAACTGAGCGGGGGCGTTTCGAACGGGTTGATCGACGGTTGGATCAAGCGCTGGACATTCGGCATGCGCTATGACCGCAGCCTGTTCCTGCCGGCGCCGATCACCGTCGTGCCGGCCAAAGTCCTGCCGCCGGATCGGACTTTGTCGTATCCGTTCACGGGCTTCGACATCCTTCAGGATGCCTACAAGAAAGTCGGCGATGAGAATCAGATCGGCCGGGCTGAGGACTTGTACTTCGGGACCGAAGTTACCGGTGAGATCGGCTACTCGAGCGGCGTTTTCGGCGCGGACCGCAGCGCCGTCATGCTGTCCGCGAAGGCCCTGCATGGCTTCGACCTGCCTCACAAGCAACAGCTGTTCCTGACCAGCGACTTCTCCTCGCGCCTGGAGGACGGGCACCCGCGCAATCTGATCGCAGATGCGGCCGCCAAATACTACTGGCGCTGGCGCGAGGATTGGCTGCTATACGCTGCGTTTTCCGGAACGACCACCCATATGCTGGATCCCGACATGCAGCTTCTGCTCGGCGGCGACAACGGCTTGCGCGGCTATCCGCTGCGTTTCGAGTCAGGCACCTCGCGCGCGCTGTTGACGGTGGAGCAGCGGGTGTTCACCGACTGGTATCCGTTCCGGTTGGCACGTGTGGGCGCAGCCGTGTTCGCGGATGTGGGCCGAACCTGGGGCACCGGCGTCATCGGCAACAGCGATCCCGGCATGCTCAAGGACGTCGGCTTCGGGCTGCGCTTGGGCAACACCCGCTCGGGCCTGGGCAATGTGCTGCATATCGACCTTGCATTTCCATTGACCGATGTCGCCGGAATTCAGAGATTTCAATTCCTGGTTCAGACCATGCAGAGTTTCTAGGTCTTCGCGGACTTCCGGCGCGTAAACAAATAAAACGCCGCGCCGCACACGGTGAAATTCAGCACCCACCACCATAATTGGCGCGCGCTGTTCTTGTCCGCGGTTTCGCCGCCGGCGGAGGCGATGTCCAAAGTGCCCTTCAGGCTTTGTTCCGCGGCGCCTTGCATCACATGGAAGTCGACCGCGGCCGCGCCCGGCAGCATGAGATCTTTGGTTCGCAAGGAATACCCGCCGTCGGTCTCGGCCGTGGTCGGATGCGGGATGCCGCGCAACACCACCGTGATCACCGCGTCCCTGACGGGCGAATTGTCGGCAATGCGGCTCACGTGAATGCTCATGGTGTCGCCCTGCACCAGGCCTACCGCGAAAAGATCGCTCGAACGGGCCTCGACGCGGGGAGCCGCCGCCCCGTCGGCGGCCCACGCGCCTGCCGCGACAATCATCGCCGCGATGCATACCGGCGAGATTCTCAAAGCAAGAAACCCGTAATGCCTAAGATTGTGCCGGCAAGGCTCGAGAGCACGCCAAATATGGGAAAGAATGCCTTGCGCGCGAGGAAATACAGGGAGCACAACACCAGCCCCAATTCGAGCAATCCCTCGCCGATGTCGAATCGCAGCGCGCGTCGCTCTTCTTTCTTGGTTTCGTCATCCTTGGCCTTGGCCTCTTCTTGGATCTTCTCGGCGTCGGACGCGTATTTGGCGCGGGCTGCCTCGAGTTTCTTCGTCACGGCTTCCATCTTGGCCGGATCGGTGCCCAGGGCGGTCATGAGGCTGAGCGCTACCTCTTCGGTATTTTCGCGGACTTTCTTGGCTTGGTAGTAGCTCCACTGATCGTTCGACTCGGTGCGATGAATCACTGCGTCGGTGTGCGCGCGGTGCGAGGAAATCGTCACCACCGACAACAGGATGCCGACCACACCCACCAGAATTCCGACGCGCCGCGTATTCGGGTCGTCTGCGTGCTCGGGCTTTACTTCAAGTTCAGGCATAGCGTTCGAATTTCCTTGAATTCAGAGGTCTTTGATCCGGTTCCCACCTGCATTGCCGCCATTTTAGCCTGCGGTGATGGGCGCGTGCCGGGGTTGCGCCGCAACTCGCGTTATCCACGCCCGAATTCGCGGATAGTCGTCAAGAGACATGCCGCCCTCGGCGGCGACGTGCGTGTAGGCATACAACGAGATATCCGCCAGCGTGAATCGATCCGCTACCAGGAATTCCTTCCCCTGCAGGCCCGTCTCCAGCACGGCGAGCGCTTCGTAGCCCCGCGCAACTTTTTCGGTCAAACGGTCGCCGAGTTCCGCGGCGGTCTTTCTCTGAATACCCACCCAGAATCGAACGGTGGCGACATTCGGCTCGAGATTGTACTGCTCGAAACTCAGCCACTGCCAGACACGGGCCCGCTGCCACGGGTCGGCGGGCATCAATTCCGAGCCTTCGGCGAGAAACGAAATAATGGCGTGGCTCTCCCACAAGAAGCCGCGGCCCTCGATTTCCAATAGCGGAATCCTGCCGTTGGGATTCTTTTCGAGGAACTCCGGCGTGCGGGTCGCGCGCTTCAGGATATCGACCTCGACGAGGCGGTAGGGAATATTCAGGTACTTCGCCGTCAGCCGCACCTTGTAGCCGTTGCCTGAAGGCAGGTAATCATAAAGGGTGTATTGCATGGATCACTTCATGAGGTGCAAGCGGGGATTGCTGCGAGCGATGCCGAGCACACCGCTGCGCACGACCTCGACGATGTCGCCGAAGGCGCCCAAGTCGGCGATGAACTCGCCGATTTCGATTTCCGTGCTCGCGAGTTCGACGATGTAACTCGAAGGGCTTGACGATAACACCTTGCCGCCGACGCGGCGCAATAAGGATTCCACGGCATCCACCTGCATCGGCTGTAGCTGCAGCTTGATCAACAGCAACTCGCGCGCGAGGTGGTCGCCGCCGGTCATATCCTCGACCGCAACGACATCGACCAGTTTCAGCAGCTGAGCGTTGATCTGAGCTATCACAGGGTCGGATCCGACGGTAACGAGAGTGACCCGCGACACGGTGGGGTCATTCGTCTGCGCCACGGAAAGCGATTCGATGTTGTAGCCTCGCGCCGATATCAGACCGGTCACTCGGGTAAGCGCGCCGGCTTCATTTTGCAGCAGGATTGCGATGATATGGCGCATTCTTCCTTAGGATACGGGAGCACGGTGCTTGGGCGCCAGGGAGGGAACTGCTAGTCTTTCCGAGTGAAAGACCGCTTCGACATGCAGGATCGAACTGCGCACCCGCTGGCCGGAAGCGCCATGACGGGCGCCGACATGTTGGTGCAAGTGTTGGCCGACGAGGGTGTCGACACAATTTTCGGCTACAGCGGCGGCGCCATATTGCCGATCTACGATGCGGTCTTTCGTTTCAACCAGCGGCAAGGCTCCTCCATGCCGCTGGTCGTCCCGGCCAATGAGCAGGGTGCCGCGTTCATGGCAGCCGGCTACGCGCGCG
>JGI12627J18819_10000685_pt1 | contig 11233 bp, 12 predicted proteins | sample TexAe_OM1H0_M2_FD_18819 | JGI IMG/M metagenome (IMG submission 18819)
AGAGCGGAAGAAAATAAAGGTGAAGAGGGATTTCGCGCCGAGCGCTTCTACGGCGGTTTTCAGCGGACGGTGAAACTTCCTGCACAAGTCGAACCGAACAACGTTAAGGCTTCGTACCAGGATGGCATCCTAAAAGTGGTGCTTCCAAAAGCTGAGGCTGCAAAACCTAAGCAAATCGCGGTTTCGGTAGACTAATCGGTAATCACAGTAGTCGAGTTTTTGCCACAAATTGAAAGGAGCAATCACCATGAATAACCTCGTTGTGAATCCTGATCAGCGGCAGGAAGTGACGGCGCAGCAAAGCCAAGAGTTGTATATAACCCCTTTAGTGGATGTTCAATCCACGCCGGAGAGTGTGGTCTTGCGCGCGGAGATGGCGGGAGTAAACAAGGGTGGAGTCGAAATCAGCGTCGAGGACGGTAACCTTATCCTAGTCGGCCATCGCCAAGCTCTAAATGTATCCGGCGATCCGGTTTATTTGGAACGCCGGCCGGTCCACTATCGAAGAGTTTATGAGTTGGATCCCTCAATCGATACCGATAAGATTACCGCTCGGGTAGAGGACGGGATATTGACCGTTACGCTGCCCAAGTCAGAAAAGGTAAAGCCAAAAAAAATTACACTTGAATGATGCTAACTAAGGGACGGTCGTTGGACCGTCCCTTTTGCGAAGCGGGTGCAGCGTCTATTTCTTCGCCAGAAAGAGACAGAGAGATCCCGTCGACGTCGGTGACCCACGACTGCAACCATCTGAACTGCAAAATTAGAGTGTGGTCGGGGGCTATGGACCGCTAGGACAATTTTCCGGACCTTCGTTGAAGCCCCAATACAACGCTCAAGAGCCTTTCGTGGTGCGATGGGATTGATGGATTGTCCTGGGTTCGATGGGTTCATCCCGGTCTCGCCAAGCTGCAGAGGCCACCGCAGCGGCCCAGAAAATTACAATCGCGCTTTGGCTACAACTCTGACGCATGAAATCCAAGAAACGCATTCCTCCCTCGACGGATTTCGCGGATTCAAACTGGGACGATTCGCCGGCTCAGAAAAGAACGAGCCGGATTGGCGGCTTTTTTGTGGCCATGGGCGCGCTCCTACTCCTGAGCATCTGCCTCATCTATTGGATGCAAAGGCTGACGGATGACAAACGGGCCGAAGTGGCCGCTCGCCGCGACACCGTGGGGCGGTTGAACATTCTTTTTTCCACTTTAAAGGATGCAGAAACCGGGCAGCGCGGCTATTTGCTGACGCTGAATCCATCCTACCTGCGGCCTTTCGATTCGGCTCAAGCGCGCATTAAAAAGGATCTCCAGCAATTGGCGGTCGGTCTTGATGCAACACAGAAAGCCGCGCCCGATTTTTCACACCTCCTGAATTTAATCCCTCAAAAATTAAACGAGCTGACCCAAACGGTGGACTTGGCGAGTCAGGGGAAGATTGATGAGGCCCTCTCTATCGTCCGGGCGAATGAAGGCAAGAATTTGATGGATCAGATCCGGCTTAGCTTCGCGAATATCAAGGAAGACGAAGACCGCGCTGTAAGCCGTGCCGAGCGAAGCGTCCACCGGACCGATATTGAACGAGACATCCTCTCTTGTGCACTGGTGATTGCGAATTTGGCCTTTCTCGTTTGGGCCTACAACAGAATTCAGAGGGATGAGCAAGCCCGGGACGAAGCCATCACTGATTCCGAACGCCAACGAGAACTGCTCAAGGTGACGATGTTCAGCATGGGCGATGGGTTGATCGTCACTGATTTGGAGGGACGGATCATGCTGATGAACCGGGTCTCCGAAGAATTGACTGGCTGGACGCTTGCTCAAGCCAAGGGCAGGCCTTGCCACATTGTATTTCGAATCATCAATGAAGAAACCCGGCTAACGGTAGAGAGCCCGGTTACAAAGGTACTCCGCGAAGGCGTCGTCGTCGGTCTAGCGAACCACACCTTACTGATCCAGCGGGACGGGAAGGAGATTCCGATTGATGATAGCGGGGCGCCGATCCGCGAATCGAACGGCAATTTGCGGGGAGTGGTTCTCATCTTCCGAGATTTTAGTGAGCATAGGGCCGCGGAGAAGAACTTGCGCCGGGCCGCTGACGGACTTGCCTTAGCCAACAGCGCTAAAGATGCCTTTTTGGCCAGATTATCCCATGAGCTTCGAAACCCACTCGGTGCCATTTTAGGATGGATCGGCCTGATGATGGATTCGACGCAAGGCCAAAATATTCAGTCACAAGGCCTCGAGGTTGTGCACCGAAATGCTATCATTTTGAGTAAGCTCGTTTCTGATCTTTTGGATGTGTCCAGAATCACGACCGGCACGATGTCGCTCGAGTTCGGTGAGGTGGATCTCTCCCTTTTGATCAACGCCGCAATTCAGACTTTCGTTCCCGAGGGAAATGACAAGAAAGTAATGCTGGTAAGTGTACTGGATAAAAAAGAGGGAATCATTGTGTCCGGCGATTCTGTAAGGCTGAGTGAAGTCCTAACCAACTTAATCAGTAATGCACTGAAATTCACTCCGGAAGGAGGAGTCATTACGATTAGCCTGCGCGAGGAGAATCAGACCGCAATTATCGAGGTAGAGGACACTGGAATCGGGATCGCGCCGGACTTCTTAGACCGCATATTCGAGCCGTTCACACAGGATAAAACGGCCCCTGGCTGGATTCGCGGAATGGGACTCGGTCTATCCATTACAAAGAGTTTAGTGGAATTGCATCACGGCACAATCCAAGCTGAAAGCAAAGGATCCGGATTTGGCAGCAAATTCACGGTGAGATTACCATTGAAGCGAGTCGACAATTTGGCGATGCGCGAAGCCGTTCGAAATGTGCGCGAGGTCGCGAACTGAGCGCGGTTTCACATATCCGCTACAACTCGACCGGATGTCTAAATAGATCTTCGTGTTTGGGTCACCGGAGCTGACCATACTGGCCGATCTAGCTAAGTTTCCCTTCGGCAATTACATCCCGATGCGAACGCAGGATGATATGCATATAGATACCTTAAACGACCTTTATATCTATGGGCTCAAAGACCTTTACCCAGATAGGAGAAAGCTGCCTTCGTAGCGTCATCTAAGACAATTTCTCAGATTCGATCAATTCGCGGTTTTCCGCAGCCAAGCCCGGATTGCAGAGAGGATAATTGGCCAGCAGGCCGATTGTGCAATTTCTGCATTCAAGCAGTTCATCTTTGTCGATCGTTCGATTGCTAACCTCGGCTGAAAATTCGATGGTCGAGCCGTCACCATGCATCCACTTAGAAAGCAAAAAACATAAAATCCCTGTTTTCCCAAAGTGGTTGCGAGCATGACCTAGGCCAAATCCAATCGATGTCTGGTGAGCGAAATGTCAATATGAACAAATTGCAATTCAAGGGTTCTTGGAATGAGGTTAAAGGGAAGCTCAAACAAAAATATGCCCAGCTCACGGACGACGACCTCACGTATGCCGAGGGCAAAGACGACGAATTAGTTGGAAAACTTCAGAAAAAGCTAGGCAAAAGCGCAGAGGAAGTTCGCCGCATCCTCGAAGGATAGTGATGGATGATGCTTGTCATACGTCGGGCACGCGCCGAGGAGAACGCCGGAACTGACCGTGTGGCTGTTGACTTTCGTGAGGTGTGCCGTCGTACAGTGGAGAACGCAGCTCAAGTCGAAACGGGAGGATTCAGACACGCCGGAACGTCAATCACCAGATACACAAGCTGATCCGCCAGCAGGGCAAGTTCGAAATTCGCGAGATTGCGGAGGACAAGGTAATTGATTTTAGGAAACAAGCGGGAGCCGCGTGGGGCGGAGTGGTATGAAGCAGACGGCTAGAGACAACGAGAAGAGGTAGGCAGCGGTACGAACTCCGGGAAGGTCTTTCTGGCGTGTTGATAACAATTTCCAGATCAAAATGATGAAGCGATGAACGAATTTAAGGCCCAGCCTGCGGGCGAGCGCCGAACCCGTGCGAGCCGATTCCCCGATCCGGGAGCTCTGCCACCAATTATATGTATCATCACATCAAGAAGCTCATGTTCACTGTTCGCATCGGCGAGCCGGATCCTCGTTTTGGCAATATGCTGCTCGAGCAGTTCGGCGGAGCGAACGGAGAACTCGCCGCAACCATGCAATACTCCGTTCAGGGCATCAACTGCGAGAACATGGCATGCAAAGGTCTGTTAATGGACATTGGCACCGAAGAGCTCAGCCATTTGGAAATTATCGGCACACTGGCTCGGATGCACCTTAAGCCGATGAAAAAGAGCGCCGATGCGGCAGAGCACGATCCGCTGATCGCTGTAGCGGGAGGCGGGGGAGTTGCGCTTTGTAATTCCATGGGTACATCCTGGACTGCGGATTATCTCAAGATCACAGGCGACCTGGCCGTCGATCTCCACAGCAATATCGCCGCTGAGGGACGAGCGAAGATTGTCAATGAAGCGTTTGATCAACTTTTGCGACGATCCCGGGACAAAGGAGGCTTTGCAGTTCTTGATGACCCGCGAGATCACGCACATGCGAGCATTTATGCAGGCGCTCGATAGCCTCGGCAAGGCTCCCCTCTCGATCGGGATGATTCCGCCGACACCTCATATTGTGGACCAATACTACAATGATTCGACTGGCTGGGGCGATCAGGGCGAGGTGGACACGACTGGTCCCTGGAACACTCGGGAAGGGATCTCTGTGGTTGAAGCGCCGGCGCTCAATGATTTTCAGGTGCTTAAAGCGATACCCAAGACTGGGCGAACGACACTCGATAATGGCAAAGCCCGCGTAGTAGTTACTCCCGGAAAATCCAAAAGGTAGTCCATGCTGGGCTAGTGCCAGAGACGCGTTTGGAGTAGCAATATTATGGACGAATATCAGAATCCCGATGAAATGGCAGAAACCGGCAAAGATCAATTAAGAGCAGTCGCCGATAACGTCAAAGAAGCAGCGAGCGCGAAAGCAGAAGATATTCGCCAAGCTGCAGGGCAAAAAGCAGATGAACTTCGATCGGCGATGCAAGGCAAGGCTCAAGAGCTCAAAGAATCGGCGCAGACTACCTGGTCTGATATCAGATTTAAGGCAAAGAGGTGGCAGGCTGAAGGCGAAGCCTACGTTCGCGACAACCCGATCAAGGCCCTGTTAATGGGCCTCGGTCTTGGGTTCCTGATAGGCCTTCTATTGCGGAAATGACCCATGGAGGCCGATGTTTCACCTAGGGTCCCTCCCTTCATATCGTCCTCGGCCGATTCCCTCCGAAGATGGATCGTGTCGCTGGCACTTTGTGTCGAGCTAAGATTTCGACTTTTAGGACTCGAAGCGAAAGCAGCCGGCGCCCTTTGCTGAAAGTGGCCTCGTTTGTTAGTTCCGTTGTATTTTGCCCGTCGTTACGGACAATAAAACGTGTTCGGACGTTGGACTAGGCGCCGAGAGCTACCACCTGGTCGCCGGAACTGCCTTATTGGATGTTCGGTTGACGGCACCTTCGCAATGTATCCCATCAGAGGCCTGCCTGACTTACTGTTTTCGTGCACGCTCTACCCAATTAAGACGAGGACTGGTTAGTCAGAATTATCTGCTTAACTGCTGAATACCACGAAACGTTTTACATGATATGATCCCCACTTCGATCATCCGTTTTTGGTTCCTTGGGCTGTTTTCGTGGGTTCTGTTAGGAGCTGGGATTTACCTAAGCCACAAATGGTATCAGCGGGCCTGGAGCTATGATTTTAATCTTCATCGCTCCTATTTCGATCCGCACATTGGAAATAATTACGAGACGTTTCTCCTAGCTGTTGCAGTTGGCCTACTTTTATGGGTTTTGGCCGGCGGTGTATTTGTGCGAGGTATTCTGAACCTCTTTACAAAAACCAAAGGCTCTGCTGGTCGCGACGCACTACCGAAGCGATCTCGACAGGGAGCAAGGGAGTACTGGTTGAGTCGACCCGATGGTTCTAAACTACGGATCGAATGTTGCGGCAGGGAGGATGCCCCACCGATCATTCTGACACACGGCTGGGGAGCGAATAGTACGGAATGGGACTACCTAAAGAAGGAGTTGTCAGGCGATTTTCAGCTTATTGTCTGGGATCTGCCTGGGCTTGGCAAATCCACGCGTCCAACTAACCGGGACTACAGCATGGAGAACCTCTCCCGGGATCTGGAGGCGGTTTTGGAATTGACGGGGGACCGACCGGCGATTCTGCTTGGGCATAGCATCGGAGGAATGATAACGCTAACATTTTGCCGCCTGTTCCCCGAGGCTCTGCGGGCCAGAGTGCGGGGTATCGCTCTTGTGCAGACTACCTACACCAACCCGGTTCGCACGACGAAGATGGCAAGTTTCTTTACCGCGCTGCAGCGTCCGGTTATCGTTCCGCTTCTGCATCTCACGATCTGGTTGTCGCCGCTGGTCTGGCTGTCGAATTGGATGAGCTACCTGAACGGTTCCGCGTTTTTATCGACAAAAAGCAGCGGGTTTGCCGGGACCGAGACCTGGGAGGCACTTAATTTCGTGACCCGCTTTCAACTGCAAGCCTCTCCGGCTGTATTGGCTCAAGGCATGTTTGGGATGCTGCGCTACGATGCAACTGCGGCGCTCAAAGCGATCAAGGTACCTGCGCTTGTGGTGGCGGGGAATAGAGACCCCGTGTGCACGCCGGAAGCAAGCGAACGCATGCAGCGGGACATACCGGGAGCGCAAATGGTGCGACTCGCACCGGCTAAGCACATGGGGCTGATAGAGCATCACGCCCATTTTGCCAAAATAGTGAACCAATTTTCAGCATTGTGTTTGCAACCCAACTCGCCGCATTCCCAATTCTAATTTTTGATCCGGTGGTGCAACTAATGACGAAATCCGAAGTGGCGCTGAAACTAATTGAGCTAAAAAACTGGTGCGGATCCAACAGATCCTAGATCCCGACCGGATCTGACGGCTGGCGGGCGGCCGGCGAGACATCCAGTGTCTCCTTATCGGAAGCGGTTCCGTTGAAAACTATACAAGAAATCCTGTCTTGATCCGCTCAGAGTCGGTGGTCGATCGCTGGATCCTTATCCTTCCGCCGTTCGAGGACGACAACCGGTGCCTCAGCTGCCTCGGCAATTCGCTGGATCATGCCACTGAAGATTAAGCGGTGTACCGGATACAGAAAAAACCAGTATAGCACGCCGGCGACCCCTTTCGGTTCAAAGAGCGCCGTTTGAATCAGTTCGCTGCGCATGGCGGATTGCGGTTCCACTTGAAATTGGAGCCAACCTTTCCCGGGCAATTTCATCTCGGCACGAAGGCGAATCGATCTTCCAGCTTCAACGGCCTCAATGCGCCAAAAATCCAGAGTTTCGCCGATGCGCAAAGTATCTCCTCTTGCCCGACGCATGCCTACGCCCCCAAGTACGTGATCGATCCACCCGCGCAGCTGCCAAGCCCAATTCAGTGCCGGCCAGCCCCGTTCTCCGCCCATTTTGGCAATGATCGAGTAAACCTTGTCGACTGATGCATTCACCGATCTTCGGCGCCGTTCCACGATCATACCTTCCTCCGTGTGCATGGTTACCGAGGGTTGCTGGCTAGATGGAATTGCAGACCTTCCAAGCGACTCGACCAATTGCTTTGCTTCTCCGTCGGCCAGTGCTACCTCTACTGCTGTTTTGCAGTCCAGCAATTGCACCTCGGGAAATATTTCCCGAGCTGCGTTGTCGCGGACTATTACTTCATTGCGCAATCCCTCTATCAGAGGGCGCGCCAGACTGACCGAGAACGGCGTCACCAGACGCACCCAATATGAGGAAAGTCTAGGTGTTAAGAAGGGGACGGGCAGTAGGTAGCGTTTCAGGCCGCGTACGCTGGCATAGGTCTTCATCAATCCGCCGTAACTCAGGACGTCCTCGGCTCCGATCTCAATGATCCTGCCTGCGCTCTCCGGCTGTTGCAGCGCGGCTACCAAGTAGTCTATCACGTTCTGAATGGCGATCGGTTGAATGCGCGTATAAACCCACCGGGGGCAGATCATCACGGGCAATCGTTCCGACAGGTACCGAATTAGTTCAAAGGAAAGGCTACCCGAACCGATGATGACAGCTGCACGAAATTCGGTCACGGGCACGCCTGCATCACGCAAGGCGGTTCCGGTCTGCTGGCGCGAACGAAGATGTGCGGAAAGCTTTGCGCCTGGATCGCCCAGACCGCCCAAATAAATTATTCTTCGCACGCCCCCCACCTTGGCGGCAGTGGCACACTCACGCGCACCGGCTAAGTCTTGCTCTGCGAAATTCCTCCCACTTCCCATGCTGTGGACCAAATAATAAACCGCGACCACGCCTTCCATCGCTGGACGCAATGTTTCGGGGCGTAGCACATCGCCCTCCACGCACTCGACTAGTGGAAGCCAGGGCTCATGCTGAATATTGCCCGGCGTGCGCCTCAAGCAGCGAACACGATACCCTGCCTGAAGTAGACGCGGGACAAGCCTTCCACCGACGTATCCAGTGGCCCCCGCTACTAAAATTAATCTGTCTCTTTGGGGTGGACGTTTTGACCACTCTCTTCGAGTCGGGTCGAAAGGCAATGCCTACCGAGGTGTTCGTTCACGCTTTACTTAGGCTTCGCGGGGAGTTCGCTCTTGCCGAGGGACCCGGGCGTCATCTGGAAAAGAAAAGCGCGATTTTTTTCTAATCTTCAAGCGCGCGCCTGACTGGTCGGGCGAACCAGTTCGGAACTGGTTCGAAGATGGGCCTAGACAAACGTTGCTGGACGGATCCCAGAACGGATCGAGAAGACCGAAGCACATGATTTTACCCATCAGCTCTGCGGCGAAAGAGGGAATCAAGAGCGTTCCCGATATAATCAAAGCAGCTGCGACAACTCCTCTTGGAATTTTCGGGCTCATGATTATCTGCCTCGGCGTGCTTGGGTTCGCATTTTTCAACAAAGCAAACGAATATATTAAGTTAGTCATATTCTTGCTTTTGTCCGGTGGCGTTGTTGCCTTTGGTCTTTCTATAACTAACGAAGCCAATAGGCACAAGACACCAGCCTCAGGTGCCGCGTCTCCGTCGGCCACTGTTTTGCCGGCAAGAAGGGCAACTATTACCTATACGACGACCGCCCCCCGGTGGGAACCGGCCAATTGGATTACACAACAGGTCACGACTGACAATCGTGATGGCATGCGTGCGGAAGGGCGTTCACCGACGAGCCCTGACGGTAAATGGTGGGCCTCTGAAAAGACGGCCACGCTTCAAGTCGGAGCAACTGGAACCAAACAGCGCCTTACAAACGCGAGCCTCGTCTTTATAGCAGGTGCTGGAGCATCCACAGAAGCGCGCGGTCCGTTTTATAATCAAGATTCTACTACGGTCACGGCCACAGTAAAAGGTTGGTCAGGTCCAGCTACCTACGAGCTGAAGGCACAGATTGAAGAACAGAAGGATCTGCCGAAAGAAAACACGACTTCTTTGGTGATTAACGAGAACCCATTTGTTATAGCTGTTCCGCAAACGACTTCAAACGCACGATTGACAATCGCCTACGATAGCCAATTGCTCTCGGTTAAGATGGGGGAGACAAAGGAGCCCCTAATATTTGTTAGGCGGGAAGCGAACGGATCCTTGACGGAATATACCTACAGGATTAAGGACTAAATACCGCAGACGGGAAAGTCTTTTTGAAGCATATTGGATCTCGCTAGCCGAAATTCACTACAACATTCATTGGGACTGCGGACAGACTGAATTCTTTCGCCTCGATTCTCGTTTGGTTTTCGACCACACTGCTTGGTGCAGTTCTCCCCGAGCAACCTTTCTGTCCCGGTTAATCGTGGAGAGCCACGCCGGCGGGGCACGCTCTGAAGCCGTCAATACGCTCAACGGCGTATTGCTAACAACTAACATCAAGATGAAGTCGTTCATCGCCAGACGGGCGATAACCCCTGGGTGTAACTCATAGACTTCAGCCGGATGGTCCAATAACCACTCTTTTACTACCGCCTNGAAGATTTGAGCTCTGGTCTGTCCAAGCGCCCGACACTGGTTCTGTAACCATTGAGCCTGGTAAATTGAAAGGTTTTCTCCTATGAGTGATTCTATCGACTCGTTCGGATGTCCACTCCAGCTATCGAACGAAAAGATAACGCGAAGTCCTTTAGGCCAGAAGCTGGGAATCTTAAAAACCCTAGCTTGAGTGCGCCGCGGCCAAATTGATGGACGATTTGGCTAGCTGAGTCAGCTTTTTGTCGGTTTGGTCCTCTTCCTTTAATGTCTCCTGAAGCAACTTTGCCCCCGCCTCGTCTCCCAGCATCTCGGCATAAGTGCGCGCCGTACCATAGCCCGCGATTTCGTAGTGTTCGACTCGCTGAGCCGCCCCTATAAGACCAGCGTCTTTTACTTCCGGATCGGCCTCTTCCTCAATCAGTTCCGCACCTTCCGCAATGATGCCTTCCATTCCTTTACACTTTTTTCCCCGCGTCGATTGCCCGTGCTGAGAGAGTATTTTTTCGAGCCGAACAGCATGCTCTTTCGTTTGCTCCAAATGTTCGCGAAATCCGGTTGCTAGTTTTTCGTTTTTAGTGCTTTTCGCCATTTTGGGCAGCGCGCCGATCAATTGCTTTTCGACGCTGTAGAGGTCTTTCAATTCCTGGATATAAAGGTCCTTGAGCGTGTCTAATTGCATAGTAATTTCCGTTCGCGCCGCAAGACAACGAAGGATTTGCAAATTGTTGTCGATGATCAGCTTCTCTCTTGATCAACTGCCGAGTTGTTTTCCGGATGTTAGCTTTCCTCATTCAGCGAATGGACTGCGTCCTGCAGCTGGCCGAAAACTCCGCTGCTTTTTTGGGCTGTGCGGCATGATGTGCGATTTTTTGTATGACCTTATCCATCGGGGCCGATCAGATAAACTGCGCCGGACGTAATCTCTTGCCGTCAAGCGGGCGAGCGACGAACCTTTGGCTTTAACCGCTTGAGAGAGTGTAAAAGGCGGGACGGCGATGACACCGAGAAGCGCCGTCCGGTCCCACACTTAATTTGGTCCTGTCCCCGGAATTTCTAATCTCGGCCCAATTCCTTTCTTGCTCGATTTAGTTCCACTGTAGAACGGCGGTTGTGCCCGCTCGCTTGGTTGTGATAAACGTGGCCGTGTCTACGCCGATCGCGTCGGCGGCAGGCGCTCCCTATCGGAAGCGCCTGGTGCCAAAGCCGGGTATATTCCTTATGCATGCACGCCGGCTGTTGTGCCCATTGGGCAGCCAAGCCCG
>JGI12627J18819_10000687_pt1 | contig 11229 bp, 10 predicted proteins | sample TexAe_OM1H0_M2_FD_18819 | JGI IMG/M metagenome (IMG submission 18819)
AAGCCATTCGCCTTCCGGCACAAGGGCAAGAAGTATGAATATCTCTATATCGAGGATGAAAAAGGCCTGCTCGAAGTGGTCCAGATGGGCGGGATAGAACTCCATCCCTGGGGCGCTCCGGTCGCTGGCATCGACTACCCGGACCGGATGATCTTCGATCTTGACCCGGCCCCGGATGTTCCTTTCGAGGCGGTCAAGCTGGCGGCGCAGGACTTGCGCCAGCGCCTAAAGCACAAAGGACTGGAATCCGCCCTGAAATGCACCGGCGGAAAGGGGTTGCACGTCACGGTGCCCCTCGCCGGCAGGGACAAATGGCCCGTTGTGAAATCCTTTGCGGCGTCTTTGGCTGAGGAGATGGTCGCGGCAACGCCGCAGGCTTATGTCGCCACCATGAGCAAGGCGAAGCGGACCGGCAAAATCTTTATCGACTACTTCCGCAACGACTATACGGCCACTGCTATCGCCGACTACGCCGTCCGCGCGCGGCCGGGAGCGCCGGTGGCCCTGCCATTGGAGTGGAGAGAACTCAAAGGCCTGACGTCGGGGAGCCAGTTCACGATGAAGGACGTGCTGGCGCGTGTGAAAGATAAACGCCGCGCCCTGCCAGCCCCGCCGACTCGCCAGACGATTCCCGCTTTATGACACTGTGCCAGAAGTAAGAAGCCATGTCTGATACTCTCGCACGTCAGAAATCGCCCGCCGCGCTGATCCTGGTGGACGTCATCAACCACTTCGAATTTCCGGACGGGCAGCGCATTCTTCGGCAGGCCCTGCCAATAGCACCTCGTCTCGCCACGCTGAAGCAGCGTGCGCGCAAGGCCGGCATCCCCTGCATTTACGTCAATGACAATTTCGGGCAATGGCGCTCGGACGCCGCGAAGTTGGTGACCTATTGCCTGCGGCCGGAATCGTCGGGACGCAAATTCGTGGAAGCACTCCGCCCGGACAATGACGACTATTTCGTGCTGAAGCCCATGCATTCGGCGTTCTTTCAAACGCCCCTTGAAATTCTCCTGCGCTACCTGGGCGCGACGAACCTGATCCTGTGCGGCCTGGCGACGAATAGTTGCATCGTCTGCACGGCCCACGATGCGAACATGCGCGAGTTCCGGTTATACGTTCCGTCCGATTGCTCGGCGGCGCGCTCGCCCCGCGAGCACCGGCAGGCCATCGAACACATAAAGGAGATGGCCGATGCCAGGGTCATGCCGGCGGCAAAGTTGCGTTTTGACGATATGAAGGCGGGTCCGCGCTAGGCCCGCAAACTTCTTGCGGCGCGGATCGTTTGTCTCACGAGAAAGAGCATGGAAACGCACGCCCCACTCACGGATACGCGGGCCCTGCCCGCCCTGAGCAATGCCGAAATCGCGGACCGGCTGGAGAGCCTTGCCCAGCTGCTTTCGACCCAAAAGGAAAACCCTTACAAGGTTAAAGCCTACCGGCGCGCGGCCGCCTCGATCAGAACCCTGTCCGAGAGTATTGACGAACTGGTCCGGGAAGAGGCGGACCTTACCCGGTTCGGGGGAATCGGCGACGCCATCAGCAGCGCCATCCGCGAGATCGTGCTGACCGGCAGCCTGGGAAAGCTCGAAAAACTTCGATCAGAGGCCAGTCCCGCGCTCGCGAGCATCAGCGCCTATCCCCGTCTGGACCCTAAGCGCGTCATGCGCATTTACAAGAAGCTCGAAATCTCCTCTGTAGACGAGTTGCGTGAACAACTGGAGAGCGGCGCCATCGAAAAAGCGCTCGGTCAGCGCATGGCCCAACATGTTCTCCAGGGCCTGACAGAAACGNACGGGATGCTGCTTTACCGCGCGGACGGTTTGCGCGACGCGGTCGAGGAATTCCTGCTCGTCAAATGCGGCGTGCGCCGCGCNGACGTGGTGGGCGATTATCGCCGCCGGACGGAGACCATCGGNGACTTGGAATTTATCATCGACACGGACGACCTTCCNTCCGTCGTGTCCCGGCTGCAACGCTATGGCGGCCGGACGCCCCTCGTCAGCTCCTCGAAGGACACAGCCCTCTTTAACCTTTCATCGGGGATTCAACTGCGGATCAAGCGGGCTTCGCCCATAGACTGGGGCCTCTCGCTGATCGAGGGCACGGGTTCGAAGACCCACCTGCGCAAGCTCACGGCCGTTACGGGCAGCCTGAAATCGCTGAAGTCGAAAGGCCCTTTCCCTGAGGAAGCTGATTTTTACAGAAAAGTCGGCCTGGCTTTTATCGAGCCGGAACTCCGCGAGGGGCACGACGAGGTGGACAGGGCGGCGCGAGGTACCCTCCCCGTCCTGGTGACGGCCAAGGACGTCAAGGGCGAGCTTCATGCCCATTCGACCTCAAGCGACGGCTCCCATTCCATCGAGCAGATGGCGGCTGCGGCGAAAGAGAAGGGCTATGAGTATCTCGGTATCACCGACCATTCCCAGAGTCTGAAAATTGCGCGGGGCGTGTCTGTCGAAGACCTGTGGAAACAGATTCGCTACATCGACAAGCTGAATGCAAAGGTCAAAGGTTTCAGGATTCTGAAATCCTCCGAAGTGGATATCCTTGCGGATGGATCTTTGGATTATCCGGACGAGTTGTTGAAGGAACTCGATTACACGGTCTGTTCCATCCATTCCCGCTTTAGCCTGGGGAAGGCCGCGCAGACCGAGCGCATCATGCGCGCGATGGATAACAGGTATTTCACCATCCTGGGTCATGCGACGGGCCGCCTGCTGCTGAAACGCCCGGGCTACGAAATCGATATTGAACGGATCATAGCCCACGCCCGGGAGAACGGATGTTTCTTCGAGATCAATGCGAGTCCCGACCGTCTCGATCTGTCTGCCGGGAACGCGCGGCTCGCGCACGCGGCCGAAATCCCAATCGCCGTTTCGACGGACGCGCACAGCATGCGTGAATTCGACAATGTGATTTACGGGATCAATCAGGCCCGCAGGGCGGGTCTGGAAAAAACTTCCGTTCTCAACTGCCTGCCTTTGAACAAATTGTTACAGCTCTTCAAACGGAGCTGAAGACTCGCCCTTTCACTTCCCCTTGGCAGGAGCGGTTTTTTGATCTCCCCGGTCACCCTGTCCCTTGGGAACGATCTTCTTGGCCTTGCTGCGCCGGTCCGCCGCCAGCGACTTTCCAACATCGACCTGGTTCTCAGTGAACTGCCCTTCCGCGTTACGGCGAGCATAGCGTTTGTCGCCCGGATGCGGTTGAATGATTTCCCGCGATGACATCATTCTCCTCCTGCTTATAAGACCTGCGGACACCGAAATCCCTAGCACGCATGGAACCAAAAATGCTAGGCGAAGCGTTTAGTAACGGCAGGGCTTAGGCCCCTGTACACGCAATCACAGCACCTCTAGAGATTCAATCAGGAGGAAACGACGATGTTCGACTGGATGCTACCCGAAACCCATGCCATCGCGATCCTGAAGAAGGATCACGACACGGTCAAGGGTCTCTTCGAAGAGTTCCAGAAGGCGGAAACACAGGCCAGGAGAACCAAGCTCGTTGATCAGGCGCTGACCGAGCTGAAGATTCACGCCATCCTCGAAGAAGAAATCTTCTACCCGACCGTCCGCGCCCATGTCGGCCGGGACATCATGAACGAGGCCGACGAGGAACATCACGTCGCGAAAGTGCTGATTGCGGAACTGGACACCATCGACGCGAAGAACGATCATCGGGACGCAAAATTTACAGTTCTTGCTGAGAGTGTCCGTCACCACATCCGTGAAGAAGAGACAGAGATGCTGCCGAAGGCCAAGGAGCTGGATATCGATTTCGAGGCTTTGGGCCAGCGGATACTCGCCCGCAAGAAGGAACTCCTGCAAGAAGGCATTCCGGTCGACTCCGAACACGCAATGGTGGCAAGGTCACATGGCCGTGCGGATTCGTCGGCAGCCGCCGCCGCGCGCAGAAAGTCGGCCACCCGAAAAGCGCCGGTCCGGGGTTCGTCGAGCCGCGGCAGCAAGCACAAGTCACGGGCGGGGCGGTGAAGCATGGCCACGAAAAAAGCATCATCAAGCTCGACCGGGAAGCGCAAAGTCCACAAGGTGATGAAGGAGCATAAGGAAGGCACTCTGAAATCCGGCAGCGGCAAGAAGGTCAAGAGCCGCAAACAGGCCGTGGCGATAGCCCTTAGTGAAGCGCGCAAGTCGGGAGCGAAGATTCCCAAGAAAAAGAAATCCTAGCCGGTGCGCCGGCCGCTGCGGGGAGAACCCCAGCCGCGACCCGCGCCGAGATGCAGGATGGCATAGGCACCGACGCTTGCGGCGGCTATCGTAACAAGGTTAATGCCAAAACTAAGCAAGCGTGAATAGAGAATCGCATGATCGGGCAGGCCCAGAGCCAGAGCGGCTCCCAGCCACACAGGGAAGATTGCGAGCTGCACGGCTGCCGCGACGCCGATGACGTATCGACGTCCGGTGTCATCCGCCGTCGAGAGGCCTGCGGTTATGCCGATCACCGCCGAGATGGCGAAGCTGCTCAAAGGATTCTTGAAACCGGCGAACGCTATCGTGCCGCCTTCGATCAGTGCGACGACGGCGCCGGCCGCCACCGCCAGTACGGTGCTTACGACTATGGCCCGCACACCTTTCAGCAGGAGGGAGTTGTCCCGGCTCCACAGGCCGAAACTGACGGCGAGCAACTGCGAGAGGTAGGGCAGGAACAGCGCCGCGACGACGATAGCAATGGGGTTGTCATCAATGATTCCGGTCGCGAGCAGAATTCCACCGGCTGCCGCCCTGCCCACATAACTGGTGGTGACGTGGCTCATTTGCCAGAGATCCTGGATCACGTCCGTAAACGGCTCGCTTATCGGCCGGGTAAGGCTGTCCACGGACTCGGCGCTGACGATCGAGCGGACCTCGCGCGAGGTCAACGTATAGTCGATTCCCGAAAAGGCGGGAGAGTTCAGCAGCGCATCGACAAAGGCGCGCGCCTTGGGCGTAGAGGTGTCGACGCTCACTATCTGACGGGTGAGGCCGGGGCCATGTATGAACACCTCCGCGATGCTGACCCGCTCGATCCCGGCCTCGTGGGCAAGGCGTGCCGCTTCCGCGGTGAGTTCTGGTGGCACGGTAGCGCGAATCTCATGCATTTGACAACCTCTTAATTAGGAAGGAAGACTAATCATGGCTGATCTGACCTCCCTCTCCCTGCAACTAGACGACAAAACCGGAACCTGCCGGGCCATCATAGAAACCCCGAAGGGGTGCCGTAATAAGTTTGATTATGATCCGGAGACGGGCCTGTTCAAACTGGGCGGCCTACTGCCGGAAGGCATGATGTTCCCCTTCGACTTCGGCTTCCTGCCCTCAACTCTCGGCGAGGACGGCGACCCGCTCGACATTATGGTTCTGATGGACGCCCCGGCGCATGTTGGCTGCCTCATCGAAGTACGCATCGTCGGCATCATCACAGCCGAACAGACTGAAGAAGGCAAGACCGAAAGCAACGACCGGCTCATCGGCGTTGCCATTCACTCTTATGACCACGAGGATGTAAAATCCATCGGCGATATCAGCAAGACGCTCCTCGACCAGGTGGAGGAGTTTTTCGTCTCCTACAACAAGCAGCGCGGCAAGAAATTCAAGGTTACCGGTACCGGCGGTCCAAAGAAGGCGCTCCGGTTCCTGAAAGACGGCATGAAAGCAGAGAAGAAGGCCGCCAGGAAGTAGACCCGGCGGATTCGATTCACTCCGACTAACAAATCCTCCATCAATGCCCGAAACGTTGCGGCCTGATACTTCGTGACAAGACCACTTGACTTCGTAATTCATTTTTCAACGCGGTTCAGCATGTCAGCGATATCCCAACTGATTCCACAACCTTGTGGTCACAACAGATGGTCACGACCATGGACGGAGATTCTTCATAAGGAGCGGGCGAAATCGCTCGCGCTCGGGGCAAACCACTACTTTTGCAAGACAGGCGATCTCAAGGCTTTTGCGGCTGTATCCCGCAGGTTCTCGCCTATCTCCCTCCAATGGTTCCAAGTCTTGACCGACACGCATGCTGATGGAGAGACAGAAAGGGTGGCTACTTTTTCATCCAATCCTCGATGGAGAGGGCTGCGGACAAGCGGTTTGTAAAAAAGAACGTAGAGCCTTTTCCCGCTGTAGATTCCACCCAATTTTTTCCGCCGCAGCCCTGCGACGATTTTCCGGCAGATTGTGGGGAGGCTGGCCGCCTGTTCTCAGGCCGCCGAGAGGTGCTTGTGAAAAACTGGACTGTTCAACTTGTTACCCGAATAGACCACGATCAGCCGACGGGGAATTCGCCTCAAGAGGGCTTCTTGGCGGGTTATACTGGGCTGGTAAAAACCTACTGAGCTCAAGCTTTCATCATGGGCTGCCAAGGCGATTAAGAGGTTTATGCGACCCTCCGAAGAGGCCAATTCAGGTGCGGCACACTTGGCCAGGAGTGCGACGCGCAGCCTTTGGACTGCCGCTGAACGCGAAGGAATGCTCGCTGCCATCGTCGATTCCTCGTCGGACGCCATCATCGGCGAAGACCTGAACGGCATTATTCAAAGTTGGAACGAAGGCGCAGAGCAATTGTTCGGCTTTACGGCCGAAGAGGCACTCGGCAGTCCGATCACCATGCTTGCCGTCCCGGATCTCCCCCTGGAGACGCCCGGAATACTCGCACGAATTCGCCGCGGCGAACGAGTGCCGCCGTACGACACAAAGCGTCGCGCGAAAGACGGACGAGTGCTTGCTCTCTCTTTAACGATCTCGCCGATCAGAAACGCGGCAAGAGAAATCATCGGGGCTTCCAAGATCGCGCGCGATATCACGGCGCGAAAACTTGCGGAGCAACGTTTACAGGAGAGCGAAGCGCGGTTTCGCACTGCAACCGCTGCCGCATCAAGCTTGCTCTGGACAAACAACGCCGCTGGACACATGGAAGGCGAGCAGCCTGGATGGGCAGCGTTTACGGGACAAGGCTACGAGGAATATCAGGGCTACGGCTGGTCTGCCGCTGTCCACCCCGAGGACGCGCAGAAAACCATCGACGCATGGCACCAAGCGCTGGCCGCCAAGACCATGTTCGTATATGAACACCGCGTGAGGCGTCGGGACGGCGTCTACCGGTTATTTAGCATTCGCGCTCTACCGGTAATGGACGACCAAGGCGACATTCGCGAGTGGGTCGGCGTTCATACGGACATTACCGAAGAACGCGAATTATTGTCGAGCGAGCACCAAGCGCGGCAGACGGCAGAATTGCTTAACCAGGTCGGGAGAACTCTGACAACGGAACTCGACACCCAGGTCCTGACGCAGAAGATAACGGATCTCGCGACACAACTCGTCGGCGCTGAATTCGGCTCCCTCTTCCATAACGTTGTTGACGACAACGGCGAGAGCTACCTGCTGTATACAATTTCAGGGGTTGCTCGGGAGCGCTTCTCGAAGTTTCCGATGCCGCGAAATACGAAAATCTTCGCGCCGACCTTCGCGGGCGAAGGGATCGTTCGCTCCGACGACATCACGCAAGACCCGCGGTACGGACAAAACGCGCCGTACCACGGCATGCCTGCCGGACACCTTCCGGTGCGTAGCTATCTTGCCGCGCCAGTCGTCTCCCGGTCCGGCGTCGTGCTCGGAGGTCTTTTCTTCGGCCATCAGAAAGTTGGCATGTTCACGCCGTGGCATGAAGAAATCCTGTTCGGCGTGGCCGCCCAAGCCGCGATTGCCTTGGACAATGCGAGACTGTTTACCGAATCACAACGGGCGCGCGACGCATTGACCCAAACCAACGCCGAATTGCAACGGGCGAACGCGGATTTGGAGCATTTCGCGTATTCCGCTTCGCACGACCTGCGGGCGCCTCTGCGGCAGGTCCTCGTCTATCACGAGTTGCTTCAATCCAGATACCAAAAGGAACTCGAAGCCGGAGCACAGGAATTGTTGCGCCTCAGCGCTGAAGGCGCGAAGCGGATGGAGGCCTTGGTATCGGGGCTTCTTGCCTACACGCAAGCAGTGATTGCCGGTGACGTTGCACTCAACGAGCCGATTGCGGCCGGCAGCGTGTTGAACCAGGCGCTCGCAAACCTCCGTACGGTAAGCGAGGAAGCCTGCGCCCAGATCGAATACGGAGAATTGCCGCACGTCAGGGTACAGGAAATCCACTTGCTTCAGCTCTTCCAGAACCTNCTCAATAACGCGCTGAAGTATCGCAAAAGCCTTCCGCCCCGAATTCGTGTTGGCGCCGTCCGTGAAGGCGATTTCTGGAAATTTTCTGTCCGNGACAACGGGATCGGCATTTCCCCCGAACATGCACGGCAGATTTTCGGCCTCTTNAAGCGGCTGCATACCCAAGAGGAATTTGCCGGTGCCGGAATTGGANTAGCATTGTGCCTCAAGATCGTTCAGCGCTATGACGGACGCATCTGGGTCGAATCGGACGGACCCGGGAAGGGTTCCAGCTTCTTTTTTACGCTGCCGGGGTAATCTATTCGATCACCTCTTAGGAAGTGCGCAGTGTCGCTCGAATGAGCCGAGACCACACTGGCAGATCGGCAGATCGAGCGTGTTGTAGCAGATTCTCTTAAAGTAGGCCTCACCGCGATTATGAGCTGCGCTTTCTGCGCTAATCCATACACTGAAGGTTGCAGCCGTTATAAAACACCTGCTTCGCGGCGCTGAGCGATCTAAGTAAGTCCGCGAGACCTCTGTTTCATCGCTGCATTGTCGAGATACAAGACGCCATCGGGAAGTGAGCTACGGACGAATTCAGCGGCAAAAGCGCGCCCGATATCATCCTGCTCGATTGTTCCCCACGGTCCCGGAATGAGATGCCCCAACCAGGCAACATAACCCGGCGTGTGAATATTGCCCGCGATAATTCCAGGGCGGAAAATCGCAAGACTCTTGAAGCCGACACCTTGAACCGTTTCTTCTTTTGACCCCATAACTCGCGCATAGCGAATCCTGCTTTTCGCCGTGCTTCCCACCGCCGAGAGCAGCGCAAACCTAGCAACGCCTCCGGCATGGCAGCCACGGGCAAAACCGCCGACAACCCCAATTTCGAGGGCCTTCAATTCCTCCTCGCTCCACTTGATGCTGCCTTTACCGACGCCAACACAGGAGGCCCCATAGACGGGGTCGCCCAGCGCCGCCATGCTCAGTGCAAGCTTGGTCACTTCTGCGGGGAACGCCGCAGTTGCCGTATCCAAGATCACTTGCCGCAAGCGATGGTTAGCGGCCAGAGGAATCGCCTTGCGATTGACCATCACCACTTCAGCGCATGACGGCTCGGCAAGCAGCGCCCGCACCACCGCGGCTCCGACCTGCCCCGTGCCACCGATGATCAAGACGCGAAATGCCATTTTAGTCCTCTTTGTTTACAATCTTTGGTGCACGATCCTGACGTCAAAATCGCATATCCGGCAGAACCGTGGAAGGGCCGCCATCTGTCGACAAGCTCATTTGCCGCCACTTTAAGGCCTCAGCTTCCCGCGTCTGCTCGGCTTCGCCAGCGAAGCGAACCGCGTCGCTGCCGATCAACAGGTGCGCCGGAAGGCTGTCCGTCGCCGCCAGTCGGAGTACAACCTGCGCCACCTTGGCGGGATCGCTGACCTCTTTACCCCAATACGATTTCAAGGCCTTCGCAAAAGCACCAACGGACGGTTCATAATCGGGAAGGAGTTCGGGCGTGTCCTGGTTCGCTCGGGCACCCCAATTCGTCCGCATTCCGCCGGGTTCNAGGGCGCAAACCTTCACCCCGAACGGAGATAGTTCCTGAGCGAGAGATTCCGTGAAGCCGCCAACGGCCCATTTCGCCGCATGGTAGGGTGTGCTGCCAGGCCGGGCCAGGCGGCCGCCGACTGACGATATCTGGAGAATGCAGCCGCTCCTTTGTTTGCGCATGTGCGGTACGGCCGCGCGAGTGACGTTAACGACGCCATAGAAGTTGGTGTCGATCACCGCCTTGAACCGCTCCGAGCTCAACTGCTCGAACGGCGCAATATCGCCGAACCCGGCGTTATTCACGACCACGTCGAGACGCCCAAACGCATCCAGCGCTACCTGCACGGCGGCTTGAGCGGCGCCTTCGTCCGCCACATCCAGAGGAACCGCGCGAACGCGGTCGCCGTATTGTTCTACCAAGTCATCAAGTCGCTTCGGGTCGCGCGCTGTGGCGACGAGCCGATCACCCGATTCAAGCACAGCCTCCGCAATGTTCCGGCCCAAACCGCTGGCGCTGCCTGTTACCAACCATACTTTGTTCATAGCTACCTCTCTTTGTTTGACTAGTTATCAGATTGTTTGAGCTCTGCCCTCAACTGGGAAGGTGTCGTCCCTTCCCACGTCCGAAAAGCCCGATAGAAAGAATTCGAATCCTCATAGCCGAGCAAATACGCCACCTCTGCGACGTCGATATCCGGCCGATTGAGATATTCGCGCGCCAGTTCCTGGCGCGCCTCCAGGAGCAACTTACGAAAATTCGTCCCCTCGTCGTCGATCCGCCTCTGCAGGGTCCGATCGCTTAGCCCCAGCTCACGCGCCACGGCCGAGACGTCAGGACGGGCTCCGGCCAGCAGGCGTTTAAGAATCCATTTCACCTGCTCGCTGAGCGAACGCTGCGCACGCTGCTCTTTCAAAGCTTTGTCGAGTTGAGGGTCCAACATTTCAAGCAACTCGGCATTGTGGGTGAGGAACGGCCGGTCGAGATCGGCCGTGTGGAGGACGAGGATATTCCGCCGCGCGCCGAATTTGACCGGGCATTTGAAATAAGTTTCGTGGACCCTGGTCGATTCTGCTTTGCGCTTGAACTCCACCCTTTTCGGATTCACCGGATGCCCCGTACCACGGCGACCGAGTTCAACAAATGACGCAAAGGCGGCGTCCGTCAAGAGGGACGGAGTTTCCTCCTGCGCGTGTTGCCACAGCGGCTCTATCGAGCATTCGTCTTTGTTGATTTTGATTTGCAGTTCCTCGGGCGTACACAATTGCTTGAAGCGAGCAAGGCGCGCGAGAGCGTCGCGGTAGTCGCGGGCGTAATAGGCCGCCATTGTTGACGGTGGCTGATTTCCAACATCGATCTGGGTGGCGATCTTCAGGCCTGCGGCGGCATCGGAAGAAAGCTCGCCCACAGCACGCCACAGCGCGAAGAATTGCGCGGTGGTTACCAGGTTCTTCTTGCCGTCATAGACTGTCACCGGCACCCGCGCTTGGCCCATCACGGCTGCCGGCGTGAGTCCGATCTTGCCGA
>JGI12627J18819_10000689_pt1 | contig 11222 bp, 11 predicted proteins | sample TexAe_OM1H0_M2_FD_18819 | JGI IMG/M metagenome (IMG submission 18819)
AAGCGAACCTGCCAGTGAAAGTGCGAGCAGAACGGCCGCCGCAAATCTAGCAGCCCTCTTGCATTCATCTTGGGTAAAGGCTGAAATTCCGTGCGACATAATTTTATTCTCCATTTTTTGACCTCCTGATTCGCTCCGCGCGATAAACGCGATTACCTATGTCCACCGCCACCGTGGAAGCCGCCTCCATGGAAGCCGCCGCCCCCAAAGCTCGACCGTCCGCGTGAGGAAAAGCCTCGGACGTTTCCGCCGTGATCAAAGCCGCTGAACGCGCCGGAGCGCGTTCCTGACTGTGCGTGAAAGCTGGAACCTCCGTGAAAGCCTGAGCCGCCGTGAAAACTCGAAGACCCATGGAATCCACCGTTGTGATCGAAGCCTCCATGGCCGAGGTTACCGTGTGCGAAATCACCGTGATGGAACCCTTCGTGACCGAAGTCTTGGCTATGTGAGACGAACGCGTGATGGTCGAAAAACGCTCGACGGCCATGCCAGTCATAGCCCCAATGACCCCAGCCCCACCCAAATCCTCCGAAGAAGCCGATACCAAATCCAATGCCGAAGCTGAGGCCGACGCCGCCCCAAAAAATTCCGGGCACCGGATACCAGTCCGGGTAAGCGACGATAGGCGCCCCGTACACCAACCAAGGATCGTAGGCAGGGACGTAGACCACCTGAGGGTCGGCCGGCTCGATGATGATCGTGTTGCCTTGCGTGGTCACCTTCTCCTGCTCGCTGCTGTTCAGATGGCCAGCGTTGCGCGCCTGCTGACGAAGGGTTTGCACCGCATCGGTGACATCCTGCGGCTGGTTGACATACGCCTCGCCGAGCGACGAGGTCCAAGAGAGGTTCTTGTCCATGTTTTCGAGAACCGAGGGAAACTGCGCCACGGCCTTTACGCTCGAATCCCAGTCCTGTTTGTCGACTTCTTTGGCTAGCTCTTCACCCTTGAGGTTGGAATGGCTTTGCATCCACCGATCGGCCTCGACGATCTGAGTCGGATACGTGGAAGCGGCCAAAATCTGCGCGACCAAAGTGTCCGGGTATAAGGCGATCGGCGCGACAAGTTGCTGCAACTCCTGAGGGGACTGCTTACCGGGCGAAGCTGCCGGTTGGTCGTTGGACTGGCCTATAGATCCGTACGCGTCCGGCTGCGCTGTGAATCCCACAAGTAAACAGCAGAGAAGTACAACCGACACCTGCTTAGAAAGCTTTACAATGCTCATAGCAAATTCTCCAGTACCACAATTTGAGGCCATCGCTACTCTCAAGCGCGCGTCGAACAAATCACGGGCCTCAGTCAACACGCTGTCGAACTCATTGGCCGCGCAGCGTGCCTGGCTCGATGTCATTACGGCGGGCCAGGTCTTCCAGGTCGTCGAGCCTCGCTTCGGCTTCCGTGACGCGCTGCTGCAGGATTTCAATACCCACTTCGGGAGTAATGGCGAAGTCCTCACCAACCAGATCAATGCCGGCAGTTGTTTCCTTGAGACTTCGCGCATCCTCAAGCGCCTCCTGGTATTCACGAAGCTGAGCCCGCCCGTATTCGAGTTCATCGCGCAGCTTTGCCGCCTGCTCGGCATACCACTCTGTGTTTTGGGTTACCTCATAACTTTGATGGGCCGATTCCGGAATTGACTTCTCGTCGCCAACTTGACCAACGATGGAAATCAGGCCAGCGTGGTGAAGTCGTTCGAGGTCATCGTTAGTCCAAACCTTTGTGGTCCGGCTGTCTGCTCCTGCGTGCGGCCCAGTGGCCGCACGCAAGGGAACGGCTGCGGTAACGAGCACCAGGCAAACGCTGATGCAGAGGTTGCGGATCATCGCCGCTCCGCTACTTCTTCGAAGAACCTGGAGGGAAGTGCTTGAACATTTTGTCCACGCCCTTATCCAGATTCTTGATGTTTTTGTCGGAGTTGTTGGAAAGCGTATCGCTCGAGCTGCCTCTCCAGATCAGTTGCTTGGTCTTGGTATCGAAGAGATCGACGACCACCGTGCCCACCTTGTAGGTATCGGTCGTTGTTGTCGCCTCACCGAAACCGCCACCTCCGAAGCGCCGCCAACCCCAACCTCCTCCAAATCCGTCGTAGAAGGTATTCAAGGTCTGCTGATTCTGCGTCATCTCGATGGCGACGATGGAGACGTCACCATTGGAATCAACTTGGGTCCAGCCTTTTGCTGCCAGCGCAGCATTGACAGCACTCTTGATGCGATCAACATCCAGGGGATCTTTCGTCTTAACGTGTTCCCACGAATAGGTCTTGTATTGCGCGAAGTTAGCGCTGCGGTCGTAATCAGTCTTGACCTGCTGCGCTGGCGACTTGCCTGCGAAGAAAAACACCATTCCAATCAAAACGAACACCACTCTGTGCAATTTCATAGTTTCCATTTGCTCCCTGTCGCCACGGAAAGTTTCAGTGCGTTTAGCGACACACCTCGAAAAGGCAAGAGCCTTGCCAAACATGTTCATTGCGTAAGTGATTGAAAGTAGAGGCCGACACGGTCGATAGCGCGGCGTGGGATGCCAGTCCACTAAACACGACGTCCACATGCCGACAGGCTGAGCCGAGTTATTTTATTTGATTGGATGTCGAGCAGTTTCAGATTCGGACCGGCTGGGTAGGTAAGCGATGCGTTGCGGCTATTGCGTCGACGCGGTCGATCGATCAGAGAGTCGATGCTCGCGTCATTTTAACTCTGCTTGAGGCGGGAGATCTCGCTTCGTGCGCGAGATGCCAAGCTTTTGCATGCGGAAATACAGGGTGGACCTCTTGATTCCCAAACGGGCGGCCGCCCCGTTCGGGCCTGAGACCACCCACCGGGTTTGCTCGAGTATCTTGCGAATGTGGTCGCGCTCGGCGTCCTCCAAGGTAGTCGCTTCAATCGATTCCGCTACGGCGGCGCTCTTCAAACTCGCGAGAGGAGCGTCCAGGACGTTTCCCGAAGTAAGAATAACGCTCCGCTCGATGAAATTCTGGAGCTCGCGAATATTCCCGGGCCATTGATACGAAACAAGGGCAGACATCGTTTCTCGGGAGATCTCGTCGATTTGTTTGTTCATCCGGCGGGCATAGATCGCGGCAAAATGTTCAACCAGCGCAGGAATGTCTTCACGGCGCTCCCGCAACGGTGGCAATGGGACCGGAAACACATTCAGACGGTAGTAGAGGTCGCTGCGAAATTCGTTCCGCTTCACCATTTCAACCAAATTTCGGTGCGTCGCAGCTACAAGGCGAACGTCCACTTGATGAGTCCGACCGCTGCCCAAGCGCTCGAATTCCTGTTCCTGCAGAACACGCAGTAGTTTTGGCTGCAGCGGCAACGGAATGTCTCCCACTTCGTCCAGGAAGAGCGTCCCTTTGTGGGCTAGTTCGAAACGACCCACCTTTTGTGCGATAGCACCCGTAAAAGCGCCCTTTTCATGGCCAAAAAGCTCGCTTTCCAGCAGATCGAACGGGATGGCAGCGCAATTCAATTTCATGAAAGGGCGCCCGCACCGCGCGCTCAGATTGTGAATCGCGCGCGCTATCAGCTCCTTGCCGGTGCCTGTTTCGCCCTGGATAAGGACAGTGGAATCTGTAGGCGCGACCTGTTCGACTTGTTCGAGCACCGATTCCAGCGCAGGGCTGCTGCCTATAATCTGCTCGAATCTGCGCGGATTACGGTCCTGATCGTCGACGGACCTAAATGTTGCGACAGCGCCCACGAAGAACCTCCTTGCGCACCACACGCCGCTCTGGGCAGGCTCAACTCTCCAGAGCGGCCCGAACACTCTCGAGCAGGGCTTCGTTGTCAAACGGTTTTGCCAGAAACTCCACCGCACCCGCTCTCAACGCTTGCATCCGCATTCTTTGGTCGCCATGTGCCGTGATGAAGATGATCGGAATCCTGCAACGTTCGGCGTTCAGTTGGGCCTGTAGCTCGAGACCAGACATCCCGGACATACGGATGTCCGCGATCAGACATGCAGTGTCGCGCTGTTTTCCGGACCTCAGGAATTCTTCCGCCGACGCAAAGCCGTGTGCTCGCAGGTGCACGGCTTCGAGCAAGTCCTGGACGGCGCTGCGCATCGAGTCGTCATCATCGACAATCGCTACAACCTTGTTGGGTCCCTTAGCGTCCATAGCGGAAATCTAGCAGTGTCGACGAAAGCGGCGCAATCACACCTTGGTATTATGAGCTCGAAAGGTGCCTGATCCGAGAAGCAGCACGGTACAGTCGTTAGAAGGTTGAGAAAGCACCAGATAAAGCAGCAGCGTAGCAGACTGCTCGGGTGTGCTATGCAACCACGGCGATCAGCTTATTTTCTTGCTGGGCGGGAGCTCCAAGTTTGCCGCCATCCTGACCAATTCCGCCACAGATTCCGCCTTCATCTTCCTCATTGCCCGGCCGCGTTGGATCTTCACGGTGACCTCACTGGTCCCGAGCTCTGCAGCTATTTGCTTGTTGAGCATGCCCGAAACCACCAGGCCCATCACCTCCCGCTCGCGTGCGGTCAGCGCCTCGTAGCGTTCTCGCAGCTGCGCGAGGTTACTCTGCTGTTGGCGCGTCTTCCGATCACGTTCCAAAGCCTGGTGGATGGCATCTAGCAATTCGCGGGCCTGGAACGGCTTGACCAGGAACTCTACGGCGCCTGATTTCATGGCCTTCACGGTCATCGGAATGTCGCCGTGACCGGTCACAAAGATGATAGGAATTTGGACCCTCGCATCAGCCAGCCGGCGCTGAAAGTCCAGTCCGTTGACTCCCGGAAGTCTCACGTCTAGGACAAGGCAGCTTGGCCCGTCCGGCCGCTTGCATCGTAAGAACTCTTCCGCGGTCCCGAAGGACTCGGAACGCAACCCTACCGACTCAAGGAGGTCTCGGACGGATTCACGCACAGAGGCATCGTCATCAATGATGAAAACCGTGGGTGCGCCGGCCACTGTCATTCATGAGCCTCCAATTTCGCCGGCAGGGTGAGACAGAAGTTTGCGCCGCGCACGGGNTTGTTGGCTGCCCACAAGCGCCCGCCGTGCGACTCAACGATGGAGCGGCAGATCCGCAGTCCCATGCCGGTGCCGTGAGGTTTGGTGGTGAAGAACGCATCGAAGATCTGCTCCGCCTGCTGGGGAGGCAACCCCACGCCGGTATCGCTGACGGACACCAGAATATGCTCGTTCTCAGCTCGCTGCGACTTGACGGCGAGCTCCCGGGTCCCGTCCACACTCTTCATCGCATCGATGCTGTTCGTCATGAGATTCATCATGACCTGCTGCAATTGCACGCGATCCCCTCTGACCCGGGGAAGCTCTGCCGCCAGTTCGGTCCGGACTGAGATCGAATATCGCGTCGCCTCGCCGCGTAGCAGGACGATCATCTCTTCAATGACTTCGTTCACGTCCACCAATTCCAACTGCAGTGTACCTTTCTGGAAGAGGAGGCGAATTCGGCTGATGATTTCCGCCGCCCGCGTTCCGTCCTTCACGAGCCTCATGGCAGCCGCTCGGGCTTTGTCGAGATTTGGGATGTCGCCCTCAAGCCAATGAAGGCAACTATTGGCGTTGGTGACAGCAGCGGCAATCGGTTGATTCACTTCATGCGCCAGGGAAGCGGTCAGCTCGCCCATGGTGGTCACCCGATTGACGCGTGCGAGATCCGCTTGCGCCTGGCGCAGTCTCTCGCGCTCTTCACGCGCTAGCTTGCGTTCAATGGCAATGCCGGCAAGGTGGTTGGCCATTTCCAGGGCGCGGGTCTCAGCTGGGCTCGGGCTGCGCGGTTCACGGTAATACATGGCAAACGAACCCAGCGCCTCGCCCGAATGAGCAAGTACGGGGATGGACCAGCAGGCACGGAACCCAAGGGGTTCAGCCACGTCTCGGTAGGACTCCCAGAGCGGATCCTGGAGAATATCGGTAACGACAACAAGTTCTCTGCGGTACATGGCCGTGCCGCATGATCCCGCCTTTGGTCCGATGCAAAGGCCGTCGATGGCCTTGGTGTAGGCCTTCGGGAGGCTAGGGGCGGCGCCATGCCGCACATGTTGCCCGTCTTCGTCGAGGAGCAGGACCGAGCAAAGCAAGCCAGCAAATTGAGCTTCCACAACACGTACCAGCTTCTCCAGTATCTCCTCCAACTGCGCATCACGCGCTATCATCTCCAAAATACGGCTCTCTCCGTCGCGCAGGGCCTCCGCCAGCTTGCGCTCCGTGATGTCGATCACGGTACCAACGTATTCAACGACATCTCCGGATGGGCCGAAAACGGGATGGCCTATTGTGTGGATGTCTCTGACCTCGCCGCCGGGATGAATGATTCGATAATCGAACTCGAACCCGGTCTTTTCACGGGTTGCTCTTTCAAGGTGTTCTATGTTCCTGGCTTGATCATCCGGGTGAATGCGTTGGAAGAATGTTTCAACTCGCGGCAGCCCTTTGTGTGGGTCAAAACCCAGCACGCGGTAGCATTCCTCGGACCAGTACTTAATCGCCCCCGGTCCGGGAGTCCCTGCATAACTGCCTGTGTGGCTCAGGGTCTGTGCTTCCGCCAGATAACTCTCGCTCCGCCGCAACGCCTCTTCCACCCGCTTTGCTGCGGTGACGTCCATCACCGCTCCAACAAACTCGAGTCCACGCGACTCATCTCTTTCAGCACGAGCGACAACGTGGACGTGTTTCACCGAGCCATCCGGCATCAACAATCGATGTTCAAGATCAAAATCCTTCCCCTCCTGCGACGCGCGCCCGATTGTCCGTTGCACCAGGGCCGCGTCTTCCGGATGAACACGCTGGAGAACAAGTTCCACGGTTGGTTTCGTCCACCGGTCGTATTGGAAGATGCGAAAGGTCTCCTCCGACCAGATGATCTCGCCAGTGGACAGCTTCCAACCGAAGCTACCCGTATGACTGAGCCTTTGCGCCTCCACCAAGTATGCCTCGCTTCGCTGCAGTTTCTGTTCCTGCAGTTCCAGGGTCTGAACAGCGAATCGCCTATCCATCCAGGACGTCAGCAGCGCCAGACCGAGGACCATAAAGGTGACGACGGCAATTCCGGCAGTGCCAAGCGCGGAGATGCTTACGGCGTGAGACAGGTTCGCTGGCATGCTGGACGGCGTGAAACTGGCGGCGGCCATGCCGGTGTAATGCATGACCGGGATCGCAGCACCCATCACGACGGCTCCGGCTAACTTCTTCCTGCCGATCCCCATTTTCTCGTTTCGGAAGTGAAAGGTAATCCAAAGCGCGGCGAGAGAAATCAGAACCGCGAACACCACGGACAGGACGACGAGAAAAGAATTAAACTGGCATACGGCAGTTAAACGCATGGCGGCCATGCCGATGTAATGCATGCCCGAAATACCCGCACCCATCAAGACACTTCCGGAGAGGGCGCGGAACGTACCCATTTTCCGCCGACTCACTACGCCCAGGGCGACGGCCGAAGCGAGAATGGCCGCAAGCAGTGACAGCAGAACGGTCGGCCAATGGTAGGCCACGGGAATCGGCAGGATGAACGCCAGCATCCCAATGTAGTGCATGGACCAAATGCCGGTCCCCATCGCACCGGCGCCGCCCAACAGCCAAACCGCGCGGCTCCAACCGCTCGCGGCCGTTACACGACCCGCAAGATCCAGAGCGGCGTAGGACGCAAGCATGGCGATCACCACCGAAAGCGCCACGAGCGCGTAATTGTACGAGCCAATCAAGTTCACGGCAGCCATGGGACCTCATGCGGTTGCCGCGCGGAACAGCCGCGCCGCCCTTCAATTAAACATTAACCATCGGGGCTCATTCGTTTGCCTCGATTTTCTCCGGTAGTGCGAAATGAAAACTTGCCCCATTCGGAGAGTTATTGGCCGCCCACAAGCGGCCACCATGCGATTCCACGATGGAACGGCAGATCCGCAGTCCCATGCCGGTGCCGTGAGGCTTGGTGGTGAAGAAGGCATCGAAGATCTGCTCCGCCTGCTGCGGGGGCAGCCCCACCCCAGTATCACTGACCGACACCAGAACTTGTCCGTTTCCATCACGCCGCGACTTGATGGTGAGCTCCCGCGTTCCATCCACATCTTTCATGGCATCGATGCTGTTCGTCATGAGGTTCATCATGACCTGTTGCAATTGCACACGATTCCCCACGACCGGGGAAAGGCCTGCTGCCATCTCCGTCCGGACGGAGATGGCGTATCGCGTTGCCTCGCCGCGTAGCAAGACGATCATCTCTTCAATGACTTCGTTTACGTCCACCAATTCCAACTGCAGATTACCCTTTTGGAAGAGAAGGCGAATGCGGGTGATGATTTCCGCTGCTCGCGTTCCGTCTTTCACGATCCTCGCGGCGGCCGCGCGCGCCTTTTCAAGATTTGGGACCTCGGCCTCCAGCCAGCGGATACAACCATGGGCGCTGGTGACAGCAGCCGCAATCGGTTGATTGACTTCGTGCGCCAGAGCGGCGGTCAGCTCTCCCATGGTGGTAACCCGATTGACGCGTGCGAGATCCGCTTGCGCCTGGCGCAGATTCTCTTCGGCCCGCTTTCGTTCACGACTCTCTGCTTCCAGCGCCTCGATGGTGCTCTGAAGCTCTTGAACTGTTCCTTTCAGGTCATCGCGCGCTTGCTTGAGCGATTCGGTGTCCCTCCTTTGCGCGGCACTCAGCGATTCGACAAATAAAGCTGCCGCTATGAAGATCGCAAAACGAGGAATTTCCCCGGGTTTAGCAGCCAGCGAATGGATCGGGTGTAGGAAATAATAGTAGAACGCAAGTGCGGAAAGAGCGGTGGCAAGCAATCCTGGCCCGCTTCCACCAAACAAAGCGCTCACCAGGACGGCGCAAAGAAACAGGGACACGGGAGCACTCTGCAAATGAAACGGAGGCCACAATGAAAGAGCCGCTGCCGCGAAGACCGATAAAACAGCGATCCCGTAACTCCAAATTGCGGGCGGTTTGGGCCACAGAAGAGGATTGAGCCTAGACATCCGTCTGCTCCTGCCCTGCCGGGTGTCGCTGCAACAAGTCAAAATCTTAACATCAGAAAGCGCCCTGTTCCGCTCAGGCCTGCCATCTGGCTCATGTCTGGCTTTCTCTCGCGGAGAGGAGGCCGCCCTGGTTGGTCCAACCCAATAGACGGAGTGCCGAAACTCTGACAGCTTTGCGTGTCGATTGCTCTGGCCAAGGCCGTCGTGAATCGGCGTATCTGTCACTCTGCCAGCAATTTCCAAGCTGTGTTCGTCACGCACAGTCCTTGGCATGCAGATTGCTTTTCTAGTCGCAGCTAGCATTTTCCTGGTGAATAGAAATTCGCAGCTAGCAAGCGTCAACGCGACAGCGACCCCAGGCCAGGAGACGGGACGCGGGACAGGAGTGCAACCATGAAGGCTTTATCCATTCTCGACTGGTATCGCATCTTGCGAGTCCGCCATCGGGTCCCGGTGTTTCAGGCGATCCGTGGCGCGATGTGGCTGGCTCGCTAGTTAGCTTCCCTTACTCTGTGTCGCAGTGGCGGTGGAGGATCGGACTCATGGAAACATATTGTAGGACAAGTACAAACAAGAACTCCGACGGCGCGCTGGTGGCTGCTGCCAGGAGCGGAGACCATCAGGCTTTCGAGGAATTAGTTCTCCGTCACAAGCAGAAAGCTCTCGCCGTCGCGCAACGCATAACGAATAACCATGAGGATGCCGAAGATGTGGTTCAGGAGAGTTTTCACAAGGCTTTCCTTCATCTCGACTCCTTTCAAGAAAAATCGCGGTTCTCTACCTGGCTGACGCGCATCACCATGAACGAAGCATTGATGTTGCTGCGTCGAAGGCGCGCAGTCTTCGAAGTCTTGCCCGGGGGCCCTGATAATGATGTGAGCGCCGGCTCGGAGGCGTTCGTTGACCGGAGCCCCAATCCCGAAGAGTCCTGTTGGCAACGGGAGCGCGCGGACCTCTTAACCAAGGCGATCAATCGCTTAGGTCCTAGGATTCGAAGTACGATCTGGCTCCGCGACATCGAAGAGCGATCTGTCGAAGAAACTGCGCAGATTCTTGGCACCTCAATTAGCGCTGTGAAAGCACGGGTTTTTCAAGGACGCCGGAAGTTACGCCAAACGGTGAATCCTGGACTCCTTCCCGGAGTCTACGAATATGGGCGGACGGAGCCACAATGCTGTTGACGTGTGAAGTCGACTGCCTTCCACACCGCAAGCTTCAGCAGTGGAGTAACGAACATCTGAGCGAGGTCCACGTCCGCGGGGCGGGAACAACGTGTTTTATGGCCTTTCCCGCAACCCCGCGATGAGATTTTGGACGCTCCGTGCAAGCTCTACGACTTCGCCCCCTCCACGGAGTTCGAAGTCGATCTCATAATTCCCAATTGCAGCTTGATCCACGGCTTCTTTGAGGTTCACGAGCGGTTTAACGACTTGTCCTGGCAGGACTAGGCTGGCCCAAACGCTAAATACAAGAGTAATTATCGACACGATGCCCAGGCTCCACTCAGCGCGATGGATAAGTTGCCGAACATTCTTGTGATCCGCTTCGACGCGCTCCCAATTCCTCTTTTCTAGCTCGGAGGCTACCTCAAGGATCTGTCCGCTAGATGCCTGAAGGTCCGGGGTTGCTGTGCGCAAGGCGGGGTCCGCTACTTGTATGGCCTCTGTAATCCGAGCATCAAACGAGCCGGCGACAGTGCGAAGCTCATGAATTAGCTGGGCTCGCTTCTTATGTCTGGCTGCTTCCACAAGAGCGTTCAAGTCCTTTTCATAAGCAAGCACCGCCTCCCGGAGGCGTTCCTCGGGTTCTTGCCTTGACTCCGTCATCGTCGAAACCATTGACGCAAATTGCTGCTGATACCGATCTGCTGTATCCAAACCTTTCTGAACGATGGTTTCTTCGTCAGGCTCAAGATCCCCAATACGAACCAGCAACTGTTTTACGTTCGTGAGTGATTCCTGATTCGCCCGAAGATATTCTGGGTCTCGGAATAGAACGTAATTTCGTGTCGCACGACGGGCCTCTAGTATCTCGATGGAAGCCTGTTCTGCCAGCTTCGCTGCTGGCGCATCGACATTCACGATGCGGTCCACGATCCGGCCCATCGCAAACAGATAATAAACCGCCAAGAAAATAACAGGGACGAGAATCAACCTCACGATGGCCAGGCTATAGGCAACCCTTTTTCGCAATGAGCTTCCGGGCGCGAAGATCTTGAACGATTTTCGAATTCTCCATCGCATGCGCCAGAACCTTAAAGTGGTTAGTGGG
>JGI12627J18819_10000690_pt1 | contig 11219 bp, 6 predicted proteins | sample TexAe_OM1H0_M2_FD_18819 | JGI IMG/M metagenome (IMG submission 18819)
TGAACCGCCGCCTGTCGTCGCTTCGTAATTTTCGTATTGCGGAAGTTCCGCTGCCGCAAAACCTCGATGAGTACGGCATTGTTTTGTGTTCACCGAATACCTTGGCTCGTTTGATGTGAACAGGCCGAGTCACCCACGGAACACGGGCCAGCTGCTTCTTCCCCGGATTAGTCCCGAAAAATGGGCCTACATCCACCACTCCAGGCCACATTTCCGCGGACAGCAAGCTCGAACCCGAATATTGCGCGGGACCTACGAATTGGTGTCAACCCATCCGCCCCGCAGGAACCCCACAAACCTCTCATTTCACACGCCCAAAAAACATCGCTCCAATGCAGTTCATTTTTCCGGAATTGCTACAATAGAAATAAGAGAAGAATTTTCAAGGAAGGACCGCCAACGCGGTCCTTTTATTTTTTGGCAATAGGGGCAGAACCGCGTTAACCAGCAGTTACTAACTTTAATTATTTCTGTCATATAGGTTAAAACCTAACCGGGGGTGGGGTACACATCGTCGAGCTTTGCTGTCATACCCAATTTGCAGAAACCGCTGGCAATGCGTCCGGCCACCAAAAGGGGGCCGTCAATCTAACCCGCGCGGAATCAGGAAGAAGGCTATAAGGCCCGCGACATCATGAATTTACTCCATAAATCCGACGAACCCGCCTGAATTTAAAAGCATGGACGCAAAATACCGCGAATCAATAACTTATCGGCAAAATCGTTTTCAGATGCACCAATGAAATCAATGACATGCAAAAAATGCGCGGGAAAAATCCGGGCTAGGTCAGAGGAACCTCCGGCAAAGCTTGCCAACTGCGTTTTTGAGGACGAGAATGCTCTCCGGACTCGCACCTTCCCCTGACGAGCCTCAAAATTCCCATCAACAAGGAAAAACTCACATGAAATCTCAAACCTTAAGGCTTTGCCTTATTGCCGCCCTGTCCTGTGCATCCGCTGCAGCAATGGCGGAAAACCCATTCGCAGGAACCTGGAAGATCGATTACTCCAAAAGTCACGTCACCGGCCAGACCATAAGCTTCACCTCTGAAGCTGACGGCAAGGTCCGCTTCACCGAACCGGACGGTTCATACACCTTCAAGCCAGACGGCAGCAATGGCACTAACGATTTCAACCAGACGGTGCAATGGAAAGAGATGGATGCCCACACTTGGAAGGCATTCACCAAAGCAGGTTCAATGGTTGTCACAGAAACCTGGACATTGGGTGATGGCGAAAAGACCCTTACTGTGGCGACCAGCGGCACCCGGCCCAACGGTCAGCAGGAGGACGCAACCGAAACCTACACGCGTGTTGGTCCCGGCAAGGGCTTCTTCGGCAAATGGAAGAGCACCAAGCTGGCGAATAACACTCCCACGACGCGCCAATTCGAAGCCAACGGTGATGATGGAGTTATCTGGAACATTCCGGAAATCAAGGCTTCCGTAAATCTCAAGTTCGACGGCAAGGATGTAGCCCCAACTGGCCCAACCGTTCCGAACGGCCTGACCCTCGCAGCGACGAAAGCAGGTCCTCGCAGCTTTGAGCTGGTCGAAAAAATGAACGGTAAGGTCATCTTCAAAGCACGTTTGACCGTCTCAGCCGATGGCAAAACCCTGACGGAAGTCGGTGCCGGGGTCGGCTCAACCGTACCGGAGCGGCTCGTCTACAACAAAGCCGCTTAGCTCACAACTGGCAGAGTTGTCGCTCTGCCCGCATTTCTGCAACCGCGTCTAGAACAGGCCCTGCGGACAGATCTTCGTCCGCAGGCTGGTTAGAACCGCAGTACAGGCCCCAACTGGAGATTCCAGTTTTCATTCGTTGAGAAAACTTCGTGCGAGAGCCAGTTGATATAAGGCGGCGTTCCGATTCCCGGCGGCAGGATGTAGAACTTGTAATACCGCACCGGAGTGTTCCCAAGCACCCCGCGAATCGCAAGCCAGCGATTGATACCGTAGTCCCCGTTAAGCGATAGTGCTGCTGCGAAGTGCGTCACGCGTCCGATGCCCTCTATTTGATTCGGAGTGTTAGGCTTTGCCAGTTGCGCGCTGTCCCAGCTCGCGAGTCCCGGGCGAACAGAAAGCTTTAAGGAGTAGTTCGGAGTCACAATTCCGGACCGGAAACCAAACGTCGCGAAGATCACATTCCCGCCTGCCCTGTTCGTCGGCCGTGGGCTGGCATTCGGCTGGTAATCGAAGTCGGAATCAAAATCCACCCAGCGCGACACGCGGTAGGAAAAACCAACTCCGCCACCGTTAGTCCATCGCCGGCACGCGGTGCAGGTTGACGTATTCACGGGAAGCGAAATCCCGTTGTAATGCGGGAAAATCTCATACTTCGGCAGGCTGCGGATGAATTCCGCCTTGCCATTGTCGAAATGCACCCCTTCCTGCTCAACCACATCCGGATGCTGCCAGTCGCGATACCACGGACTCTTGCCCCGTAACAGGTTCGCGCCCGTACGCGTCGGATTCAGAGCACCACGCATGATCTTTGGAAAAAGCCTCGTGCTGTCACCCTGAATTCGGTCACTGATATAACGGTCGATCGCATCCTCCCCGATCACCCACGCGATCCCCCCGACCGGCGTCATGATGAAGTCGGTCCAGCCTGTGTTGTTCGTGTACTCCGCATTCGGGTTCGTACAAGGGAAAGGACAGTGCAAGGGATAGGTATACCCGCCGGCGCTCCCGATCGCAGCCTCTCCCAAAGGCCCGATCTTCTGCTGAGTGCTGTAGACAGTCGCCCAGAGAAGTGCCTTGAAACGGCTCTTCCAATAGGGCGAGCTATTGCTCAGCCGCAGATACTTCTGCGTTGGGCTGTTTTGAATCTCAATGAAGGCCGACACAGCGCCCTGCATCGGATGCCCGATATCATCAACAAGAAAATCATCGCCATCCGACCATCGGGTCATATCCCAATGCGTCATGGAAATGCCGTAATTACGCCAGTAGGGTCCTGTAGCAGTAAGGTGCCGTGCGTAGTAATCCGTGAAGAACCTGTACGTGTTCTCGGCAGCGATGAATCCCAGCGACTGCCACAGCAGCCCTTTCCAGTGATAGCCTCCCGTCACCGGAAGGTTTTCCATTTGATCATTCTGATGGTGGCCCGCAGACACACTCTCGTGCCACTTGGCAAAGAGCGGCAACAATTGCAGTTGAGCCTGCGCCGAATTAGTCTTAAGCGCCTCATCATTGGGATCGGCTACAGCGCCGGTGCGGAAATTACTTGCCCTCGCGCTTTCATCCTCACCGTCTTTCATTGAAAAAGACGTCAACCCTAATTCGTTTGGTGTCGCAATCGAGGACTCCGGTGCCATCGCGACCGCCCTCTCTGGTTCCACGAGCGAGGATTGCGCTTTGGCTAAGGGTGAAATGCACGCCAGCAGAAGCCCGGCGGAAAAACTTAAGAAGCAACCTCTACGCGAGCACAAGGAACAAATTCCTCCAATTGCTTTCAGAAGAAACAAACAGCCCAAAACCGGCGAGTCAGGTTACCAAACGGCAACTTTCAGGCGCAAAATATCTTTAAGCCAGAGGCCTGAACATCTGAACCCATTTCGCACCCCTTTGTCTCCACCCCATTCACCCGTTAAACTCCAGTGGAATGCCTTCACCAAGAACTCAGAACACAGATCCTGATCGGCTCGTCTCCGCCGCACGCGCCGAGGACGAAAGCTCGTTCGAGCTCAAGCTGCGGCCTCGCCGCCTCAGCGAGTTCATTGGGCAGACAAAGGCCAAGGAACAGCTGGCCATTGCGCTTGAGGCAGCCCGCTCCCGCGGTGAAGCCCTCGACCACGTGCTGCTCTTCGGTCCTCCCGGTTTAGGCAAAACTACATTAGCTACCATCATTGCAAATGAGTTAGATGTAGGTTTTCAGCAAACTTCCGGCCCTGCTCTTCAAATTCAGGGCGACCTGACAGCGATTCTGACGAATATTCGAGATCGCCAGGTGCTCTTTCTGGACGAAATCCACCGCCTCCAGCCGGTCCTCGAGGAAAAACTATACACCGCACTCGAGGACTACAAACTCGACATCATCATTGGCCAGGGACCTGCAGCCCGCACACACGTCATGGACATCAAACCCTTCACCTTCGTGGCTGCCACTACGCGACCTGGTCTACTGTCTTCGCCGCTCCGTTCGCGCTTTGGAATTCTTCTGCGCCTCGAGTTCTATTCCGACGACGATCTCCGTTACGTTGTCGAACGGTCCGCCGATGTACTCAACGTCCCAATCGATCACGATGGTGGGGCTGAAATCGCGATGCGCTCACGCGGAACCCCACGAATAGCCAACCGCCTTCTCCGCCGCGTTCGAGATTACGCGCAGGTGCGCGGCTCCGGCAAAATCGACCGCGCGACCGCAGAGTATGCTCTCAAAATGCTCGAAGTTGATGCTCACGGCTTTGACGAGCTCGATCGCCGCCTGTTAATGACGATCATTGAAAAATACGATGGAGGCCCCGTCGGCCTCAACACGCTCGCCGCCACACTTGCCGAAGAAGAGGACGCGCTCGAAGAGGTCTACGAGCCGTTTCTCATCCAGCACGGATTCCTCGATCGCACTCCCCGAGGCCGTGTCGCCACACGATTGGCTTATGAGCACTTCGGTCTGCCGCTGCCTCGCAGGCAAACACCGCTCTTTTGAGAAGCTGCCATCTACGGCAAAACGTTATTGAAATGAACAAACATCAAAATCAAAAGGAGAATGTTTATGGCCCGCACCGAATCGGCAATGCTCGCGCTCGGAACCTCAGCCCCCGATTTCGTCCTTAAAGACGTAGTCACGAAGCATGAGATGAACACGCAGAACATCAGCGGCCCCAAGGGCCTGCTCCTCATGTTCATCTGCCGCCATTGCCCATTCGTAAAGCATCTCGAAAAAGCACTCGCCCAATTGGGTCACGACTACGAAGGCAAGGGCGTCGGCATCGTCGCCATCAGTAGTAACGACGCCCAGAACTATCCCGAGGACGCACCCGAAAGCCTCGCACAGCAGGCTGAGCTACTCGGTTTCGACTTCCCCTACCTCTATGACGAAACCCAGGAAGTCGCCCGCGCCTACGATGCAACCTGCACGCCGGACTTCTTCCTCTTCGACGGCGCGCTCAAGCTTGTCTACCGCGGACAATTCGACGACAGCCGTCCCGGGAATGGCATTCCTGTCACCGGAAAAGATCTCCGCGCCGCTTTGGACGCCGTAATCGCAGGAAAGACCGTCAGCCCGGACCAGCACCCGAGCCTCGGCTGCAATATCAAATGGAAAGAGTAGAAATGTCTTAAACTGCCTTGGCGATCGGTGCTGCCAGCTCATTCTCAGTCAATGCAGAGCGCCGGTCGCGAGATCGTGAGCCCTGCAGGTCCAGCGATTTCAGATACTCGCGGAACGCTGGCCCCAGATCCTCGCGCCTCAACGCAAAATCGACCGTAGCCTTCAGCATCCCCAACTTGTCGCCGGCATCATACCTCACGCCTTCAAAGCTGTATCCATAGACTTTTTCGGTGTGCAACAAAGCTTTGATTCCATCCGTAAGCTGCAATTCGCCGCCCGCGCCTGGAGTGATCGACTCCAGCATGTCAAAAATCGCCGGGGTCAGGAGATAACGCCCGATAATCGCATTTTTCGATGGAGCATCCTCCATCTTCGGTTTTTCCACCATCCCACGCACTTCAACAATCCGTGGATTGCTCTTTAGCGGCATCCCGTCCAGAACTCCATATGATGAAATCGCCGGGCCCTCCACCACCTGCGTCGCCAGAACGGAGCCCTGCACTTTCTCGAAAACATCGATCATCTGCTTCAGGCAAGGCACTGACGCATCAATCACGTCATCCGGCAGAATTACCGCAAACGGCTCGTCACCAACCAGGTCCTTGGCCATCAGCACAGCATGACCCAGTCCCATCGCTTCCTTCTGCCGCACATATGAGATTGACACCATGTTCGAAATATTCCGCGACAGTTCCAGCAGATCGGTTTTGCCGCGCTTCTCAAGAGCCGTCTCCAACTCATGACTTATGTCGAAGTGATCTTCGATCGCAGACTTGCCGTGCGCCGTAACAATAATGATCTGATCACATCCCGCAGCCAGCGCCTCTTCCACCCCATATTGGATAATCGGTTTATCCACTAGCGCCAGCATCTCTTTGGGAATCACTTTGGTGGCCGGCAAAAAGCGCGTTCCGAACCCTGCCGCCGGAAAAACAGCCTTACGTACTTTTTTCATCGAAATTCCTTGGTCCCTTAGTCAGGTCTGTCAAACATAGATGCAAATTACAAGACTGGCGAATTGTCCCCCAGCATGGCCCGCCGCACAATCTTAATCGGAGCTCCACCCTGGCGCATAAAGTCATCGTGAAATTTCTGCAGTGAAAAATTTGCGCCTTCTTTTTGCTGCATGTCAGCCCGGAGCTTCATAATCTCCAGCTTCCCCAACGTGTAGTAAAGATATGTAGGATCACCCGTCCCCCGCTTCGTCTCAACGTCCGCGATCGAAGGCGACTGGTACCCGTCCGACACAAAAAACGCTCGCGCCTGATCGAGCGTTATCTGCCCTGTGTGCATTTTTATGCCCACAATGAAACGCGCATCCCGCAGCAACGCATCCTGTAACTGCCCCAGCCGGATCAGCTTTGCCTCGCGTTCGTCCTTTGCGCCGGCGCCCGGTTGCGCATACCCCTCATCCAGCATCATCTGCTCGCAGTAGTGGGCCCAGCCCTCAACATTCGTGTTCGAAGTAATCAGTTTCCGGACTTTGCTCAAATTCCCGTACTTCACCCACAAAAACTGCACATAATGCCCCGGATACGCCTCATGTACCGAGGTGCTGACCACAGTGCCTACATTGAACGCCGCCATGTGCTCGGCGATGTGCTCCACTGTCCAGTCCTTTTCCGGCAGCGTCACATTAAAGTAAGCGGTGGTCGAATGCATCTCGAACGGCCCCGGCGAATCCATCGATGCCTGCGTCGTCGCCCGCATAAATGGCGGAGTCTCTTGCAGCACCGGCTGTACGGTCGACGGAATAGTAATGATGTGGTGCGAATTGATGAATCCGACTTCACCATCAAACCGATCGTGGAAGGCCTGCAGAAGCTTATCCGGAGCAGGATGGTCCGTCGCCAGTTCCGCCAGAACTTCCTTCGGCGTCTTCGACGGATCAACCTCTTTCGCGATCCGCGCGAATTCAGCCTGATTCTTATGCATATCGGCGTACGCAATATCCAGCAGCTTCGGCAACGGAGTGTCCACCATCTCGTCATAGTCAAGCTTCTTTGAGTAGGTCTCCGCGCCCAGTTTGAAATCCCCATGCGAGCGCGGCAGTAAATCGGTCTTCACCCACTGCTCGTAATCCTTGAGCGCCGCAATGACTGCGTCATTCGTCTTGTGAAACTCCGCTATCGTCGCCTGATCCTTCGCGTCGGTAAACGCCGAGGGCACATCGGTTTGGAAAAAGCTGATGAGGTCCGGCAACTGCTCCAGCGCGATCTCCGTATAAATCTGCGGCGGATTATTCAGGTTCTTCCGTGCCTCCATCAGCGCCGCCGGCATCTGCTTCTCGCGCGCAATCAGCGAGCGCAGCCGGTCGTCCGCCGGCGCAAACTTCCGTTCCATCAGCGAAAAAGCACTCGCCGTGATTCCGCTTGAGTAAAGATCCGGATTCTTCTCCCATCCGCGAACTGTCTCCAGTTCCAACAGATTCCCGCGAATGTTGTTGCGAACCATCTCCAGGTCACCCTGCATGCTCAAGTCGAGCTTAGACTCATCCACCGCATCGAACTTCGCTTCGAAATCCTTGAGCGCAGCCACTTCCTGGTCGACTCCCGCGCGGCTGTAGTCCTCAAGAGCCGGATCATACTGGTGCAGTCCTGCCAGCGTGCCGCCAGTAGGGCCAAATTTGAAAACCACCTGCGAAAAATACTGGTCTGCAAGTTGACTAAAACCATCCGCCGGACTCTGAGCCCTCAACTGCCCACTCATCAGGCCTCCGCAAGCGATCACAGCCGCAATCAATTGACGATTCATCTTGCCCCGCGCAAATTCTCAAAATAATAAAGACTTCTACTGCGCAACTTCTTCGCGCACTACCAGCTGATCCAGCAATGCCCTGACCTCCACCAGCACGTCGTCCGGCTTTGGCGACGCTAGAGGATATCGCAGTAGACCCTGTGGTGTGAATTGCGCCCCACGCTTGGCATTTTTCGCCACCAGTTTCATTAGCCGGCCGGGATCGATGCCCGCATTCTCGGTGAACTTGATGTGCAACTGGTCACGTTTTCGGTCTACTTGCGCCACACCCACGCGCTCGCACTCAATCCTTAGCAGAGCAGCATCCAGCAGGTGCCGTACGCTGTCCGGAACTGGACCATACCGGTCCTCAAGCTCCGCCCTCACATCGGCAATTTCGCTCTCGTTCTGCACACCTGCAATCTTTTTATATATCCGCAACCGTTGGTTTTCTTCGGCAATATAGCTCTCGTCGATGCGCAGCCCGATCCCCAGGCTCAATTGCGTCGTCGTGCGCTCCACGCGCTCTTCGCCCTTCAGCTTGCTGACCGCCTCTTCTAACATGGTCGTGTAAAGCTCAAATCCCACCGCTTCGATATGTCCGCTTTGTTCGCCGCCAAGCATATTCCCAGCGCCCCGCAGCTCCAAGTCGAGCGCCGCAATCTTGAACCCAGCCCCCAGATCCGAAAACTCCTTCAGCGCCGCGAGTCGCGCCCGCGCAATCGCCGTAAGCTCCTGCTCCGGCGGAATCAGCAGATATGCATACGCTCGCCGATTCGACCGTCCGACGCGCCCCCTCAATTGATAAAGCTCCGACAATCCATGCCGATCGGCGCGATTAATAATGATCGTGTTCGCCAGCGGGATATCCAGCCCGTTTTCAATAATCGTCGTCGCCACCAGAACATCGTGCTCATGGTGCATGAATGAGAGCATTACCTTCTCCAGTTCGCCCTCGCCCATCTGTCCGTGGCCAACCGTAATTCGCGCCGCCGGAACCAGTTCCTGCAGCTTTGACGCCAACTCGTAAATCGTTTCTACCCGGTTGTGAACAAAATAAATCTGGCCACCGCGCTCCAGTTCGACCTCAATTGCTGACCGGATCAGCTTCTCATCAAACTTCGCGACCACCGTCTGAATCGCCATGCGGTCCTTCGGTGGAGTCTCGATCACGCTCATGTCGCGCAGTCCAACCATCGACATGTGCAGCGTCCGCGGAATCGGCGTAGCCGACATCGCCAGCACATCGATCTCCCGCCTCATCTGCTTCAGTTTCTCTTTGTGCCTCACGCCGAACCGTTGCTCTTCATCCACAACCAGCAACCCCAGATCATGAAACTTGATGTCCTTCGAAAGCAGCCGGTGTGTGCCGATCAAAATGTCTACCTTGCCCGCTTCCGTCGCCTCTACAATCTGCTTCTGTTCTTTGGCGGTTCTGAAGCGTGAGATCAGCTCAATATTGATCGGGAACATCTTGAACCGGTTCTTGAACGTCTCGGAATGCTGGAAGCTCAGCACCGTCGTCGGCGTCAGCACCGCCACCTGCTTGCCGTCCTGAACCGCCTTGAACGCAGCCCGCATGGCGACTTCCGTCTTGCCATAGCCCACATCGCCGCACAGCAGCCGATCCATCGGAGTCTCCGACTCCATATCGCGCTTGATGTCGTTAATCGCCGAAGTTTGATCGTCCGTCTCGTTGTAGTCGAAAGCGTCCTCGAACTCACGCTGAAATTCATTGTCCGGAGTAAACGAATGTCCCCGCGCTGCCTTCCGCTGCGCGTAAAGCTTCAGCAGCTCATCGGCCATATCCTGCATGGCCTTGCGAACCTTGGCCTTCGTCTTCGCCCACTGCTGCGAACCAAGCCTGTTCAGCGCCGGAGCAGGCCCACTCTCCGTCGAGCGGTACTTCTGAATCAAGTCCAGACGGGTCAGCGGAACATACAGCCTTGCCTGTTCCGCAAACTCCAGCACCATGAACTCGATCGTCGTTCCGTCCTGTTCAATCTCCTTCAGGCCCATGTACTGCGCAATGCCGTGCTCCACATGCACTACATAGTCGCCCACGGCCAGGTCGCGAAAATCCGAAACAAACGCCGCCGTCTTCGACTTCCGCGGAGCGGGCCGCGCCATCACGTCCGCATCATCTGAAAAATCATTCGCGCCAAAGACAACCAGATTCGCATCCGGCAGACTCACCCCGTTCGCCAGCGTACTGCGCACCAGAATCGGCGTTCGCAAATTCCCTGCAAGGTAGCTCGACTCGTCATACACGTTCTCGCTGCCCGCATGCTGCACTCGGCTGCCCAACCTGTACGGCAGTTCATACTCACGCAATAAATTCGCTAGCCGCTCTACCTCGCCCTGGTTCGGAGCCGCCAGCATCATGCGCGTATCCTGCTCCATCAGCGTGCGAACCTGCTCCACAAACGCCGGAATCGACCCATGGAACCGTAGCGTCGGCCGCGAGTTGAAAGGAATCTCGCCCAGCGTCGTGTCATCGTCCAGAACATCCACCGCGCCAAGCTGATCAATATCCAGTCCGGGATGCGATCCCAGTTGCGCCTCGAGAATCTCCGGACGGAGATAAATATCCTCCGGCCGAACCAGCGATCCGATGCTCGCCCGCTCATGCCGCTGCTCAACCTTGTTCCACCAGCGGTCGATCTGGTTTTTCACCATCGCCGGCTCTTCCACAAACAGCGCACAGCTCGGCATCAGATCCAGCAGCGATCCGGTGGCTCCTGCCACTCCTGCGAAAAACTCCCATCCCGGAAACACACTCACGCCGCCCGCGGCAATCGCCGCTTCCACCATCTCCGCGTCATCGCCTGCGCCCAGGCGTGCCCCGCTCAAGCGCGCGTGAACCGCCGCCAGCAGCCGCTCCGTAACCGGAATCTCCGTCAGCGGAAGCAGCAGCGCTTCATCCAATCCTGTCGACGATCGCTGTGTCTCCGGATCGAACTTCCGGATCGTCTCAATCTCGTCGCCGAAAAACTCGAACCGAACCGGCCTGTCCGCTTCCGGCGAATACACATCCAGAATCCCGCCCCTTCGCGTGTACTGCCCCGGCATCTCGACAACATCCATCGGCGTGTAGCCCACGCACGAAACGTGCGCCAGCAGCGTCTCGACGTCCACTTCTTCGCCGCGGCGCAACACCTGCGCCAGTCCCGCGTAAAAAGGAGCAGGAAACAGCTTCATCGCCGCCG
>JGI12627J18819_10000691_pt1 | contig 11210 bp, 11 predicted proteins | sample TexAe_OM1H0_M2_FD_18819 | JGI IMG/M metagenome (IMG submission 18819)
TCATAGGCGAGGATCGTCTGCGGATGCGCAGCATCGATGAGGTCGATGCTCTCATAGTAGCGGGTGCTCTCGGAATCGACGCTGGACTCGCCATCGTCCAGGGTATCGGCGCAATGGAAAACGACAAAACGGGCCTCTGGCCTGACGCCGGCGCGCGATAGGATCTCCGCGAGCGGCACGCCGGTCCATTTGCCGATGCAGCTCCAGCCCTCGACGCAATCATGCCGAGTGATCTGGGTGCGCGCGGCTAAGCTGCGCAGCTCCTCGAGCGACAGCGACAACTCGCGCGCGACGAGGCCGTGAACCTTCAGGCGCCAATCGGCAAAATGTTTGTCAACGAGATTGAGGTAGTCCTCGTCCTGGGGGTCGGTTGAACCGTTGGGACGAAACGCCGGAGAGATGTCGGCCTCACTGTATTCCGGCGCGAGCCGATGAGCCCCAATGAGCAGACGCTGCACCGTGTAGGTGAGGCTGTTTGCGGCATCGAGCAGCGAACGGAAAGGCGGTGCGCTCGCTACGCGGTCACAACCCGACAAAGCGAGGCCGCCGATTGCGACAAGTGCCTGCAGTAAATCGCGGCGGCGCAGATGATCACGCGACATCGGTCGTCCTCGGATTGCCGAGATCGTACCAGCCGGTAATCATCGAGCGCAGATTGTTCCAGACACCCGAGATCAACACCATCACAAAATGCACAATGACGAAAAGCACAAGGCTCGATGCGGTGACGAAGTGGATCAGCCGCGCCGTCTGGCGTCCTCCGAACAGCGTCAGCAGCTGCGGCACGGCGCTGTCGATGCCGGGCGACATGGTGAGGCCCGTGAGGATCATCAGCGGGAACAGCACGAAGACGACCAGAAGATAAGCGAGCTGCTGCAGCACGTTGTATCGCTTCGCCGCGTCGCCGCGTGGGAAGCGCAGCCGCAGATGTTCGAGGAACTCCTTCCCGACATGGCCAAGCTCCTCACGACTGGGGAGAAGATCTCTGACGAAATGCCAGCTCGCGATGCCCCAGACGAGATAGCCAAGGGCATTCAGCACCAATAGCCATGCGAAGAAGAAATGCCAGCGCCGTCCAGTCGCGAGATCCTGGAAGCTCGGGACGGTGACCCAACTCGGGAAGGCCCGCCGTGAGACTTGCCCGCCCTCGTTCGAGACGCCGAGAACCCCCGTCGTGTCGAAGGAATGGCCCAAAATCATTGTTTCTCCGACGAGGCCGTTGGCCGACAGATGCGCCTGAATCGACATGGCTGGATGGTCGAAATCGGAACGCTCGCCGACATAGAGCGCCGGATGGGCGTTGAATATCTGCAGTCCGCTCATCAGAAGGAGCGTGAAGCAGATGACATTGATCCAATGCGTGACACGCACCGGCGCGGCATGGCGGCGATACCAGCGCTTGGCGACAGGAAAATCGTGGGTGGGCAAATCGTGCGTAGGCATGGCGGCCATATCATGCTCCGGCAGTTGGGCGCGCTAACCGCCGGGCGCACATACTTTGCGTGTTGGTGAACCGCGAAGTATGTGCGCTCTTGACGAATGCGGTGATCAGCGAAGGGATCACCGGTTGATCGTCTACTTTGCGGCAGCCTCGATTACCTTGGCGACCGCTTCCGGCTGAGAGACAAAAACAGCGTGGCTTGCGGCCAATTCGGTAACCTTGGCGCCCGAGCGTTGATACATCCAACGCTGAAGCTCAGGGCTTATCACGCGATCTTTGGTGGTCAGGATGGCGTAGCTGGGTTTGTCGTGCCATGCAGCCTCGGTGAGAGGCGTGCCCATGGCCTTCTCGGCAAGCTGCTGCTGCGAGTCCGACATGAACTTAGCCTCCGCCGCCGGGACGTCCGCGGCATAGGTTTCCCGGAACTTCGCCGCCGGGATGTAGAAATATTTGACGTCCGGCGCGGCCCGATTGGTAGCCGCCCGCATGGCATCGTTTGGCGCGGCGAACTTCGACATAAGCTGGCCGCTGGCCTCTCCCTTATCGGGCTGGAGGGCGGCCACATAGACGAGAGCGCTGACCTTGGGGTCGTTTCCTGCTTCTGTGATCACCGAGCCTCCATAGCTGTGGCCGACCAGCACGACGGGCCCCGTCTGCTGATCGATAACGCGCTTGGTGGCATCCACATCCTCGGCGAGGCCGGTGAGCGGCTCCTGCACGATAGTTACATGGAAGCCGTCCTTGTTCAGGATGTCGTAGATGGCGCGCCAGCCAGAGCCATCCGCCAGTGCGCCATGGACAATGACGATGTCCTTCGCAGCCGGCTTTGTCTGGGCGTGAGCCATCGTGCCGCTCATGGCGATCATGAGGGCAATGGCGGAAGTCTTTCGCAGAATAGACATTTGATTCTCCGGGTGTTTCACTTGCCCGTTGCTTCGCGTAACCATCCCGTAGCGGGCGATTATTCACCGGTGATGGCCAATCTGGTTGACGCAGGTAGAATTTTGCGCCCGACGCGCCGGGCGCAGAGGCATCAGGCCAGCTGATTCTTCATTCCCAGAATATCGACAGGCTCGACTGACGGAGGCTTTGCCAGCATTTCTTCGACCCGCGACATCAGGGACTTGGCCATGTTGCCAGCGAGATGTGCCTGGCGATCCTCTTCGCTGGCAAAGGCGTCGAAGACACCGAACGTCGTCGGCGAGAGCTTGAGAGCAAACCAGATCGGCGTACCCGCCTCCCGGTTTGTCATTTCAACGCCGGCGGCAAGGAAGTCCGCAACCGCCTGCTCCTTGCCCGGCTTGGCCTCCAGCCGGACCAATAACCCGCACTTGATCGTCATTTTTCCTCTCCACTCGAAGATTGAAGGGCTCCAAAGCCGCCGGAGAACTTACGAGAGAGACGACTCTGGAGGTATTGGCAGGATTGCCAATCTTGATATCGATCCAGCCATAGTGGTTCTTGTTTTCAGCCGATTTATCAGGAGTTTTAATCGGCTGAGCAGAGACGAAGCCGTGATTGTGGTGTTGGCAAACATGTTAATTCTGATATCATTCTTGCCATGCGCATTCACATCCTTGCTCTCAATGGCGTGTTCGACACCGGTCTGGCCGCGGTGCTTGACGCCTTCGAAATCGCCAACGCGCTGGCGAAAATGAGCGACATTTCCTCGCCGCCCATCCAGACGAAGGTGGTAGGCCTGCGGAAGACCGTAACAACCTCGCAGGGCCTGAGCGTGCCGGTGACCTCGGCGTCGCGTGCGCAGACACCGGATGCAGTGGTGATGCCTGCCATCAACCGGATCATGCCGGATGTGCTCGTACAGGCGCTCGCCAGCGGCGAGGTACGCGAAGCCGGTGCAGTGCTGCACAAATGGTCGGATCGTGGCGCGCTGACCGCGGCCGCCTGCGTGGGTACCTTCGTGCTGGCGGAAGCGGCCTTGCTCGACGGCGAAGAGGCTACCACCACGTGGTGGTTGGCACCCCTGTTCCGACAACGCTATCCGCGTGTGCGGCTCGATGAGTCGCGAATCATCGTGCAGTCCAACACAGTCGTCACCGCCGGTGCGGCGCTTAGCCACCTGGACCTGGCGCTGACCCTGATCCGGCGCGCCAACCCCGAACTGGCCGACCTCACGGCGAAGTATCTGGTCGCCGACGCACGCACCTCGCAGGTGCCCTATGCGATCCCTGGCCACCTGGTCCACGCCGATCCGCTGGTAACCAAGTTCGAGCGCTGGGTGCGGCTGCGTCTGGCCAACGGATTCTCGCTGGATCAGGCTGCGGTGGCACTCGCTACCAGCAAACGCACACTGGCGCGCCGGATGCAGAGCGTGTTGGGAAAATCGCCGCTCGAATACCTTCAGGATCTGCGGATCGAGCGCGCCGTGCACCTGCTCGAGACAAGCCAGGCCAGCGTCGATCAGATCGCCGCCGAAGTCGGCTATGCCGAAGGCGTGACGCTGCGCGCGCTGCTGCGTCGGAAGCTAGGCCGCGGCGTACGCGAAATCCGACGCAGCCGCTGAGGCCGGCTCGCCCACGCCTCACAAATCTCGGCTAAACTGGGGTGCTGTCGCTTGATAGCGCGGCATTGCCTGTAGCTGCTCCCAGGCGAAACCATCCGCGAGGGTAAGTGAAGCCAGGAAGCAGATCTGGGGAACGTAAAAAACACCGAGCGAGGAACGCTCACCCGCGATACCGACAGCTGCTCAGGATGCCTTGCTTTAACGTCTCGCGGAGCGAGACCTTTCTACTGTTCAAAGCGTGCCAATTGGCGCGTTGCACTGACCTGCCGCAACTATGAGGTAGGGGCCAGATGGAGGTAGCCGGTCATCGAACCTGATTTCGACGGGAGGTTAGGGAGGCGCCCGCGCACGTCTGTCTGGAAAGTGCTTCCGAATCAGCCAAAGCGGGTCTGATTCCTGCAGACCTGATCGTATCGCCTGAATTTAGAAGATCTTCCTGACCTCGGCCAGGCAATTTTTGACCATTATCGCAGCGGCTCGATGGTCAATCTCCCNNAGCGATATCTCGATCACATTTAATCGCTTGATGTCCCTANCGGACGGGCCATTCTTTTCGAGCAACCNCGTTATCACGACTTCTCAGCAATGAGATACTTCAACGTGCAAGGGGAGTTCTAAAAAGCCCACCGAANGAACANGTGAGGANNCTATGCCAAAGTGCCACCGGGCCGCAGCGCTCTTGGGAAGCAGTGCTATGCCAACGTCCGCAGCTTGCGCGCGTAGTTTANCCTGAACGTCGGTGCCGAGAATCTGACCCGTGCGTCCTTGCCGGTTCCAAGATGACACGGCGCCAGTTCGTCTGATTTCAATCTATGCACAACCAATCCGCGGTATTTGCCGTTCATGCGCAAACTTAAGCACTTCATGTCAGGTTGATGGAAACAAGGAGGTCGTCGTGGTCACACAAGTCAAGCATTACATCAATGGCAAGCAGGTCTCTGGCCGTAACGGGCGGACGTCGTCTGTCTTCAATCCCGCAACAGGCGAGCAAAGGGGGTTGGTATCGATCGCGAACGCCGCGGACGTCGCAAATGCTGTCGCTGCGGCGACAAAGGCTGCGCCGGCATGGGCGGCGACGACGCCCTTGCGGCGAGCCAGGATACTGAACCGATTCCTCCGGATTCTCGAGGAACGTATCGACGAACTTGCGGACGCCATCGTTGCCGAGCATGGAAAGGTCCACTCGGACGCCGTCGGCGAAATTCAGCGTGGTATGGAAGTTGTGGAATTCGCGACCGCGGCCCCGCAGCTGTTGAAGGGTGAGTTCACCGACAACGTCGGAACACGCGTCGATAGCTACTCTACACGTCACCCCCTCGGCGTGGTCGCCGGAATTACTCCTTTCAATTTTCCCGCGATGGTTCCGATGTGGATGTTTCCCGTCGCACTTGCCTGTGGAAACGCCTTTATCCTGAAGCCGTCCGAAAGAGACCCATCGGCGTCACTGATCTACGCGGAGTGGCTCAAGGAAGCGGGTCTTCCCGACGGCGTATTCGGCGTGGTCCACGGCGACAAGGAAACCGTCGATGCGCTGCTGCATCATCCGGACATCTCGGCGATCAGCTTCGTGGGATCGACCCCGATCGCGCGGTACATCTACGAGACGGCCGCGGCGACGGGAAAGCGTTGCCAAGCGCTGGGCGGCGCCAAGAACCACATGATCATCATGCCAGATGCCGACATGGACCGGGCGGTCGACGCTCTGATGGGCGCCGCTTTTGGTTCCGCCGGCGAACGTTGCATGGCGATTTCCGTCGCGGTCCCGGTGGGCGACACGACGGCGAATAGGTTGATCTCCGCGTTGGCGCCAAAGATACGCAGCCTGAAAATCGGACCCGGCACCGATCCGGAAGCGGAAATGGGCCCGCTCGTCACGAAGCAGCATTTGGACAAGGTCCGCGGCTACATCGACGCTGGTGTCGCAGAGGGTGCAAAATTAATCGTCGACGGTCGCGGCTTCAAAATGCAGGGTTACCAGGACGGCTACTTCATCGGCGGGTCGTTGTTTGATCATGTCACCCCGAACATGAAGATCTACAAGGAAGAGATTTTTGGACCCGTCCTGTCAGTCGTTCGCGCTCCCGACTACGACACCGCCGCACGGTTGATCAACGAGCACGAATTCGGCAACGGCACATCGATCTTTACGCGCGATGGCGACGCGGCTCGGGAATTCGCGCACCAAATCAAGATTGGTATGGTCGGAATCAATATTCCGATCCCGGTGCCGATGGCATTCCACTCCTTCGGTGGCTGGAAAGCGTCGATCTTTGGCGACCACTACATGCATGGCCCGGAAGGTGTTCGTTTCTATACCCGGTTGAAGACGATCACGAGCCGCTGGCCAACCGGCATTAGAGCTGGCGCCGAGTTCGTAATGCCTACGATGTCCTGATCGCAACGACTGGCCTGCTGCGCATCCAGCGCAGCGGGCCGATTCGCAGAAGGCAGCGATAAATCCGTCGGTTCTCAATAAACTGACCGGCCTGGCGGACACAACGGGTGACATCCTTGGGTCACACGGAGACTGATGATGCCACTCTTGTGCTTCGATCTAATCCAGGGTCGCTCGGAACACCAGATCGAGACGATATTGCACGTCACCCACGAGGTTTTGGTCAAGTCGTTCAATGTACCAGAGCGCGATCGCTATCAAATCGTGAGAGAACATGCGCCATCCAGAATGATCGTTGAGGATTCGGGTCTCGGTATCGTGCGAACTCCGAAAGTACTGATCCTTCAAATCACGACCCGCCCTCGCAGTCGAGCCATGAAGCAGGCGTTCTATGATTCGCTGGTGGAGAAATTGGATGCTGTGTGCGGTATCGCACCAAGCGATGTTATCGTCACTTTCGTAACGAACACGGACGAGGATTGGTCGTTTGGACTCGGACGGGCTCAATTTCTTACAGGAGAGCTGTAACCTGTCGAAGCTCAACGCTTAGATCTGGGCTAAGAGAAGCGCCGCTTCGAAGCACATTCCGATAGTACGAGGTGACGCTCCTTTTCCAAAAGGCCTTACCGTAACTTTCGGCGAACGTCGTGCGTCTCTACTACAGTTACGTCTGAGAAGATCCCATATTCGTGGTCACTGCGTGCTCGCGGCGAGCCGGCTGAAATGCGAGAGGGCATCTGCCGCAAGCCGCTCGGTAAGTTGGCCCGACGGCAAGCGAGGCGACAGCCGGGCCGACTGCCCTGACCAGAGGTTCGTAAAATCGCCCGAGCCCACGGCTTCTGCCTTCGCGCGCAAAGGTGCGAGACCTCCTCCCGCGAACGGAAAGGCAGGCGCCGAGGGCGACAGCGGACCGATCTCGCGAATGAGTCGGTTCAGGACGCCGCGCGCAGGCCGGCCGGTGAAAACGTTGGTCACGGCGGTCCCGTCGTCCGAGGTATTTTCGAGCGCTTCTCGGTAGATCTTCGAGATCTTCGCTTCCGGCGAGAAGAGGTAAGCCGTCCCGATTTGGACGGCAGCTGCACCAAGGGAGAATGCCGCGACAATCCCGCGGCCATCCGCGATTCCTCCGGCCGCAATGACAGGTACTTTGACGGCATCGACCACCTGGGGCAGCAGCGACATCGTTCCGACCTGGGCGGACATGTCATCGGTAAGGAAGTTGCCGCGGTGACCGCCTGCTTCAACTCCCATCGCGATTACGGCATCGCATCCATGCGCCTCCAGCCAGACGGCCTCTCTCACCGTGGTCGCGGACGAGATGATCTTCGCGCCGGTGCTCCTCACCCGATCGAGCAGCAGATCGCTGGGTAGCCCGAAATGGAAGCTCACCACTTCCGGCCGGATGGCCTCGACTATCGAGCAATATGCGTCATCGAATGGGATCCGATTTGCAGAAGCCACCTGCACCTCGAGATCGATACCGAACTGGATATAGTATGGTTCCAGTTGCTTGCGCCATTGGCGATCGACAAGCGGGTCATTGCCTGCCGGAGTATGGCAGAAGAAATTCACGTTGACGGGAGCGGAAGTAGCCGTCCTGAACTTGATCAACGCTTCCGTAAGCTGAGTTGGCGTCATCTGCGAGGACGCCAAGGATCCAAGTCCACCTGCAACAGCAACCGCGATAGCCATCTCAGTCGTGCTGGATCCCGCCATCGGCGCCTGAATGATAGGGTGCTTGATGTTGAAAAGCTTTTGGATCCGATCATCAGGCCAATGCGCCATGGCTTACCTTTCAGAGACTGCTGAACCTGCGCCGGCGGGAACGACAACCGCCATGGGAAGCGCTACAAGCCGCGTGCTCATTCCTTCGCGATGCCCACGAGCTTGGTGTCGGGGACATGGGCCGAAGCAGCCATTCGCTTTCGGTATTCTTCGACCGGCAGACCTCCCCATCCCCAGTTCTCGACGTCGACCTCGTCGATGACCACGAACGTCGAGTTCATGGGCTTGTTCAGGACGTCGAGAAGAAGCTTGCTCACGCCCTCGATCAACTGTGCCTTCTGTTGGCGTGTCACGCTCGTGTGCGCCGGAAGCGTCCCCTCCCGCGTGATCTGAATGTTGACGATCGGCATCGTACGTCTCCTGCTGGCTTGTCGTTGATCGTTGACTGAAAGACGGCGGCCCAGGCCATCGCTCCATTCTGGCAATGACCGGCTGGCCCATCGGTCGCCGCGCAGGATTTCGCCCATTGATAAAAGGGGCGTTTGAATCGCGCCGACGATATCTTGAACTTCTCCCATGCGCCCGACCTCTTGGACGAGTTCAGATCGTCGCAAGCCGCTTTAACCTGGCTTCATCCCATGAAATCCCGCTGCCGGCCTTCTCCGACGTGAGAACCATTCCATCGCGGATCTTCAGCGGCTCCTCGATAATCGCATCTGCCCAATCAACGTACTCAAGCCAATGGGCGGTGGGCGTTGCGCAAAGGAGGTGGGCGCTGATTTCAGGCATCAGATGCGACGACATTTCGATGCCGTGGGCTGCGGCTACGCCGGCTGCCTGCAGCCAACCGCTTACGCCACCTATCCTGGCCACATCGGGCATCACGTAATCGCTCGCCTGCACGCTAATGGCGCGGAGCAGGCCTTCCGGACCGTTGAAGTTCTCGCCGATCTGCAGTGGAACTCTCAGTTCCCGCGCTACCGCAGCGTTCGCCTCGTAATCCTCGTGAGCAATCGGCTCTTCGATCCAATAGATTCCCGCCTTCTCCAGCTCTCTTCCGCGACGAATCGCCTCCGCGCTTGTCAGCGCCTGATTGTAATCCACCATGATCTCAATATCGTCGCGGGGAGTGCTTCTGCGAACAGCGTTCAAAGCAGCCAGGTCCTCGGAAAGAGACGGATATCCCAATCGGAGCTTAACGGCCCCAAGACCGCCCTCCAGCAGGGCTTTGGTTTCTTCCGCAAGGCGATCCGGGTCCATGAGCCCGAGGCCGCGGCTGTCGTAAGCCAAGAGCGGCTTCGGGCGGGATCCGAGTAACGAGGAAAGCGGAACGCCTTGCATCTGCGCCATCGCGTCCCACATCGCCATGTCCATCAGGGAGAGCGCCATCCGTACGGAGCCAGTTACGCCAAGCAGAGAAAACTGACGTGAAACCAGCTGTGTCGCATCAAAGGGCGTGACACGCTTGCCCTTCAACAGATCGATCGCTTCCGACAGATGCGATGACATGGCAACCGCGCCTGAAGGCCGGTAGCAAAACGCATAGGCCCTGCCGGTTACACCGTCTTCGTTGAGCAAATCAACAAGCAGCAGCGGTACAGCCTTAATGACCGCCGCACTCGTTCCCAGCGTAAACTTCAGCGGAACCATCATGCCACGAGTAGACAACGAGCGAATTCGCTGCCCTGCTGCACTTAGGCCGTTGGTCATCCTGATCTTTCAACACTCTTTAAGGAAAGCGGGCGGATGAGCGTGTTGTAACCAAACCCAGCGATGCCGCTCGCACTATGCATCGCCCGGATAGCTCGACACCATGCTCAGCCGATCGGATTCAGGCCGTCTGGCCCGCCCTGAGCGCCTACGACTGCACAGGCTTAAGCTCGTGCCTTTTTGGCGACCTCCTTCGGAGCCTCTTCGCCGTGAATTCGACCGGAAATGCTCATGTTGTCGGCCGGATGCTCAAACAGAAGAACATTGATGATCTTCGGATCGGACCCGATGGACTCGTGAGTGACTTGAACGATGTCGCGGATCAGCTGCGTCTTGCGAGCCTTCGTAAGGCCGGCGGCGATATGACACTCAATATAGGGCATAGTTACCTCCGCTTTCTCATTTCAAACGAGCGATCAGCTCTTTGTCGTTGGCGTTACCCTCGACGAACTCGGGCAGATGTTGCCCGTGCTCCACGAAGTTGATGCCTCGCCCTTCCCTGATGACAAAGAAGATATTGTCAGGGGGTTCGCCGGTCGCTTCACCGATGACGCGCATCAAGCCTGCTGAAAGAGCGCGCTTCTGCTCGTCCGAGCGGCCGAACCGCATGTCGCAAGAGATCATTGACATCGGAATCCTCCTGAGTTGTAGTCAACGACTATTGAATTCCGGGGTGCGACGCCAGATAGACGGCCTTGGGATTAACTTTCCCAAGGAGCCCCATCAAATCGGCAATGGGCCGCTCGTCGATTTTCAAGACTGCGTCGACGATGTTGTGGCGTAGTTCAGCATCCGCGAAAGGCTCGCTGAGCCAATTGAACTTCTCGACCGCACGCTCCCATGACAATGGCTTACCGAGACCGCCCTCATATCCCACCTGTTCACGGTCGAAAGCGCGACCGTCTTTGGTCTTGATGGTGATACGCGTGCTCAGTTCGTGCGGATATTTTGCGGTGAAGGCATCATCCGGACGAATCTCCACCCGGCCCAGCAGGGCCTGGGCGTCGGCGGCCTGAACGCGCGACTGCTCAAGCTGCGCCGGTCCGACCTGGTCGTCCAGAAGCGCTGCTGCAATCAGGTACTTCAGATTGTAATCCGCTTGTTCCTTCGTCTGCGGCCTATCCTTTGGGCCGAATGCGCCTCCACCCGCGATGTCGAATCCCGATTGGAAGATGTCGCAACGGACGGCCTCGATGTCCCCGGCTGCCAGGTTATTGTCGCGCTTCAACTTGAGCACGACCTCCAGAACCGGCTGGCCGTGAATGAGCGAACAGAACTTCTTCATGATCGTACTCTTGATTATCTCAAGAGAGTCGTCTGACCAGTCAACATCGATCTTTTGGTCAAACATCCGCAGCAAGCCGTTTGGGCCCTCGAAAAGTCCGGACGGACCGGTGAACCCCCGCTTGGCGAGC
>JGI12627J18819_10000692_pt1 | contig 11210 bp, 12 predicted proteins | sample TexAe_OM1H0_M2_FD_18819 | JGI IMG/M metagenome (IMG submission 18819)
GACGCTGTCGTCGCCGGGATCGTCCTCGGGACCGGTCACGACCAGGATTGCGGAATCGAGCGTATCGCCGCCTTTGCTCAAATGCTCGTAACCCCGTTCAAGATAGGCGAAGCCGTTATTCGCACATACGATGATCGGACGCTTCCCGGAACCGGTTTGCGGCGCAGCGGATTCGGGGAGCTCTTTATTGTTTGTTTCAGAACCTTTGACCGGTAGCCCGAGTGCGAGCGAGCCCAAAGCGGTGGTTGCAAGAAAATCGCGGCGGGAAAAACTCATGCGCTTCCTCCCGGGATGCGGATGGCGATGCAAAACGGTCGCCAGCATACCAGCTTGGCGCTTGAGGAGAAACCGAAGCTCACCGTGGTTTGCGCGATAAGCGTTCCGGCTAATATTTTATATTAGCTATAAAGTATGGGATTGATCCCAGGATCGTTTACAGGCTCACTGCGCCGCTCGGATGATGTCCGGGTCACCGCGCAGCCCGATCGTGCGCCTGAGGGCTTCCATACGCCAGGAATGGGCATCCTCGTGGATGTCCGCACCCTGGTTTTTAGGGTTTGGGTACCCGCAAGCTGATGAAATCTTGTATACCTTATTGATAAACTCCGCAAGTGACTGAAGGATGCGTCATGCCGCAAGCGGCTTTTGCCAAGCGCCACGGCGGCGTCGTGTGCTCCGCCTTGGCTCCCTTGAGAATGGTTCCCGGATTGCGAAAGTTCACCAGCGTGGACGGCTATGCTCCCGCCGCCATCGTCTTGGCTTCGATCTGAGCTTTCAATTCCGGAGAGCACTTCAACGTCAGGCCGCAAAGATTGCAGCGGATCAGGTGATTGCCGCCGAGGGGAATCACCGGAATGAAGAACAACGTGAACCAGCGCTTGGATTCCATGGCGGTGAACACCGTCGCGCGGTTGCACTTGGAGCAGGGATACTGAATTTGCTGGATGGGCTTGGTCTTGGTGCGCATTCCGAAGAGAAAAAACATCGACATGCTCCTGAATGAAAACCCTGCACTGCACGCGGTCCGCGGGCGAGGGTTCCCGCGCTAAACCGGTGAAAGTCGGGTCGAACTTTACCATGGAGTGAAAGGCTTGGCTTCGGTACGAAAGTCATGAGGCTGTCGGTTCGCGGGCGGCCTAGAGATTTGCGCGGTCCAATAAAAAACCCCGCCCAGGCTGAGCCTGGACGGGCACCCATTCACTTTTAGCACTGATTCTTCCACCACGAACGCTTCGGACGCGGCTTCTGGCGATCACTTCGGTCGCGACTTCTTCGCTGGCGGCGGAGCCTTGTCAGTCCCGTGGTTCTCCGGTTGTCGGATCCAGGAACAGACGCCCGCTTGCGCGAGGCGCGCTGAAATCAAACATCGGATTGATGGGAGCGGCCAGCGTGTCGTACGACCCTTGCCCGATTCGTTGCCCGCGCAGCCAGTTATCTTCGATGAAACGCAGCACTGAAGTTTGGTCGGTCACGCCGTGGTCGACAAAGTTTTCCTTCGACCAGGGCGAGATGACCAGCAGAGGCTGGCGCGGACCGTACCCGCAGCGTCCCAGGGCATGGGTGTTTCCGGAATCAATGCCGGGCAGAGCGAGGGATGCAGTGCCACAAGCATTCGGTCCGGTCAACGCATCGGCGGGACCGGTGGACTGGTTCATGATCGGTCCCATCTGGTGATCGTACCAGCCATCGGAATCGTCATAGAGCACCACGACAGCGGTGCTGTGCCAGGTTGGCTGCTTCTGCAGAAAGTTGATCAGATTGACGAGAAAGGTTTGTTCATCAAGCGGATCGGAGTAGCCGGCGTGACCGTCCTGATACGCCTGCGCTTTGATAAAGCTCACGGCGGGAAAGTTCCCGGCTGACACGGCCGAGAAGAAATCGGACAGGTCGTATTCGTGATTCGCGGAACCATCGTTGCCAATTTCCTTAACCGACGCGGGTGGCGTGTGGCTTGGATTGGCGGTGGAAGCATAGTACTGAAACCAGGCATGATGGGGAATGTAATCGTTGGTGGTGCCCGCAAGTCCGGCCGAGCTGCGCGCACAACCGGTAGTGCCGTTGGGATTCACGGTGGAAACATTGAATCCCCCCATGAATGCGCCCCAGGTGATTCCGGCCGCATGCAAGAGATCGCCGATGTTGGTCCCGCCCATTTGAACCTGATTGCGCGTGGGATTGGAGCACATGTCGCCAATCGGGTCGGGGTCGCCGATCACCGTGAGCGATCCGTTGCCGCCGTCGACTTCGTCGCCGGTTCCGTTGAGCGTCTTGACCGCGCCGTTGGTCTGTCCGGAGATCAGGTTAATTGCGCCTGGCGTCGAAGGACCGAAGGTGGTGCTGAAGGAATTGTCGCTCATGGCGAAGTGCTGGGCGTAATTCCACAATGCGGTGACGGTGTTGCCATCGAAGTAGCCGAGATTGAGCGCGGTGTTGGTGGCCGGCGAGCCGACGGAGGCGGGAAATAGATCGAGCAGACCCGCATCGAACGCCTTTTGCTCGGCGGTATAGTCGTGGTTCTGATCAGCTGTGACCGCCTGTGAGCGATCCAGGCGGAAGGGATTGGTGGCACCGGCGCCATTTGCCGGATTGAGATTCGGATTATGGGTCAGGAGACCCAGGGTGTATCCGTTGACGCTCGGTGTGCCCGGGCGAGGGTGAAAAGACGGCTCGCCCGAGGGGTTGGCGGCGTTGGGATAAGTCCCAAAATAGTGGTCAAACGAAACGTTTTCCTGAAAGACCACGACCAGATGGCGAATAGGAGTGGCCGTGCCGGATGCCGGGGCAGCGTACACGGGAGCGACGCAGGGTCCCAGCGCGACGAGCGATGCGGTTAACAGGGCCACGCCCCGTCTCAGGGCCGATGCTTGCATTTGATGGAACATCTCTTCCTCCGTCCCCTGGTGGCTGTTAAGGACAGCGTTCTTCCGAGCCTTGGGGAAGGAGAACCCTATCGCGACTGTGTTTCAGGAGCTTGAACGGATGATCAAAGGCAGGTAAACGGAATGTAAAGATTGAGGTGTGACCTGTGGATTTCTTCGAGAATCACCCGTCTCAGGCTTCTGCCTGGCGCCGGTCAGAAAACTTATCGCGAATGCTGGATTTGCTGGCTTGGCGTTTTATGAGCCAATAACAACTGCAGGCCACCGATTCGAGCTTTTCGCGATCGAGAATCACCAGCTCCGCGCCGTTATAGGTGATCATTCCGGCGCGCTGCAGGGTGGAAGCCGCAACGCTCACGCCGGCAAAGTTTCTGCCCAGCATTTTTCCCAGCAGTTCGCGAGGCAGAGGCAGTTGCCGGTGTTGAATGCGATCGTGGCTGAGAAGGAGCCAGCGAGCCAGGCGTTCATCATCCGAGTGAATGCGATTGCAGAGCGCGGTCTGAGAAACCTGCAGAAGAAATGAGTGAGTGTAGTTCAACAGGACATCATGAAAGGCGCCGCAGCGTGAGAACTCGCTTTTCGCCTCTTCCAGAGCAAGGCGCGTGCCTGTTCCCGGCACCTGCACCAGATTCTGATAAGGGCTCTGCGCAAAGCCCAGAAGGCCGCTCAGGCCGACTGCTCCTTCGTTGCCACAAAGGCCGACTTCTACCTTGACGTCCTCATCCGCCCGGCACAGGGTGGAGATCACCGCATTGCGATTGGGGAAATACAAGTGGGTGATGGTGTCGTCGAAATCGTACAGAGTTTTCATCTGGGGCAAAGCAGTGGGCTCAAGGTGTGGCAGGAGACGCTCGAATGCGTCCGGAGGCAATGCCGCCAACAGTTTGTTCTCGCGAATCTCGCCGGCTTCGTTGAAATTTCGAACTGGCACGCCCCAATCTCTCCCGACCTCAAATGTGCAAAGCTTTTCATTCAGCTGCTGCAGTTCATTTTCGAGGCTTATCCGAACCTTGAGCTGATTGGAAGAACAGACTGGAGACGAGCGTGAAAGGTTGTATGGAAAGAGGATGTGGGCTTCGAGCCCGGCAAAATATTAGGACTATGCCTGCCATAGCCGGAGTTGGACGCACTGATTTTTGCTGCGGCGATCACCGACGTTGGTGCGGTACCGCATCGACACTTTCCCATGCTAGTGGGACCATCGCTTCAGGGGTTTTCCTAGGTTAGATAGGGGATTACCGCAGTGGCCCGCCGCACCGTACCCTCGCCCAACCTCCCAGATGGCGCAAGCTCCGCGACCGCGCAGCTTTCTTCCAACGCAATTGATCTTCTGAACCTGGCTGGCGATGCGATTGTTGTGTGCGCTGTCGATCGCACGATCCTGTTCTGGAACTCAGGTGCGGTGGCGATGTATGGATGGAAGGTCGAAGAAGCAGTGGGACAGAACATCCATGAGCTGCTGAAAACCACCTTCCCGGAGTCGCGCGATGCTCTGCGGAGCGTGTTGTTGACGAAGGGCATTTGGGAAGGCGAGCTGGTCCATCTGTCGAAAAGCGGGAAGCCCATCGTGGTTACCAGCAAGCACGTTCTGCAACGCGATGAGNGCGGCGAGCCGATTCGCATTCTCGAAATCAATCGCGACATTACCGGCCGCAAGTTGATGGAGCAGGATCTGAAGCACAGCCAGGCCGAGCTCGAGAAAATCGTGGGACAACGCACGGCCGCGTTGCGCGCTTTGTCGTCCCGCCTGATGCGTGTACAAGATGAGGAGCGGCGGAGAATTGCGCGCGAACTGCATGACAGCCTGGGCCAGTACTTGACGGATGCACAAATCAGGCTGGACATGTTGAGTGCACACGTGCCGGCTGCACAGAAGGAGACTCTGGCGGTAGCGCGGAACTCGATTGCGCGATCGATTGTCGAGACGCGAACCCTTTCCTATCTCTTACATCCTCCCCTCCTGGATGAAGCCGGGCTGGCTTCGGCGGTGCGCTGGTACGTGGAAGGCTTCGCCGAGCGCAGCGGGATCGTGGCGCAACTGAAGTTGCCATCCGATTTCGGCCGTTTACCGGCGACGGTGGAAACGGCAGTGTTCCGGATTCTGCAGGAGAGCCTTACGAACGTGCACCGGCACTCCGGCAGCAAGAGCGTGCAAGTAGAGTTGGCCAAGGCCGGGGACCAGCTGATTTTGACCGTCCGGGATTTCGGCCGTGGCATCCCCGCGGAATCTCTCGAGGCTTCGCAGCCGAACGGAAGGAGCGTCGGAGTAGGCCTGGCCGGAATGCGGGAACGTGTGAACGATCTGGGCGGGCGGCTGGATATTCAATCGACCCCGCAAGGAACCCTGGTCATGGTGTCGGTCCCCTTGCCTGCGGAACAGAGTGGGGCGGCGGCGTAGATTCCTCGAGTTCGGAATTTAGAAAAGCCTAAAACCGGATTGCAGTGTGCGGGCGAGGGTCGCGAGGAGAAGACCTTTGTCCTCGCGCACTATTCCCCAGATGCATCACGCCATAAACGGTCAGGAAAACTGATTCCCGTCAGGGGCGTTGATTGATCATCAGATGTGCCCAGGGCGTTCCCGCCCACATGATCCATGCGCCGGTCTGCTTTGGTTCGGTGGGAAGTCCGCTGGTTTTCGGATCAAACGGCCACATAATCATCCAGTGCGGGGGTTCCTTGATGGGGGTACCGGAGGTGGCATACGGGTCGGTGGCGCTCCAGTCACTCGCTCCTAACAGCATGTATTCGATGCCGGGTTCCTTGTTTCCGGGCTTGGGCTTCAGAGCCAGGTAATCGCTTTCCCACTGCAGGGCAGCCTGGTTCGCGCAAAAAGCCGCGTCTCCGACGGCGCCAGGATGCCCGGGAAAGCACGTGAATCCGTTGGAGCCTTCGCGCAGAACCGTCTCGGCGCCATTCTCGTCGCGATCAATGACCTTGGCGCCTTCGGAAACATTCGCCGGCGCCGCCGAAAGGGCACGGGCAATCTTTGCTTCCTTGGTCTCACCCTTCTCTTCTTTCTGTTGAGCGCCCGCCGGCCACGACGCGAGCCAGACGACGAGAATTCCAGCAATGAGGTTTTGGGTCATGAGGGCTCCTCAAACGATGGCCGACATTTTAACGCAGCGCTGTTTGCGGAAGGGCTCTGGGCATTGGGCTTCGGGGCTCAGTTGAAAGATGCGGCACGGGATTGAACGGTCGGAGAAATTGAGAGGTCGACGAATTTTGGATTTGTGAAAACGTGGGACGAGGTCACGTTACAGATTCCTCAATTTCTGAATTCCTCAATTTCCCAAATTCTCAATCCCCCATTTCTGGCGTTCAATCTCGTTTTTCAACTTTGCATTTTCCATCCTCCTCGGGTATTCAGTGTATGGGCCGAAAGGTCTGCCGAATTTAAAAATGTAGGTCAGAAAGGCGGTGCTAAGTGAAGGCTGTGACTGGAGTTTTCGTCTCTCAAGCCGACGCGGAACGGGCCGTGAAGACGTTGCGAGTCGCAGGCGCTCCCGAGGACAAGATTACCCTGCTCACTTCGAGCCGAGGCCTGAAAGAACCCGAGCCCGTCGCGATCGACACAACGGAACGGCCGGGAATCGGCAAGGCCATGGGAGCGGTGGTCGGCGCAGCCGGAGGTTTGACCGGTGGGGCCTTGCTGGCGGCTGCCATCTTGCCTGGGGTCGGACCGGTTACGGCACTGGGCCTTTTAGGTTCCGCAATTCTCGGAACGGCAGGCGCGACGGTGGGAGCTTCGGTTGGCGACTCGTTCGAGAACTTCACCAGCGAAGGACTGCCGGAAGACGAAATCTTCGTCTACGAGGACGCGTTGCGGCAAGGCCGGAGTGTCGTCGTCGTCCTGGCCGAAAATGATGCCGCGGCGACGCGCTTTCGCGATCTGCTGAAGGCTGAAGGCGCGGAAGAAATCGACGCCGCGCGGCACCAATGGTGGATTGGGCTGCGCAGCGCCGAGCGGGAGCACTACGAAGCTGCTGGAGACGGCTCTCCCGACGATGAAAAGTTCTATCGCATGGGCTTTGAAGCTGCCCTGCACGCCAGAATGCGCTGCAAAGAATTCGACCAGGTGTCGGCCGAAATGGCGAACCGGGTGGAAGAGCTCGAGCGCGAGTACCCAGATGCCAACGTGGAGGGGCCATTTACGCGTGGGTACCAGCGTGGCCGCGAGTACTATCAGCGCCTGTGTGATGAGTGCCGGGCGGCCTAGCGACGGAAGAAAGCGCAATAAGTTGCGGAGAAAAACCAGGGAGGGGCACCAGGGTGGTGCGAAGCAGATAACGGGAGCAATCAAACAAGTTTTCTTTATCGACGCGAGGTGGCGGGCATGGATATCAAGATCGCCGAGCAGTTTCTCGATGAATTGTTCTCGTCACTGGAAGCCCAGGAGACACAGAGCGCCGCCATCCTGCAATTTCTGAAAGAACACGGCAATGCCACAGACGAGCAGCTCGCGCCTTACATAGAGCAGGCCAGTAAAGCCAGTAACGTCCGCTGGCGCGCCGCCCGGCTCAGGCTGATGAGCTTGCTTTCCTCGGCGGTGAAAGGCGCGGAGGAAGCATCAGCGACGAAGCCGCAACCGGAAAAAGCTCAGGCCCAGAAGCAAGATCAGGAAAAGGCTCCCCACCAGCCAAAGCAGGAAGCCGAGGGGGCGTCCACGAAAGAGAAGGCTCCATCGCCGTCCGCCAAAGCATCTTCTTCCGAGGACAGGGGTGAGAGTGAGGCTCGTGAAGATCGATCGAATGAAGATCGATCGAATGCGGAAGCATCGCCGAAAGGCGAGTCTCGTCAAGCGGCGAGCGAGGAGATCGCGCAAGGACCTGGGAAGCGAGACGCGGCCTGATTATTTCAGCTGGCAGGCTTTCTGTGAGAACGAATCCAGTCGCGAATCTGAGGGAAACGGAAACTCTGCCGCTCGAGTGAGCCCGCAATAAACGTATAGGCTTCCTCGCCAGGGACATCGATGTAAAAGCCGTTGCGACGAAGAAAGACATCAGCGGCCGTGAAAGCGATTCGCTTGTTGCCGTCCAGGAATCCATGATTGTTCGCAAGGGATTCCATCAGAGCGGCAGCTTCTTCCTCGACTGAATTGTAATATCCGGTTTGCGGCCGAAATACCGCGGCTTCCACTGCCGCTTGATCGCGAACCCCATGGATGCCGCCGAACATGTCTATCAACTGATACTGCATCTGGTAGACTTCCGCGATTGTCAGGAACTCGCGCATTTACTTGGCGAGCCGCTCCAACAAATCCCGGTTGCGAGCGACAGATTGCTGAAATGACTCCATTACCCCGGGACGGATCAAGTGCTGGGATGGGACCACATTCCGCAGGTAGAACGTGAGCGCCTGCTCCAGCACATAGCGCTGACTCTGGCCGTTCTTCTCGGCCACCGCAACAAACTGTTCGTAGAGCTTGGCATCGATCTCGGGAGTAAATTTCTTCGTCTTTTTGGTTTTGCGGGCTGGCATCGTGTCACCCTTCCGGTCATTGGTGGAATAGCCTGTGTACATGATAAATCAGGTTATATCTTGATTTATCAATACATAGCATAACACCGGTGGTGGATTTTGTTTTTTGCCGGCGGCATAACGCATGCCAACAAAAAACCCGAAGGAATGTGCCCCTTCGGGTCTTCATTGAGAGGCGCTGTCGTTCGTTTACGCCGAGGCGGCAGCCGGCGTCCTTGCCTGATCGGCGCGGAAGCGAAGCAGGGCCGCGATGTTGCCGACCTTGTCGAACTCCGGGTTGTTCTTCACGTAGAACAACTCGATATCGCGGCGGATCGCCATGGGGATGATGGCATCGCAGGCGTCTTCGAGCTCGCGCGTGGCTTTGCCGCAGACCGGGCAGAAGGGGACCATGTGGGCGTCCACATGGCCGCAGCTCGCGCATTCGACAGCGCGGGCGCAGTAGTTCTCGCCCAGGAGCAGCGTCTGCACTTCGCCGAGTTCGAGCGAGCGCAGGACCCGGCGCAGGCCAGTCACGCCTCGGGCATTGCCCTTGGCCTGACTGAGCGCTTCCTGCAACAGCTTTTCGCGGCGGCAGTCGATGGATTCGCGCAGAATGCGGCCGGCGTGCTCGCGGATTTCGTCGTTGGTCACAGAGGCCACGTCGGCGGGGAAATGTCCCAGCAAGCGCTGGCGCACGTAGGGATGCAGGTGCTCTTCAAATTCTGACCAGTTCGTATCGTGGCAGCCAACGACCAGCTTCTCCCACAGGCCGCGCTCCAGTTCGTCTTTCAGGCGGTCCGCGACCTGCTTGTAGTGCTGGTGGTATTCATTGGCGATGCGGCGTTCCACGTGGCCGGCGTTGTATCCACCAAACCCATCGCTGCGGCTGCGAGGCAGAGTGTGGAACAGATTGCCGCGCTCTTTGAGTTCATCGACGCGCAGGTCTAAGAATCTTCCGCGCTGGCGATCGACCAGGGCGACACACAGCATGGGCTGGGCGCCGAGCAGCGCAGCCAGCGGCTTCAGGTGGAAGCGGCGGTTCACGAACAGTTGCGTTCCTGGCAGGTATGGAGGCAGATCGAACTCGCGCCAGAGTTTTTTGGTGCTGGAGGCAAACACGGCCTTGGCTTTCGCCTGGTTGCCGTGGAGATTGCCGGCAATCTCAAGGATGCGGTCAAGATCGGCGCGCGCGCAGCTGTCTTTGCCTTGTTTTTCAACTTCGCGCATGGCCTGGCGCACCAGGTCCTTGGCGAGAATGGCTTCTTCTTTGTGGGATTTGTTTTGCGGGGTTCGGGGTTGAAAGTAAAAGCTCAGGGCACAGCCGTCCGAATCTGCCTGAAAAGCAGCTAGTTCACGGATGTCCTCGCGGGTCATCATCACGAATTCTCCTAACTGAAAGAGAGATGAGTTACGCAGTATTGGAACGAGGGACCGGTTTTTGCCGGGACGCAGTGGCAAACATCGCGGACTTGCGCAGATGTTCCCGGGCGACGGTGACGGAGGCGCGGACGTCGTCCAGAGTGCGATCGGTAATCGCTGCGATTTCGTCGGGAGTAAAGCCCTCGACGGCGAAGAGGATGAACGCTTCGCGGGCAGAGCGGTCCGTGCCCCGGAGCGCAACTTCCACCAGGCGCAGCATTTCATCCGAAGATGCGATCTGCTCGGGCGTGGAGACGCGGCGATCGGCAATCACGGTTTCGCCGAGGATGGCTTCGTCGGGCTGGTGAAACTGGAGTTCCGATTCATCGCTGGCCTTGACATTGCGCTTGCGGGCTGAATCTTCCAGATGCACGTTGCCGTTGTGTTCATCGGGGCCGGAGGCCATCTGGTCGATGGCACGCATGGCCAGCCGGTAAAGCCAAGGTTCGAGTGCGAGGAGCTCGGGCTTATTGCTGCCGTCTCCGAGGGCGTTGGCAATGGCTTCATGCACGACGTCATCCTTGCTGATGGAGTCGCCCAGAATCTGCTCGGCAGTTTCCCGGAAATAGAGCTCGCGTTCGACAAAACGCTCCAGCCGGGAGAGGTTGATATTGATGTAGGTGCGGATGTCGTCGCCCGAAACCAGCGGAGCCTGCATGGACGCGATGGTGTCTTCGAACGGGACTTGCTCTCCGGGACGCGGCTCCCCTCCCCGGCGCCAACGTGGGAACTTGTGAGTGGACCGGAGAAGGTCCTTGTGGCGGGTGATCTGGTGGAGCAGATCGTCAAACGCTGCCTTGATCGCGGCGGTGGCCAAAGGCGCTTTGCGCGCGGCAGCCATCTGGCCCGACGGCAAGCGGAGATTCAGAGAGACTACAGTGCCTTCCCGAGGCGAACTCTGCTCGACCATGCCCTTGAGATGGACGAGTTCGGGGCGAAACGCCTGAAGGCGCTTGCGCAGTTTCTCTACGTGGATGTGCACTTCTTTTTCAAGGTCGGGAGTTTTGCGGACTTTGTATCCGATATGAACGTTCATGAGAGCCTCGGAGGCCGGGAGTAGATCCGGTGAAGCTATCAGTACCCTTACAAGTCGGATTCTACACCTGTCGGGCGCGGTGGGAACCGGAGAATGTAGAAATTTGTATTACCCATGGGCCGAGGTATTGTGATGCGTGCACTTGCGGAGAGGCTCTGGGCTTTAGGCCCGGGGCTCTAGGTGGCAGGTCTCAGGTCTCAGGAGCCTGGTCTCGGGCTCTAGGTCTTGCTGGGCTTGTCGGAGCGTTTGGAGTCAGCTAGATATTTCCGAATGGATTTCTTTTCCATGGGATCGCTCTTCACGCGCAGGACCGTGACGCTGAGAATCACGAGCGCGATCAGTGCGATGGTGCCGAGAATGGTCATGGTTGGCTGATGGCTGATAGCTAATGGCTGATAGCTGCTCACTTTCGCTCT
>JGI12627J18819_10000693_pt1 | contig 11201 bp, 8 predicted proteins | sample TexAe_OM1H0_M2_FD_18819 | JGI IMG/M metagenome (IMG submission 18819)
TCACGCGGTAGCGTCGGGTCCGTGATCCATATCTTGGCCCATGAAACGCAAATTGACCCGACGCTACCGCGTGACGGTACTGACCTCTTACCACTGCTGTTCGAGTTTTCACACAGCCTCTAAAGCTTGCGGATAATGAGAGGTTGAGTTTTCGCATAGTCTCAGTAGCGCGTTGCTAGATCGACAAGAGCGCAACTCTATATAGCAAGCCGCGCGCTATGGCGTTTCGGTACTGACTCCATTACCAATGTCGTTGATCGCTTATATACGGAACCAAAATGGTCCTACTTGTCACCCACAAATGTTTTCTTTCCTGCTTCATAGACCACGCTGAGACTCCTCACCAAAGATAAATCCTGAATCACATCAGTGCTGTCAGTGAATTGATCAATTGAACCAACCATGGTCTTTATTTTCTTGACCTGGGGATCTCTGATCGTTTTCTTGATTTCCTCTGCGAAATGGTCACCGTGTATCACTAGATATGGCCGGTAGTAATAATGCGAGACTCTGGTCGGCAGCGACTTTGTGATCCTTAACGCGTTATGCTGTTTGGCTACAAGCGCATAGCATTCGGCCAATCTCTTTTCTCTCTCACGCCAGGTCGTTGTCAAAAGGACCTTACGTAACTGCGGTGCGAGCTTGTTAGCGATTTTCAATTTCCCAAAAGCTCTTCCAAACCACTTGCTGTAAGGCGTGTACTGTCTTTCCATAAGGAACGACAGTTTCATGATTTCTCGAACCAACCGGGCGGCGATTATCTGCGAACCAAGCTCATCGCCAGTTGAGCCGGCTCGACCAACGAAAGCCTCCTCTTGAGATATCCTGGTCCATTGTGCAGCCAGTAGATACAACCAAACCTCTCTTGGATAGAACTGGAGTTTTTCGCGAAGTTTTTGCAGTGTACCCAGGCCATCGTAATAGACCTCACCGCTTACGAGTTCCAACAATCTTTGTTGAGGGAAGGCTAGCCAATCAGTAACCGTGATTCTTTTGGATGGGTCGAAACCTAAGCGAGCTTCAAAAAACGACTTCACCGTGTATATATTGATCATGTGGTCGACTGGGCCGCTGCCAATCTCTACCGCATGTCTAACACCAACACGATCCGGCTTGCTGTAGTTGGTTGAATAACCCATGAACCGGTAAGGAAGTTTCTCGGCTAAGGTGTGATTAATTCTCTGATTGAGTTTTGGGAACTCTTTTTCGCTCAAAAACAGCAGTACTCGTGGACCCCAGTGATGATCGCGTGATATGGCAGTATCAAACGAGAGCACTTCTGAGCCCCAACCGATCAAAGCCGCGGAGTAATGAAGCTTCGGGAACTCCTCGTTCAGAATTGGTCTAACTTCTTTTTGATAGAAAAGCTTACAGAGCTTCAGTCCCGGAATGAACTTTGGCATGATCCTGTCACTAAGGAGTTTTTTGGCGTTTTTCACAAGTAACGATTGATCAAGACTACCCTATACAAAATGAACGCGACAGCGGTTTGCCTGTCCCTTTAGTTGTACGTGACTGTCGACTATCAAGCTCTTCTGTCGGAGCGCGTACGTCCTCGTGCGCTAACGTTCGCAGAAATACACGTTTGGATCTAAGTCGAATGTGCCGAAAGTCAGCGCACGAGGACGTACGCGCTCCGACAGAAGAGCTTGATTGGTTGATTCGTGGGAGCTACTGAAGGGCAGCTACGGAGTGAATTTTCATGCGATTAATTTGCCAGAATGGCAATCACGGCTGGAACCAGCAACCACAGCAAACCTTTTACCAGGAAGAAAAGAAATCCCCAGAAGCCGAGTCGTTTGACCCAATTAACCATTTTCCGGCGACGATCCATAGAACGCGTGGTTGAAGCAAAATACTCAACGAAATTTGGTCTGCTGACGGCAAGAATACGCTAGCTCCGCGTCGATGCCAAAGGGTGATGTTAGTCTCTCCTTCTCTCAAAGTATTGACTGACGCACATGGCTCGTCATATGTTCCTGAATGATATGAGTAGTGCGAAGCTACAAGTACTCACTATATGCCTGCTGGCTATTTCAGCACCCACAATTGTGAGCGCACAGCAGCGCGCAACTCTGACTCGTGCTCAAACCAAAGAGGTAGAGCGGCGGCTATCTTACCTGGGCTACTGGACTGGTGTGGTAGATGGACGATTTGACCCCGCCACGCAATCGGCATTGATTGCTTATCAGAAATACGAAGGGAGACCAATCACAGGCCAGCTCACGCACAGTGAACTCGACGCCATTCGCGCGAGCGAAAACCCTAAAGCTCGTGAACCTGAGTACGAGCATGTTGAAGTGGACCTTGATCGGCAGATTCTGCTCGTGGTCAATGACGCTGGCCGGGTTAGAGTTTTGCCGGTGTCGACGGGTAGCGGCCAACCTTATGTTGACGAGGGCCAGACGAGTATAGCCTACACACCTCGCGGCCGGTTCATCGTCTATGAAAAGATCGAGGGTTGGGATATGGGCGAACTTGGACCAGTCTATTACACTAATTACATCAGCGGCGGCGTGGCTATTCACGGAAGCCGTAATGTCCCAATCGAACCGGTTAGTCATGGCTGCATACGAATCCCCGTTTTCGCTGCTCGCGAAGTAAGTAAAGTATTGAAGTTGGGAACAATCGTGCTCGTTTACGATAAACTTTCTTTTGTTTCAGGAAAGCCCTGGGCAGAAAATCCCAAACTCAAACAATCCGCCAGTATAGAATAGCTCCCCCGCCCCCGGTCTTTCGTCGTCTTGGTCCAATCGGATGCAATTTGAGTTCTTCGAAGATGATGCCAAAGAATTTTACAGGCCACGGGCTTGCCCCGTGGTGGTTTACGCTCGTTGCTACAAAAAACTTCTTTTCCTTCCAGCGCGCTTGCGCGCGGAGAACTAAAGGCAGGATTAACTGAATAGTAAGCGAACGCTAGGGACCATTGGACAAGCCAGTGGCCTAAAATAAGATGATTAACGATCTCGGGCTCCTAAGTAAGCAAACCCGAATAGATCAGATGCAAACTATGTCGTGCCACTTGAGACGTCAGCCCGAGGCTTACAACCTGCTTCGCAGGCTTAGAGCCTCTATCAACTCGTCCTTGACTTGGACCGCGATTACGGATAGAAGACTCGGGTCGTAAAAATTGCGCTTTGCCCCCGCACTGCACCGATGTTCTCAGACCGAGAGTCGCTCACCGCTATAACCACTCTCGCGTCGTAATGTCTAGGTTTGCTTCAGGGGGTATCCATGCAAAAGGGCCATCCTTACCCGTCACACCGTATCGGTCGTCGCGGCGTTCTAATCTTCTTTACCGTCGCTTGTCTAGCCGTACTCACGTTCTCTGCGATTGCTCAAAGCGGTAGCTCAACCGTGCCACTAGTGATCAGCGAGTTTCGACTAAGAGGACCAAATGGTCCAAACGACGAGTTTGTCGAGATTTACAACAACAGCGACTCTCCCCACACCGTGCAGTCCTTCGATGGTTCTTCGGGATACGCATTAGCCGGTTCATCGAACGCCATAATTAATGACAATTTAGTGGCTACAAGATTTGTGATTCCCAACGGCACTGTTATTCCCGCTCGTGGTCATTTTCTCGCTGTCAACTCTGTCGGCTATAGCCTTGCGAACTATCCCGCTGGAAATGGGACGGCAACAGGCGACCTCAGCTATACCATCCAGATTCCCGATAATGTTGGTCTTGCGCTGTTTGGAACTTCACTAGCATTCAACTACACACTCGCCAACCGGATCGACGCCGTCGGTTCGAATGCTGATAACAACACGCTCTATCGCGAAGGCGCAGGGTATCCTGCAATTCCCGCGTCTAATTTGGAGGGAAGTTTCTTTCGAAGACTACCTGGTGGTTGTACCGGCTCAGTGTCCGGCAACTGCTCTACAATAGCGCTAATCAACTCGAATCTGGGTCCGTCCAGCAGTTTTCCGCAAGACACAGACAATAATGTGAATGATTTTCTTTATGCCGACGTTGCTGCCACTGACCTCGGGACGAGTAGAAGATTGGGTGCGCCGGGGCCAGAGAGTCTATCCGGGCCAATTACCGGTGTTCTCAGTCCCGGGCTCGTGATCAATCTTCTGGATTCAACGATGCCTGACAACACTGCACCGAATCGCGTCCGAAATACGACTCCGGGTGATCCGCAAAATAGCACTTTTGGAACCATCTTATTTAGGCGACGAATCACAAATAATGTCGGACAACCAATCACACGGCTGCGCTTTAGAATTGTTGATGTAACTACGTTGCCATCAATAGGCTCCGGTTGTGTTGTAGAGCCGGCACCAGCTAATTGCGCTGCAGATCTACGGGCACTTTCCGCCACGGGCAGTACCGTGATGGTTAATGATGGAACAACGTGTTCGCCTGCTGCCGCACCGTGCAACGTCTTTGTCCAGGGTGCAACTCTCGAAGTACCACCCAACCAATCGTTCGGCGGCGGCTATAACAGTTCGTGGTCAGCAGACAACGTGAGTGCAACCACACCACTCGTTAACAACGGAACTATTAACGTGCAGTTTGTGACTGGTCTTCAGCAAACGGGTGCTGATCGATTATTTGTCGTCGTAGAAGCACTACCAAGATCTGGTCCTGCTACTACTGCCGTCGTGAGGCTAGCTGGTCCAGTACCAACACCGAGTCCGACGCCTACACCGACACCCTCTTCGTTTCAATTTGAACAGGCAGTCTACACAGTTAATGAAGACTTAACGGCTACTTCCGTTACGGTTCTTCGCACAGGCAACACAACAGGTCCAGCGAGTGTGGATTTTGCAACGAGTGATGGTACCGCAGCGCAGAAACAGGACTACACAATCGCCCTCGGTACTCTAAACTTCGCGCCGGGTGAGACGTCAAAGACAGTGAGCATCCTGGTTAACGAAGATTCTAAGGTCGAAGGTACAGAAACATTTTCGATCACTTTGAGTAACCCTACTGGCGGTGGAGTCATCGGTAGTGTGGGAACTACCACCGTTCAGATCACCGACGATGTAGCCGAACCAGCCACGAATGTGATCGATGACTCTGCTACTTTTGTGGGCCAACACTACCACGACTTTCTTAACCGACAAGGAGACGCCACAGGCGTTACCTTCTGGACCGACACGATCAATTCCTGTGGTGGAAATCAGCAGTGTATAGATGTTAAGCGGATCAATGCTTCCGCCGCGTTCTTTCTATCAGTCGAATTTCAGCAAACAAGTTTCTTTGTTATTCGCCTGCAACGCGCAGCTTTTGGCCGCAAGTCGGATTCCGCCGCCTCTCGTTTTAGTTATCTGGAGTTTATGCGCGACGCGCACAGGGTTGGAAACGGGGTGATCATCGGACAAGCGGGCGCTGATCAACAACTCGAGAACAACAAGCAGTCGTACGCAACTGACATTGTAAACAGCGCCGCATTCATCACACGGTTTCCGCTGTCTTTGAGTGCTGACCAATATGTCGACGCGCTCTTCCTCTCAGCGACCGTGACACCTTCGGCGGCAGAAAGACAAGCAGCAATAAATGCATTCGGAGCAGGTGGAACTGCAGGTAGGGTTGCTGCGTTGCGTAGTGTTACTGACTCAGCATCTTTAGCAAGCGCCGAGTTGAATCCGGCGTTTGTGCTCTTACAATATTACGGATACCTGCGAAGAAATCCGACTGATCAGCCAGATGGCAACGACAATGGTTACCAATTCTGGTTAGCGAAATTGAACCAATTTGGCGGCAACTTTTTTGCCGCCGAGATGGTGAAGGCGTTTATTTTATCAGCCGAGTACCGAAACAGGTTCGGGCCTTAAATCATCCACAGATTTCTCAGATTTCGCGGATCCCAGGGAGCTTACTTTGTTCCTTTCTTCCGATCTGTGAAATCGGCGTCATCCGTTAGCCCACCGGCTTGCCCGGTGGTTTCTAACGTTCGCTGCTAAACACTAGTTCTCGATTTCACTCCTGCGCGCAAGCGCGCTGGAAGATAATGCAAGTTCTTTGTAGCAATGAGCGTAACCACCACCGGACAAGCCGGTGGCCTTGGTAAGTTCGAGAACGATCTACCATTAACGAGTCACTTTAGTCTGCCGTACTCTCGTTTCGCCTCAAGAAGCAACGGCACGTCACTATCCGCATCTTTCCATAATTGGAAGAACTGTTCGTAAGCTTGCCTGCTCTTTGGGACGTCGCCCTGCATTGCGAGTGCGCGTGCAAGGCCGAGATGGGCCAACGGCCAGAGCGGTGAAAGGATGTCCCACCCGCGGTGATCGATAATCTTTTGAAACTGGGTAGCTGCCAACGGTGCGTTCCTGGCCTGTAACTCAGCCTGGGCACGCACCCACTCAGGTTTGAAGAAAGTCGCTGCTTCGTACTGCCGCGCCGGTTGCAATATTTGAATAGCGTGATCAGCACCTGTTGCGGAGTCGCGCTTCAATTCGATTGTGGCGCTAACGATTGGGAGCCAAACTGAGTTTTGTAGTGTGTCCAATGGAACCCTTGGAGCAATCTCATCAGAGAGAGTCTGGGCTCTGGCTGACTCGCCGCATAAAGCAAGTGTCCATGCCATTCCGGGTGAATCCAATTGCTGGATCAAAGAGGGCTGTAATTCTTCAGGAGCAATACTCTCATTCTCAAGCAGACTCAAGGCCGTTCCAATTTGCTTAACAGCTAACTGAGGTATCCCTAAAAGCGCATTTAGATTTGCCTCATTAGCCAGTATTCTGGCACGTTCTGCCGGCAACCCACGCGCCTCAGCCATTGCGGCAGCCTTTTCAAATGCTTCGCTCGCCTGTCGTCTTCGGCCCTTAAACGCAAGCTCTCGCGCTTGAATTTCAAGCATCTGGTACTCGTCTGGCCTTCCCTGAAACCAATCGACCTGACGGTTCATTTCCGGCTCATCATCCTTAACAACCGCAATCAGATAGAGCCTGTTATGAAAGCTACTTGAATCGAGGCCACGATCAATTCCCTGCTGGATAACACCCTTTGCTTCGTCGAATCGATTCAACCCTATCAATGCGAGTGCAAGGTTTGCGCGGGAAAGAGAAAAATCAGGATCAAGGTTCAAGGCACTACGATACGCCTCGGTCGCCCGCTCAAACTGTCCGGCGATCATCAGCGAGTTACCGTGAATATGAAATCCGTCCGGTGCTTGCGGAAAGGTCTTTGTTAATAAGGCCGTGGTCTCCGTACGTTTGTCGAGCTCACCAGTAATGTAGCGGAAATAAGTTGCCGATATTTCGAGTCGCTCTCGTTCACTCACGCGATCTCGTAGCTCGTATGCTCGATTTAGATATTGGTTGCCGAGTGCCAGGCTACGCATGTCGCGATAGGAATTTCCCAGTTGTAAGTAGGCAAGCGCAAACTCACCATCCTGCTCGATCGCACGCTTGAACGGTAATATCGACTGGGCATATTGCCCTTTACGGCGTAACTCAATTCCAGCGGCAAAATCCTTTAGCGCTTCTAGTGACGCAGTCGTCGCCTGCTCAATTGGGGCGTCGAACTTGCTAATCGAAGCTAGTGATTCCCCCAGTTGCTCACGCATTGCCTTTGCGGCCTGGCCCAGGGCTTTCAGGACCTGCTCTTTCCCTTCTGCTTCTGTCTGTTGATGAGCGATTGTTTCGCCACTCTGGCTGTTTACTGCTTCCAGAGTGATCACGTAATTGCGACCCAACGTCGCAATAGTTCCAATCAGAAGAGCCTTGATACCTCGCCGTTGACAGATCTCACGTCCAATCTCGCGGTTGATCTTTTCATCGTGCGGACGTTCCATGAGGGAGAGCGTCTCGCGAGCCCGTTCGTCTGGGAAAAGATTGAGATAAGGGGACTGTGCCAGCTGTACCGCAAGGCCTTGTTTGAGTGTGTTATCAAAGACGGGTTCACCGGTTGTGTTCACGAAGTCGGTGAGCAAGATCGTATCTTTGTTGGAAAACGCTACTCGAGCTGGTCCAGTCCCACGACCGAAGAAGTAAGCGGCAGTTATCGCGAGGAGTACGATAACAATCACCGCCGCAAGTTGGACCAGACTGGGCCTCTGGAGCGAGTTCGTCTTCACGGGCTTTGGGCGAGTTGCACCGTCGGCTCGCACCGCCAAGGTAGTGGCCTGATTCATCGTATCGGCCACTAGCTCTTGCACTGCCAATGGCATGGTCCTTTGAATCCGAGCATCTTCTACAAGTTGGTCCTTAAGATCTTCGAGGTCGGTCAACATCTCGCGCGCAGTTTGGTAACGATCATCTCGTCGCTTTGCCAATGCGCGGCTAATTATTTCCTGTAGACGGACTGGAGCACCTTCAACTTCATTTGCGAGCGGTGACGGCTCAGTATCCGTAATCGCCACCATCGTGTGATGCCATGTCTCACCTGTGAATGGACGGGTTCCAGTTACCAGTTCGTAAAGGATGATTCCTAGACTAAAGAGATCAGTGCGAAGGTCGACTTTCTGGCCGCGAGCCTGCTCGGGCGACATGTACGTGAAAGTGCCAAGTAACGTTCCGGTGCGCGTCTCAAAATTTGAGTTTTCCGAAGTGTAGTTATTAATCTCATCGCTACTCGATTCCTGCTCCGTCAGTTTCGCGAGTCCGAAATCCAGTACCTTCACGTACCCGTCGGGTCGCACCATTATGTTCTCCGGCTTGATATCACGATGGACAATCCCCTCCGCATGCGCTGCTTCCAACGCACTTGCTACTTGAATCACCAGGTCGAGTATCTGGTTCAGCGACTGATCCGGGTCACCGATATACGCTCGTAAAGTATGGCCTTCGACATACTCTGAAACGATATAGTCGCGGCCGTTCTCCTTTCCAAAATCGTAAATAGTGATGATGTTCGGATGGTTGAGCGAGCTGGCAGCTTTCGCTTCACGTTGAAAGCGCACCACGCGCTCAGGACTTGCCGATCGCGATGGCAGAACCTTCAGGGCAGCCATACGACCAAGCCGCGTATCGTGAGCGACATATACCTTTCCCATACCACCGTGTCCTAACTCTCTAATCAACCGGTAGGGACCGATCATGGCTCCGCTTAAACCCTGCTGGGCTTCGACGTATGAACTAGTTGAGGTGAATCCACTCACGGCCTGATGGGCAGGACGATCTATGAACAAGTATTCACCTTGGTCTGCGGCTAACATAGCCTCAACGCGTCGCTGCAAATCTTCATCTCCACCGGAGGCGTGGGCAACAAACGTCGACCGTTCGTCAGCGGGACGCTCAAGCGCCGCTTCGAAAAGCTCACTAATCTTTTGCCACTGTTCCGGATTCATTTCCTGGGTAAGGACTAAGCCAATTCTGTTTGCAGCCACGCACGGGCGGCGCGCCAACCGCGTTCGACTGTAGGAGTGGAGATGCCAATGACTTCGGCGGTCTCGTCAATGGTCAAGCCTCCGAAGAAACGAAGCTCGACGATTTTGCTTTTCTGGGGATCAACTTCCGCAAGGATGTTGAGTGCTTCGTGAAGAGCGAGTAAGTTCGCGCTATCTTCCGGTGCGTCTTCCGCAGCTGTAAGCGAAATTTGTTGTCGATCGCCACCGCGCTTGAGTCGTTGTCGAGCACGGGCCTTGTCCACAAGGATATTACGCATCAATCGCGCAGCAATGCCAAAGAAGTGCGCCCGGCTTTGCCAGGGAACTTGTTCCTCAACCAACCTCAAATATGCCTCGTTGATCAGATCGGCTGTTTGAAGAGTTTGGCCGTGGCGTTCGCCACGCAGTCGGTGACGCGCGATTCGACGCAACTGATCGTAGACGAGCGGGATCAGTTCATCTCGCGCCTCTTCGTCACCTTGACCCCATGCAATCAGCATTTGGGTCACGTCTTGCGACGCTGAAATCGTCATCGAGTTCTCTCCCAACACACCGTGTGAGTGCAATCACTTAGACCAGATAGAAGTTGCAGATCTTAAAAGAGAGTGACCTTAGTCGGGGATAGGACGGACTAGCGAACAGTATTCTGGACTTGGTATTTGATCATACGCTTGCGTCCTAGCACACTGAGTGTCGGTGCCCCTGAGTTGATCTGCTCTGCCGCCCTCTACTTGTAAAGCGGATTCCCGTCCGAAAAACGGCCAACCTGGGCTAAAAATTTTTTGAAAAGAATGATGGAAATTCTCTCTAAACGACGCATTTCAGAGAGGGGAATGGTTGGTTGTCAAGGGAAAGTGACTGGAATCAATAGGTTAGCACGGCCGGGAGATTCAAGAAGACGGCCAAGCGATTGAGTTGGAGGGTGTGAACGAACGTTCATGTTTAACGAACGAGTACAACGTCCGTTGGTTTACAGAAGAACCGGGCAATCGTACTTCACAACATTGCACAGAGGGGCGGACTAGCAGGATAAGCTGAGAGTCGTACTCACTCTTCAAAGAGATTAACCCGATTAGATAGGAGAGTTTGATGCGCAGTTACAGAACAAAACAAGTTATCGCTCTTGCGGTGATACTAAGCATCGTTGCAGTAACGCAGGCGTCTATTCCGGTCGTGCCGGTGCGCGATCATGATCGTTGGCCGGACTTACCATCGCCCTTGTGCGACAGTCTACAGGTAGGATCGGAGAACAAACTTGTATACCGAGCGTATGCAGTCGGCGCTCAGCGCTATCGTTGGGATGGCACAGCCTGGATATTTGTGGAACCAGTAGCTACGTTGTACTCAGACGAGGAGTACCATCAAAAAGTCGGTGTCCATTACCTTGGGCCAACGTGGCTAGCGAACAGCGGCGGGAAAGTTGTCGCTACCAAATTGCAGGGTTGTACACCAGATCCGACCGCAGTTCCGTGGTTACTTCTGCAGACAGTGACTAATGATGGACCAGGTGTTTTCGGCTCAGTCGGCTACATTCAGCGAATAAACACCAGGGGCGGTCTCGTTCCAACAGCACCGGGCACATCTATCGGTGCGTTGGCTGATGTTCCTTATACCGCCGAGTATTACTTCTATCGCTCGAAGGATTAACTTTGGCTCGTGCAGGAGTGGATGACGCCGAAAAGGAGTTCCCCAGATTTCAAATAGTACGGGCCCTGATCTTTTCAAGGCCACGGGCTTGACCCGGTTCTTATGCTCATTGCTATTCGGACGTTTACTTTTCCTTCCGCGCGCTTGCGCGCGGGAGAAGATTGGGCACCACGAAAGTTAGCAACAAGCCTGAGAAATCACTGGACAAGCCAGTGGCCTATAGGCAGCAACAAAAAGATATCAATCTGACGTCAGCAGCGGCTCGTC
>JGI12627J18819_10000695_pt1 | contig 11175 bp, 9 predicted proteins | sample TexAe_OM1H0_M2_FD_18819 | JGI IMG/M metagenome (IMG submission 18819)
GGGATCCTGATGGACACGGAAGCCCGCCGCGGCGACGATCCCACGCAGGTACAACCTGGCGATGGCCACCTGAAAGAGCCCGTCCTTTTCATGATGAATCTGCTGCGCGCGACCAACGCCACCTCCGACGGGGCGAACCTGGGTAACTACGCTTCCAACATGAAAGAAGAGCCGTTCGAGTCGCCCACGGTATTCAACTTCTATCCACCGGATAACGTGATCGCGGGCACTACCCTGCTGGGACCGGAGTTCCGGATCTTCAACAGCACTACCGCCATCTCGCGAATCAATTTCGTAAACGACCTCGCGTTTGGAAGCGTGGGCAACACCACCAAGATCGACATCTCGTCTTATGTCGCGCTGGCGCCCAATCCGGCAGAGCTGGTCGATTCGCTCAGCGGAGTTTTGACGCACGGTCCGCTCTCGGACGGCGCCCGCAGCACCATCATCACCACTGTTACCAATCTCACCGACAACACCAAGCGGGCACAAACCGCGCTGTACCTGATCGGCAGCTCGTCGCAGTTCCAGGTTGCGCACTGAGGGAGAAGACGCCATGGGGAAATGGAATCGAAGAGAATTTTTGCGGACGAGCTGCTGCTCGGCCGCGGCCGGATTCGCGGCCGCCAGCTTCAGCCGCTTCGGGCTGGTTAACGCGCTCGCTCAGAACGCACCGGACTATAAAGCATTAGTGTGCGTATTCTTGTTCGGCGGCAATGACAGTAACAACATGGTGATCCCGTACGACAGCGCCGGGTACAACGCCTACAAGGCGGCGCGCGGCGGACTTGCCCTGGCCCAGTCGTCGCTGCTGCCCATTGCTCCTGCAAGCATCGGCTCGCCCTTCGCCTTCCATCCGCGGTTTACGTCGATGCAGTCCCTCTTCAACAACAAGCAACTGGCCGTGCTCGCCAACGTGGGCACGCTGGTGCAACCGACCACAGCGGCGCAATTCCGGAATGGCGGAGCGGCATTGCCCATGAACCTGTTTTCGCATTCGGATCAGGAAGCCCAGATGCAGACGGCGATTCTCGACAAGACTGCGGTGACAGGCTGGGCGGGACGCACCGCTGACAAGATTCAATCGATTTATGGCGGGAACTTTCCCATCGTCATTTCACTGGCCGGCACCAACATTTTTTGCGAAGGCGTGGTTGCGCAGGCAATCCAGTCCAACGGAAATCCCACTCAGGTGCTCAACGGTTTCGGCGGTTCCAACGACTCGAATGCGCGGCTGTCGGCGTTGCAGAGCCTGCTGACCTTTGACACCGGGCTGTCGCTCATCCAGGCCGCAAGCACGACCACGGGAAACGCTCTCCAGAACGGGCAAACCCTGGCAGCGGCCCTCGCCGGAGGAACACCCTTAGCCACGCAGTTCCCGACGAATTCGTACTTCGCCAGCCAACTGCAACAGGTAGCGAAGATTATCCAGGTCAGGTCGGCGCTCGGCCTGCAGCGCCAGATCTTTTTCGTATCGATGGGAGGATTTGACACGCACAGCGGCCAGCTTCCCCAGCAGGATTCGCTGTTGAACGACCTGAATCAATCCCTGAGTGCGTTCTACCAGGCGACCGTGGAGTTGGGCGTGGCTTCGAATGTGACCACCTTCACGCTGTCAGATTTCGGCCGCACCTATTCTCCCAACAGCGATGGCACCGATCATGCCTGGGGTGCCCACCACATCATCATGGGCGGAGCCGTCAAAGGCGGTGATTTCTATGGAACATTCCCGACCCTTGCGGTCAATGGTCCCGATGATGCGACCGGGCAAGGCCGTTGGGTGCCCACGACGTCTTTGGATCAGTACGCCGCGGCGCTGGCCGCATGGTTCGGAGTAGCCCCGGCCGACCTGCCCTCGATCTTCCCGAACCTCGCCAACTTCGCGGCGCCGGCTTTGGGAATTATGGGATAGGACCAGACCTCGCGCAGCGAGCCGGAGCTTTTGGTTCTTATTGCGCTGCAACGTCGTGACTACTTCTGTTGCAGCACCCAGTCCAACACCGGGTCTCGTTCGGGCTTAGCTCGCACCTCAACCGAATCTGCTCCGGCCTCGAGCCGCAGTCGCAGCTCTCCTCCGGCAAAGTCTCCTGCCTTCACGATATAGACGCCCACCGGGGTGACAAGTTCGCCTTCGTAGCGCCGCTGCACGCAGCGCAGGTCGAGCGCGAGGTTGAGCTTGCCGAGCTCCTTGCCGATAGCGGTCCCGTCGAAATGTCCTGTGGGACTTGCTTGCGTGCAATCGGCATGCGCGAGGCTCGTGCCCAGGATCAAAGCCCCGGCGATGGCAGATCGAGACCACATTGCGATCAACAGGCTGGACTCAATGCGCTCCAGCCCAGAATCCACTTCGGGCAAAACAAAAAAAGCCAGGCACCGGAAACCCACTGCACACGCCAGAGCTCGTTACCGTTGCTTCCTTCCGGACCTGGCGGGGTTGGCGAGAGTGCGTCGCGTGGGGCCGATACCTGACCCCCAGTAGTTTATCATTCGAGCTGGGCACCATCGTACCCTACCCTTTGCAGCCAGGATCGCGAACAATAGCCAATTCCATGGCATCCACGAGCCAACGTCAATCTGTGATTACGCTTCCGGCGGCGATCGAGCGCTACTATCAGGTATCGCTTTATCTGCTCGTGCTGATGGGGTTCGGCACACTCGCTGGGACGGGAACGCTCGATGCCCCGACGGTAGTGCTGGTCGGCGGCGCGCTCGCCGTTCGCGGCTTTCTGCTGAGCAGGCGCAAAGATTTTCAAATGCCCACCCGGGTGACGAACTATCTCACGCTCGGCTACGTGCTCTTCTACCTGGCGGACTATTCCCTGTTCTCGCACAGCTTCCTGACCGCGACCGTGCACCTGGTGTTGTTCGGCATGGTGGTGCGCCTGTTCTCCGTGCACAAGGAACGCGACAATTACATGCTGGCGGTTCTCGCTTTCCTGATGGTGCTGGCGGCCGCCGTGCTGACCGTGGACAGTGTCTTTCTGTTTGCCTTCGCCGCCTTCATGCTGATGGCGGTGGCGACATTTGTGCTGATGGAGATGCGCCGGTCCACGCTCACGGCCAGCATCCCGGCGCGGGAGCCGATCGATCGTCTGAGCTATCGCCGCATGGCTTTCTTTCTGGCAGGGGCTTCGCCCGTGCTGGTCTTGCTCATTCTTGCGGGCGCTTCTGCCATCTTCTTTTTGTTGCCGCGCATGTCGGCCGGCTACCTGGGATCGTTCGCCGGCGGCAGCGACATGGCTACGGGATTCAGCGATCGCGTGCAGCTGGGACGAATCGGGCAGATTCAGCAATCGAACGCGGTCGTCATGCACGTCCAGATTGATGGCGACACGCATGGCGTGCACGATCTGAAATGGCGCGGCATTTCACTGGGACGGTTCGATGGCAAAATATGGTCGAACCCCACCGAGCAGTTTCCCCTGGCTCGGCAGGCGGATGGACGATTTCCGCTGTGGGCTGCCGCGCGCGAAACCACGCCGCTCTCAGCGCGATCCATTCACTACCGCGTGCTGATGGAGCCCATCGGCACCAACATCTTCTTTCTCGCGACGCAGCCCCGCTATCTCAACGGAAACTACCTCGCGGTCGCGAGGGACAAGCCGGGATCCATCTACGATCTCGATCCCAAACATTCGATCAGCGTCTACGACGCGGATTCCGACCTCGCGACTCCGACCGCCGCAGAGTTACGGGGCGCCCCGCGAGCGATTCCGCCGGCGATGCAAGAGTACCTGCAGATGCCACCGCTAGATCCCCGCATCCCGGAGCTGGCGCAGCGGATCACCCGTTCCGCAGGCAATTCCTTCGACCAGGCGGCTGCGCTCGAGCGCTATCTGATGACGAACTTCGGTTACACGCTCGAGTTGCCCCGGGTGCCCCCCCCGGATCCGCTGGCGAACTTCCTTTTCGCGCGCAAGCGAGGACATTGCGAGTACTTCGCCTCGTCGATGGCGATCATGCTGCGCACCCTCGGCATTCCATCGCGCGTGGTCAACGGATTCCGCACTACCGAATTCAACGACCTCACCGGCAACTACGTGATTCGCGCCAGCAGCGCCCATTCGTGGGTGGAAGCGTATTTCCCTTCCTACGGCTGGATCAGTTTCGATCCCACCCCCGGCTCGGCCCTTGCCGGGGTAACGGGCTGGAGCCGCGTCGAACTTTATATCGACGCCATGGCTTCGTTCTGGCGGGAGTGGGTCGTCAATTATGACGCCAGCCACCAGAGGTCGCTGGGCGAAGATGCCATGCAGGGCAGCCGTACCCTCATCGATGGAATGCGCGATTGGGCTCAGCGGCAATACGCGCGGATGCTCGATCGCGCCCGGAATGCCCAGCAGACATTCTCGCAGTCGCCGCGAGCCTGGGGCAGTATCGGGATTCTGATTTGCATCGTGTTGCTAGTGCTGATCAACCTCCGCACGCTGCTGCGATGGCTGCGGGAGCGAAGGCTCTCTGGGCATCCGGAAGAGGATCCCAGCCAGGCCGCCGCGCTTTGGTATCAACGCATGCTGCGTTGGCTCGACCGCCGCGGCTGGACAAAAACTCCCGTGCAGACTCCCAAAGAATTTCTGACTCGCATCGAAGATCCCGCCATGCGCCAGAAGATCGAAGGCTTCACTCGCGCCTACGAAGCTGCCAGATTCGGCGATTCTCCTGACGAAGCCAAAAAACTTCCCGAGTTGTACCAGGAAATCACCTCATCGTCCCAGAACTAGACGCTGGCTTCGCCGCCGCGCACTTCTCTTGTCATTCCGACGCCGAACGCGGCGGAGGAATCTGCGACACCAATGGCCGCTCCCCACGCGCAAGGCCCGCCATCCCGGGATGTTAGAATAATCAGATTGCATGCCTGATCCAGAGACAACTGTAGCGGTTCCACCCCGCGGAAATACTGCTTCTTCGAAAGCCCCGCCGACGAAAAAACTTGGTTTCATCAGCCTGGGATGTCCGAAGAACCTCGTCGATTCCGAAGTCATGATGGGCATGTTGACCCATGCCGGCGCCGACCTGACTCCCCGCGCCGAGGACGCTGACATCATCGTGGTCAATACCTGCTCGTTCATCGACAGCGCCCAGCAGGAGTCGGTCAACACCATCCTGGAGATGGCAAAACTGAAGACCGATGGCCGCGCCAGAAAGCTCGTCGTTGCCGGATGCCTGGTCGAGCGCTTTCGGGACGAGATCCGCAAGAACATTCCAGAGGTCGACGCGGTGGTGGGCACAGGAGAGCTGGAAAACATTCTCGTGGCAGCCGGAATTGCGCCTGCGCAAGAAGCGAATTCCCCATTCAAGATTCTGAATTCTCGCGCCGAAGGCAATGCGCGCGAGGCCCAGGGGCGCTTCTCCCGTGAGGGCTGGGATGGCGCCATCGCCGACCTGCCCAACTATCTCTACGACGAGACCACGCCGCGCGTGCTGGCAACTCCGTCGCACACCGCCTACATCAAGATTGCCGAGGGCTGCGATCATCCCTGCACCTTCTGCATCATTCCCCAGCTGCGCGGAAAATTCCGTTCCCGCCGCTTTGAGTCGGTGGTGGCGGAAGCGGAACGGTTGGCGCGGCAGGGAGTCCGGGAGATCACGCTCATCGGCCAGGACACAACCTGCTACGGCGAAGACTTCGGCCTGAAAGACGGCCTTGCCCTGCTCCTGGAGAAACTGGCGAAAATCGACCAAATCCATTGGGTGCGCTTCCTGTACGCCTATCCCAACAAAATCACCGCGCGTCTGCTCGAAACCATCGCCGCCCATGACAAGATCTGCTCCTATATCGATGTTCCGCTCCAACATGCTTCGGCAAGCGTTCTGAAACGTATGAAGCGCGGGGGCAGCGGAGATCTTTTTCTGCGGACCATTGCGAAGATGCGGCGGACGATTCCCGGCGTTACCCTGCGGACGTCCTTCATCGTTGGCTTTCCCGGCGAGACCGAAAAAGAATTTGAAGAACTTTGCGACTTCGTCCGTGCGGCGCAATTCGACTGGATGGGCGCATTCGCCTATTCCGATCAGGACGGCGCCGCGGCCTATGCACTGGACAAAAAGCTTTCCCCAAAAGAAATCGAGCGCCGTCGCAAGCACGTCATGCAAATCCAGAAGCAGATCAGCAAGAAGCGCAAGAAGGCGCTGGTCGGCCAGCAATTCGACCTCCTTCTGGAATCCACCTCCGAAGAAACCGACCTCCTGCTCGAGGGCCGCACTGCCATGCATGCTCCGGAGATCGATGGCAAGGTCTTTGTGAACGACTTCCCCGACGGTGCAGAACCCGAGTTCGGGAAGTTTTATCGCTGCCGAATCACCGAGGCCCACGATTACGACCTGGTGGCAAAGATCCTCTGATATTCTCGATCCCCTTCTTGTGGCTTCTCAGCGACTTGGTAAAAGTGGTTTCCAGCCGATCCCTCGTACTTCTTGGTTGCTCCCAACAGTCCAGGCGGTAAGCTCCTCCTCAGGCCGAACTGCGGATGCGAAAAGAATCAATCCCGGATTTATGAGATCATTTGGTTAACCCGTCTGTATCAGGGCACGGCTTCAGCGGTGCCGAAAAGCCGCGACGGTCGACCGGTTTCAGCCGCGGTCGTCGCTTGGTTAACTGTCGTCCCATGAGTAAGCGAACCCAACTGCGTTGTCCGATCTGCAAGAAGCCGGTCAAGGGCACGGACCCGGACTTCCCTTTCTGCAGTGAGCGTTGCCGCACCATCGATCTGGGCAAGTGGGCCAGCGGACAATATGTGATCTCGTCGCCTGTGAAAGACACGGAAGACGAATTCGGAGCTGAGTCGGAGGCCGAGCGGCCCGACGATGAATGACACCTCCACAGCGCCTCTTTCTCAAGGCGCGATCACTGGCCCCGCCCCTGCCTGGGCCACCCTCGTCGCGACCTTTTTCGGCGCAGGGCGGCTTAAACCCGGTCCCGGGACATGGGGCTCCCTGGCGACGGTTGTTTCCTGGGCCATCCTTTCCTTCTTCTTGCCCCGCCCATGGCTGATCCCGGTCAATATTGCGCTGGCACTCCTGGCCGTGGCGGTAGGTATCCCGGCTGCCACTCAGGTGGCGCGCGCATCCGGGCTGAAAGATCCGCAATTTGTGGTAATCGACGAAACCGCCGGCCAGTTGATCACACTCATCGGAGCACCTCTGGCTTGGAAAAGTTTTTTGGCGGGCTTTATACTTTTTCGTGCGTTCGATATCGTGAAACCACCACCGGTGCGGCAACTGGAACAGCTACCGGAGGGAACCGGAATTGTGGTGGACGATGTTGCCGCCGGCCTGTACGGTTTGATCGTCATGCACGCTCTGCTACATTCCGGCCTGCTGGGCCGTTAACTTGCATCACACCACATGCGAGGATTTTGGAGTTCATGGGGATTTCCGACCGCCTGCTGGGCAAGAAGAACGTGAATGGCAAACCACACATTGAAAGTGTGGCTCCCCGCGCTGCACTGCCCGGGGGCGAGATCCGGATCAACGGCACCGGCTTGCGTCCCAGCGATCTGAAGCGCCCGCGGGTACAGTTCGGCGAGATCGATGGCGCCGTCGTCATCAGCTCCGATGCCTTTGTGGTCGCCAAGGTCCCCGAAGGTGCAACTTCAGGCCCGGTCGTGGTCGCCACCAATGGCGCCGTCAGCAATGCCGAGACCGTAAAAGTCGCCGTCCCGATCGCCGACAACCTTCACCCCGTCACCAATCCGGCCATAGACACCGACGGCAACATCTATGTGACCTTCTCCGGTTCGCGCGGGCAGCAGGTGCCGGTTTCGCTGTTCAAGATTGACACCAATTACGTGGTGAAGCCGTTTCTCAGCAACCTGATGAATGCCACCGGCATCGCCTTCGACCGCGAGGGGCAGATGTACGTCTCATCCCGTCATGATGGGACCGTGTATCGCGTGGCCCCGAATGGCACCATGTCTTCGTACGCCGAGGGCATGGGAATCGCGACCGGGATTGCTTTTGACCGCGAACAGAACCTGTATGTCGGCGACCGCAGCGGAACCATTTTCAAGATTGCTCGTGATCGGCAGACTTTTGTCTTTGCGACACTCGAGCCGAGTGTCTCGGCGTATCACCTGGCCTTTGGTCCAGGCGGCGATCTGTTCGTTACCGGGCCGACCACTTCAAGCTTTGACGCCGTCTACCGCATCGACACGCATGGCACGGTCAACAATTTCTTCCGTGGGCTCGGGCGTCCGCAGGGACTGGCCTTTGATATCGACGGCAATCTTTACGTCGCGGCATCGCTCTCGGGCAAACGCGGAATCGTGAGAATTCTTCCCGACGGCAAGGCCTCGCTCGAAGTCTCCGGACAGAATCTGGTGGGCCTATGCTTCGCGCCGGGAAGATCGGCCGTCCTGGCCACGACCGGCGCCGTTCATCATCTCTCCTGGAACATTCAGGGCCTTCCCCTCTTGCCGGAGTAGCTCCGAATCCACGTAGGGACAAACAACCTCGTCTGTCCGGTCACGGGGGTTTTGCCGCGACAGTAGCGCCGGCATCCTGCCGGCTGTCCAGAGGGCGTCCCGCCCTCGCAATTAGCCGGCGAGACGCCGGCGCTACCTTGTTTGTACCAAGGCACGCGTTCAGGGGTGCCGTTGAAGGTTCGTATCAGGGCACGCCTTCAGGCGTGCCGCTGAGCCGCCAAATTTAAACTGCCTTTAGGCGCGGTCTGTCGATGGGCAATTCGGTCGCCTTTTAAACATCATGTGCAGTTGAAAACGCCCTGAAACTCTGCTGCATTCGCTGCGCCACGCAAGCTAGTCGAACGGAATCCCACGTCGCTTCAGCCCGCCCTCCGCAATCATTTAAACTGCTATCCGTGAATGCAGAGATCGTTGCCGTCGGCTCGGAGCTTCTGACTCCCTTCCGGCAAGACACCAATTCCCTCTACCTGACCGAGAAACTCAATCAGCTGGGCGTGGAAGTCGTACTCAAGACCGTCGTGGGCGACAGCCGCGAGCGGCTGGTCTCGGTCGCGCAGCATGCGCTCTTCCGCTCCGACATCGTGATTTTCATGGGTGGACTGGGCCCCACCGAAGACGATCTGACCCGCGAGGCCGTTGCCGAAGCACTCGGGGTGGAGCTTCACCGCGATCTCGAATTCCTCAAAAAACTGGAGCAGCGCTTCGCCGCGCGCGGCTACCAGATGACTCCCAATAACGCGCAGCAAGCGGACGTCATCGCGGGAGCGACCGTGCTGCCCAATCCGAACGGAACCGCTCCCGGCCAGTGGATCAGCGGCCAATACGAAGGCCGTGAGCGCCTGATCATTCTTCTGCCCGGCCCCCCGTTCGAATTAAAGGCCATGTTCGACGAGCAGTGCATGGAAAGGCTGCGGGCGAAGCTTCCGCCCGCCCGCATTGCCACCCGCGTGCTGAAGGTGGCGATGATGGGCGAGTCGCTGGTCGACTCCCGCGTGGCCCCGATCTACAAGCGCTACACCGACGTGCAGACGACGATTCTGGCGGGTGCCGGCGATGTGCAATTCAACCTGTTCACCCGCGCCGCTTCGATGGAAGAGGCCCAGCAACGGGTCGATGAACTGGCGGGCGAGATCGAAGACGAACTCGAAGATGCCGTCTACTCCTCGAAGGGCGAGTCGCTTGAGCAGATCGTTGGTTATTACCTGGGAATGCGGGGAGCCACGCTGGCCACCGCCGAGTCCTGCACCGGCGGCCTGCTGGCTGAGCGGATCACCTCCATCAGCGGCAGTTCGCGCTACTTCGTGGGCGGAGCCGTGGTGTACTCGAATGAACTCAAAACCAAATTCGCCGACGTTCCCGCCAGTCTGATCTCGAAGCATGGCGCCGTAAGCCGCGAGGTCGCAGCCGCCCTGGCCGAGGGCATCCGCAAGCGCTGTAAGGCGACGCTTGGGATCGGTATCACGGGCGTGGCCGGCCCCTTGGGCGGAACGGAAGAAAAGCCGGTGGGGCTTGTCTACAACGCTCTTGCCAGTGAAGATGGCACGCAGGTGGAAGAGCGCAAGTTCCCCGGCGATCGCAAACGCGTGCGCTGGTTCGCGACCCAGCTCGCGCTCGATATGGTGCGCAGAAAGTTGATGTAACCGATAGCTGCCGGTTGATAGCTGAGGAATCGTGAGACTTTTTATCGCTCTCGATATCGACGACGCCATCCGCGAACGGTTGGCCGGGTTCATGGATGGCCTGCGCGGATTCGCTCCCGACGTTCGCTGGGTGCGCATGGAGTCTCTGCACGTCACCCTGAAATTCATCGGAGAAAGGCCGCCGGAATTCGTAACCAAACTGACAGAAGCACTGCGCGCCATTCATGAAGCGGAAATTAACATCGCGTTCCGGGGCTACGGCTTCTTCCCCACCGCGAAATCCGCGCGCGTGTTCTGGGCTGGCATTGAGGCTGGCCCAGGTTTGCAGAAATTAGCCGCCGCTGTCGATGACGTGACCGCCGCATTGGGCGTAGGGAAAGAGGAGCACGCCTTCACTCCGCACCTGACCCTGGCCCGCAGGGCCGGTGGCTCCGGCGCTCCACGCAAACAAAAGGGCGACGGTCCAAACCGGGCGTTTCAAAAGCTGGAGGAGAAATTGGCTGCAATGCCCACGCCGGAGTTTGGTACCATGACGGCCCGCGAGTTCTTTCTCTATCAGAGCCAGCTCTCGCCGAAAGGATCGCGTTACACCAAGCTTCAGGGTTTCGCCCTTCGCCTCGAAGATGCGACCGGCGAAACCGATGCTCGACAGAATCCGTGAATCCTTACCTGCTCACCGCCGCGCTCAGCTATCTCTCCGGATCGATCCCCTTTGGATATTTGCTGGTACGAATTTTTCGCGGCGAAGACATCCGCCGCAGCGGCAGCGGGAACATTGGCGCGACCAATGTCTCACGCAAATCGCCCGCCCTCGGCATAGTGACCCTGGTCTTGGACGCGCTCAAGGGCTTCGTCCCGGTGGCGATCGCGTTGTCCGCCGGGCGGCGCTGGGTCGACCCTCCCTATGTTCTCGCTGCGACCGCGGCATGTTTCGCCATCGTGGGCCACATCTTTCCGGTGTGGCTGAGATTTCGCGGCGGCAAAGGCGTGGCCACCGGCCTCGGTTCCTGGATCGGACTGGCGCCCAAAGGCGTTCTGGTCATGGTCGTGGTGTTCGTCGTAATGGTCGCGGTCTTCCGCTACATTTCACTGGGTTCGATTACGGCGGCGGC